>OBLT010000611.1_pt1 | contig 22937 bp, 22 predicted proteins | sample 1518721 | NCBI WGS metagenome assembly OBLT01 (sample SAMEA3539307, study PRJEB22396) | soil metagenome | biome: tundra; feature: field; material: soil | place: USA | collected 2010-05 | depth 0.15 m | reverse complement strand
GGCCGGCGGTGCTGGCCTTCGCCAACCGCATCGACCAAGGGGAGACACCTGCGCCCATCGAGCACCGGATCGTCCACAAGAACGGCTCCATCCGCTGGGTGCGCAACACCGTGGTGTCGCGCCCTGCCCCAGCCAGCCACGGCTTCGTACACGACGGGTTGATCTCGGACGTCACCGATCGCAAGCGGCTCGAATCACAGTTGCAACAGGCGCAAAAAATGGAAGCCATGGGCCAGCTCGCTGGTGGCGTGGCCCACGACTTCAACAACATCCTGGCCACCATGTTGATGGAACTGGGCCTCTTGCGCGAGGAGCCCGGGCTGGCCCAGAGCGTTCGCTCGGCCTTGCACGAGCTGGAAACCTCGGTCAGGCGTGCCGCGGGGTTGACCCGACAGATCCTGGCCTTCAGCCGTCGCCAGGTCATGCAGATGAAACCGCTGCGGCTGGATGGACTGCTGGTGGACCTGCGCAAGATGCTGGGCAGGATGCTCGGCGAGACCATCCGCGTCGAGCTGCACGCCGCGGCCGACTGCGATCACATCAAGGGAGATGCCGGCATGATCGAACAGGTGGTCATGAATCTTTGCGTGAACGCGCGCGATGCCATGCCCACCAGTGGTCGCATCGAGCTGAAGGTCGAGAATGTGATTCTTGGCGGTGCCGACATCGTGGGCACTCCCGAGGCACGCGTAGGGCGCTTCGTTCGGCTGAGCGTGACCGACACGGTTGCGGCATGAATGAGCAGGTTCGTCAGCACCTCTTCGAGCCCTTCTTCACCACCAAGGAGACCGGCAAGGGGACGGGGCTGGGGCTATCCACGGTCTACGGCATCGTCAAGCAGCACGATGGCTGGATTGAAGTGGAAAGTCAGGAGGGCAAGGGCAGCACCTTCCGCGTGCTGCTGCCCGCGCTTTCCGTCGACGCCTCGGCCACGAGCGCCGGCACCACTGCCGCCCCGGCGCGGGGCCGCGGCGAGACGTTGCTGCTGGTCGAGGACGAAGAAAGCCTGCGCGCGGCCCTGGTTTCCATCCTACGCCGGTTCGACTACCGTGTTCTCGACGCCAGCAACGGCGAAGAGGCGCGGGCGATTTGGCAAACGCAACGTGGGGCCGTCGATCTGCTGATCACCGACATGGTGATGCCCGGCAAGACAACGGGATTGCAACTTACCGAGAGTCTGCGCATGGAGAAACGGGATCTGCGGGCCGTCATTTGCTCGGGCTATCTAAACATCCAGAGCATCCCAGACTCGGCGGGCATCACCGTTCTGGCCAAGCCCTTCGAATCGACCGTCCTGCTGCGAACCGTGCGCCGCTGCCTCGACGAGATTGCTACGTCAAAAGCCAGCCCCTGACGAGGCGCGCCAGCGCCGGAGCCACGAGGGGCTGATAGGAACGAAGGTTGATCTCCTCGCGGCGAAACCAGGTTCGCTGCCGGCGTGCATAGGCCGAGGTGGCCGACTTGATGTCGGCGACGGCTACCTCCAAGGTCGAGGCACCGTCGAGGTGCAGGCCGAGCTGTTTGTAGCCGAGGGCTTGCATCGAACGCGCGGAAGCATGGCCGGCGGCACGCAAGGCGCGCACCTCGTCGAGAAAGCCGGCAGACATCATGCGGTCGACCCGCGAGGCGATGCGCGAGCGCAAGCAATCCATGTCGAATTCGAGAAGCACGGAGAAGATCCGCACCGGCGCGGGAGCGACTGCGTTGTGGCGCCGCTGTTCGCTGATGGTGACGCCGGTCTGTTCGTACACCTCCAAGGCCCGACTGATGCGCACGAGATCGCCCGGCAGTATCTTCGCGGCGGCCTCCGCATCGATGAGGCGGAGGCGCTCGTGCAAGGCCGCAACGCCAAGACTGGCGGCTTCGTTCTGGTGGCGCGTCCGAATCGCCGGGTCGGGCCGCGGCGCTTCGAACAGGCCGCGTACCAGGGCGCGATAGTAAAGCCCCGTGCCGCCCACGATAATAGGCAGGCGTTCGCGCTGCTCGACATCCTTGACAAGCGCGCTCGCTGCCGCAGCCCAGGCCGCCGCGTGAAATTGTTCGCCTGGCGAAACCAGATCGAGAAGGTGATGGGGAAACGCCGCGCGCTCGGCGGGCGTGGCCTTGGCCGTACCGATGTCCATCCCGCGGTAGACCTGCATCGAATCGCAGCACAGGATTTCGCCGCCCAAGCGTTCGGCCAGGTCCAGCGCCAGCGCGCTCTTACCCGAGGCAGTGGGGCCAAGAATCGCGACCGCGGGGGGGAAACGCGGGGGCTTGTCGGTGGATTCCACCATCAAGTTCGCCCCAGGCGCTGTTCGATTTCGGCCACGGGCATGCGCAGAAGCACCGGCCGGCCGTGCGGGCAGTGCGAGCGAAGATCCACGCCGTCGAGCTGGCCTAGCAGTGCCAGGGCCTGCTCGCGGCTGACCACGTCGCCGGCGCGCAAAGCCCCGTGGCAGGCCATGGTCGCGAACACCTTGTCGAAACCGGCTTGGGCGCTGTTGCCTTGCTCGTCGCTGGTCAGGCCCAAAATCACATCGAGCAATAGCGGCTTGGGATCGACCTTCTTGAGCAAGTCGGGCACCGCGCGCAGAAGCAAGGTCTTGGGCCCGAAGTCCTCGACCTCGAAACCAAGCTGGCCAAGGGCCGTCAGCGAGGAGCGCTCACGCACGGCCGCCATGGCCAGTTCGTCGATCTCGATGGGGATGGGAAAAAGCAGGCGCTGGCGCGCGACCTCGCGCTGGCGATGGGACTGGCGCAGGCGCTCGAAGGTCACGCGCTCGTGCGCCGCGTGTTGATCCACGATCACCAATTCGTCATGGCTCTCGCAGATGAGATAGGTACGGTGGACTTGACCGATGTATTCCAGACTGCCAAAGAAGCCACCCGCGGCGGCTGGTGGCTCGGGCACCCCTGCGGGCGAGCTCTCTTCCTTTTTTTGCGACGGTGCCTCCCTGGGCAGCTCCAGGCCTTCGACGGTGTGGGCCAGCCCGCGCGGTCGGCCTTGCGGAACCGAACGCAAAGGCGCCTGCCACCCGCGACTTTCCGATCGAACCTGTGCGGGGCCAGTCGCCTCGCTCGCAGCGTCCACCGGAGCATCCAGTTTCTCGGGTGGCAGGGTGTACGCGCGTAGCGGGGCGGGCGGCAGCCACGGTGCACGCGCCACCGCCGCGCCCACCACGTGGCGAACGGCGCCGTACACCTCCTGTGCGCGCGCGAAACGCACCTCCAACTTCTGTGGGTGAACGTTCACGTCCAGCTCCTGCCCCGGCACATCGACGAAGAGCGCGGCCATGGGGTAGCGCCCCTTCTCCAAGACCTCGCCGTAACCCATAGCGAGCGCATGAAGAAGCGACCGATCGCGCACGAAGCGCTTGCCAACGAACAGGAAGGTCGAACGCGGCGTGGCCGACGCCTCTTCGGGTGCGGCCAGAAAGGCGCGCACCACCACCCCGGCTTCCTCGCCCTGGGCTTCGTGCAGAAGGCTTGCGCCCCGGCGGGCCAGGGCTGCGCGCACCCGCTCGCCCATGTCGCGATGGGGAGGCAGATCCAACACCACGCGGCCGTTGCCGCGTAGTCGGAAATGGATCTCGGGATGGGCAAGAGCCAACCGAATGACGGCCTCGGAAACATTGGCCACCTCGGTGGCCTCGGACTTCATGAATTTCAGACGGGCAGGCGTGTTCCAGAACAGATCGCGCACCTCAATCTGTGTGCCGTCGGGCATGCCCACATCGCCGCTGCTGGTTTCAATCCCTGCTTCGTAGCCCAAGCTGAAGCCAGCCGTGCTGCCCGGCCGCTTGGTGCGCAGGATGAGCCGCGACACCGCCGCGATTGATGGCAGGGCCTCGCCGCGAAAACCGAACGTGGTCAGCCCCCATAGATCGTCGGGGGAAACGATCTTCGAGGTCGCGTGCCGAAGCAGCGCCAGGCGGGTTTCCTGGGCGGTCATGCCGCCGCCGTCGTCGACGACGCGAATCATGCGGCGCCCGCCAGCCTCGATCTCGATATCGATACGGTGAGCCCCCGCATCGATGGAATTCTCGGCCAGCTCCTTGACCACCGAGGCCGGGCGCTCGACCACCTCGCCCGCCGCAATCTGGTCCGCGAGCGTGCGCGGAAGGACGTGAATGCGCGGCACGGGCGGCGATGAAGGATTCTCCATGTCCGCCAAGGATATTCCAAGAACGCCGGCCGTGGGAGGTTGTTCCGCGTCTCCGGATGTTCACCACAGAGGACACGGAGGACACAGAGACCGGAAAAGAAGAGGCTTTCCGGATCCAGGGATCTGAACGCCCTCCCATTCCTTCCTCTGTGTCCTCTGTGCTCTCTGTGGTTCAATCTTCTTGCCGCCCTAGCGCGTCGGTGGGCCGAAGTTCTTGCCGACGAGGTAGAGCTCGCTGCTTTGCTGGCGCGAGGCTTCGGGCTTGAGCAGGCGGACATCGGTAAAATGGTTGGCCATGCGCTTGCGCAGCTTATCGACCTCGGGGCTCTGGAAAACCTTGGCCACGAAGGCCCCCAGCGGGGCCAGCAAGCGCTCGGCGCGCAACAGAGCTTCTTCGACAAGGTTGGCGGAGCGCGCCTGATCGGTGCCGCGAATGCCGGTGGTGTCCGGCGCCATGTCCGACAGCACGACATCGTAGGCCAGGAGGCCGCACAGCAGCTCTTCGTCGGAAAGTGTGTAGATATCGGCCTCGATGACATGGGCACCCGGCACCGGCGCGGGCAGTGGCAGGCGATCCACGCCCACCACTTTGCCGTGCGGGCCCACTGCCTTGCACGCGTACTGCATCCACGAGCCCGGACGGCAGCCAAGGTCGAGCACGCGTGCGCCAGGGTGAAACAGGCGCACGCGGCGGTCGATGTCTTCCAGCTTGTAAACCGCACGCGCCGCGAAGCCCTCGTTCCGCGCCTTGCGGAAGAAGGTGTCGTGGCGGTGCTTGCGGTCGCGGAGCTGGCCCACCCGGAAAGGCGGCTACTTCTTCTGAGCCGCGGTCTGGCCCTTCTTGGAGGCCTTCATCGGGTTCTTGGACTCGACCTCTTTCTGGAGCTGCGGCACGATGTACTTCTTGACGTTCTTCGTGCTGCCCTTGAGGACGACCACACCGTTGATGGGACCGGGAACCGAGCCCTTCACAATCACGACGTTCTTGTCTTCCAGGACCTTCACCACCACGAGATCCGAGGAGGTGTAGTTGTTGGTGCCCATGCGCGCCGACATGCGCTTGCCCTTGTGCACGCGGCCCGGGGTCAGACGGCAGCCGATGGAGCCGCCGTGACGGAAGAACTCGTGCGTACCGTGGGTGTCGGTGTCACCAGCCATCTTGTGCAGCTTCATGACGCCCTGGTAGCCCTTGCCCTTGGTCACGCCGACCACGTCGACCACATCGCCGGCCTTGAAGATCTGCCCGGCGGTCAGCACATCGCCGACATTGCGGGCGGCGACGTCCTTGCCCTCATCCAGGCGAATCTCGCGTAAGATGGCCGGCATCTTCTCGAGGCCCGCCTTCTTGAAGTAGCCCGACTCGGGGCGCGTGATCTTGCGGGTGAGCTGCTCCTCGAATCCCAGCTGCAGGGCCGCATAGCCATGCTTTTCGACAGTGCGCTGCCCGGTGACCACGCAGGGGCCGATGGAAAGCACGGTACACCCCAGCGACGATCCGTCGTCGTGGAAATAGCGGGTCATCCCCAACTTGCGGCCGATTAGGCCCATCTTCTGTGACATGGTGTGCGAACCTCTTGAAAGACGTGGGTTTATAGTCGGGTGACGTCGGAAGGTCAAGTTGCAGAAATCATTGGGCTGGCAATTTGTCGGGCGCCTTGCTCTCGATCAAGTCCGTGAAGTCCGCCGTGAGGGTCAGCGGGCCCAAAATCAGCTCGATTTCGCGGTCCAAGGGCGAAGCGTCGGGCGGGGCTTCTTGTGCCGTGCGTGGTTGAAATACCAGGTTCACGTTGGCCGTGGTCGGGGCGTCGCGGTGCTCGGGCCGCGGATATTCGACCGCCCACGCGGCGCTGCGCACGCAATTCTCGATGTCGGGATGGCCCAGGGTGGAGCTGCGCACCACCGCATCGTGCAGCTCGCCCCGCTCGATGCTCAGCTCCAGTTTGATACGGCCTCGCAAATAGACGTCGTCGGCCTTGGCCACCCTGCGAGAGAGGTAGCAGGCCCGCGCGCGCGGCATGAACGCCAGTGAAAGGGCATTGCGTAGCACCGTGGGATCCATGCGACCGCGAACCACGCCGTCGCTGGGCTTGTTGGTCTGGACAGGCGGCGGCAGGATCGCGACGGTCATGTTGGTGTTTGCCCCGGACCAAGCCCGCCGCGCGCTCGCCGCGGTTTCGACCAATGGATCGAGCCATTCCCGTTTCACCAGCGCGGGCGTCGTCTCGGCGCGCACCTCGGCGTCCAGGGCGCGGGCGCTTACGCGCACCCGGCGATCCCTTGGCAGCCTGGCCGGATCGTTGAACGCAAGGCTGGCGCCGCGGCCAGGGGACAGAACCTCGGCCAATTTCCCGCTCTCCAGACGCACATCCAGCAAATCCCCTCCCCGGGCCATGGCGGCAAGAATTCCGTTGGCCGTTTCCGCGGCATTGCCAGTCGGAATCACGCGAACCATCCCGCCGAATTTCCGGGCAAAGCGAACATACTCCGCCACCGCGCTGGCTGGCACGTCTTCGTCGCCCGCCTGGCGTACCAGCAGCACCAGCACTTTGAGATTGCCATCGCGCCCGCCCGCCAGGACTTTCTGCATGTTCTCGGCAGTCTGGCTGCTCGGCAGCGCACCATCCGTGAGCAGCACCAACCAGGTCGGCCCTACCCCATCAGCGCCGCCAGCTTCGACCATGGCCCGGGCCCGGGCGAGCGCTTGCACCACGTCCGTGCCGTTCTCTAGTCGGTTGGGATCGGCGGCGTTGGCGAAAGCCTCAAGTGCCTCGCGCGTTGGTATGCGTGGCAGAGTAAACACCGGCGTCGCCTCGACACCAAAGGGGACACCATTGAATTGCACCGACGGCGGCAGGGCCTCGATAAGCGCTCGCGCCAGCGCGCGCTCCGCCGATATCCCACCCGGCCCCACGCTGCGCGAACGGTCGAGGAGCAGAAGCACGCGCGCGGGAGGCTCTGACTTGGCAAGGGCATCGTCCCGGCACAGCAGCCCCGCCAGCTCGTACTGCATTACCGTCTTCGTTCGGCCATGGGTCGTAACGATGCGCGGAACCCGCGCGGCGGCGGCCAGGACCTGCCCCGGAAAACTCCCCAGTCGCGTGGGGAGCCGCAGAGCTTCGCTCGGCGCGGACCTTCGCGCGAGGCCGAGCGAAGCGAGCGTGGTGGCGTCGGGCGGGCCGGGCCGAAGGGTTTGGAAACCCTCCCAGGGTTTCCATGTCAGCGTCTTGGCATAGCGCCATGCGATCTCCCAGGCCGCCCGCGCCGGCGAAGTTCCACGCAGGACCAACGGGTGCGCGCCAGGTCGGATCTCAGCCGGCCGCGATGCCAGGCTGGCCTCGGCCAGTGCGAGACCATCGGGCGACGGCTCGATGGTGACCGTCACCTCGGCCGCTAGCGGGTTCTCTTCCAAATTCTCCGGCATGCGCAGAACCAACTGGCCCGACTTGCACCCAACCATCGTAGCGTAGCGATAGTGCAAAACCGCTTTTTCCCCGTCGGCGATGGGCGTAATGTGCAAGCGGTAGGCTGTCCCCTCCTCGGCCGGCGCAGCCGGCATCGCGAGCTGGCGCATCTTGAGCGCGACCGCCAACCCCGCGCTGACCTGAACCTCGCTTTGTGGCTCAAGTCGAATGCGTCCGGCCCGGTCGATCATTTCCCAGTCGAGCAGCGCTGCCCCGTCGGGCAAAGCGAGATCCAGAAAGGTGCCGTTGCGGCGAGCCCCGATCGTCCGAGTGTTCGCCTCGACGGTGCGCCAAACCTCGACCATGGCAAGTGGCCCAGCGAGGTGCACGTCGACCTTGTGGATGGGCGACTCCGAACTTTGGGGTGCTGCAAATAACAGCACGAACGGCAACCAGGCGTGCATCGGGGTGGCTTCCGAGTGTAGATCAGATATCAACGATCCAATGCGAAACCGCATGCGAAAAACCGACGCCGATCCGCTGCGCTGTCCGCGCTGCCGCCTGCACACGGATCTATGCGCCTGCGCGCTTTTGGCGCCCGTCGAAGTTGCCACGCAGATTCTGCTGGTCACACACAAGTTCGAGAACCGCAAGGCGACCAACACCGGCCACCTGGCTGTCCAGTGCCTGAAAGGTGCACGCTTGTGCCTGCGCGGCCGGGAGGATCAGCCCGACGATCCCGTGGTCTGGGACGCGAGCCACACGCCGCTCTTTCTTTTTCCCTGCCGCGATTCGCTACCGCTGCATGAATGGCTGGCAGCCCAGGCCGTGAAGCCGAAGGCCATCACCCTGGTCGTCCCCGACGGAACCTGGCGGCAGGCAAACCGCGTGCGACGGCGCGTATCCGGCTTGGCCGGTATTCAGGCCGTCAGCCTGCCCGCAACCCAAGAGTCGTACTACCGTTTGCGCCACACCCACCTCGGGAATCGCTTGGCCACCTTCGAGGCCATCGCGCTGGCCCTGGGGTTCCTGGAAGGCCCGGCCATCGAGGAGCATCTCTCTCGAATTTTCCGCACCATCGTCGACAGGGCGCTTTGGAGCAATGGCCGGGTTGCTAGCGAGGAAGTTACGGGGGGCATTCCGGCGGGCGCCCGCCAAGATGGACCAGCCAACGGGCCAACCAACGGGCCAGCCAAGACGATGGCGGCTCACCATGACTTGATTCTTGGGCCAAGCCGCGCTACCCGTATGTCCCATAAACTATGACCCCACCAAAACTACCATCACCGCCCGTCCCATCGGCTCCCATCGTTTCCGTTGCGCCATCCCAGCCCGAAGAGGCAGTTCTGGCCCAGACCCTGGAGATCCTCAAGAATGGTGGCGTCATCGCCCTTCCGACCGACACCTTGTACGGCATAGCCTGCGTTTTCGGCAACAGTGCCGGCATCAAGCGCATTCAAACCATGCGCGGATTCGACATCGCGGCGCGACCGCTGACCTTTCTTCTGCCCGATCTCGGCGAGCTGCCCCGCTACGCCGTGGTCAGCGAATCCGCTTTCGGCGTGATGAGAAAGATCTTTCCCGGCCCGTACTGCGCGGAATTGGTGGCCAGCTCCAGCGTTCCGACGCCCTTCGTCCACGAGGATCGCCGCACCATCGGCGTGCGCATCCCCGGCACCGCGCTGTGCGAGAAACTGCTGTGGTCCCTGGGCAAGCCCCTGCTGACCGCAACGGCAAAATCGCGCTCGGGAGACATCCTGACCAGCGCGGCCGAGATCAAACGTGAGTATGGCAAGAAGCTCGACCTCATCCTCGACGCCGGCACGCTCTCTGGCCCGCCCTCGACCGTGGTCAGCTTGGCCGGCGATTGGGTGACGGTCCTGCGCGAAGGTCGCGGCCCGTCGAACAAGTTGATTGGTTAATCTACCCAGCTGCCAGCAACTGCCTCAAGATGTCCGGCCGGCGGTCGTAGACGGGATAGACCACACCGCCGATGACCAAACTGCAAACGTGGGCGACGTGCACCACCATCCGAGGTGCCGTGAACACCTGCGCTGCCCCGAGCGCATCGAGCAGGGCCTGCCGCCCGGCGAGGACCTTTTGCTCGAGCGAAGGCGCTGGCGCGGTCGCCTGCGGCGCCACCGGACGAGAGCAGGCGGCGAGCACGCACGCGCCAAGCGCGGTGGCGGCGAAGGCGCGCGCGGTCGCACGACGGTGCGGTCTCACGGCAACAGCGCCTTGACGTAGTTGAGCTTCGCCTTGGGATTCTTGGCCGTCGCCTGCATCGTGTCCTTGAATTTCTGGGTCATCGCCTGGTTGTCCTCCGAAAAACCGCGCTAGGCCTGCATCCTCGCAAACGCCTTGACGAAAGAGCAATCACAAACAACCTGTGAGATCACGGTCACCGTTAATGGCGCCAAGGCCGCCTCGCTGCTGGCACGTTCGAAGTCCGAGTGAGTTGCCAGCCCGGATGAAAGGGATTGTGTTGCGGAAGAGCCAGACCGCGCCGATACTGCCGACTGTTCGCGCGTGATTGGGACGACCATCGGCAACTACGAAGTCCAGCGTCTGATTGCAGAAGGCGGGATGGGAAGGGTGTATCTGGCCGTTCATCCCGGCATGGGTCGCCAAGCAGCGGTCAAGGTGATGTCCTCGGGCAACGCCACGGATCCGGAAATCGTCAGCCGCTTCATCACCGAGGCGCGCGCTGCCAATGCCATTCGCCATCCGAACATCGTGGATATCTACGACTCGGGCGTGATCGAGGGCGGCCCTCCCTACATCGTCATGGAGTATCTCGTAGGTGAAACGCTCAGACAGGTGCTCGACCGCGGTCCGGTCGCTGTCGACGACATGCTCGACTGGGGAGGCCAGATGGCTGAGGCGCTGGCCGCGGCCCACAGCCACGGCGTGATCCATCGCGATCTGAAACCCGACAATCTCTTCCTGGTTCCGGACACGCGACGCCCGGAAGCAAGGCAGGTGAAGGTTCTGGACTTCGGCATCGCCAAGCTGCAACGCCTGACCATAGACCAAGTCCACAGGACCCGAACTGGTGCCTTGCTCGGCACGCCGCTGTACATGTCGCCCGAGCAGTGCCTGAGCCTGAGGGACATCGACACCCGTAGCGACATCTATTCCCTGGGCGTGATCTTGTACGAGATGGCCACCGGCAAGCGCCCATTCGACGGCGATGGCCTCTTTGTCGTCATCAGCAAGCACATCTCCGAGCCACCTGTGGCGCCAACAACCTACCGAGCCGACCTGCCTCCCTCCATAGAGGCCGTCATCCTGCAGGCGCTCGCCAAAGATCCGGCGCAACGACAAGAGTCCATGCTCGATGTTCTGACCCAGCTGGCTTCCGCGCAAGGAGAGCACACGCTTGCGAGCGTGGTCCCGGCCACCTTGTCACAGCACCAGCCAGAGCCGGCTTGCACGACGAGGACCTTCGGGCGCGAGCAGATCCTGGCATTCCTCACCGAAATCGACGGCATGCTACACGAGCCGGTCGTGATGGAGATGATCGGCGGCGCGGCGGCGTTGCTGGTCCACGGAGCGCGCAGCGAGACCAAGGACATCAACAGCCTTTCGGCGTTCGACGAGCGCATCCTGCTGCTCGCCCCTCACACGACACACAAGATTCCGTTGGTGCAGGCGCCCGTGCCCTATGCGCCGCACACCTATGAAGAGCGTCGCTACCGGCCCGACCTACCATTGGGCAACCTCGTGCTTTGGGTACCCGAGCGCCACGACATCCTGGTCATGAAGGCGCTACGTGCATCGACTCATGATCTGCAGGTCATCGAGGAAATGCACAGGACGCAGCCATTCCATTTGGAAACTATCGTCGAGCGCTACAACTTCGAAATGCGGCGGGCGATTCTGGCTCTGGGAGGCCACCAGATCTTCGACCAGCGCATTCGGCTCGTCCTCGAGAAACTGTTCGGCGGAAAGTACGTCCGCGGCTCCGGACTATTGACGATGCGGTAAGAATTGGCGGACAACCCCTCCGCCCGGTAAGTTCATCGATGTAGCCCCCGGCGAATGGCACACCTGCGGAATTCGAGTCGATGGCAGCGCGGCCTGCTGGGGCAGCAATTACTCCGGACAGGCGACAGTGCCGCAGCCATAGCAAGCACAAGGCCAGACAGGCCACGAAAGCACGGCGACGTGGTGGATTTCGGCTACGGGTACGGCACGTTCACCCTCGCCGTCGCGGCCGTCGAGCAGGGAACACTGTCGATGGACGCGGGATCAAGAGGAAGATTTCGCCCAAAGACAGGTGGTCGGCTCGGCTAGCCCTGCAGCGGGCGCTTGCAGTTTTCTTGTAAAGAACGAAGGATCTCCTGAAATGAAGGATCTCAATACCATCAGGCCTAGGGACACGGTCTCACCACGATCCCATGTCCTCAAGAGCCGCATAGCTGGCGCGCTCCACGACAGTGGGTCCCGCTGGTGGCATCTTACCAACGGCATCATTTTCGCTGTAATCATGGCCTCCGTTGCGGCCACGGTTCTGGAAACTGTTCCGGAATTTGAGCATATGTTTCGCGCCGAGTTCGAGTTGATCGAGGTCGTGGCAGTTGGGTTCTTCACAATCGAGCTCTTCCTTAGACTTTGGTCGGCGAATGTCCCCGCCACCCGGTTCGGCGCACGCCGCTTCCCACGCCTGGCATATCTTTTCAGTGCCAGCGGACTCATCGACATGCTGTCCGTAGTGCCCTTCTATTTGGGTGCGACCAATCTGCTGGTTCTTCGATCCCTCCGGCTTGTGAGAATCTTCCGCGTACTGAAACTCACTCGTCAGGCGCGGGCGATGAGTTTGCTTGGCCAAGCCCTTAGAGCCCGGCGACACGAACTTACCTCTCTGGGGATCGTGGTCGCGCTTTCACTCTTGGTCAGCGCCACCATCATGTACAGCGCCGAACACGAAGCCCAGCCGAAGCACTTTGGAAGCATCCCCCAGTCGCTGTGGTGGGCGGTTGCGACGCTTACCACCGTTGGCTACGGCGACCTCTATCCGACAACAGCGATCGGCCGAGTTTGCGCATCCTTCATTATGCTCTTGGGCATCGCGTTGGTTGCGCTTCCAACCGGCATGCTTGGCTCGGCGATGTACGAGATTCTGCAGCAGAAGACCTGCCCCCATTGCGGTGCAAAGTTGCAGGGATCTCAACCTCAAAGTAGCGAGCCAGGACCCGCGAAGAATAGTCTCCACGAACATGACACCTGGGCTTCGCCCTGAAGTCACACGGGCGGATCCAACAGCTCCCTCGGGATCGTCGGGACGGACATGGCACTATAGCTTTGCGGCGCCGCCTGCGCGTGCATTGGCATTCGGGCTTGAGGCCGGAGCCATCGCTTCGACTATTTCGGCAGCATCTTCGTCTACTTCCTCCTCACCCTCGGTTACCTCGCCGGTAACAGGATCCTTGCGCTGGATCTTGCGTCGTTTGCGCCTCTTCTTGCGTGGGCTCAGGTCGCCCGCTTCAGCTAGAGCCTCCTTTGACATTGCGTCTCGAACCGCGTTGAAAACGTCCTGAACATCCAGCCGGGCGGGAGCCTCCCGGTTTAGCTCACGACGGATGACGGTCAGAACCGGTTCGGACAGCAGCGTTCTGACCACGGACGCCGGGCACAGAAGCTTCTTCCGCGACCAGAAATCGTCGAGGTCCTTCTTCTTCATCGAAGACTTCGACAGGAGGGACAGCCTGTCCCAGAGCAGATCTGCGTCCTTTTCAATCAGCTCTAGCAAGTTCAGTGAAAAGGCCACGTCGTGTGCAATGCCTTCGCCCTCGGCAAAGGTGACGTGGAACAGTCTCCATTCGATGCCATTGGTCAGAAGAACCCACTCGACGCCAGACCGCGAGGCGTAGTTCTCGGCTTGTTCGATGCATTTGTCGGAAAGAACCTTTAGCCCAGCCGCCTTCGCTTCAACAAGTACCGCGACTTCAAGAGCCCCGCCATCGCCTTCAATCTTCAGGGCGATGTCGCAAAATCGATCCTTGATTGCCAACTCCTTCGAGATCTCACCCTTCAGGCTGTCGTAGCCCAGTACCTCCTCGAAGAACTTTACCAGATACATCACGGTGTCCGACTCGTTTGCGCCACGCTCGCGTGCTTCCTTGAAAGCGGCTGCAAATCGCTTCAGCTGTGCACTCGTAGACTTGTCCAGTGCCATGCGACCTCCGATGAAGAGATGGTATCACACTGTTCGCCACCAACTGATATTCCCCACGGGCGGTGGAGAAACGACTCGCGCAGGTCACCCCCGGCCTTCACGCGTGCCCGCATGCCAGCCGGCGCAGGTGGGCGGGGTGGCGCGGACGGAAGGTGACCGGCGCGCGGCGAAGGTCGCGTGCCGCGTGTGCTGCACGCGCACTCGCACCTGGGCCCATCGAATCGCCGTCAACCATGTGCTCGACCGCAAGCGAAGTCGCCCAGAAACCGTGGTGACGGGGTTCGACTGCTACGCAGACTATCTCGACCGCGCGCCCGACGAGAATTTTGCGATCGGGGAGCATGGCCGTTCTGACCTTCAACTTCGTTTCGTTTGCGCGCGACGGGTCGGAATCCCGCTGGAATTGTACCGAGGCCTATCGCCACGAGGCCGACGGCTGGCGAATCATCCAGTTGCACTGGTCGTTCACGCGTCCGGGTTGAAGGCAACTCAGCGAGGCATGTCCCCTAGCCCGCCGGCGTTGATGACGTCGGCGTAGCCGGCTTGCTTCATGGCCCGGGCCGCAGACGAGCTGCGCGCGCCGGAGGCGCAGTAGAGGACTACGGGCTTGTCCTTGGGGATCTCGCTCAGGCGCTTGCCCAGCTCGCCGAGGGGAATGTTCTTGGCGCCGGGATAGGCGCCGTCGCGGAATTCCTCGGGCGTGCGCACGTCCACGATGATGGCGCCGGATTCCAGTTTCTGCTTGACGATGCTTGATGCCACTTTTCCACCTCCAAGAATTCGTTTGAGGATGATGACTGCGATGGTTGCGATTGCGATGTAGGTCAGGGTTTGCGTGTTCAAGATGCCTCCCCGACGCCCCCGATGATGACGATCTTGGTCTTCATGTTTCACCGGGTTGGAGCCAACCACGGCCAGAAGGATTCACAAAAATGTCGTGCGAAAATGACTCAGACCCGTTCATGCATCAGTATTCACCGGTGGAAACTCCCACCCAGACCTGTCTCGACCGAATCCACGAACGCGAGCACCCGATGTGCCTGGTGTGCAGCGGGCAAAACCCGAACGGGTTGAAGCTGAAGTTCAAGGTCCAGCCGGATGGCTCGGTGGCCGCCGTGTTCGACTGTTCGCCCTGGCTGCAGAGCTATCCGAATGTTCTGCACGGCGGGGTCATCTCGGCCATCTTGGACTCGGCCATGGTGAACGCGCTGTTCGCCGTCGGCATCGTCGCGGTCACGGCCACCTTGGAGGTTCGCTATCTGGCGCCCACGGTGACGGGCCGCTTCGCAAAAGTCCGCGCGTGGATCGAAAGTGCCGCCGCGCATCCGCTCTATCTCCAGCGTGCCGAGCTCATCCAGGACGGCAAGGTTATGGTCGAGGCCAAGGCCAAGTTTTTGGTTCGCGACGTCTAGACTAACCAAGCTTCGCGGCAGCCTTGCGCGCGTTTTTTATGAACGCGACCAGCTTGGCTTCGCTCTTGATACCGGGTTTGGATTCCACGCCGCTGGCCACGTCGACGCCGTCCGGACGCACGGTCGCGATGGCCGCGGCCACGTCGGATGGACCCAGACCACCCGCCAGCAGGAAGGGCCGGCGCGCGCCCTCGGCCACGATCTGCCACGGCGGGCGCGTGCCCGAACCGCCGTAGCCTTCCGCGAAGGCATCGTAAAGGAAGTAGCGCGGGTTCCAGCCCGCCGCAGCCGACAAGGAGGATTCGTCGAACACGCGGATGGCGCGAATGATCTTGTTGCCGGCCAAGCTCGACCAAGCTTCCGCGCGCTCGTCGCCGTGAAACTGCACCAGATCCAACCCGGGATCGGTCAGGCTTTCGTTGACCGAGAGTGGGTGCGGGTTGACGAACACACCGACCTTGAGCACGCCGGGCTTCACCGCGGCCAGGATCTCTCGCGCCTGTCCATCCTCGACGAAGCGCTTCGAGCCGCGCCAGAGATTGATGCCGATGGCGCCCGCGCCTTCGCGGCAGGCCATCTCCGCGTCCTCGGGCCGGGTGATGCCACAGATTTTGATGAGGAAGCTCATCACGTGCCCAATAGTTCGCGTAGGGCCGTAGCTGGATCCGGTGCCGCCATCAAGGTTTCCCCGACCAGGATGGCGTCGATGCCGGCGGCGCGCAGCCTGCGCACGTCGTCCGCGTTGCGAATGCCCGATTCGGCGACTACCAGACGGTCGGCGGGAATGAGCGGGCGCATGTCCACCGCTAGATCCATATTCATTTCGAAGGTGCGCAGGTCGCGGTGGTTGACGCCGACGATGCGCGCCCCTACCGCCACCGCGCGCTCGACCTCGCCCTGGTCATGGGTCTCGACCAGGGCCTCCATGCCCCAGCGGTGAACTTCGGCGATGAGCTCGCGCAGGTCCTGGTCGTGCAGGGCCGCCACGATGAGCAGGACGGCGTCCGCGCCCGCGGCCCGCGCCTCGGCGACCTGGTACGGATCGATGATGAAGTCCTTGCGCAGAAGGGGCAGCTGCGAAACCGCGCGCGCCCGGCGCAGATCATCCAGACTGCCGCCGAAAAACGGCGTATCGGTCAGGACCGACGCAGCCGTGGCTCCGGCCGCCTGGTAGACCGGCAGCACCACGGCGACGTCGGCGTCGCGCTGGATGAAGCCCTTCGAGGGCGAACGCCGCTTGAATTCCGCGATGCACGCCATACCCGCGGCAGAGCGGAGTGCCTTGCCAAGGCTGCGCGGCGCCGGGCTCGCGGCAGCCTGCTTCGCCAGATCGGGCAACGGCAGCCGAAGGCGGCAATAGCCGACGGTACGCTTGGTCTCGTCGAGGATCTCGTCGAGAATCATGGCTTGCCTGGCAAGGGTGCTATCAAACGCATTCGTTCGAGCACGGCCATGGCCTTGCCATTGTCCAGCGCCTCGGCCGCCAGGGCGGCACCCTCGCGCAAACCGGGCGCCCCGCCGGTCACCACCAGGCCGGCTGCCGCGGTCATGAGCGCGGCGACTCGGCTGGCACCACCGTTGCCGTGCAAAGTGGCCAGGAGCATGTCCGCGTTCCGAGCGGGCTCGCCGCCCTTGAGACCGTCGGCACTCACCTCGGTAAGTCCGAAATCGGCGGGGCTGACCTGATAGGCGCGCAGATTGCCGTTGTCGAGCTCGGCCACCAAGGTCGGCCCCGCGGGCGCGAATTCGTCCAAGCCACCGCTGCCGTGGACGACCATGGCCCGCCGCGAGCCCAACTGTCCGTGGGCGCGCGCCAGGAACTCGCAGCGCTCGGGCGCGAACACGCCGTTGACGTGGTAGCGCGCGGAAGCCGGATTGGTCATGGGGCCAAGCAGGTTGAAGACCGTGCGAAAGCCTACCTCGCGGCGCGGGCCGGCCACGTTCTTGGTGGCCGCGTGGTACACGGGCGCGAACATGAAACACAGGCCAATCTCGGCCAAGCACCGTTTGGCCAGCTCGGGTCCGGGTGCGGGATCGACGCCAAGAGCCTCCAGCACATCGTGCGAGCCCGAACGCGAAGACAGGGCGCGGTTGCCGTGCTTGGCAACCTTCACCCCGCAGGCAGCAAGAATCAGAGCCGCCAGGGTCGAGACATTCACCGAGCCCGAGCCGTCACCCCCGGTGCCGCAGTTGTCGAGCAACACCGGGATGTCCGTCTCCACGCGCACCATGCGTTGGCGCATGGCCTGGGCCGCGCCGACCACTTCGTCGACCGTCTCGCCCTTCATGCGCAGAGCCGCTAGCAAGGCGCCCACCTGGGCGGGCGTGGCCGCGCCGTCCATGATCTGCCCCACCACCGCCGTCATGTCGCTGGCCGAGAGGCCCTTGCCCGCGACCAACGCGGCGAGCGCCTCGCGAACCGACAATCCACCCTCACCACCCTTGCTGTCCTTGCCACCCTTGCCACCCTGGTCAACTTGACCATTCATCGCGCAACCTTCATGGCGATGAAATTGCGCAGGATGTCCTTGCCAACCGTGGTGAGAAACGACTCGGGATGGAACTGCACGCCCTCGACCGGCAGGGTCTTGTGGCGCACGCCCATGATTTCCTCATCCCAGGTCTTGGCCGTGATCTCGAGGCAGTCGGGGATGCTCTCTCGTTCGATGACCAGCGAGTGGTAGCGGGTGGCCTCGAAGGGGTTGGGCAGGCCGACAAAAAGGCCGCGCTCATCATGGAACACGCGCGAGGTCTTGCCGTGCACGACCTGCTTGGCGCGAATGACCTTGCCGCCGAAGGCCTGGCCGATGGATTGATGGCCCAGACACACGCCCAGGATGGGCATCTTGCCCGCCAACTTGGCAAGCACTTCGAGCGAAATCCCAGCCTCGTTCGGCGTACACGGACCAGGCGAAATGACGATCTGTTCCGGAGACATGCGTGCAACTTCATCAACCGTCACTTCATCGTTGCGGACGACCCTAACCTGCTGCCCGAGCTCGCCCAGGTACTGGACCAGGTTGTAGGTGAACGAGTCGTAGTTGTCGATGACCAGAATCATGGCTACTTACCCCCGCGTGTGGCCGACTGCCGGACCAGCTCGACGGCCCGGACCACGGCGCGTGCCTTGTTCACGCATTCCTCGTGTTCGGCCTCGGGCTGGCTGTCGGCCACGATGCCCGCGCCGGCCTGGACGTGGATGGTGTCGCCCGTCGTGACCAAGGTGCGAATGGCGATGGCTAGATCCATGTTGCCAGTGTACGAGAGATACCCGACCGCCCCGCCGTAGACCCCGCGACGCGAAGGCTCCAGCTCTTCGATGATTTCCATGGCGCGGATCTTGGGCGCGCCCGAGAGCGTGCCGGCCGGGAACGCGGCCTTGACCACGTCCTTGGCCGCCATCCCCGCGGCCAGGCTGCCGCTGACGTTCGACACCAGGTGCATGACGTGCGAGTAGCGCTCGATGACCATGGTTTCGTCCAACCGGACCGTCCCCGGGGTCGACACCCGGCCCACGTCGTTGCGGCCGAGGTCGATAAGCATGACGTGCTCGGCCCGCTCCTTGGGGTCGCCCAGCAGCTCGTGGCCGAGCGCCAAGTCTTCGGATGCCGTGATGCCCCGGCGTCGAGTTCCTGCCAGCGGTCGGACCTCGACCTTGCCCTCGTCCAGGCGAACCAGGACCTCGGGCGAGGCACCGGTCACCACCGCCTCTGGGAATTCCAGGTGGAACATGTACGGCGACGGATTGGTCACGCGCAGGACGCGGTAGACGTCGAAGGGGTCGACCTGGCCTCGGGGCACGTCGAAGCGCTGCGAGTACACAACCTGAAAGGCATCCCCGGCCCGGATGTATTCCTTGATCTTGTCCACGCCGGCCAGGTAGTCGGCCTTGCTGGTTCGCGAAGTCGGCGACAGGGCGGTTTCGGTTCCCATGTTGAGATCCAGCGGAGACAGGGCCTTGGCCGGCGCGGTCAGACGCTCGCAGATCTCGTCCACCTTGGCGCAGGCCTCGTCGTAGGCCTTGCCCGGATCCTTGCCCGCCACATCGACCGAGGCCACCACCTTGAGCGTGCCGCGCAGGTTGTCGAAGACCACCACCGTGTCGGTCAAGGCGAAGCACATGTCGGGCAGGCCAAGCTCATCGGGCGCTCGCTCGGGCAGACGCTCGAAATGGCGGACCATGTCGTAGCCCAGGAACCCCACCGCCCCACCGAAGAAACGCGGTAGACCCGGCGGAACCGCAGCGGGCAGCGCAGCCAAAGCACTGGCCACGTAGTCGAGAGGGTTGTCGGCGGTCAGGCGCTCGTCCACGCGAAATCCGGCCCCGTCGGGTTTGAGCACCTCGACCTGCTTGCCTTTGGCGCGGATCACCGCCCGCGGGCGCACGCCAGCGAAGCTGTAGGCGGCCCATTTTTCGCCGCCGACCACGCTTTCCAGGAGAAACGAGTACGGGCCGCGGCCCAGCTTGGCGAACACGGAAACGGGAGTATCGGCATCGGCCAACCACTCGCGGTACACAAAGCAAAGGCGGCCTCGGCGGGCGAGGTCCAAGAACTTGGCTCGGTCGGGAATGAAATTGGCCATGGCGAAGAGGTGCAGACTAGCGCGCCTCGACCTGGCTAGCCAGTGGTCGATAGGCGACTACCTCGCCACGGCGGGTGCGCTGAGGATGAGGCGCACAAGCTCGTCGTGGAGAAACGTGAATGGAATGCGCTTCGGTTCGACCCGCCGGACGACTACTTCTTCGCGCCGGGCTTGTCTCCGTCGGGAAGGACGTCCCACTTTCCACGAACATCCATGGCCAGGATGCAATCCGCGCCGGCCTCACACCGGGTTAGATGTTTGGTCTTGTTCGTGAAAGAGAAGAAGGATCCGGCCGGCAGCTTGTGTTCTACCCCGTCGACGGTGATGACCAGGGTTCCCGCGACCACGGTTCCGAAATGGTTCGACGTATGGTGGTGGAGCGGGGCCGCAAAGCCGCCCACAAACTTGAGAAAGAAATGGCTCGGGCCCTTCCCTGGATCGCCGTCCACGGCGGCCACCTGGATACCGGTCATTCCCGGCACATCATTCCATTTGAGCTCGGCCGCAGGTGAGAACTGCCCCCCTGCGGCCTTCGCCGGCTTGTCCGCCGCATGCGCGACGGAACCCGCGACGGAGACAGTGATAGATAGGATTCCGATAGCCAAGAGCTGCGCCTTGAGCGTGTTCCTCATGTTGATTCTTCCTTTTCAATGGGTTCAGGTCTGAAAGCGGGTTGGATGCCAAGGCCGAGGGAACGATGCTTTTCGCCTCGGTCGGCCCGGACTTTGGGAACCCTGGCCGCCCGGACGTTGTCTATGTTCCGTTGCTGGTGCCTCCTGAAAAGCGTTCGCCGATAAGGGTCTCGCCTTGGGTGACCGGCCTCATCGTTTGCGCGTGGTTGGGCCTTGGATGCGGAAAACCCACGGCCGCGGTCGATCATGGTTTCGGCAGGAGTGTTCTCATAGCGGGTGTGCCCCACGTGCTGCAGAAGCCAGATTTCTGCGGCGAAGCCGACGTCGAGATGTATTTGCGCTTTCTCGGCAAGACCATCACCCAGGACCAGGTCTTCGCCGCGTCGGGCATGGATCCCGCGCGCGGCAAGGGTGCGACAACGACCGAGCTTGCCACCGCGCTCGAACGCCTGGGTTTCAACCCAGGCGATGTCTGGTACCAGGTTTCCCCCTTGGAGGCCGAGCGCGACGTGATGGCCATCTGGCGCGGGCTTCTGCGCGATTTGGAGGCGCGGATCCCGTCGATTGTTTGCATGAACACCAGCGCCGGTCCGAGTTCGACCGAGCACTTCCGGCTCGTTCTCGGCTACGACGCCGACCGCGACGAGGTCATCTACAACGAGCCCGCGGAAGAACACGGCGCTTACCGGCGGATGGCGCGTGCTCGGCTGTTCAAACTGTGGCCACTCAAGTACGCCCAAAGTCAGTGGACCGTGGTGCGCTTGCGCCTTGAGGCAAGTAAGATCGCCGACCCGCCTCCCAGCCGGGGGTTCTCGCCCAGCGAATTCGTCCAACACGTGATGGTTCTGCGGCACCACCTACCGCGGGAATGCACCGTTGTGGTCGAGCCACCCTTCGTCGTCCTGGGCAATGGCCCGGCCGAGGAAGTCCACCGCCTTGCCAAGGAGACGGTCGGTTGGGCGGTCCGGCGGCTGCGGCTGGACTTTTTCTCCCGCGACCCCACGCGCATTCTCGATGTGCGGCTGCTCAACGACGACAAGAGCTACCGGGACACGACCATCGATCTCACAGGCGAGGAACCGGACACGCCCTTCGGTTTCTATTCCCCCGAGCAAAGTGCCCTGATCATGAACATCTCCACCGGCAGCGGCACCTTGGTCCACGAGATCGTTCATCCCTTCATGGAGGCCAATTGCCCTGGCTGCCCTGCCTGGTTCAACGAGGGACTGGGATCGCTCTACGAACAGTGCAGCGAGCGCCGAGGCCACATCGTCGGGCTACCCAATTGGCGCCTGGCCGAGCTGCAATACACCATTCGCAAACACGCGCTGCCCAGCTTTCGCGAGCTGACCCAGCTCACCGGCCGTTCCTTCTACCAGGGGCACCATAGCCTCAACTACGCGCAAGCGCGCTACCTTCTCTACGCCCTTCAAGAAGGCGGCTTGCTCGTGCGCTACTACCGAGCCATGAGCGCGAGCTTGCAGCGCGACCCCACCGGCTACGCGGCACTCGTGCAAGTGCTCGGCGACAAGGACATGGCGCAATTCCAGCATCGGTGGGAAGAGGAGATGCTGAAGCTGTAGGATTGTCCAGCGGCGGCTACGGCGTGGGCTTGCGCTCGGGCACGGCAAGCGCCTTCACGAGAGACTCCGTGGTCACCACGGTGGCTTGGGTGGGGAGAACCTTCTGAGTCAGGACGCGGTGGACTTCGCTGTCCATGTCCGCACTGGCATCGGACACCACGACCAGTTGGTAATCCATGTCGGCGGCCCAGCGTACCGTGGACAGCACGACACCGCTGGTGGCGATCCCGAACATGACGAGGGTGCTGATGTTGTGCGCACGCAAGACCGTTTCAAGATCGGTCGTCGAGAAGGCGCCGACGCGCCGCTTGGTCACCACCACGTCACCCGGCTGAGGCGCGAGACGCGGATGAACCTCCGCCCCCGGGGATCCCTCGCGCAGACGGCCCGATTCCTTGAGGCCGGCGAAGCGGCGATTTTGCTGACTTACCTCGGGATAGCCGTCGCGAAAGCGCACGACCACGTAAATGATGGGCAGACCAGCCTGGCGTGCGGCTTTGACCGCCTCGCTGGCCTTGTCGAGCAGCGGGCCGCGAGCCTTTTCCGGCATCATGCTCACGATGTCGTTCTGATAGTCCATGACCAGCACCGCCGTGTGCGGGCGATCGATGGCAAGCTCGGTCTTGGCTGCAGGTTTGACCGCATCGGCGGCGAAAGCGGTGGCCGCGCACAAACACGTGGCCAGGATTGCGACGGAAGAGTGCGAAAGTCGGGTTCGCATGGGTGATTCCCTTTCTCAGCTCATGTTGCGAAAGAGATGAGGATAGCGCGTGTTGCTTGGATGAGCGCGGCCCAATGGCCAACGGCGCGACGGTAACCGCCCGGGCGGGGCAGCGCCGCAGGGACCGAGTTTCGGCGACGCCGCTCGCGGTTCAGCCGTGTACCGCTTTGCCGAGCGCCCGTATGCGCGCCATTTCGTCGTCGGAGAGCGGCCCCCGTGCGATGGCCTGCATGTTCTCGCGCATCTGGGCCGCAGTCTTGGGCGCCGAGATTACGA
>OBLT010000610.1_pt1 | contig 23010 bp, 27 predicted proteins | sample 1518721 | NCBI WGS metagenome assembly OBLT01 (sample SAMEA3539307, study PRJEB22396) | soil metagenome | biome: tundra; feature: field; material: soil | place: USA | collected 2010-05 | depth 0.15 m | reverse complement strand
GCACTTGTCCGCTTCAAGCCGGGTGACGGCAGGGTGGCGGCAAGGGTGACGGCAATGTTCAAACCTGGAAGGGCTGGCCACCGTCGGTGGGTGGCGGCAGGGGCAGCAGGGGCGGTGATTTCCCCCAGACTTCCCCTCGGTGTCTCCGTCCACGCCGACCACGCCGAAACCCGACACCTGATACGGCCTGGCCGGAGTCTTGGCGAATCTGCCGCCCCTACCGCCCCTACCGCCCCCCGAGCAGAAACTTGGAGTTGCCATCCAGGGTCGGCAGGGACGGCGTTTTGCCTATGTTGGTAGGTGGGACACCCGAGTCCTCCTGACGGCAAATTCCCACCGGATGGTAGTCGCTACCGTACCTGCCCTACCAAGGTAGGAGAATCACCGTCCCCACCGACCCCATCGTCCCCGCACGCTTTTCCGGGCATCTCCGATGCCCCCACCTTGGGAAAGGACTGTCCCATCCATCATCCCGCATTCGCCGGCATGAACACGGCTACTAGGGGGTGCCCTACCAAGCCTGCAAATTTGCCGTCCCTGCCGCCTCTGCTGACCCCGGCTACCTGGAAGGCTTGACCGTGAACACGCCTGCGGCGAGGACGTGGCCACACTGCTTGCAGGCTATCGCCACGTTGTCGATGAACGCCTCACCGCTGTCAGGGAGTGTATCGGCGAGGATGAGTCCCGCGATGGCGTCTAGGGCATCATCGCCAGCTCGACGAAGCCGTGCGGCTCGCGATTCGTCCACAAAGCCCCGGACTCGCAAGGCCCCGTCCTGTCGCAAGCGCCGGTGGCAACCTGGACATGTGCCAGCCAGGTTGATCTTGCGAGTGCGGACCACCACATCCGTCACGGTGATGGTCGGCATGGCTTGCCCTCCTTGGTCCGAACATTCTTCGCATTCCCCTTGTCCCAGTCCGGGCCGCTCATGATCTGGAACATGCTGGCGTCCACCCAGACCATCTTGAAGCGGCTCGGGTAGTCGTCCGGCCCGAAAGTGGCCACGTGGCGGGGAACCAGCTCGCCGGGAGCGGCCTCAAGATCCCAGCCCCTGGCCTTGAGCATTCGCTCTTCTTCTTCGGATAGAAAGCCAACGATGTAGGCCATCATGTACCTCCTTCCTTGGGTCCAACGATGCGGGCAACCTCGTCGATGGTGTCCGGTGACCACGAGGCTTCTTCGTCGCCGGTGGGCCAGAGGACCTCACGGATGGCGGCGAGGGTCGCAACGGCTTCCCCTGACTCCTGCTCGGCAAGGTCTGCGCCGTGGACCATCGCCCACGCTGCTTCGAGCAGCAGCATGACCACGCGGTTTCGTGGCAGCTCGTTCGCCAGCGTGACCTGGTTGATTTCCGCCAGAAGCCTTCGTGCCACAGGATCGCTCGCCATACGTTCGACGAGGTTGTCCTGGCGGGCGGCAAGAAGACCGTGCTCGAACCCGGCGCTGTAGAACAGGTTCTCTCGCAGGGACTGGTACATCCCCCGTGCGTCCACGTACTCGATGAAGGGCTTTCGGTTTTGAACCGACTTGCAGAGGTTCTCCGACAGCCTCGATAGGCGCGCCTGAAACCTGACAATCACGGGCAGGCTGTCGATGATGACGTCGGCGGGATGTTCCTTGCCATCAATGCGCGTGCGTTCGTAGTGGTCCGGAAAAGGACGTGAAGCCATGGGATACCTTTCTCGCGGGAATGGCACCATCAAGGCACACGCGTCCCGGAAAGACGGGATGGCCATAGACGGGACAGGACCACCCGCGTAGGTTTCCCTGCTAGTTACTTATACCCACGTATGGGCGGGCAATTTCGGTGAGCACGCCCACGATCTGCACTACCGCTCTGGGCGCGGCACAGGCAGCCTTCCGCAGCTCTCTGGACCGCTGGATCAGGCGCGCGGGGCGCGAAGCCTTATCGGTTTCTCCGACAGCCAACCCATTTTATTCCGCCCGCTCTAGCTTGCTGGCCTCGTCGCCCAACAGCCCGAAATCATGAGGTCTCACCGAGACCGCACCCGCCGCCAAAGACCGAGAACATCGCAAGAATATTGGAAACCTTTGGCGTAGAATATGAGTTCGGCAGACCGGCAGCGTTGGAGGCGCGATGAGAAGCGAGGATAAATTGTTGAGGGATCTGCGTGTGCATCTTCAGTCTAGTCGAAGAGGTGCTTCGGCTTTGCGAGCACTCGTCCGGCCACTACTCATCATCGTCGTGATGTGCTCTTGCGGGACAACAAAGGTGGCCGACAAGAGTGAGCCCCCGGCAGGTGACCTCGTCTGCGAACGCGATGCCGATTGCACCATGCTCAACTATGACTTCCACCAGTGCTGCGGATTTCCCCCCGGGAGGGAGCCCTTCGCCATTTCTCGCAGCGCCGTGGAACGATTCCGCAAATCAGAATGCCAAGGCGGCTGCACGGCGGACGAGCAAGGCTGGCATAGGCGTCCCAGCCTTGAGGGCTGGACTGCAGTCTGCATTCACAATACTTGTGAGAGCCGTTCATCCAAGGCCAGTGCCGGACCCAAGGACAAATGAACCTTGCTCAGCCGGCGTCGGAGGCTGCCGAACAAGCCGATGAAGCTGCCGATCCCGCCACAGGGACATTGGTGTAACATCAACGAATCGTTCGTGCGGCAGGCTCGCCGCTGAACGGCACAGCGTTGGGCAAATTGAATACTCTGAGGTGAGACCGATGGACCAAGACAACAACACCCCTGACACCGGCTGGATTGCGATTTCTGGCGAATTCGATGCCGAAAACGATGTGATTCTGTATCGGGGTAAGCGTGTTCCAGCGCCCGAACAGCAAGGTGGAGCGCCTCCGCAAGGTGACCGGGCAGGCATCGGACTCATCCTCAGTAGTCAGGCGATCACCGACGGGCAAATCAGTGCCGAGGTTGAATTCGCAAAAGTGACACCAGATTCTATCTGTGAAATCGCCATCGCCTATGACTCCAACGCCACCCACATCGTCACCGCTGGTTTAGGTAGCGAACCGTGGGCGATGTTCGGAATTCGTGAGTTCGGCGGTCCGAAAACATCGAGTCCGGCGTGGTGGGACCATAGGGTTAGCGGTGAGCGGAACAACATCAAGGCGGGCAGACTCTATCGTATGGGCGTCGTCTTGCGAGGAGCATCTCTGACTCTTCAAATTGATGGGGTAGAGGTTGGGACCGCAGAGGTTTCATCTCCTATGGGACGCCCTCGCCAGATCGGTGTCTTTTGCAAAGCCGATCATGAGATTACTGTTCGAAAATTCAGGGCTGATGTAACGAAGCCCAAGGCATTTGTAGTGATGCAGTTTGGCGGTGAGTACGACGAGGTCTACAGCGACGTAGTCAAGGAGGTCTGCAAGACGTATGAGGTAAACGTTCTCCGCGCAGATGAAGTTTCTGGGCCAGGGCTCATTATCGGTGACATCGTTCGGGAATTGGCGGCATCTCAGCTTGTCATTGCGGACATCACACCCGCGAATGCAAATGTCTATTTCGAGGTCGGATACGCACTCGCTCTAGCGAAGCCGACTATCTTGCTGGCGCAGAAGGGGACAGTGCTTCCCTTCGATGTTGCAGGATTCCGGACCCTCTTCTATGAGGACAGCATCGGTGGGAAGAAGCGATTGGAGGATGGATTGCGTCGTCACCTCGATGCCATTCTCGCGACCTAGACGATGATCCTCTTGAACACGCAACTGCCCAACAAGGCGTTGCACCTGACAGTCCGCTTCGCGGCCTGCAGGTGAACGCCAAACCATTGATAGACAGACAGAACGACCATGACCACATCAACGACTCGATCTACGAGACGTGGAATCCCGATTCTGCTTCAGGTAGAGGTTCTGTTCCGAGGCGGTTGGCTTTGTTCCCTTTGCCATCGCCCCACGATCTTCCCACCAGCCCTGAGACTTGCGGCGGAGTTCGTTCGCGCGGGGGGCTACGAACTGCCGATTGCGTATCATCACCCACGATGGAGACGGGACTCCGCTCCCTTGCTCGATCATCTCGGCTGCGTCATCGACCATGTCGTCGCTCATTCGCGCGGCGGTAGACATGCACCCGAAAACTTCGCCGTGGCCTGCAACAAGTGCAACGTTCGCAAGAGTGCCGGGGAAAAGGCGAAGTACCTCGCCGAGCATCCGCTTCGCGCCGTGAAGGGCAAGTACGGTGAGCCGAAGCACTGGGACGGGCTAGCTTCACTCTTCGTCGTCTTGGCCCGCCAATCACCTGAAAATCTCACCACGAGCGAACGGCTCTGGTTCCACGCCCTTGAGGCCCACGCTCAAAAAGTAGCGGCTGCCGGCTAACCGTTGCAGCGGACTGGGTCTCCTCAGGGACATTGGTGTAACATCGACGAACCGGTTCGGCGGCGTCCCCGCTGCTGAGCGACAAAGCGCTGCGCAGGCTATCGTGACTTTCGAACATCCCGAAGATCGGATTTTCTTCCGCAATCTCCTATGCGAGGACGGCGAGCCGCTTGAGAAGTACGCGAAGCTTTTCGATTTTCGTGACGTGACCAAGAAACGTCGTGAGTTCCAGGCAGCGCACGCGTCCCTCTTGGAAAACCTTCGAGCGAAGCACGGCCCAATGTGCATGCTGCACTACTCTAGATCATGTACGGGTGGACGAGGCGCGCTCACGATAGATCATCTACTTCCTCTCTCGTCGAACAAGCTCAACAAGGAACTCCGGCGTGTCGTTCCCCTTCTACGCAGGAAGGTTCCCACGCAGAGTATTGGCTCGAACCACATAGCGAATCTCGTGCTTGCATGCGCGACCTGCAACGGCGCGAAGAAACATCGGCTTCTTCCTCGCGCCGAACTCAGGCGACTGCTGGCGGTAACCTCAGCCACGCTTGGCGGCCCTGCCCATGCGCTGCCCAACCCGCCATTTCAGCGCTCGTAGGCAGTGCAGGCAAGAAGAACGGGATTGTGGCTATCTGGACACACGAGGGCCGCTCCTTGGGCAAGCGAATGCGGGACAAGGGATCGCGAGGGTATCGACCCCACTGCCGCTCAGCGTGGCAGCTTGTCGTAAGCAGCTCGCACCACCTCGGCGCCGTACTTGCGCTCCAGGCTCCGGACGGTGAAGTGCCCCTCGGCCATGTCCTGGAAGTGGTCCATGAACGCCACGTTGATGGCCGCGTCACCGACCGCGCCCGAGATCGGCACAAGCCCTGCCGCAGCCTTTTCGGCCACGACCACACCAAAACGCTCGGCGACGGTCGAGATAGGGTCGGGATCTTCAGGGTACGGGGATAGCCACCGCCGGGATAGGGCCACCCGCGTAGGTTTCTCCGCAGGTTACTTATGCCCACTTTCAGATGGGCTTTTCTACCGCCGGGGCACTGCCCACAATGAGGGCGCTGTTTCCAACCGACGAACGGACCGGCCATCGAGACGATGCCGTCTCGTTACTTAGTGACCGACGGTTCGGCGCCACGTGCACAGCGGAACCCCAGATTGGCACTCCTTGTGTTGGAGTCGTTCTTCATTCGGTGTGCTGCCCGAAACTGCTCCGCCCCTTCATTGAACCACCCTCCTCCTCGGCAGACACGGGGCAGCTCATCGAATTCGAATACGTGTGGATTCGTGACTGGTTGTCCACGATAGTGGGCAAATGTGTCGGCCGTCCATTCCCAAACGTTTCCTGCCATGTCGAGCAACCCAAACGGACTTTTCCCATTTGGATAGCTGCCAACAGGAGCCGTGGCTGTCCAGGCGTCGTCGGTTGCATACAGCCCCTTCAATGTCATGCCCAGCTTTTCATTGGCCATTGATACGCACTCTGCCCCACAGGCGTTTAGCCTACTCTCGTCAGGTTCTTCGTTGCCCCAGGGATACCTTCGCGTGTCGCTGCCACGAGCCGCATACTCCCATTCCGCCTCCGTGGGAAGGCGGCCACCGGTCCATTGGCAGTAGATGGCGGCCTGTTTCCAGTCAACGCAATTCATGGGATGTTGTGCAGTAAGACCGCTCTTCCTCCAGGTGCAGAACTGGCTCAATTTATACTTTTCTTCGCCCTTAATGTAATCCCAGTCAACCGTAGCATTGGGCGACTGGCAGCCGCCCGATTGCACGCAGGCCCAATATGAAGCGACCGTAACTTCGGTTCTGTCGATGCAGTAGGGTGATAGGGTCACCTTGTGAATAGGCAGCGAGTTTTCCCCCACGTCCAGATCTCCCATCCAGAATACCCCGCCAGCAATACCTATCTGATTCGGTGCGCAAATCAGCCTCTTTAGAGGACGTGTAGAACGCGTTGGCACTTCCGCCCAATGGAAAGTGACAGTCATGCTTTCGCCTTCAGGGACATCCACGGACTTCGTCTCTTCCCAACTCGAAGACCACGCCCGCAGCGAGTGTCTTCCTGGATCGACCTGGACTTTCTGCCCAACCATGGGGGCTGGAAGCACTTCGCCATCCAATTCGACCTGCACGTCTTTCCCTGCTGGACCGGCAATCACCACCGTTAGCTTGGGTATACGTGACAGAAGGAGCAGTCGTGCGCTCCTGGCGCTAGCCTTTGCCGATTCCTGTATCTTCTTCTGGTCTGCATTCAGACCTTTCGCGTCGTACTCCCCCTCTGCGATTGCGACGTAACGCCTGAGCGCCTCCATCAAGCGGCCAAGCCTCTCAACGCTCTGGGCTCCGCGAAGTCCAAGACTTGGCCAGTTCACAATGAGGTTAGCTTGGTCAAAAGCCTCAAGGGCCTCTTGGTACTTACCATCTGCGAACAGGGCCTGGGCTTGATGTCCAAGGTCACGGGCTCTTTCGCGATTGTCCTGGTCTACTGGTTCGCCAAGCACGGGTAGTGATGCACTCAGTAAGCAGACACCGATTGCCAATGACCACTGCCTAAAATCCAAGTTCATCCACCTTTCGAGTACTGCGGCGTACCCTGTGCTTCACAGTAGGTGCCTCCTGGTCATGATCGACTTGTTTGTCTGCCTTAAAAGGCTCGGTCTTAGCCGTGGGTGTTGGTGCAGGCAGAGCCGGGGGAGAGACGTCCGCCATGGGGCGTGGTGAGACCGGAGTAGGAGGTTCTGGGATAGCCATCGGTTGCGGTGATTGCGAAGTAGCCGGTTCCGGGATGGCCCTCGCGGTTGGTGAAGGCGTAGCAGGAGGGATGGCGTACGCCGTCAGGGGTTGTGGCAAAGCATGAATCCCCGAAGCGAAGAAGCAATCCCGGCGCAGATAGAGGACCAGGTTCTTCGCATTGCCTCTAGCTCCGGGCAGTGCGTTCTCCGCAGTCTTTCGCAGAGCAAGGCCATACGGGGTGGTTGACCGCTTCCATGCGGCCAGATCTTTCTTGTAGGTTGCAATTGCCGTAGCATAATCCTGCTTGGCACTGTCTAGGCGCTGTCTGTACTCGACGCTATCGGACAGGACTGTTGAGTTTGCGATATGGCCATTGTCCAGAAGCAGAGTTGTGTTCTCGTCACGCACATATCCGCAGACAGTTGCGAATAGAGGATGCTCCGCTTTCTTGATGACGTAATACTCTCTGCCGTGGGTGATAACTATGCCGCCAGGGTCGCTCATATAGCTACCAATGAAGGTTCCGCAGATGTGCTTGACAACCAGGAAATCGTCGAGCTTGGGTGTTTCCGGCTTCTCGACCTCCCGCGCATCTTCGACGAGAGCATTGAGCTTCCCTCCTGCGCTCGTTGCCGCGCGAAGCGCCGCTTCACAGCTCTCACGACTTGGTAGCACGCTATCAGGGGTGTTGGGGATTGCCTTCCTGAATTCTTCTAGCTTGTCATTTATTGAGTAACTGAAGTCGTCGAAATCCTTTGCATTGACCAGGTCTTCTAGTTCGCTGACAAGGTCAGCAAGCTTGCCAGAAGCCTGCCCTAGTGCGTTTCGGCTCGTATCGAGAGCGCTGGGAGGAGATGAGGAACGGTAGTAGAAGCGCAATACTCCAACTCCGACCCCAGCCCCAACAAGCAACAGAATGGATGCGACAACGATTACAGCCTTGCTGAACTTGCGCGAGACTACCCGCAGGGGCTTGCTGCATGAGGTGCATTTCAAGGCACTTGCGGGATTGGTCGCGTTGCACCTAGAACATCGAATGCTACCCGGCATCGGTGGGGATAATGATTGTGCACCAGCCTGTAAGTCGGTAGGTGGCCGAGCTGTCGACTCTAAAATCGGCCTCTTGCAATGCTTGCACTTGACTGCCGAAGCCAGGACGACTCCCCCACAGCGCGGACACAATTTGGTAGTCTTGGGCTCGGACACCACGGCGCTACATCCTTCTTCCGAAGAAGGCGCAGGCATAAGCCCATGCACAACCCGTGAATGCCATCAATGTTTCGTTGGGAATGTTCACCACCGCCTTGCCCACGTTGTCAGGGGTATCCCAGGGTTGGCTTGCGATCAACGCGACGGAAAGGACCGCAGTCGCAAGGTAGAAGGGCCATAAAGCGGCCTTCGGCTCGGGCGTGCGTGCATGCGGAGTTGCGGAAGGACCAATGCGGCAGGTGGCAAGACCGATTGCTATGTAGGCGGCCCACCACCAGCTCAACATCGTCCCCGCCGGGACTGCGGGAAGGAGAAGCAGAAGTAGTCGCGTGCGTGGCTTCGTCGGCTGTATCCACTCGGTCATGGCCGCGACCCATAGTGGCAGGACGACGGAGAAGATGGCGACGTTGGTCCAGGCGAACGTGAACTTGGAACCGCCGAGCCCCGCGAATGCACCGGCCGTGTAGAAGACAGCCAGTCGGCACAGGGCGAGGACGACCGTGGCCGCCCCCGCAAATATGAACAGCTTCAGGAACTGCACCTCGGACCTTCCCGCCGCCCCGGCCTTGGATAGAACTGCAGGTCCCGACTCTTCTTGCGGCAGGGCTTCGCCACACGCTGGACAGGTCTTGAGACCGTGGGTGATCATTTCGTCGCAGTGGGGACACAGGCGCTGCGGCTCGCTTGTCATGGGAGGCTCCTTGCTTAACAGCATCGTCGAGAAGTGGGTGGTCCAGATCGACCTGCCATCTGGTCCGAAGAGATTCTCGGCTGATCGGAATACCAACATAAGAGTAGGTTTTAGGCAAGAGCCGGAGGCCGCACCGTCTCATGTGTGCGCTCTCACGACATCGACGACACGGTCAAGAACGTCGGACGACGTGTAGCCGAGCTACGCGCGAAGGCCGGGCTCACGCAAGATCAGCAGGCCGAGCGACTTGGCTTCACGCTCAAGTACCTGCAGCGCATCGAGGGCGGCGGCGAGAACCTGACGGTCAGGTCCCTTGTCAAGATCGCCGACGCCTTTGGCGTGCCCGTGACCGCCCTATTCCACAAACCGAGGACGAAGCAGGCAGGGCCAGGGCGTCCAAAGCGCAAGCGCGGAAAGACCGGCGGGAAGAAGGCCAAGTAGGCGTGGCCTTATCGGTTGAGACAGCCGAGTAAGCTGTGTCGCTGCAGGAACCGGTAGCACCCACGAACCAGCAGCATGGTTGGCCTGGGACTGCCTTGACAACCCAGCCTTCGACGCTGGCCTCGACAAAATCCAGAAGATCTCAGCTGTCCGGAAGGCACCGCGATCATGTGCACCTCAGGGTGCTGGATCGTCCTTCCCATATACAATGATGAAGCACCGATTCGCATCGTTCACGAGGAGGCGCTCATAGAAGATGACCTTCCTCGCGAGGACAGCGGGCTTTCACCGACTGCTAGGCGGTCGCAGGACAAGAGTCGAGGCTACTTGCCGTAAGAGCCCTCCTTTACTTTGACCAACGTCTGTCCATGGAAGCTCAGAATTTCGGTAAGGTAGTAGTGTCCAAAGTCGTACGTCCACAATTCGCCAATCTTGTAGCTCTGGCAAACGCCGTCCTCGGTACACCCAGAGGTAATCAGATCCTCGCGCGTTGCCGGCGGGCCGCATTTGGCAATGACCTTCTTCATGGAATCGCCGTCGCTGATTAGGCGGTCGTTCTTCGGACAACGAAATCCATCGGCGCGAGCAAAACCTTGACCGCAAAGCGCGACGAAGGTGACAACGAAAAAGCAGCGTAGCCGCATGGTGCTCCTGTGCTTCAAATAGTGCACGTAAAAGCCCGAAACGTCCAGGGGCAGCGTCTGGCGAAATGCCGTGCAGTTCGGACAGGCCTCAAGTGTGGTTCCATGCCCGTTGCGGCAATTCAGGCAAAATTGGGCTTATTTTCCCTTGGGGTACAGTGATGTTTGCCTGGCGCTTGAAACGACTACCTACCAGCGGAAGACGTCTCCTTACACCCCGCCAACAGGGCTGCCATTGCCTTGTCTCTGGTAGACGTAGAGCACGGTCGCCCGAACACCAGAAGCTGAAATGTCGACTGTCGAGGCGCCGTCTGGACAATTCAAGGCGTGGCCGCCCAGGTGTGACCGGTAGCACCCAGACGACATTGGCAAGCGAGCTACACACGCATAGGATACAGGTTCGATGCGTCGCCTAGCCTCGTTCCTGGTTGCTTCCGTTTTGGTCGCCGTGCCTTCCTGCGACCGCACCGGCCTCCACATCCCGGCTTCTGGCGCCGGAGGAACGATGGCCCTTGCCGGTGTGACGGCTGCTGGGGGAGTCTCTGCGGCGGGAGGCCAGATCGGCGCCGGTGGGGCTGTCTCAGGAGCTGGCGGGTCAGGCCCAGACACCTGCTATAGCGATAGCGATTGCGTCAGGTGCCTCTGGGAAACAGCCCCGACAGATTCGGGCCAGTGCTCTGGCTCCTATTGCTGCGGCGGAATGATAACTACCAAGAAGATATGTGAAGCCAACCAAGCCGCCTGGACTTCCTATTGCCCCAACCAGCTCCCAACTTCGGAAGATTGCCCATGCATAGGGTGCGTAGGCCAAGCAATTGCCTGCGTCGATGGCCAATGTCTCCTTTCATGCCACCCTTTCGGCGATGCCGGTAGCGACGTGGTGGTACCTCTGGGCAGCGGTGGCTATTTTGGAAACGAGGGAGTTAGTGGCATGGGGGGAGCCTTTCTCGGCATGGGCGGTTCATCGTCAACCGGGGGCAGCAATGGTGGTAGCGGTGGGAGTTCACGCACGGGCGGCGCATCCGGCGGGGTCGTGACCTGCACCTTCGGCGGACTGCTCGTCGACGAGGAGACCCTGTCGAGCTACACCGAGTCCGGTATCACAGTCCTTGCCGCTGCAGGAGGCTGGCAGGCGCGGACCGGTTTCGGGAACCCAGCCCCATCCATCTTGTTTTTCGCATCGGCGGGGGGCGCAGCCACCGGGCAAGTCAAGGTAACGGCCGGGGGCTCGGTGTTCAGCTTCGTCTCCATCGACCTGTATTCGAGCGTGACTTCCATCCCGTATGTCTTTACCGGGCTGATTGGCTCGACCAAGGTGTTCTCGGTATCCGGCACCGTCCCGAATACCTTTGGGAACTTCGCGACGGTTGCGAATCCCAACGCCGGAGACCTGATCGACACTCTGGTCATCGAGTTGACCGACGGCGTTGCCCAAAACCCGATGGGCCTAGACAACATACGACTGCGCATGTGAGCGAAGGGAGACCAACAGCCAGGTGCGGCAACCAGTCTCTCAGATTCATGGGCCGGCAGAAGTAGCCACGCCGCCCAGAACAGGTTTCCTTTGGGCCGGCCAAGAAAGGGTTACCGCCAAAGGCGGTAACAACTTGGACTACTATATAGTAGTGGGTTGTTACTCATTCAGTGCGGCATAAGAAAGCTCTCTTGGGGTGCGTGGCAAGTTCTGCCCGGCCAGATTGATAATCTAAAGGCCAAAACTCCACGACCAAGATGGCGGGGCTTCAAATTTCGGCCGCTCCACGTTCCAGCGTTAGCTTGCTTACCGGCACCTCGGGATTCTTCGATTCTTGAAGGGGCAAGAGTTCAAGCCAGGTGGCTTTGAACCCCGGAGGCATGAACGCCCTCCTTCGAACTCGTTCAGTTTTGCTCCAGGTGCCCTCACCAGGCACTTCCACATGTGCTCGCTCGGCAAGCTGCCTGTCGAGATTGCGACACCGTGACCACGCTGACGAGCCCGAGAAGCCGAGCGCGGCCCCAATCTCGACCCACCCGTGTCCGGCCATGCGCATCGACAAGAGCGCTCTGTCGTCGTCGTGCAAGCTGGCCAACCAGGCTTGCAGGTCGATGGCCGACACGAGGCGCCTGACCGGGTTGTTGGCCATGGCCTCGGCCAACCCGAGCACGTTCTCGTCGTTCTGCTGGTCGGCGGCGATACCAGTGAGCCGAAGTACCTGGACCTTCCTGTCGATGTAGTTGCGCACGTCCATCACGCAGGTTTTTCGGGCAACCCCATCGCATGGAACGATTTGCCTGCCGAGGTCTTCCGCACGCAACCGTGCGAAGTGAACGAGCAAGGCATCGTCGAGAATGCGGCCTTGAAGTGCGTGGCGACGGTATAGTTCGTAGGCAAGTGCCAAGCCTTCTTGTGACCTGTCCTCGGCGGTATCGGCATGCAGGCGGCGGGTGATGGGACGGAAAACACCAGAGCGGATTTTCGAATTGAATGACGAACGGATTGATTCGAGGGTCATCGTTACCTCCATGGGCGTGCGCACACAGAGGTCCCCTTGACCCGCGTGGCGCACAGAAGCGCCAGCGGGCGCGTGGGTTATCAGCGTCGAGAAAGACGCTGGTGACTACGGTGCGAGGACACCGTGGAGGGCAGAAAAGCTGCCTCTCAAGATCCTTATACTCCGTGAAGGGGGGTCGATTTTCAGGCGCAGGCGTTCAGTCGAGAAAGGTCAGGTCGACCCAAAGTCCCGTCCTCAACGGACGCAGCGCACCCTGATGAGGCTGCCCACGACATTGTAGCTCGGGTAGCCGAAGCCGAAGTCGACGTACCACACGTAGCCGGACGAGCCAGCCGACGGCGAGGACGTCCAGAATCCCGTAGCCGGTGTGCCTGGAAACGCGGTCTTATTGATCATCGCTATCCCCGAGCTCACCGTAAGGTCAATCAGCGAAGCCAACTCTTTGACCGTCGGCAAGCGAAAGCCCGAACCAGCGGACGAACAATAGGTCTGGGCATCGGCCCACTTCATGGTCGTGGTGCTCGCCTGCTGCTGCCACACGAGTTGCGTGAGCGTGTCGACCACCAGCCCACCACCCTGCACCATGAAGCGATTGGTGGGATAGCAGCGCGGAGACGCGGCCGGAGGAGCCAGCGGCCACGCGACCACCACCAGTGCGAAAGCGCACGCCAGATACCTCGTCTTCTTCACGGCAATTCCTCCTTGGTTTCGAGAGCGAGCGGCTCGAAAATATCGGCCAGACACCGGCGTTTGACATTCCCCCACCACTCTGCCCCCTGACTGAAACAGAAGATGTCGAAAGAACAAATCATCAAGAAGTCCCCGTCCTCAGCGGACGCAGCGCACCCTGTCGACGAGGCCCACGCTATCGAAGTCCGGTTTGCCGTCCTGGAATGTGACCCACCACGCGAGGCCGGGCGTGGTATGCGGCGAGGACGTCCAAAACCGCCCACTCGGCGTGTTCGGGAATGCCGTCGCGTTGATGGATGGGCCATATTGCGTAAAGTCCACGATGGTCAGCAGCTCCCCTCTCGCGGGCAAGCGCCATCCGGAGACTCCACCCAACGCCAGCGCTGAACAATATGCCTTGGCCTCGGCCATGGTGCAGGTCGTGCCGTCGGTGCCGCCATCGACGCCACCACTACAGCCCGCCCGTGTGCCTGATCCGTCGCGCTGCCAGACGAGGCCCGTGATAGTGTCGGTCACCGTCAAGCCATCCGCGCTGACCACGAACTCGCCCGCATTCGCGCCATCTCCCGATGGCAGCCTCGTGCCGTCGCAGCTTTCCTTAGAGCCATCGCAGCAGGTTGCGCCAGACGGGCAATCCGACGTGGCCGAGCAGGTGCCGCCAAATCGAGTAACACAGGAACCATTAACGCAATCCTGGTCCGTTGAGCAAGCAGGGCTGCACGTAGCAAGGTTGGTTCCGCCGGTTCCGGAAACTCCCCCGCTTGCGGTCGCCCCGCCGTAGCTGATGGCTCCGCCCATACCAATAGCGCCGCCCGGTCCGACCACACCACCCGTTCCGACCACACCACCCGTTCCCGCAACACCACCCGTGCCAACAATGCCACCGCTGCCAATCGCACTGCCACCTCTACCTGTTGCCCCACCAGCGGCCATTGTTCCACCAGTGGCGGTTGCGCCACCTGTTCCAACAGAAGTCGTCGCAGAGTCTGCCCCGGTCGCACCGCCGTTCCCAATTCTGCCCCCAGCGCCGGTCGTAGTGCCGCCGCCACCACTCGCAACCGTTATCCCCCCGTCAGTCCCGCCCGCACCGGTGACCGTCTTCAGCGACGGATACAGACAGCCCGTCGCCGTCGTGGCGACTAGCAGCAAGCCGAGTCTGGCTAGTTCACCTACCTTCATTGTTTTCCAGCCGTCAGAATGCACCCTTGACTCCAGCCGAACTCGGTCCGAGCCAAAGTGCCATGCGGGAATCGGATTCGTGTCTTGGGGTCCAGAGCATCAAGCTGACACCAACAGCGGCACCAAGACCACCAACAATGAACCCGGCGGTCGAGATATTGCGCATCAGATTGTAGCTATCGACGCTACTGCTCTTGGAGGAAGGGCAGCCGCCGTTCGGGCAGTCATTGCGCAAACTGGTGTTCGACATGACCACGATGCCCGTTACAGCTCCCGTGAGCAATCCTGCCGCTCCTACGCCAGCCACCACCCAGCCCCAGGTTCGTTGGCCGGTGCCGCTATTCGAAGCAGGTGATGACGTCTCGGTCACCAAAGGAACAGGCGCCGTCGCCAACCCAGCACGACGACCCTCAGTACCAGGCGCTATAATGGAACCTACCGGAGCGGCATTCAGGACCGGCTGGCTTACTGCTGGTTGAACCACCATTTGCGGTGCCGGAAATGCCTCTGCCGGTTTCCCAGGCTGGGCAACAACTGGTGCAACCGGATTGAACTTCACTACGGTCTCTTTGCGCTCACCCTCGGCAAGGTCAACTGTTTGCTCTACAACTTCCGCTCCCCGCTTGCCGACGACATGGCGCTTGCCGGGATCGGTTGGCAGGTCGATTCCGAGAAGTGCTGTGGCTATCCTGGCACCATCGACGGCCAACTCGACGTCGTTGGCCACGGCCCCTTCGACTCGAATGCGCAGCTTTGGAATCCGAGGCTGGACTTCAGCTAGCTCCTTTTCCGCATCGACCTGAGCTTGCTGCTGTGTATCCCCGACCCACAGATCATTCGGCGCAAGAAGTGCGGCCTGCCGATAAAGCTCGGATGCGCCAACCATCTTCCCGCGCTTGACCAGTGCCCGCGCCGCCCAGACTGCGAGCGTGGGCACCTTGGCAATTTCGTACGCACGCTGGAACTTCGAGCCCGCCTCCTCGAACTTTCCTGCATCGAAATCGCTCTTGGCCTCATTCGCCAACTCACGTGCGGCTCCTTTGGCGCTGTCATCGGTCGCATAGACGTTCCCGGCCCAAGCCATCGCAGTGGCCAACACAAATGCCGCGCAACGAATTCTGCTATTCATCGCTATGTACCTTTCTCTCGTCATGCCCTAAAAACCAGCGACACCGGCAGGCTTCTTTGGAACCGGTACGCCTGCAGCCGGTTCGGGTTTCGCGCTCTCTGGCGGCTTCGGTGAGAGCGTATTCTTCGCTTCGTGGCGAGGTCGCCTTGGTGTCGGTGATGGAATGGCTACTTCGTGCTCTGGCTTCGTGGCAGGAGAAGCCCCGGCGAGCGCGGATGGAATCGTACCAGCATCAGGCTTGCCGGGAAGAACTACTGGGAGAGCCGGTGGCGGTGTTTCTTGCCGGACAGGCTCGATTGCTTTTTCAGTTACAGTGACCGTCGCTGCCCTTGGCGCGGAATCATGGCTGGGCCTGGCAAGCACCAGCACAAGCGTTCCGATTGCGGCCACGGCTGTGCAACCGATGGTGATGGACAGCCATCGCCGAGGTGGCTTCGGTGCCGAGAGCGGTCCATCCTCATTCGCCGCCCCCACCTCACCCGTGGCTCGGGAAAATGTCGTAGACACTGGCGAAGCGACCGTTCGCTCCACCAATACTTGAGTAGCGGCCACAGCCGCTGGGAGCACGCTCGTTGGCTCGGGCTTGCTCAAGACAATCGTGCCGCTCGCCACGCTTCCCTGGAGTGCTCCCAGAAATGCTGAAATGCTTTCGAATCGGTCGTCTCGCGCCCGAGCCAAGCCACGCATGATGGCGGCCTCTACATGGGCAGGCGCATCGGGTGCCAATTGCCGCACGGGACGCGGCGTCTCGGTCAAGTGCATGACCAGCATCTCGGTTCCGGTTGCCGCCACATGTGGGGTTCGTCCTGCCAGCATCTCATAGAGGATGGTTGCGAACGAATACACGTCCGAGCGTAGGTCGACGTCCGCGCTGTCCTTGCACTGCTCGGGTGACATGTACGCGGGGCTGCCCATGATGATGCCGGTTCGGGTCTTGACCGTTCCGCCCGAGCTACTGCCGTGCTTTATCTTGGCGATGCCGAAATCCAGGACCTTCACCATCTCACCACCCGGGGCGCGGGTGTCGGGAACCAGAAACAGGTTCTCCGGTTTTAGGTCTCGATGGACGATGCCAGCTGCGTGTGCAGCCGACAGAGCCGAACCTGCCTGGCTGGCGATGTCCAAGGCATGCGCCAGGGCAAGACGGCCTGCATCGGCCAAGCGCTTCTGGAGAGAAACGCCTTCCAGAAACTCCATGAGAATGTAGGGTGCACCATCAGCGGTTCCGCCAGCGTCAAGCACATCGATGATGTTGGGATGCCGGATACCGCTGGCAGCGCGTGCTTCGTTGAGGAACCTGCGAACCAGCTCCGCATCCCTTGCCAGCTCGGTGTGCAGGACCTTGACGGCGGCGCGGCGGTGGATGAGAGGATTCTCGACAAGGTAGACCTCTCCAAAGCCGCCTTCGCCGAGCAGCCGAACCATACGGTAGTTTCCAAAGAGCTGGCCTACTTCCACCGACATTTTCGCGCTGGGCGGAATGTTACGCCGATCCGCGTTGCGGACAAGAGAATTCCGGGTCTGGTTTGATCGTTAGCTTGGACCGACGAGCTGATCATGCCTAGTCAGGGGCGCCAATCTTTATTCCACTGAATTCAGGTTTACGTTAGGGGCCCTGAATGATACAAGGCGGCAGCTCATTCATGGAGGCACCTATGTGGCTTAGGCACGGGTTACCAGTGATTCTCGTGACGTTGGCAAGCGTTGGCTTCGTCGCTTGCAGCAGTAATACAACCGGACTTGGCCTGACGAGTCTCGACAGCGCTGCAAGCACAGGCGGGCCACTAGGCACGGACGGTACGCTGGGAGGCGACGGCGCGAGCACGGGCGGAGCAATGACCATTGACGGTGCGGCGAGCACAATCGAAATGCCGGGCACGGGTGGAGTGCAAAGCACAGGAGGCTCGATTACCACGTACGATGCGCCGGGTGCAGGTGGAGCGAGGACCGTGGACGGGGCGACAGGCTTGGGCGGATCGCCAGGTACGGGTGGTGCGATGACGAAGGATGGTTCGATAACCGCCGTCGATGCGCCGAATGGAGGAGGTTACTTCACCAGCAGCGACTGGCACGGCTATGCGTGGACCTCGGCCTATCCCACCGGTTCGACCATCAACCCAAGTGACTTCACTGCCAACGCGGTTGGTTTTCCGTTCTGTGCTACGGGAACCGCATTGGGCGAAAGCGATTACAGCGGGGGAGGCGAGATTGGGTTCAATATCAACCAAGCACAAGGAACCAACACACCCACTGGCACGTGGCAGCCTTCCACACTCGGAGTTGGTGGCGTCATCGTGAACATTAGCAATCCAGGCAACTCAACGCTGCGAGTGCAGCTCGTGGGCCCCAACTGTGTTGGGCCGGACGGTGGCTATAACAGCAACGACCAGTGGTGTGCGACAATCGGAGCGTTTGATCGAGAGGTTCTGATTCCATGGACGACTTTCAACACGGCTTGCTGGGATAACAGCGGAACCACGTATGCAGGTCAACCTATCCAGTCATTGAATATCCAGATGCCGGGGCAGACCGTCGCTGCTACGTACAGCTTTTGTGTCAACAGTATCGCTAGCGCCACCGTCACAACCACGCTCCCGATAACTTGCGCCCTCCCTTCGACATGGGGGGGCTGTGCCACGGGCAGCATTTCCTGTGGCCCAAGTGTGTGCTGTTCGTCAAAATACACCAACTACTGTTCGAAGACAAATCTGTGCTACTCGACCCAGGAAGAAGCGGCTGCGGCATGCGGAAGCACGGCTTGTTCGGCCTGCGCCACGCCGACCAACATATGTCCTCCCTCCCCAGGAATTGGGACATGCTCAAACGCTGGCGATCTCTGGTGTGGCAGCAGCGCGTGTTGCGATTCTGCGCATCCGTACAACTGTCCCGCCACAAACCTTTGCTACCAGACGGCGACAGCAGCAGCGGCAGCCTGTGGGGGCACGGCCTGCTCGACCTGCAAGACGACTTCGGCCTGCACCAAGACATGTCCGACAGGGCAGACACTTGATGCGACAACGTGTACCTGCAATTCCACTAGCACTGGCACTTGCACAAATTTCTGTACTGGTGGCGGAACACCCAGTGCATACCCTGCGTGTCAGTGCCCCACATGTGCTGTGACCTACTGTGCCGGTGGCGGAACACCCACATACCCGGCGTGCCTGTGCCCCACATGTGCTGTGACCTACTGTGCCGGTGGCGGAACACCCACATACCCGGCGTGCCTGTGCCCAACCCCAATTGGATGTGGCGTCTGCCTTTCCCCGAAACGATGCGTCGGGAGCACCTGCATATAGCGGTTCAGGTTCTCTGCCTTGGAGTTCAAACCGATGACGCTGTCGTCGGCTGTCCACGCGAAACGAGCGATCCCTATCCCGTCAAGAGACCAGGCAGTGATGGTCGTTGCGGCAGTGATCGACGTCCTCAAGCGAACCATCCTCTCTGCCACGGCGCCTAATACCGCCCATTAGGGCGCCATGACACCCGGTATTGGGGATGTAGTAGACGGATGAGGCGCGGTGCCATCGAATGGACGTTCATCGGCTGGAACGAGATGTGGCCTTGAACCTCCTACCTGCTTGGAAGCCCGCCCACACCGATGTTCGCCAAGTCGCACGGCCGCCAAGCTGCCGCGCAAGCGGCTTCGTCCAATCTGTGTTATCGGCGTTTTTGCAGGTGAAGGAAAATGGCGCCTATAATGACTATACACCGGCGGAGGCGCACTGGGGTAGACTGCGCCGCGTGGTAGGGATGGAGCTTTCAGCCCGGCACACCGGGAGAACGGAAGGAGAGGACGCACCATGAACAACGGACGCGCGATCGGAATGCTTCTGGCACTGGTTCAACCATTCCTGGCATCGTGTGGCGGCCCGTCGACCACGGCTTCGTGGGGCAGCTCGCTCATCGCGGAGCGCGCGCTGGGCTCCAACAGGACGCTCAGTCTGTGTAGATTCGATTTGGTGGGTGCGGGGGATGGCACGATCTGGCACTCCAAGAGTGAAGAAGTGGGGGGGTATTACACCAGGACCACCACCTCCGCCACGCATACCGACTACCCCAATGCGCTGGCTACGAGCTTCATCCAGATCTACGAAACGTCCCTGAGAGGAGCCGGCGCCTTCACGTACGTCCCCACGCCGTCGGTCGCGAAAGTGGGCCCCAATGGCTTTGGCGGCGTTGGCTCGAAACGGGAGGAGTCGGTGGACGTGATGGTGAAGGAAAGCCATCTCCACGCATGCCTGATGGCGTTTTCGGTTCTGGAGGTCAAGCATGTCAAGTTCGGATGGCACAAGAACGTGGGGGTGGTGACGAAATGGTATCTCTGGGGACAGTCGGGCTGGAAGCTGCAGATCGAGACCGATGCGGTTTCCGCCGACGCCCAGGGGGTGTTTCCCGACCCGGCGGACCCCAAGCTCCAGCCCGTCTTCCTCGAGCTGGCACGGAACAGCGTGGAGCAGCTCCTGGCGAAACTCGCCAAGGAGGGCATGCTGCCGCCGGTCGCGCCGCCTGCCAGCTGAAGGGTTGGACCGAACGCCTCGAGCGCGCGAGCAAGCGCATCCTCTGCTTCCTCCAACGGCGCGGCCTCATCACCCTCGTCACCGCGCCGGGCGACGGTGAGGTCACCGTCGTGACCGACGAAACCATAGGCGACAAAGATCCGCTGCTCGTCCGCCCAGCTCCCTGCGATTTCCGCATCCAGGGCCGAGATGAACGATTCGAGCGTCCATGATCCAAACGTAGAGTGGTCAGCCAAGCACGCCTGGTACTTCTGGATCGCCGCTGCTGCATGGATGTTCTCGGCCGGATAGAGCACCACGAACATGCCTTCCTTCAATCCGCCCCGCCAAGATCATACTCCCGGCTAGCATGTGGTCCCGCCACAGTTGGTTGATGGGCTTCATGCGCAGGTCAGCCACGTGGCTCGGGTGGAAACAGCGGCCCGTGCCTAGGGCAACGTGGTCGTAGTCTTTACGGTGAGGTGTCTACTCTACGAATACCGCGCCGAAGTTGGCACCGCACACTCGCAGGTGTGTATCCGAAGGAACTCGGCTAGGTTCTGGCGCGCAGAGACCCAGTCCGTGCGATATACTCCGTAAAGACTCCAATGCCGAAGGCGAGCCGCATTCCTGCCGCCAGACCCTGCTCACCGCACACTGCGGTGACCGTCGGTTATCTCCGGACCTCCTCAAGACTTCCTACCGTTGAGGCATTTCTCACGCCCTTTCCCGAACACGTCCCGCAAGCGTTCAGCTCGAAGCAGATCGAGGTGGGGCGATGCAGGGCATGAACCCGCAAATATTCGAATGGGCGCGTTCCAACGCAGGACTGACGCTTGAGGAAGCGGCACACGCCCTCGGAATTGCTTCGTCGGATCGCTTGAAAGCCATCGAGGATGGCTCTGAAGTGCCGACCCGACCGTTGCTTCTCAAGATGTCGAAGCAATACCGACGATCTTTGCTAACGTTCTACCTGGCTGCGCCTCCCAAGAAGGGGGATCGCGGACAGGACTTTCGAACGTTGCCTCCAGATCGCTCATTGTCTGGTGATGCCCTTCTTGATGCGCTGATTCGCGATCTGAGAGCCAGACAGAGTCTCGTGCGGGCAACTCTGGAACTCGAAGAGGAACAGGAGCCTCTTGCATTCATAGGTTCCGCGCAAGTTTCAGATGATGTTGCCGCAACCGCTCGCACGCTCCAAAGCACCATGAAGGTGGACCTTTCCACCTACAGGGGCTGCAAGACCCCCGAAGACGCCTTCGCCTACCTTCGTGAGTGCGCAGAGAATATGGGCATATTTGTCCTCCTGGTAAGCAACCTCGGCAGTTATCACACAACCATACCAGTTGAGGTTTTCAGAGGGTACGTCATCGCCGACCCGATAGCACCTTTCGTTGTCATCAACGACCAGGACGCGAGAACTGCGTGGTCATTCACCTTGGTTCACGAAATTGCCCACCTATTGCTGGGCTCAAGCGGCGTTAGCGGTACACATGGAGAGCTAGCTATCGAGCAATTCTGCAATGCGGTGGCCGGAGAATTGCTCTTGCCAAGAATCGATCTGCAGACACTCAAGGTAGGCAACAGACAAAACCTAGACGAGATGCTTTCCCTCATTTCGGCCTTTGCGGGCGACCGCCATATCAGCCGAGAGATGGTCGCTTACAGCCTCTACAAGACGGGGGCGATCAACTGGCCCGTGTGGCAGGCACTCAATGTGAAGCTTGGAGAGATGCGCGCCCAGGAGAAATTGCGCCAAGCAGCGCGAAAACAACGCAAAGAAGGTCCAAGCTACTATGTGGTGCGGCGCTATCACCTCGGCAGAGCACTGCTTGAGTTTGCGAACCTCAACGTGAACGCTGGTACACTCTCCCCTGTCAAGGCCGCCAAGATTTTGGGGGTTAACCCCCGTAGTGTTTACCCTCTACTGGTAGATATGCCTCAACGCAGGTTCGGCGACGAGCAGAGGAGAGAGCACTGATGCTCTATCTCCTAGATGCCAGCGTGTTGATCACTGCGAACAACTCCTACTATCCCATCGACCGGGTGCCAGAGTATTGGGCATGGCTGCAGCACATGGGTGATACTGGGCACGTCAAGATTCCTGTTGAGAACTTTGAAGAAATCACGAAAGGGTCGCGGGACGTTGAAAGGGATCTCCTCTTCGCTTGGCTGCAGGATGAACTCAACCGCGATGCAATATGCCTCAATGAGGACGTCGATAGCACACTTGTGCAAAAGGCCGTATCTCTTGGCTACGCGTATGACCTGACTGATGACGAAGTTGAGCAATTAGGTAGAGATCCATTCCTTCTGGCCTACGCCCTAGCAAGCCCTGATCGTCGTTGGGTGGTCACCGCCGAGGGGTCCAAACCCACGAAAACGAGACAGAATCGTCACATCCCAGATGTTTGCAAGACACTCGGCATCAACTGTTGCGATCCCTTCATCATGATAAGGGCATTGGGGTTTCGTACAAGTTGGAAGAAATAGTAGCGGTCGAGCGATGGCCGACGAGACAGAATTGCTTCTCCACCCAGTGGGTCTGCTGAAGGCGGAAGGTTCCCTGGAAGAGGTTGTCTGACTTGATGAAGGCGTGATCGGCGAAGCAGCTCGTCGGGTGCCTGTCCGCATGGCCGCCATGGAGCGAGCCTTGACGGAACTCACCGCTGAGGTCAAAGCCCTGAGAGCAGCATCGCCACCGCTGCTGGTTCCGATGCAAGAGGCGGCGAATGTCTGCAGGGTGAGCTTGCAGGGTGAGCATGCCGACGATGCGCCAATGGGTGAAGACGGGGCAGGTGGCGGCGAGGAAGGTGACAAACACCGTCCGCGTTGACCTATCCCGCGTCCGAGGCGTCGATGCAGAGGACATCGTTCGGATGGCCAGAGAAGCGCGCGGTTTAGGCCAGCTTTCGTCGAACCGACGTGTGATTTGCGCGAGGACCGCGCAGTGGTGTCTAATGGTGGATGAAGGAGTCTCCCATGGCCAGGAAAGCACTGATGCTCGT
>OBLT010000609.1_pt1 | contig 23019 bp, 17 predicted proteins | sample 1518721 | NCBI WGS metagenome assembly OBLT01 (sample SAMEA3539307, study PRJEB22396) | soil metagenome | biome: tundra; feature: field; material: soil | place: USA | collected 2010-05 | depth 0.15 m | reverse complement strand
AGGGAATCGGTGACTTTGGCCATGGCACTGACCACCACCACGGGACGGTCCGCCAGTCGGCCCTGGACGATGTGGGCGACGCGGTCAATCGCTTTTGCGTCTTGTACGGAAGTCCCGCCGAACTTCATGACGATCATGGGCGGGGGTGCTCCTTGCGCCCTGACGCATACTCACCACAGAGGCACAGAGGCACAGAGAAAGCCTTAAACAAAGAACTGAGTTCGTGATGACCGCTGATTGACGGAAGAAAGCTCCGTCTCAGCTGTTTCGATTTTTGATTGTCAAGACAGGGAAACGAGCAGACAAGATTTCGCTCTTCTCTGTGTCTCTGTGTCTCTATGGTGAAAACTGTACTCACCCTAGATACCCCTTCGCCTTGAGAAGTTCGGCATTCAACAGCGCCGCCCCGGCAGCGCCGCGAATGGTGTTGTGCGAGAGGACGGTAAACTTCCAGTCGAGGACGTTGCACTTGCGCAGGCGGCCGACCGCGGTGGCCATGCCTGCGCCGAGATCGCAGTCGAAGCGCGGTTGCGGACGGTCCGGGGCCGTCATGTACACGATCGGTTGCTCGGGTGCGCTCGGCAGACGCAATTGCTGGGGTTCGGCGCGAAAATCGTTCCACGCGGCGATGATCTCCTCGGGGCGCGCCTTCTGTTTCAGCCGAATCGCAACCGACTCGGTATGGCCGTCTTCCACGGCGACGCGATTGCATTGCGCGCTCATCGCGAACGGCGCAGGGTCGACGCGCGAACCGTTCAGCGTCCCCAGCAACTTTTGTGTCTCCTCTTCCATCTTCTCCTCTTCGTTAGCGATGTAAGGGATGACGTTGCCGAGAATATCGAGCGAAGGCACTCCGGGATACCCGGCGCCACTGACTGCCTGCATGGTGACCGCCATCACGGTCTCCAGAGTGAACGCACGATGCAGTGGAGCCAGCGCCAGCACCAGTCCAATGGCGGAGCAATTGGGATTGGTGACGACATAACCTCCCGACTTGGTACGCCACGATTGTTTTTCGATGAGCTGGATATGATCGCCGTTGACCTCGGGAATCACCAGCGGAACGTCGGCCTGCATGCGTAACGCGCTGGAGTTGGAAACGACCGCGCAACCGGCGTCGGCAAATTGCGGCTCCAGTTCGCGGGCGATCGCAGAGTCGAGCGCTGCGAAAATAATCTTCGGGGCGCCTCCAGGCGTGGCGGGCGCAACCGTCATCTTGGCGACGTTGGCGGGGATGGTGGTTTTCAAACGCCAGCGCGCGGCTTCGGCATAAGGCCGGCCTTCAGAACGATCGGAAGCGGCCAGCCATGCGACTTCGAACCACGGATGACGCTCCAGCATTTGAATGAATCGCTGGCCGACGATGCCGGTGGCACCGAGAATTCCTACCGGAAGCTTGTTCGACATGATCAGTGTGATTTTATACCAGCGAAATTTTGGCAGGGAATGCCGTCGCTGATCCACCGGCGAATTCGATGCGCGCGGGCGCTTATTTCTGCAGATTCAGGAATACGTCCCGTTGGCGACTGTCCGGCTCTCGAGCGCGGGTGTACGCTTTGCCCAGGAGTGACTATGTCCGAACTGCGTCAGAATTTTGCCACCAAGGAATGGGTTGTGATCGCCACCGAGCGCGCCCGCCGTCCCGAAGAAATGGCGCGCCACAACGAGCGGAAGCCGCTGGCATTGTTTGTCGCCAACTGCCCTTTTTGTCCGGGAAACGAGAAGCTGACTCCGCCAGAAGTTCTGCGGGTACCTACCTCGACGGATGTTCCATGGCATGCGCGCGTCGTGCCCAATAAGTTTGCGGCCCTTTTGCGCGAAGTGCAGCCGACACGCACGGTGCACCGGTCGCGCCGCGCGGTCAACGGCTTCGGGGTTCACGACGTGATCATTGAGACGCCCGATCACTCTCAGGTTATGGCCCTGATGTCCGATTCCTACGTGGCGGAAATCCTCCGCATCTATAAAACTCGTTACGATGAACTCAGCCTCGACCCACGCATCGCGCTGATTACGATCTTCAAAAATCATGGTATCGACGCCGGCACCAGCCTGGAACACCCGCACTCCCAGATCATTGCAACTCCGGTCATCTCGCTTCAGGTGCGCGAGCGCTTTCAACAGGCTTTGCGGCACTTTGACGACTATGGCGAGTGCATGTTCTGTCAGATGCTCGAAGAGGAGTTACAGGAACAAACCCGCATCGTCGCGGTTTCCGAGCACTTCGTGGCGCTCGAACCGTATGCTTCGCCGGCTCCGTTCTGCACCCACATTTATCCGCGGCGTCATATGGCCAGCTTCGGAGATGTGAGCGCTTCCGAGATGAACGATCTGGCGCGCACGTTGCGCTCGACCCTGGCCAAGCTTTACCACGGGCTGGCGGACCCCGATTTCAACTTTACGATTCGCAGTGCTCCCGCCGAGAGCATGGGCGTGAAATACTTTCACTGGTATCTGAGTGTAATTCCACGGCTGACGCGAGTGGCCGGATTTGAGCTGGGTTCGGGAATGTTCATCAACACGGTGCTGCCCGAAGCAGCGGCCGAGTTTCTGCGCAAGGTCGATGTGGAAACCTTGAAGAGCACAGTCACGGCCGCCAGGTCGTAGAGGCTTCTGGCGGCCGAATTCAGAGGGTCACGGGACTGCCCTATAGAGACGCGGCCTGCCGCGTCTTTTGCCGCGGAGTGAGACGGGGCAAGCCCCGTCTCTACCGGAATGTTCTAACTTCTTCCCCTGCCCAACTCCTGCGGGAATGAGTATTCGTTCAGCGGACCAAACTTGCGTTTTTCGGCATAGATGCGCCAGCGCCGCCAGACAATACGCAAACTGGCCATCACCGGGATGGAGAGATAGACGCCGAGTATTCCGGCGATTTCGCCGCCTGCGAGGATCCCAAACAAAGCCGCCAGCGGATGCAATTCCACGCTGACTCCCATGATGCGGGGAGAGATTACGTAGTCCTGCACCATTCGCCAGACCACCAAGAATAACAACAGGAGTGCCCAGTGCGGGTATCCCGATAGAATGGCCACGACCATCATGGCCACGCCTGCCAGCAGCGGTCCGACAACGGGGACAAATTCCAGCGCCCCTCCGGCGGTACCGAGCATCAGCGCGTACGGAACTCGCATCGCACCCAGAATTGAGGAGTAGGCCACCAGCGACAGCGCCGCTAGGGTCAACTGGGCGCGAATGAATTGGGCGAGCATCTGGTTCAGATCCTGGAGCACATCCTGCAAGAATTCACGCTGTGAACGCGACTGTACCAGCGCCACCAGCACTTCGTGGAAGTTGCCGCCATCCCGCAGAAAAAAAATGGCGAGAATCGGCACCAGAAACAGCACCCACACTTCTTGCGCTGCTTCGGCCGCGCGAACGCCAATGCGCTGCGCCAGGAGCGTAAGGTCTCCGCTGCGGCTGAGCAAGAAACCCTGAATGCGTTTCTGGGTGTCCACGCTCCAGCCACGCTCGTTTCCGATCCGTGCGGTAATCTGGCCGATCTGGCCGGAGAGCTGGCCGGCGTTGGCCTTATCTACAAGTCCGGGCAGTGATGCTCCCAGACGGGAGCCTTGTCGGGCAATCCGCGGGCCGACGAGAAAACCGAACAGACCCAGCGCAACGAGAAGCAGAAGGTAAATGACGGTGATCGCCCAGACGCGGCTGCGAACCAGTTTCGTTAACCGCCCCACGGCGGGATTGATGAGGTAGGCGAAAAAAATGGCGAACAGGAAGAGAATCAGCGTTCGCCGCGCCGCATAAAGAAAGCCCAGTCCCACGGCGAACAGGAAAGCTGTAAACAGAACGCGCGACGTGCGTGAATCAAGAATTGTCAAGAGTTATCCCAACCGGACTAGTTCCGCGTGCGAGCGACTTCTTCCTCTAGCGTCCACCCCTATCGTATCGCTTGGAATAGGGAGCAATCCACTTCCGAAAGGGGCTGACCTTCAGCAAGCTGTTTTGTTGGGCTCGCCCCGACTAGTCGCGGTCCACCTGGGTATTCTCGCCCGCAACCGCCATCCGCAGCACTTTGAATTGATCGTCGAGCCAGAGATGCCACGTCCCCGCGTCGTTCTTCAGTTCCACTTTAAGCAAATCCTGTTGCCCGCTTTTCAGAGTTACCTTTTCCCGCCCGATGAACTCCGCCGTGAGCGGCGCCGAAGTATGTTGGTGCGGGTTCAAGGTTCCAAACTGGGCGCGCTGTTTCGGCGTGCACTGCATTTGCCCTTTTTCCTGTTTGCAGGCCGCACTCAGAAACTTCCAAGCCAGCACTTCGCGGTGGACGAAAAAATAATCGTCCAGGATGCTGGTCGATGCCGGCAGCAGGTAAGGCTGTTCCCCTTCCTTCTCGGTGGGTCCAGCGGTCCACTTCTGCGTCAGAAAATCGGCATTCGGAAGCACCACCGATTCGGCTTTTCCCGGGCTCACTTCCTTCCACTCGTAGCGCCGGATTTCCCCGTTCGCGGTCAAACGCATTTCGGACGTTTGCACGGCCGGGGTGGGAGCATTCTCCGTCTTGAACTCGGACTGGATGACGCTGCCGTTGACCGTCTGATAGATCGAAAACGTCTCGGTTCCCACACGACGGCCATTCTGAAACACGCCGAAAGAACCGGAGTCGACGTTCTTCCCCTCGTGTTCCTTCTCCTTCTCTTTAGGCACGGGAGCGGCGCTCGCCAGCGACCCCACCGCCGCAATGCACCAAACCATCGCCATCACAAAAGCGAGCAGCCGATAAGACAACTTCACTGTGATTCTCCTGTTCCGAAATGAGTGGGGGGAATCTGCGACCGACCGGCGGCCTCGGTCCTTCCCCGAAACTGCAACCTACGCTCGATCTCAGCGCAAAGGGAGGCCAGATCCTTACCCGAGGTTACGACGGTCACACTCGCCTGGCGATAGAAGGGAAGGCGTTCCGCATAAAGGCGAGCGAACTGCTCCGGATCCCCTCGCAGCGGCCGTTCCACACCATCCGTCAGGCTCCGTTGCCAAAGCTCGTCGGCCGGCGCTTCCAGAAAAACCGATGGCCACGGCCGCAGCAATTCCCGGTTCCTTTCCTGAACGAAAGCTCCTCCGCCGAGCGCGACCACGGTGTTGCGTTTCAGAGATTCGGTCAGCAGATCGCCTAGCGCGCTGGTTTCGGCGAACCGAAACCCGGGCTCCCCTCGCTCCCGAAAAATCTCGGGAATGGTTTGCCGCTCCCGCCACTCAACGCGGGTATCCAGATCCACAAAATCCCAGTCCCAGCGCCGGGCAAGTTCCTGGCCCACGCTACTTTTGCCGGAAGCCATGAATCCAACAAGAAACACCGCGCGCAATTCCATGGCGCTCCCGGGCACGTAAAAGGGCAATGTTGTCAGCCCGAGGTCCGTGCCCATCTGCTCCCAATTTATTTTCTGTATTTCAGCGTTGCTTGAGGCGGATTCTACCACTGAAAGTGCGCAGCACCACTTCCGATGCTGCCTTGCCGACCGTGCCAAAGAAGGAACGTCCCACTTCCACGGGAAAGCGTGAGTGCAGGGATTGAAGAGGAAAGTCGTGCTGCACGCGGCCCAATACCGAGTGCGCTTTAAAATCGGCCGACACATCGGTGGGCACCAGGGCCTCGATATCACCGGTGTGGGTGGTGAACTTATAGTCCCCACTGGAACCGAAATCGCCATCGTAGAAAATCTTCCCGCTGCCTGAAGTCGCCTGCACCAGGGGTCCGGTGACCGACTTCAAACGCACATCGCCGCTGATGGACTCGATCTCGACGTGGCCGTTGCGGACATCGGTAAGCGTGATCGGCCCGCGCATCGTCCGGACGTGTACATGCCCATTCTCGCAGTTGCGAACATTCACCATGGCATCCGGACCCTCCAGGGTGAGGTCTCCCTGCAAATGCTCGGCCGACAGCGGGCCGGTCGAAGAATGGAGGCTGAGCGTAGCATCGGGGGGAATCAGCAGTTCGTAATCGACCTGGCCTGTGTCCTGGCTTGACCCGGGAAGAAGGTGGGACGCGATTTCAATTCGGTTGCCCGTCTGCTCCTGGTCGACCTCCACTTTGTCCGACATCAGCGTGACCATCACTACGACCTCGTCACTGCTGCCGGGCCTTACCGAGATCGCCCCGTACTGCGTATCTACGGAAACATTCGCGTTGGGACCCACCGTGAAACGGTATTCTTTCCGGGTCTCGGCGAGCGCCGCCGATGCCAGACAGGTTGCCAGAACGACAGTTACGACCGCGGTTTGTTGAAGACTCACCATAAAACTACGCCCCTGCGGCCGGGATCGCCGGTCCGCGCTTCCCCTACTGAATACGATCCAACGCGATTTGGTAAAGCAGTGCCTTTTGTTGATATGCATCCATCAAATGTTGCCGCGCGTCCAAGTCCCTCGGGTTCCGATCCACATAAGCTTGCGTTTCCCGTATGTCGGCATTCACCGCCTGCAACTGATTTTCATACGTGGTCCGCATGGAAGGCGCAAGCGTGGAAACCGCGCTCATAAACTGCTGATCTTCCAAACTCGGCGCCGATTCCAGCGCTTTTCCGGGAATCCTCGCGTTCTTAGCCGACTTCTGTGCCAGCTGTTGAGGAGCCGGGGCAGGTGCCGGAGTAACGGCAGGAGTTTCCGGAATCGACGATGTCACGGGAGCCGGGGAAGTCACCGGAGTTGCGGGGACTTGCTGCTTCGCCACTTGCGCTGCTGGCCGATGACTCACCACGTACGAGCCCGCCGCCAGCAAGGAAGCCGCGACGGGCGCCAGCCACCACGCGCTCCATCGCCGCAGTGAAGAAGTGGGGACAAGTATGGGCCGGGCGGGTGCGGATTCGGGTTCGCGTATCAGCCCTTCGGCCCGTAATTCAGCCGCAATTCGCACCCACACCCTCGGCGCCGGTTCTTCGGTTGCTGCCAGTTGCCGGGCTTCACTCGAGATCAACTTCAGCTCCGAGACCAGATCCGAGCAAGCCGGACAGGACTTTACATGCGCTTCAAAGTCAGATTGAAACGCATCGTCCGGAGCGCCGTCGAGGAGCTCCGGCAGAACTCGTTCTACCTCGGAACACGTCATAGCCAACTCTCTCCCCAATACCGCAAGTTCCGCTAACCAGTCTTGGCCTTTTCGGCTCTCATAAACTTCAGAAAATCCCGCAGCTTCAATCGTGCCTTGTGGAGCTGCGACTTGCTGTTGCCAATCGAGCAGCCCACCATTTGGGCGATTTCGTTATGCTCGAACCCTTCCACATCGTGCAACACAAAAACCGTTCGATAGCCAGGCGGCAGCTTGTCGATCGCCCGCTGCAATTGCAGGCGATCGATGGAGCCCGTCAGCTTCAGATCCTTGGTACCAAATTCTTTTCTGGGAGCTTCGTCGTCCGCCTCCAGAGTCTCTTCGAGCGACACCACCGGCAGGCCCTTCTTGCGCAGTTGCATCAGCACCACGTTCACCGTCATGCGGTGCAGCCAGGTGGAGAAGGCGGACTCGCCCCGAAACGTGCTGATCTTGCGAAAGAGCTGAAGAAATGCTTCCTGGGCCAGATCTTCGGCCTGGACGGGATTGGAGACCATGCGCAAACATAGCGAATACACGCGGCGTTTGTGCAGGTGATACAAGACTTCGAACGCTGCTTCGTGGCCCTGTTTCGCCTGCTCTATAGCTTCTGCTTCGGTGATGCCTTGCTTCAGGTCGGTCAAGTCGCCTTTTCCGGCCGCTACTGCTTCAGATGCGGCGTCGAACTCTTTTCGTTGTACAAATTTGCCGAGGGAGTTGCGAAAGCACTCTCGACCGTTTCCAAGTCGTCAGAATACCAAAAACCGTACCTTGGCGGATGATCTATCCGACCAAAGTACTCGGCTAAGCATGGCCGACAGATCACTTTCGTAACATGTAGAGACGGGGCTTGCCCCGTCTCACTCGCAGCAGGAGACGCGGCAAGCCGCTTCTCTACGGGAAGTCCAGATTCGGCCCTACCCCTTTGCCGTGATCGTCTCCAGCCCATGCCCGTGCGGACCCGTCTCGCGAATCCGCAACAAGATAGCGAAAGTAAGCCCAACAAAGCCGAGAATGGAGAAGATCCACATCCCGAGCCCGTATCCTCCCGGGTTATCCAGCCCCGCTTGGCTGAAGTCGTTGGCCTTGCCAATCAGCAGGTTCATGATGAAAAACCCGATTTGCTGAATCAGGGTCATCAAAGCGTAGGCGGTACCCAGCCGGTTCTGGTCTACGATATAGGCGACCGAAGGCCACATGACTGCCGGGATCAGCGAGAAAGCCACCCCCATCATGCACACAGGTACGTAGAGCGAAACATTGGTGTAGCCCATCATCAAGTAAACCGGCATCAGCAGGATGGAGGCGAACATCATCAAAAACGCACGCTTCCCGATCTTGTCAGAGAGCAATCCGAAAAGAGGGGTCGCGACCATGGCCGAAAGGGGAAGCAGGCTGTTGAAGAATCCCGCCCGCTCATGCGCCAGTACCCGCATCGTTTCCGAAGCGCTTATGCCGCCGTGGATCGCCAATATCCGGTTAGTGAAGAAATCGATGGCAAATGTGCGGAAGGGAAAGATCGCCGAGTAGAAAGTGAAACAGAGAACCACGACATACCAATATGATCGATTGAAGGCAAAAAACTCTATAAGAGCTCGCCAAATCTTAGAAACAGCCTGCCCGAATGACAATCCGCGGATTCGAAAACTCTGCCCAAACTCCAATTTGTCGATGGAGCCGGCCTGTCCCAGTTCGTAGCGGCCTTCTGCCCGGCTTTCGAGCACCCAGTAGATGGCTGAGCAGAGCACGGCCAGCACCCCGGCGCCGACGGCGATGAATAGCGGCCCCTGCCAACTTGGTTCGCCCGCAGGACCCTGGGGATAAAACACCTTGTTGGCCCAGGTCGGCGAGTTATCCGCCGCCACCGACGCCAGGCGAGCAATGGTGAGGTTGATCCCAAAGGCGAAGCTCAGCTCTTTGCCCTTAAACCACTTGGCGAGCACGGTCGTGACCGCAACAATCATGGACTCGGCGCCCAACCCCAGCACGGTGCGGCCGGCGATCATCACGGCGGGACGCCCGCGCGCGGCGGTCAGCGCGGCTCCCAGGAGGCAAATGGCAGCAAAGAAAGTAATCGCCTTCTTGGTGCCAATTCGGTCAATGATGATGCCCCCGATGAGCAGGGTTGCAACCGCGGCCACGCTATAGGCCGAGTTTAACCAGCCGAACGCAGTGGCAGAAAAGCCCAGCTTGTCGATAAAAATGCGTTCCAGCGGGTTAATGCTGTCGTAGATGTAGTAGTTGCCGCCCATCGCCAGGCTGACGAACAACAGCACGGTCCAGCGGTAAAGTCGAGACGGTTCCGGTCGAGCAAGCTCAGGCATGAAGACTCTCATCCTCGGCGCACGGAGGCGCCAGCCGTTCATTTGTGAAGAAGGGCAACCGCAAGAAGATAGCAGATTGGGGAAGGGAATGGCTCACCAATAAACCAGCGCTAGGTCAACGTGGCTTACAGATCGTAGCTTTGTGTCGCGGAGTAGAATCCCATTGGAGCCAAAGGATCTGGTGATGCTAACTGTGAACGAAGTCATTTCGAAAGATCCGGAAGTGCTCGGCGGGACACCAGTCTTTCGCGGCACCCGCGTCCTATTTCAGGCGCTACTCGACTACCTGGAGGGGGGCAAACGCTGGTGGAGTTTCTGGATGACTTCCCTACCGTCAGCCGCGATGCCGCCATCTCTGCTTTGGAACAGGGAAAATTGCTTCTTGTCAGCCAACTGGGATGAAAATCCTCCTGGACGAATGCCTTCCCCGAAGACTCAAGGATCGTTTTCCGAGTCACGACTGCCAAACCGTACCGAGGCATTGCTCGCCGGCAAAAAGAACGGAGAACTCCTTGCCATTGCAGAGCGTCAGGGATTTGAAATTTTCCTTACCATGGACAAGGGGCTCGAATACGAGCAAAATCTCACTGGCCGCCAGATCGCAGTCATCATTCTCCGCGCCAAATCCAATCGCCTGGTGGATATCGTCCCTTTGGTTGAGGGTTGCCTTAGACAATTGCGCTCGATCGAGCCACGTCAGATCGCTCGGATCGAGGAGTGAAATCCCCTACGAAAAATGAAAGGCCCGCGGCCTCCACGAAATGTGGTGACCGAGGGCCTAGAACTGAAAGCTAACAGCCGCTTTAAAGTTTTTCCGTCTTGCCGTCGTATTTCACTTCGCCGTTCTTGTCATTCTGGCGTGTGACGTCGTCGTTGGTATAGACGTGATTTGCTTTTCTGAAGCCCTTCGCTTCACTCACAGCCAGCCCCGCGCTCGCGGTGTGCTCTCGTCCCGTGTAATACGTCCAGGCGCTGCGCGCTTCGTCGCGTGCGCCATGGCCTTCACGCGCATGTTCTTCCCGCATCGCGTCGTGCATGGGATGACCTTCGCGTCCAACCGGCTCAGGCCACAAGTGGACCTGTGAAGTCGTCAGCGGAGCGCCACCTTGGTACCACACGGGCACGGTGTAGACCGAGCTCGTCGAGCCCTGAATCTGGGAGAGCGTCGAGTTGGTCGCACCGGCGACTAATCCCGTGGTGGCGTTGCTCGCTCCCACCGGATTCGGCGAAACCATTTGCAGGGACACCATCGGAGTCGTTACCAGCGGAATAAACGGGCCGCATCCGTAAACGCACGGACCGGGGTAAGGGAAGGGTTGTTGCCCAAAAGCCGCTACTGCCAGCAAGACTACCGCCATCAGAACCAAATAGGGTCGCATACTGCCTCCGCAGGGACTAACTCATCCATGGTTCAAGTGCAGTTTGCTGGCCAGTTGACGCAGGATCGAAGACAGGCAGAATGTTCGGAGATTCGCGGCACTCTCGGCTAAACAACTGAGATTGAGGCAAGACCCGTCGTCGAGGCGGGTGAAAATTGGTGCGCACAACCTGCAATTGATCGGTGCAGCTTCCGATGGAGCGCCGGGCGTCCCCGCCCGTGTCGCTCCACGCTCCTTATTGCTCTAAATGCCTAACTCCCAACGAATCGCGCATACAGGCTGCGCGCAATGGCCGTGTCAGTCGTTCCCTTAATGATCGCCCGGCCGTCGGGAAACAGCGTCATCTCGTAAGGCTCACGCCAGAACTTCAGTACAAACTCGTTGTGCCGAACGTTGCCCAGAGGTTGAAGCCGCGTGCTCAGCTCCGCAAAATCTACCGGCCGTTCGCGCTCGTGGATCTGCACCGAATTCCTGCCGCACATCGTAATGTGAGGCCGCCCTTCGCCCGCCAGATGGACGAAGTCTCCCAAGCAAGCTCGACATCCCGCCCGCGGATGAACCGTAGCCAACTCCGCCCGCTCGTTCGTCCACACATCCCATGAAACGAGCGTCCGCCGCATTTTCGCGCGCGCGCCCACCACGAACTTCAACGCCTCGGTAGCCGCAATCGACGCCACGAGGTTCACCGCAGAATTCAAAATGCCGGCGGTCTCGCACGTTTCCACCGTCCCACGCGGGGATTCTGGAAAGATGCAGGCCAGGCAAGCCGTTTCGCCGGGCAGGATGTTCATGGTCACGGCATAGCTGCCGACCGCCGCAGCGTAAATCCAAGCGACGGAATTCTTCACCGCATAGTCGTTGATCAAATAGCGCGTTTCGAAATTGTCGGTCCCGTCCAAGATCAGTTCGCAGCCGCCGAGCAGGGAATCGACATTTGCCGGAATCAGGTCGGCAACGTGGGGCTCGACAACGATCTGCGAGTTGAAGCTCGCAATTTGCCGCGCCGCCGCGATCGCCTTGGGCAAAGATTCGCGAGCATCTTTCTCGTCGAACAGCGTCTGCCGCTGCAAATTGCTGGGCTCGACGTAGTCGCGGTCGAGAATCCGCAGCGTCCCAACACCCGAACGCGCCAGCAACGAGGCTAGGGCAGAACCGGTGGCTCCGCATCCGACGACGACCACGCGGGCCTGCGACAGCTTCTTCTGGCCCTCCGCTCCGATCTCCTGAAACAACACCTGCCGCGAGTATCGGTCGTCCATTTCCAAAGCTCACCTCAACGATTACCTATACCGGCCTTTACAACCAGTATTATAGGTTCCGGTCGTAAAACTCGTTATTGTGAGCAACGTGTGCGGTTTTGTGTCTCATCGAACTCGGCAGGCTTCATGGTTGACCAGCCTGGATTCCGGGAGAGTGTTTTGCGGATAGTCGGCACCGTTCGGGTCGCCCGATTGCTGCTGCTGGCGCTGCTGCTGGCGCGCGGTACAAGTTGGGCAACCGGTTCACCACCCGCCGAGTCGTCCCCGCAGTTCGGAACCATCACGCCCTATCTCGGCCTGCCGACTGATCAGATCGAGTTGCCCGGCATTCCGCCGGAAGAAGCGGCATCGCTGCTGGCAGCCACGCCGCTCAAGATTGGCGAACCTCTAACGCGTGAGAGCTTGCACGATGCGATGCAGGCTCTTTTTGCCACCGGACGGTTCTCCGACATTCAGGCCGAAGCGGATCGCACGGACACGGCCGGTGTTCGGCTGCGCTTTCTGACGGTCGCCAATTATTTCGTCGGCATGCGCACCATCGAAGGCGTTTCCAGCAATCCATCCGCGAACCAACTGGCCAGCGCCACCCGTTTACAACTCGGCGAACTCTACTCCCGCGAGAAACTCGACCGCGCTCTGGCTGGCGTCCAACGGGTACTGGAAGACGATGGATTTCACCAGTCGAAAGTGACCGTCTCCGAGCAGCGCGACGAGCCGCAACACCAGGTCAACATGACCTTCCACGTCGTCCCCGGACCGCGCGCCGTAGTCGGAGAAATCACGCTCGAAGGCGATGCCGGCTATTCCATAGCTGAGCTCAAGGAGATCGCCAACCTGCATTCCGGCGACGGAGTCGTATCGAGTCGCATTACGCGCGCTCTGCAACGAATTCGCAGTCGCTACCAGAAGCAGGACCGTCTGCTTGCCCAGGTCGAGGTTTCCAGCCGCACGTACCATGCTGAGCGCAACACCGTGGACTACGCCTTCAAAGTGGACCGCGGTCCGGTGGTGCAGATTGCCGCCGAAGGCTTTAAGCTCAGCCAGCGCGTGCTCAAGAGGCTGGTGCCCATCTATGAAGAAGGCGCGGTCGATGACGATCTGCTCAACGAAGGCCGGCGCAACATCCAGAACCATCTGCAGACGCTTGGTTATTTCGAAGTCACGGTTAGTGTGAGCCAGCACAACACGCCGGACGGTAAGGATCTGCAGGTGGTTTACGACCTCAATCCCGGGGACCGCCACAAGCTTGCCGCCATTCGTATTTCTGGCAATCGTTTTTTTCCCGACGACCTCATCCACTCCCGCATGCAGAACCAATCCGCCGGACGCCTCTTCAGCCACGGGCGCTACAGCGAGGTGCTGCTCGAAGAGGATGTGCGCGGTATCAAGGATCTCTACCGGGCCAGTGGCTTCCGGCAGGCCGAAGTCAGCAGCAAGTTGGTCACTAAGTATCAGAGCGATCCGTCGCTGCTAGCCATCGAGGTCGTGGTGAAGGAAGGTCCACAGACGCGTGTGGCCTGGGTCCGCATCGAGGGCAGCTACACGCTTCCGCAGGAACAGCTTCCCGAAATTTCCACTGCCGAAGAACAGGGCTTTGATGAGTCGAGTCTGGCCGATGACCGCGACACGATTTTGGGAAAGTATTTTGACAATGGTTTTCCCAATGCCACGGTTGACGTCGCCTACGTTCCGGTTCCGTCGGCGGACACCTTGCCGCGTGTGGGTGTGACTTTTTCCATCCATGAAGGTGAGCAATTTTTCGTCAATCGAGTTTTTCTTGATGGGCTGCACCACACCCGCCCTGGCGTCGCACGCCGGGAAATGCGAGTGCGGCCGGGCGCACCCCTGAGCCAGCAGGACATGCTGGAGAGCCAGCGCCGCCTCTACGACCTTGGCCTTTTCAAGCAGGTGGACACTGCCATCCAGAACCCCGAGGGCACCGAGTCGCGCAAGAACGTGCTCGTCGCCGCGCGCGAGGCGGATCGCTACACCTTCGATTACGGCATCGGCTTCGAGTTTCAGACCGGACAGCCTTCCTTCGGCACCAACCAACCGCTCGGCCAGACCGGCGTCAGCCCGAGAGTGTCCTTCGGCGTCAGCCGCATCAACGTGGGTGGCCGCCATCAGACCCTCACGATGAAGACCAACGTCAGCCGCCTGCAGCAGAGAGGGCTCGTCAATTTTGACGTTCCCAAACTGCTGAACCGGGACTTGCGCTTCTCCGCCACTGGGTTTTACGACAACACCGTAGACGTCTCCACCTTCACCTCGGAACGGCTCGAGGGTACACTACAAACCTTGCAGGTGCTGAAACGAGACGCGACTGGCCGGGAATTGACAAGCATGGCTTACCGCTTTTCCTACCGTCGGGTAAAGGCCAGCAGCATTGAGGTCACCGACAACCTGATCCCGCTTCTTTCCAAGCCCACCCGCGTGGGAACTCCTAATTTTCTCTACGTGCGCAACCGGCGGGATAACGATCTGGAAAGCACGCGCGGAAACTACACCACTGTCGAAGGCGGCGTAGCCGCCAGCTATTTTGGCTCCGAGGCCGACTTCAGCCGGTTGCTGATCAAGAACGCCAGCTATCATACTTTTTTTCGAAATCGCAGCACAGGTCGAGGCCTCGTCTTCGCCCGCTCCACCACCGTCGGGGTCGAGGACCCCTTCGGAAGTACAGTTCTCCTGGATCCGTCGCAGACACCGGCCGCCGGCCAAACTCTTGTTCCTCTGCCCGAGCGTTTTTTCAGCGGCGGCGGCAACTCCCTTCGAGGTTTTGGGTTAAATCAGGCAGGACCTCGCGACGCGTTCACCGGATTCCCCGTCGGTGGCAGCGCCGTATTCGTGAACAACTTGGAGATCCGTTTCCCAAACGTTACCGTGCCGTACCTTCTGGAAAACATCGGCTTTACCATTTTTCACGATATGGGCAATGTGTTTGCCCGGCCAGAGGAGATGCTCCGCAGCCTGGGGCGTTTTCATCAACCCGACCGGCAAGTCTGTTTTCAAGCGCCGGCGTACGGGAAGTTGTCGCAGTGCAACTATAACTATGCTTCGCACGCGCTCGGCGTGGGAGTGCGCTATCAAACGCCGATCGGACCCTTGCGCTTTGACTTCGGATACAATTTGAATCCACCGGCCTTTCCCAGCTTCACCAACATCACGACCAACTCGGGGCACTCGGTCGGGCAGTTTGGAGTACAACGCGCCGGGCATTTTAATTTTTCGTTCAGCGTCGGACAGTCTTTCTGATGAAACTCCGAATGGTCAAATTGAAATGATCAAACTCGCAAAACATTGCGCCCTGACGATGGCGCTGGCCATCTCAGCGCTGGGCGGTCAAATCGTCGATCGTGTAGTCAGCAACGTCAACGGCCACGTGATTTTGCAGAGCGACTGGGAGCAGGAGCTAGCCGTCGAGGCCTTTTCGAATGCCCGCGATCCGGACTCGTTTACCGCAGCCGAGCGCAACGCCGCCCTCGATCGCCTGATTGATCAGGAATTGCTGCGGGAACAGCTTCGGCCCTCTCAGCCCGCTCCCGCCGAGCATGTCGCCGCCCGCGTTGCCGAAGTCCGCAAGCTCCATCCAGATTGCGCCACCGACGACGGATGGCACGCCAAACTCCAACGTTATGGGTTATCTCAGAGCTCGCTGGAGAAGCGTCTGGGCGATCAGATTCAGCTCATGAAGCTCGTCGAAGACCGTCTGCGGCCCTCGATTCAAATCGATCAGGAGGCGGTGGAGACCTATTACCGGGATCGGTTACTGCCCGATATGAAACGGGCCAGCAATCGCGCCACCCCGCTTACCGAAGTCTTTGGCCGAATTAAAGATTTGCTGGCGGAACAAAAAATGAACGAACTACTCTCTGGGTGGCTGGCGAGTCTGCGCTCTGGGAGCCATATCCTGACGCCTGCATCCAGTGCCGGAGAGCGCGACCGTTGAGCGATCAATCGAGCGGCAAATCGACCGAGCGATCGTCCGAGCAGACGAGCGAGCCTGTTCCTCCCGAGCGCCGGCGCATTCTGTGGCACCTCTTTCTGGTGTTCTGCGTCTTCAGCCTGATTGCGTTCGGCCTGCTTAGCTGGTACGTCTCTACCGATTCCTTTCAGCGTACGGTCCGCCGCCGGGTCGTCGCGTCGGTGGAGAAACTGACGGGCGGTCGCGTGGAACTCGGAGAACTGCACACCATTCCGTTCCGCCTGCGCGTGGACGCTCGCAACCTGACGATTCACGGTAGCGAAGCCGCCGATCAAGCCCCCTTCCTGCACGTGGACCGCCTGCAGGCGGAATTGAAAATCATTTCCATCCTCAGCACCACGGTCGGATTGCGTTCTCTGGATCTCGATCATCCGGTGGTCCACATCATCGCTTATCCCGATGGCACCACCAACGCTCCCGTACCCCAGGCGGCCCGTTCTTCCGGCGAGGGGCCGCTGGAGCAATTCATCTCGCTTTCCGTTTCGCATATTGAAGTGCAGAGAGGCGAACTTCTCTGGGAAGACAAGAAAGTGCCGTTCGATTTTGCCGCCCGCAACCTAGCGCTGCTTTTGAACTACTCTTTGCTGCGGCGGCAATACGAAGCCCATGTGGTCGCAGGCAGCGTCACCACGCATTTTCAGCCGTATCCCTCGTTTGCCTGGCGGGCGGATGCTGCGCTGGTCCTGGCCCGCGGACGCGTTGACGTCAGCAGTCTGACGATGACTTCCGGGAAATCTGAAATTCACTTCGCAGGCCGCGTGCTGGACTTTCATAACCCCCATCTGTCCGGCGATTACCACGGCCTCGCGGATCTCGGCGAACTCGGGTCTCTCGCGCGCCAAGCGCACGTTCGCAAGGGTACGGCCCAGTTCGAGGGCAAAGGTTCTTGGAGTCTGAAGGATTTTTCCACGCAGGGAACCGTGCAGGCCAAAGACATCGACTGGTCGAACGGCAAAGTGACGATGCGGAATGGCCGCATCAACGCAGGGTTTTCCGTCACTCCGGACCGTTTCCGCGTCTCCTCCATCAAGGCCAACCTGCTCGGTGGCGATCTGCAGGGCGATGCCGACGTGACCAACTGGCAGAGCTCGCTCCAAAGCCCGATCGAACCGTCGCCGGCTCCCGGGCAGCGCCATGTGATCGGACGAGTCCCCGCCGGCAGTCTGCAGCGCGGCACGGTGCGCCTGCAATTGACAGGCTTCCCGCTGCTCCCGGCGCTGGAAATGCTGAGCACGACAAAACTTCCGCTGGATCGCCTCAACCTTTCTGGAGATGCGAGCGGCAAGGTTGAAATGCTCTGGGTGGGCTCCCTTCGTGACGCGGAGACGCGCGTCAACCTTGCCATTGCTGCGCCGCTAAAGCCAACTCCGAACGAGGTCCCGCTGCGCGGCCAGATTGACGGCATCTATCGCGGATCGCGCGACGAATTGGAAGTGAGCCAACTTCACCTGACTACGCCCGCTTCTGAAATCACCGCCACCGGCAATCTGGCCGCGGCCTCAGCGCTGCGCTTCACGTTCACCAGCCACAACCTGAAGGAATGGACGCCTCTGCTCGAAGCTGCCTACGGATCACGGGCTCTGCCATTCACCGTCCACGGCTGGGCAAGCCTCAACGGCAACGCTAGCGGCACACCCTCCGCGCTTTCCGTCAGCGGAAATCTCGAAGTTTACGACTTTGACACCAATTTGCCGTCGACCCAACTAGCCTCCTCTCGAGTCTTTCACTGGGACGCACTCTCCACCGCCGTCCAGTACTCCAGCAATCATTTCGCCGCCCGTAACGGCTCGCTCATTCATGGCCACACCACTGCCCACTTCGACTCCAGCGCTGAACTGACAAGTGGCGTGCTTCTGGAGGGCGAACCCTTTACTTTGCACTTCGACCTTCGCAACGCCGACCTGGCCGAACTGGTTCACTTGGCCGGAGTTCAACGGCCATTTGCTGGCACTCTCGATATGTCAGCCACCGTCTCGGGCACACGCTTCGACCCTCACGGCGATGGACACATCGAGATTCGCAATGGCATGGCCTACGGAGTGGCCGTTCCCTTGTTGAAGAGCGATCTCCGCCTTGCCCGTGGCGAACTTCAGTTCAACAATATCGATGCCAGCGCCTACGACGCTCCACTCTCCGGGAGCGCCGCAGTCAGTACGTCGAATCACGCTTGGTCGAAGAGCGAGTTTCGCCTGAATCTTTCCGGCCGCAACCTCGATCTTGCCCGTTTTCCACGCTTGCAGACCGGTCGTTTCACGGCGGATGGCGTCGCCGATTTTACGGTGCGAGTCAGCGGTAGTCCCGCGCAGCCTTCGCTCGAAGCCCACTTTCATCTCAAGGACCTCGCCGTGGACAAGGAGCGCGCCGGAGATTTCTACGTCGATGCGGTCACCCATGGACGGCAGCTCGATCTCAAAGCGCACTCGGACTTTGACAAAGCCGACTTAACGATTAACGGGACCGTCGCATTGGAGCATGACTTTCCCGCGGACCTGAACCTGGCCTTCCACCATCTCGATGCTGATTCGCTTCTGCGCATGTACTTGCCGGGAAAGATCACGGCTCATGCTCCTCTGGACGGAACGCTTCAGGTTCGCGGTCCCCTGCGCACCCCGCGCGATTTAAAAGCGGTCGCCGAACTCCAGGCTTTCAGCGTCGAGATCGAGCACGTGCCGGTTCAAAGTGTCGATCCCATTCGCTTCGAGATTGCGGATCAAGTCGTGATCGTCGAAAACCTCCACCTCGCAGGAAGCGGAACCGATTTCACCGCCCACGGCCGCGCGCATTTAACCGGCGCGCAAGAGCTCGACATCCGCCTCGACGGCTCGGTCAACATGACGCTCCTGCAGTCGCTCAATCCCAAGATCCTGGCGAGGGGCACTTTGGGCGTAAACCTCAACGCCAGCGGTACGCTCCAGCAGCCCGTTCTGCAAGGACGCCTGGAAGTGAAGAACACCTTCGTGAGTCACAACGACTTTCCCAGCGGACTCAGCGATCTGAACGGCGTCTTGCGCTTCGATCGCAACCGCGTCCAGATCGAAAGCCTCCAAGGCACCACTGGCGGGGGCACCATCGCGCTGACCGGCTCCGCAACTTACCAGAGCGCCGCGCTGCTCCTTGATCTCGGTGCGACTGCCAATGGTGTTCGCCTGCGTTATCCCCCAGGCGTGAGTTCCACCGCGAATGCGGATCTCCGCCTAACCGGCAGCACCAATTCGGCTCTGCTGAGCGGCGATGTGCTGGTCACCAAGCTGGCCGTCACTCCAGGATTTGACTTCGCTGCCTACATCGAGAAGAGCAAGCAAGCGGTCGTCCTGACGCAGAGCGATAGCCTGTCGAGCCGCCTCAAACTCGATGTTCACGTGGCGACCACGCCTGAATTGCAGATGCAAACCGCCATCGCCCGGCTCTCCGGCAACGCCGACCTCAGAGTGCGGGGCACCGCTGACCGTCCCGCAATTCTGGGAAGAGTGGAAGTGCTGGAAGGAGAAATTTCTTTCAACGGAACCAAGTACAAGCTCGAGCGCGGCGAGGTTACTTTTTCCAATCCGGCCAAGACGCAGGCCATCATCGACTTGACGGCGACCACGCGCGTGCGCGATTACGACATTACCGTGCAAATCCGCGGTGACGCCAGCGCTCCCAACGGCTTGAAACCCACCTGGCAGTCCGAGCCGCAACTTCCCGAAGCCGACGTCATCGCCCTCCTGGCTCTAGGCCGCACCCGGGAAGAGTCGGCGGCGGCGGGATCGAGCGGATCCTTTGGCTTTGGCGGAGAAGCCTCTAACTTGCTGATCAATCAGGCGCTCAACAGTGCCGTCAACAGCCGTCTCCAGCGCTTGTTTGGAGCGAGCCGCGTAAAAATCGATCCTCAGGGTCTGGCCAACGAAACCAACGTGGTTCGAGGACCGCAGGTCACCGTCGAGCAGCAAGTAGCCAGCAATCTGACCCTGACCTACAGCACCAACGTCTCCGTTTCGACTCAGCAGATCATCCAAGTGGAGTACAACGTGACCAGAAATATTTCAATCGTGGCGCTGCGCGACCAGAACGGAGTGGTCAGTTTCGATTTCAGAATCCGCCGCCACAAGAAGTGAGCGAGGGCGAAGCAGCCCAAATGTCTTCCTTAAGTGTTCCTTAGTGCGAGCGGTTCTTTAGTGTCCTTAGTGGTAGTTTTGGGGCTCCGCCCAATATCCGCCTTGACAGAACTCTAGAAACCAGCAACTCTATTAGTTTTTCACTACATGCCCAGAGAAGAGGAGTAAGGAAGCCAATTTGCGAGTGCGGGTCTTTTATCACGACAAGTGTTTTGACGGCGCATGCTCGGCCGCCCTGTTCTCCCGTTTCTATAGGGAACGAATCCGCAGCGATGTGGACTTCGTCTATTCCGGCCTGCTGCATCGCGCCGGAGCTCTTTTCGACGAGAAGCAGTTCGACGGCGACGAGAATGCCATCGTCGATTTCAAGTATTCCAGCTCCCCCAAGATCACCTGGTGGTTCGATCATCACGAAAGCGCTTTTCTTTCCCCAGACGATGCCGCCCACTTCGAGCAGGATCAGAGCAACCGCAAGTTCTACGATCCGGCTTTCAAGTCCTGCACCAGCTTCATCGCCATGATCTCGGAGAAGCGCTTCGGGTTTGATCCGCGCCCTGTAGCGGAACTGGTCCGCTGGACCGACATCGTGGATGGCGCCATGTACGACGACGCGAAGTCGGCGGTAGAAATGAAAGCTCCGGCCATGAAACTGACCATGGCCATTGAAGCCGCCAGTGATCGGAATTTCGTTAAGACCATGATCCCTCTGCTCGCTTACCATCCTCTAGCTAAGATTCTTGAAGAGCCATTCGTAGCCGCCGTGCTGCCGCCCCTGCTCGAACGCCACGAGCGCTCCGTTGATATCTTGCGCCAGCGCACGGAAGAAAAAGACGGCACGATTTTTTTCGACATCACCGATCTCGACCAGGAAGGCTACAACAAGTTCATTCCCTACTACCTGCATCCCGACTCGGTCTACAGCATCGGCCTAAGCAAGAGTTCATTCCGCGTAAAGGTTTCGGTAGGCTCGAACCCTTGGTCGAAGCGCGAGCCCACGGTCAACCTGGCAAGGGTCTGCGAACGCTATGGCGGAGGCGGCCACGCCCGCGTAGGTGCGATCTCATTCGAAGTCAACCAGGGCGACGCCGCCCGAAAAGCCGCAGCCGAAATCGTCGACGAACTGCGCGCCAGCGTTCGCCAGCAGAGTTGAGAAGCAAGGGAGGGTCGAATCGGGAGCTTTGTATCAGGGTATCGCTTTAGCGATACCGCAAGCTCTTCGAACTCCAATACCCCTTTAGGGGCTGGTTTTAGAATGAGTCCGCGATCAGGCGCTGAATACCGGAAATCAATTTTTACCCAATGCATCCCATAATTCCGCATCCCAGAATCGACGATCCCGCCCACATCAAAGGCGTGCGCACCGTCGCCACCGTTGAGTTTACGAAAGGGATCGTCGTTGTGCTCGCGGGCTTGGGCGCGTTCTCCATGCGCCACAAAGATATCTGGGGAGTGGCCGAGAGCTTCCTGGAATTTTTCCACGTCAATCCCTATCACCACTACGTCGGAGTCTTTATCGACCTCGTATACCGGGTCAGCGACGTGCGCCTGTGGAAGATCGCCACGGTGGCAAGTGTCTACGTGATCCTTCGATTCGTCGAGGCTTACGGATTGTGGTACGTCCGTCCCTGGGCGGAGTGGCTGGCGTTTGCCTCCGGCGCTATCTACATTCCGTTCGAGGCATCCGATCTGTTCCACCGGCCCACCTGGTTTCGCCTCCTGATTATCGTCGTCAACCTCGGAATCGTGCTTTACATGTTCCTGTTGCGGCTGGAAGCAGCGAAGAAGCACGGTGCTGCGCGCCACTCGGCACAATCTGGATAGATCGCGTGTGTAGAGACCGGGCTTGCCCCGTCTCTCGTAAATTCACGCCATTGCTGTAACCTGTCATCGGAGCAGTATAGGTTGTCATCTTGAGCGAAGCGAAAGACCTATGCATGTGCGCACTCAACGACACAGGCCCTTTGCTTCGCTGTGGGATTTATGCCCGAACTTGACCCACGAAGTTTTCGAGAGTCCACACAGCGCAGCGATCAGCTCTGTCGGTTTTAACTGAGAGCTGAGAGCTTGCTTCACAACGAGCAGCTGCAATCCGCCGGCGGCACGTGCGCCTTAAGGAAGTCCGCCACGCGCTTGTAGGCGTCGATTTGATTTTCAACGCGAGCGAAGCCGTGGCCCTCGTTCTCATAGACTTTGTATTCGACCACGCCGCCGCGCTTCTTGACCGCATCGACCACCTGCTGCGCTTCGGTCTTAGGGCAACGCGGATCATTACCGCCAGCTAGCAGATACAACGGAGCCTTAATCTGATCCACGAAGTTGATGGGCGAACGATCTTCATAGAGCGCCTTATTTTTCACGGGATCGCCCATGGTCGCCAGATCCGACTGCTGCAGCACGGGGTCTTCATTCTGAATCTCGGTGAACCAGTTCACGAAAGGAACAATCGGAACGCCCGCTGCCCACAGCTCCGGAGCCTTGGTGACGCCCATCATGGTCATGTAGCCGCCGTAGCCGCCGCCCATCAGAATGAGCTTCTTGGGATCGACATAGCCAGTTTGTTGGATCCAGTCGGCAGCGGCCAGCACATCCTGCAAATCGCCGCCGCCCATATCGAAGAGATTCGCTTGCTGGAATGCTTTGCCGTAACCAGTCGATCCGCGATAGTTAGGAGCGATCACAATGTAGCCCTGGTTAGCCATGTACTGTACGAAGCGATTGAAAGTATTCGTAGTCTGCGAAGTAGGACCGCCATGGACATAGACGATGGCCGGATGCTCGGGGCTGTGCGGCAAGTTATAAGGCACATAAACAAACGCGGAGATAGTCCACTTACCATCTTTACTCAGATAGTGGACAAGATAAGGTTCGACCATATCCTCCGATCGCACGCCGCCCACCAAAGAGTGTGTATGTTGACGCGATGGCTCGTGTGGCGCGGGCGCCCC
>OBLT010000607.1_pt1 | contig 23034 bp, 20 predicted proteins | sample 1518721 | NCBI WGS metagenome assembly OBLT01 (sample SAMEA3539307, study PRJEB22396) | soil metagenome | biome: tundra; feature: field; material: soil | place: USA | collected 2010-05 | depth 0.15 m | reverse complement strand
CTGTTTCACCAGCGCCCACAGTCCTTGTTTCGCCAACACCTGTTATATCGACACCTGTTTCACCAGCGCCCACAGTCCTTGTTTCGCCAACACCTGTTATATCGACACCGGTTTCAGCAGCGCCCACAGTCCTTGTTTCGCCAACACCTGTTATATCGACACCGGTTTCAGCAGCGCCCACAGTCCTTGTTTCGCCAACACCTGTTATATCGACACCGGTTTCACCAACGCCCGTCTTGCCAATAACCGGAGGCCTTGCTTCGCTAACACCTGTTTCACCAACGACCGCTTTACCGACGCTTGGTTCGTCAACGTCAACGACCGCGGATTCCTCAACGCCCCCGGTCCCCGTTTCACCAACGACTGCGGATTCCTCAACGCCCCCGGTCCCCGTTTCACCAACGACTGCGGTTTCCTCAACGTCCCCAGTCCCTGTTTCACCAACGACCGCGGTTTCAGCAGCGCCCATGCACGCCGGCAGCCAATTTCACGCGCCGATTCCAGCCGGTGCAACGATCTTCGCGCTCGACCAATCTCCAACTGTCCTATCTCCATCGGTCCCGGCGGCCTCATTCAGTCCAGCGCTGCCCACGCCCGCGACACCACTTACGAAAGCGGAGCCATCTTCCGTGGTCACTCCTTTCTTCACTTCCGTTCTCAATACTTCTTCAGAGCAACCCGTTGCCTTGTCGGCCCGCAACCAGGGCGCAGTTCCTTCCACCAACTCGATCTCCAGCGTCGTTTCGCCGGCGTCCTCCGCCCCAACGCCAGCGTTGACGCCAGCGCCACTGCCAATTCCAACGCTGCAATCTCCCGTCAACGAAAACAATCTTGCGCCCCTGACCGAGCCAACAACCGCTAAGCAGCCCGCAGCTCCCCAATCAAGCGACTCCAAAGTCAGCAACTCCACGCCGGGCAACTCCGCGCCCGTCGGCTCCGCGCCCGTCAACTCTGTGCCAATCAACCCTGCGCCAATCAACCCCAGCGCGGTCAACTCCGCTCTACGCAATATCTCCACCGCGGAGCCATCCGCAACGTCCGGCTCCGCTACTCCCGACACCGCCCCGCCCCGGGCCCGTTCATTGGATGCCACCAGCGATGCAACCACTGCGGCAGCACAATCTGCCAGTGCTCCAGAAACCGGATTCGCCGTCGCCAATAACCTCACCAATAACACCGCCAATAACACCGCCACCAACAACGTCTCGTCGCCTACGCCGAACCTCACGGCGTCGAATCTTGCTTCGTCGAACCTCACTACTTCGAACCTGACTACGTCGAACCTGACTTCGAATCCCAACGCCCCCGCGTCGATTGCCGCAACCACAAGCGATGCCGCCAGCAACGCCCGGCTTGGGGTCTCCGCTCAACCGGCTTCAGCAGCAGCGCTCCAGATAAACGGCGCCGACAAGAAATCCTCCTCCGCGGTCCCACCGAGTGTCACTCCATCGCATGACGTTCCATCGCACGAAGTTCCGTTGCAAGGCGTCTCTTCGCAAGACATTCCGGCCACGCTCGGTTCCGTAAAAGATCTTTCGCCTACGCTTAACGCTTCCGTTCCGCCAGCATCCGTGCCGCCGCCCCAAGCCGCAACCGCGCCCGTTCCCGCGCTTCCTCAAACTCACCAGATGCTCGACTCCGCGCCGGCCACGCCGGCCGCGCCGCCGCCCGCTCCCATCGCGCCCGATTCGGCCGCCGATGTGCAGATGAATGCCCAGGTAAACGCGCAGATGCATCTGGGCATCCGCACCGACGCCTTCGGCGCGGTTGAGATTCATACTGTCGTCCAGCAAAGTCAGGTCGGCATCACCGTTCACGCCGACCAAAATCTTACCCGCTGGTTTAGTTCCGAAGTCGCGAGCCTGGAATCGGGACTCAACCAACACCACTTGAACCTCACCGCTGTCGATTTCGATCACGGACGCTCCGGTGTTCAGACCGCGACCAGCTTTCAGCAGGGCCAGCCGCGGCAAGATTTCTCTCACGCTCCGGGCTCCCCATCCGTTGCCTCGCCTGAGCAAGATACGGCATCGGAGTCCACGACCACTGACATTCTGCCGTCAGACCTGCTCGCTGGGCCTACGCAAAATCGCGTCAGCATTCTCGTTTAGGAGGGCAAACTCGTGCATACCTCGCTGCTACAAATGCTCCAACCAGCCGCTCAAGCTGCTTCCAGGCCGGCCACGTCTTCTTCTTCGTCGGCCACTTCCTCGTCTTCATCTTCATCCAGCGCTCCCGGCGTGGACTTGACCCAAACATTCCTGCAGTTGTTGTCGGTGCAACTCGAAAACCAGAGCCCGATGAACCCGGTCGATCCCAACCAGTTTGTTACCCAACTGGCCACGTTCGACTCGCTCGGCGAACTGACCCAGATCCAGTCGCTTATGCAGACGCTCGTCAACGACGTCAATCCAACCGCGAGCACGGCTTCCGGCGATATTGTCAATGCCAGCGCCAACTCAACTTCCACCGCCAGTGTCAATTCCATTTCTCACTAAGGAGCCCGTATGCCAAATTTTTCAGTACCTCTTTCCGGATTGGACGCCAGTTCCGCCGCGCTCTCAACCTGCGCCAACAATCTGGCCAACCTCAACACCGTCGGTTACAAGGACCAGCAGATCCAGTTCGCCGATCTCTTCTACCAGAATCTCGGCTCGGACGGCGCCGGCGACCCCATCCAGCAGGGCGCGGGCGTTGAGGTCAGCTCCCAACCCTCCAAGTTTACCGAGGGCGACGTCACCTCCACCGGCATCGACACCGACTGCGCCATCAACGGCAATGGCTTCTTCGTGGTGCGGCAAGACGGAGTGCAGAGCTACACGCGCGCCGGTAATTTCGAAGTCGGCACCGACAACCTGCTGGAAACCTCCGATGGTCAGCAAGTCATGGGATACGCCGCCACCAATGGCGCCGTTAGTGCCAGCGCCGGACTCAGCACGCTCGCACTCGGGGCCGGAATCGCCAGTCCTGCTGTGGTCACAACCGAGGTCAGCCTAACGTCGAACCTCGACGCCACTGCTGCTCCCGCCTCCACCTATTCAACCCAAGCCACGATCTACGATTCCCTCGGCGCCGCCCACCAAGTCACCTTCAACTTCACCAACGCCGGCGCCCCCGCGGTCAACGCCGTCAACGCCGTCACTACCCAAAAGGCGACCGGCACTCTGACCACCTCGGGCGGCGGCGGCGGCAACACGATACTTGATGGCAGCACCGTGTCTGTGGGGGGCGTGACGTATACCTTCATGACTGGCCCCGTAGGCACCACGGCAAATGCTGTTTTAATCGGCGCAACCGATACTGCCACCATTGGAAACCTGGTGGATGCCATCAACCACAGCACTACCTCTGACACCAACGCAACCGGTGGCGGCGCCACCACCGATTTTGGAACCGCAACTACTGCCAATCCCCTGGTCACGGCAGCGCAAAGTTCTAGTGGTTCCTTCACTTTCACGGCAAAAACTGCCGGTGCCACCGTTGTCCCTACCTCGACTTCGAATAGTGCGGTCCTTTCGTGGAAAGGCGGCGCCGGAGCGAACGGCGTCAACGCTGTCACCGCTGTTGCCACGCAAGCGGCGACCGGCACGCTGACCATGACCGCCGTCCCAGCTACCACTCAAAGCTTGGTCATTGGCAACCAGACGTACACCTTCACGGCTACCACCCCCCCTGGTACCGGAACCAATGACGTTTATCAAGGGACAACTGTCGCGGAAGCCACGGCAAATCTGGTGAACGCCATCAACGGGAACTATGGCGATCAAAACGGAGACATTAGTCCGGACGCGTATGGGACCGGAACTCAAGCCAACCCCGATGTCATCGCACAGGACTTGGGTAATGGCGTAATCCAGATCACGGCAATTACCGATAGTGGCTCCAACGATTTCGCTACATCTAGCACGGGTACGGGTTCGACGAACCTCACCTGGAGCGACGGCGCCGGAACGAACGGCGTCGACGGCGTCAACGCTGTCACCGCCCAAAAAGCGACTGGCACTCTGACCACCTCCGGCGGGGGCGCCGGCAACACGATCATGAACGGCAGCACCGTATCCGTAGGGGGCGTGACGTATACCTTCACGACTGGCCCCGTTGGCACCACGGCAAATGCTGTTTTAATCGGCGCAACCGATACGAACACCATTGGAAATCTGGTGGATGCCATCAACCACAGCACCTCCGCCGATCCCAACGCAACCGGTGGCGGCGCCACCACCGATTTTGGAACGGATACGGTTGCCAACCCCCAGGTTACGGCAGCCGCTAGCTCTAATGGCACCTTTACCTTCACGGCAAAAACTGCCGGTGCCACCCCTGTCGCTGTAGCCAGTTCGAATACGGCGATCCTTTCGTGGAACGGCGGCGCCGGAGCGAACGGCGTCAACGCCGTCACCGCCGTCGCCGCCGCGCCCGCCGTCGTCAACACTTGGACCTATGCCGTTACGCTTCCTGCCGCCGACGTCTCCGGCGCCAACGTCCCCGTCACCCTTGCCACCGGCACCCTCGTTTTCAACGGCAATGGAACCCTCCAAAGCGTCACTCCTACGAGCGGCACGGCTTCTTCCACCAACCCCACCATCACAGTTCCGCCCGTCACCACCCCCGCATCCGTTTTCGCCGATGGCGCCAATCCACTTACCTTCACCTGGGACGTGTTCGGCACATCCGGCGCGGGACTCGTCACGCAAACGGCTGCCGCCAGCAGCACCACTTCCATCCAGCAGAATGGGGCCGCCAGCGGCACCCTCCAGAATTTCAGCATCGGTTCCGATGGCACCATTACCGGATCCTTTAGCAACGGTACAACCGCAACTGTCGGACAAATCGCGCTCGCCAGCTTCGCCGACGAGCAGGGTCTCTCCCGCAACGGCAACAACGATTTCACCCCAACCCTTGCCTCTGGTCAGGCGACCATCGGCGCACCCACCAGCGGCGGACTCGGCAGCATCTCCGGCGGTTCTCTCGAGGCATCGAACGTCGATATCGCCACCGAGTTCGCAAACCTCATCGTCGCGCAGCGCAGCTACGAAGCCAACGCTCGCGTGGTCACAACTTTCGATCAGATCGCCCAGGCCACCATCGCCCTGAAACAGTAGGACGCAAGGGGGCTGGTGCAGGGACAGCCGGCCGCGACGGGGTCGCAGAGTCTGGTCGTTAGTCGTCAGTCGTTCGTCGTTCGTCGTTCGTCCCTGCTTATCGTTCGCATCCAGGGCACCGAACGACCAACGACTGACGACCAACGACCTACACTACCGCGCGCTTTTTCGCGGGCTGGGGTGGCTGGCTGTCCAGCCGAGCAAAACTCGGCAAGGGCCGCGCTGAGAATTCGCGGCCCTTCTCTGAGTTCTTTCATGAGAGCGCTCTGAGAAGAACTCTGCCGTCGCGCCGTCATACCTTCCCGACCGTGCGCGGACCAGGAGCGGTTCGCCAATCCCCTGATTCCAACCCGCTTTCCTCCATCGCCCTTTGGGTGGTCTGGATGTGCGCCCCGGCACCCGGCTTGCAAACATCGGCAACATGCCGGATGTGCAGGTAAGTCCCGCGCCCGAAAAGACGCCCAAGAACGCTCCCAAGAAAAAGAAGGGCTGGCTGGCCGTGGTGCTCGCTCTTGTGCTGGCTGCGGCCGGCATGTTCGTGTGGTTGCGCCCCGAGGCCTCGACCAGCGCCGCGGCAGGATCCACACTGGCGCTGGAAACCTTTGTCGTCAATCTCAACGGCTCCGGCCAGCGCGCTTACCTCCGCGTCGGGATCACGCTTGGCCTGGCGCACCCGCTCCCCCGCAACCAAGCGGAAGCGGTGCCGGTTGCGCTCATGCGCGACACCATTCTCTCCGTGCTCGCGACTGCCCAAGCCGAAGAGTTGTTGCGGCTCGAAGGCAAGCGCCAGCTCAAGGACGAACTGCTGAAAGCCCTGCAAGAGCGAGTGCCGCAGATGGCGGTCGAGAATGTCTACTTCACCGAATTTCTGGTGCAGATGTAAATGGTGCAGATGTAAATGGTGCAAATGTAAATGGCCGCCGCCGCCCAACCCAAGCTCGAAACTGCGATCGCCGATCCGTGGGCGCGCGCCGAACTGCTGCCTTGCCTGCTCACGGTCGAAATCTCCGTGCCGCGCTTCACCGTCGCCGATCTCGTTCATCTGGAGCGGGGCCGCATCATCGCCACCAGCTGGACCGTTGGGCAAGACGTTCCCCTGCGGGTCAACGGCGAATTGATCGCCTGGAGCGAGTTTGAGGTGGTGCAGAACCACCTGGCCGTGCGCTTAACGGAGTTGGCCTAGTTGGTCTAGAAGAGTGCTGGGAATCAGCCCCGAAAGCGAACCAGCTTAGTCCAGCAATGCAGCGCGGGGAAAGTGAAAGAAGTGATTCAAGTCCCGGAGGGACGGCCCAGTTCTCCAGCACAGTCTGCGAGGGTCTGGGCATCGGGGATCGATTTTCCGCAGTCCGCCAGATGGACTTGGCAGAGACGGAGCAGGCACCAATGAAGTTGCTGAAGATGGAAATCACGCAGACACAAATCCCGACACCCACACGGCCCAACTGGACGCGCTGGCTTGCGCTCGCTGCCGACCGCCTCAAACTGGTCTGGCGCTCCGTGATTTGGAGATCGTTATCATTGGTGCGCCGCGCCGGCAGCAAGCGCAAGACGCTCGCCGTCCGCGAAACCGCGGCCCTCGGCGACCGCCGCTTCGTCTCCGTCATCCAGTTCGAGCGCCAGCGTTTCCTGATCGGATCGAGCCCCTCCTCGGTCACAATGCTGGCGCAATTGCCGGACGAATCGGCCAGCGGCGAACAAGCCGGAGAAAAACCTTGAGGAGTTGGTTGATAAACTCCGTGAATTGCCATACCTCGTTCTTCCATAGCTCGTTCTTCCGCACCTCCCCAGTCTCCCTCCTTCTGTTCCTCGCCGCCGCGCCGCTCTGGGCGCGTGCCCGGGCGGCTCCCAGCTTCTCTTTGCCCGGCCTCCTGCCTGGTGCTTCCGCGCCCGGCAGTTCCGCGCCCTGGAACATCGTCGTACTGCTCACGCTGCTGACCCTGATTCCCGCCATCGTGCTCTCGATGACGCCTTTCGTACGCCTGCTCATCGTCTTTCATTTCCTCCGCCAGGCGCTCGGCACTCAGACCACGCCCAGCAATCAGACGCTCATCGGACTCTCGCTCATCCTCACTTTCTTCCTGATGCAGCCAGTCGGCGCCGCCATCTATTCCGACGCCATCGTTCCGCTCGACGCCGGACACATAACGATGATGGCCGCTCTCGATCGCTCCATCGTTCCGATGCGCCACTTCATGCTCAAATATGCCCGCGAAAAAGATCTCGCGCTCTTCGTCGAACTGGCGCATGAGCCGCGTCCCGCCCGCCCGGAAGATCTCGACATGCGCATCGTGGCGCCCGCCTATCTCCTCAGCGAACTGCAGACCGGGTTTCGCATCGGAGCCGCCCTTTTCTTCCCCTTTCTGGTCATCGATATGGTGACCGCCGCCATCACCACCTCGATCGGCATGATGCAACTGCCCCCGGTCATCATCTCCACTCCGCTGAAGATTCTTTTGTTCGTCGTCGTCGATGGATGGAACCTGCTGATCGGTTCCCTGATGCGGAGTTTTGCTTGAAAGGCGCTTATGGGAACCGAACAAGTGGTCACGCTGTTCCGGCACACACTGCAGATGGCTCTGCTGTTGGGCGCACCGCTGCTGGTGATCGCCGTCTTCGTCAGCCTGCTCGTCAATGTCGCGCAGGTGCTGACTTCCTTGCAGGATCAGACTCTCTCCACCGTCCCGCGTCTGGCGGCGATGGCGGCGGCCATCCTGCTGCTCTTTCCCTGGATGTTGCGCAAGCTGATGTTCTTCACCATCGGCCTGTGGTCCGACTTCCACCCCTTTGTGCGATGAAAGGTTGTTGGGAAATGCAACGACTTCAGAGATGCGAAAAAAGATCCGTAGAGACGCGGCTTGGCGCGTCTCGGCACTACCGCGCTGCGGGAGACGGGGCAAGCCCCGTCTCTACACGGGTTTTTCCGATGTCCACTCCAGGCGCTGACGGTTGAGGTGATTGTGTTCCAGATGTCAATTGCGATGCCGATGTCGATTTCGATTTCAATCGAGCGCACCCTCGCTGCCTGGATGATTGCCGGCTCGCGCGTGACTGGACTGCTCGTCGTCGCGCCTTTCCTCGGCAGCGCCGCCGTCCCCCCTCGGATCAAGATTGGTCTCGCCTTCCTCCTCACCTTATTCCTGGTGCCGCTGGTTCCCGCGACCCCGGCGGCTCTTCCCACGCCCGCGCTCATCGTGCTTTTGCTCGGCGAATTCGCCATCGGGTTCCTCCTCGGATTCACCCTCCAACTCATCTTCGAAGCCGGACAGATTGCCGGCCAGGTGTGCGGCGTCCAGATGGGGTATTCGCTCGCCAGCATCGTCAATCCCGACAACAGCCAGGCCGATTCCGCCGTGCTCTCCACCTTTTACGAACTGATTGTGCTCCTGCTCTTTATTCAGCTTGGCGTCCCACACTGGCTGTTGCGCGGACTCGCCCGCAGCTTCGACTACATACCGCCCGGCCATTTTTCCCTTACCTGGCCGGCGGTGCACGCGCTTTTCGAATTCGCTGCCGGGATGTTTGTGGCCGGTGTGCAGATCGCCGCGCCGGTCGTGGTCGCGAGCTTGTTCGCCGACGTCGCGCTCGGTTTTATCGGCAAAGCATCGCCGCAATTGCCCGTCCTGTTTGTCGGGATCTCGATCAAAAACCTGCTGGGCTTGGCGCTGTTGTGTGGCGCGATTGCGTTCTGGCCGCGCTTCTTTGACGCGCGCTTCGGCCGCGCCCTCGAGGCCTCGGAAAGGATTTTGAAACTTGCGCACTGATTCTGCAACCGGTTTCCGAAGGGACAACCCGCTCCCTCCGGGGCTGAAGCCCGCAATGTTTGTAGCTCTGAGCGGCACGGCTCAAGCCGTGCCCTTCCCCAGAGCCATTCATGAAACGAAGTCGAACGATCGGCCGTTCGCTGGCAACTGGCGACTGGCAACTGGCAACTGACCTATGGCAGAAGCCAACCAGACCGAGCAGGCAACCCCGCGACGGCGCGAGAAGGCCCGCGAAAAAGGACAGATCGCCCGCAGCCGCGATCTTATCGGCGCCGCCTCGGGCATGGCCGCCACCTTTGTTCTATTCTCCCTGATGTCGAGCTTCCCCCTCGCCTGGCGCGGCTTTTTCCATGACTGCCTGGAGGGCGCCGTTTCCGGCAACCTGCGCATGGAGGCGCTGACTCCTTTCCTCACACACTCCGGACTCTTCGTCGCCACGGGCGCCGCTCTGGCTTTGGGATGGATCGTCGCGCTCTCTTCCGCACTCGCTCAGGGCGGTCTGGTCTTTGCTCCCACATCGCTCTTGCCCAACGCCTCCCGCATCAGCCCCGCCGCCAAGCTGAAACAACTTTTCTCCATCACCGCACTGCGCGGACTGATGAAGTCCCTGCTCCCCGCCATCGCTGTCACCTACCTCGCCATCGGCTGCCTGCGGCGCGACTGGCTTTTGCTGATGGCGCTGCCCGCGCGCTCCTCCCGCGGCATGCTCGGCTATGCCGCCGGCCTGATCTTCGAAGTCGCCTGGAAATCCGCTCTCGTCCTCCTCATCTGGTCCGTTCTCGACTACTTGTTCGAGCGCCAACACCTTTCGAGCGAACTGAAAATGAGCCGCCAGGAAATGAAAGACGAATACAAGGAAACGGAAGGCAATCCGGTCATCAAAGGGCGCATCCGCCGTCTGCAACGCCAGGTGCGCCGGCGCCGCATGCTCCAGGACACCAAGCGCGCCGCCGTGGTCATCACCAACCCCACCGAATACGCCATCGCGCTCGAGTACCGCCCCGATATGCCCGCACCCGTCGTCGTCGCCAAGGGACGCAACCTGTTCGCCGCCCAGATCAAGGAAATCGCGCGCTGGGAAAACATTCCCATGGTCGAGAATCCGCCGCTCGCTCACGTCCTCTACCGCACTGTCGAAGTGGGACAAAGCGTGCCCGCGAAACTCTACGCCGTCATTGCCGAAATCCTGGCCGCCGTCTACCGCGCGCAAGCCCGCGCCCGCGCCGCTGCCGCACGAGGAGGACGCCGCTGATGCCTGCCGCCGCCGTCTCCCCCGGGCCTCTCACCCGCAACCAATTCGTCGAATGGATCGTCCCCATCGCGGCCGTCAGCCTGGTCTTCGTCATGCTGGTGCCGTTGCCGGCATTCGCGCTCGATCTCCTGCTCGCCACCAGCTTTGCGGCTTCCGTACTCGTTCTGCTCTCCGCCCTGCAAATCCTGCGCCCGGCGCAGTTTTCCGTTTTCCCCAGCCTGCTGCTTCTGCTCACACTGTTCCGCCTGTCGCTCAACCTCGCCTCCAGCCGGCGCATTCTTCTCCACGGCAACGAAGGCGCCAGCGCCGCCGGACGCGTGATCGAGGCTTTCGGACAATTCGTGGTGGGCGGCAACTACATCGTCGGATTCGTTCTTTTCATCGCCCTCATCGCCATCCAGTACATCGTCGTCGCGCACGGCGCCGTGCGCACCGCGGAAGTCACCGCCCGCTTCACCCTCGACGCTCTCCCCGGCAAGCAGATGGCAATCGACGCCGACCTCAATGCCGGACTCATCGACGAGCATCAGGCGCGCGCCCGCCGCGAACAAACTGCCCGCGAAGCGGAATTCTACGGCGCCATGGACGGCGCCGCCCGCTTCAACCAACGCGACTCCATCGCCACCATCCTCATCACCGGCATCAACATCCTCGCCGGCTTCCTTATCGGAGTCTTCCAACTCGACATTCCATTTCGCGAAGCGCTCAAGACCTACACCGTGCTCACCGTCGGCGACGGCCTGGTCACCATGATCCCCTCGCTGCTGGTCTCAATGGCCGGCGGCATGGTCGTCACCCGCGCCTCCTCGAACGCCACTCTTTCCGCCGATCTCGGCACCCAACTGCTCTCCCGCCGCCGCTCCCTGCAGATCGCGGCCGGCGTCATGATCGCGCTGGCTTGCATTCCCGGACTGCCGAAATTTTCCTTTCTCGCCATCGCCGGCGTGGTTGGCTTGCTGGCTTTGCGCCTGCCCAAACCCGTCAAGGACAAAGACGGCAAGGTGATCGAACCTGTCGTTGCCGATCCCGGAGCTCTGCCTGCCGCGGGCGAGAAAGACAAGAAAGCCGCCAAGTCCGATTCCATCGAAGACCTGCTCAAGCTCGACGAACTTTCCCTCGAAGTCGGCTATGCGCTCGTCAACCTGGTCGACGTGCAGCAAGGCGGACAGCTCCTCGCCCGCGTCAAATCGCTGCGCAGCTCGCTCGCCGTGCAACTCGGCTTTATCGTTCCGCCCATTCATATCACCGACAACGTCCGGCTCAAGCCGCGCGAATATGTCATTTCCCTGCGCGGCGTCGAAATCGCCCGCTGGGAAATGCTCGAAGATCGGGTCCTCGCCATCAGCTCCGAACTCACCCCGCCCCCACTGGCCGGAACCCCGACCCGCGAGCCCGCTTTCGGCGTCGCTGCCCTCTGGATCGCCCGCGCCCTCGAATCCCAGGCCTTGACTTCCGGCTATGCCGTCGTCGATCAGACTTCCGTCCTCTCTACCCACCTCGCTGAAATCATCCGCCAGCACGCCTACGAATTGCTTACCCGGCAGGAGACCAAGCGGCTGCTCGATCGCCTCGCGGAGAGCCACCCCAAGCTGGTCGAAGAACTGGTTCCGAAACTCCTGAGCCTCGGCGAAGTGCAAAAAGTTTTGCAGCAGCTCCTGCGCGAGCAAGTTTCCGTTCGCGACCTTTCCACCATTCTCGAGACCCTGCTCGACGCTTCCGCCATCAACAAACATCCGGTTCTGCTGGTCGAGGCCGCCCGCCAGGCGCTGGGCCGCGCGCTTGTCCGCCCGCTGCTTTCCGACGACGGCGGCCTGCGCGTGCTTACCCTCGATCACAACATCGAAGAGGAACTCAGCCGCGCCTTCAACCCGCAGGCGCCGCCCGCCACCGGCACCGGACTGCAGCCCTCGTTTGTCCGCCGCATTCTCGATGGCCTGCGTCAGCTGGCCGGAGATCAGGTGGCGCAGACCGCGCCTATCCTGCTCTGCGCCACCCCGGCGCGCTTCCATCTGCGCCGCTTGCTCGAACCCTTTCTCCCCAAAGTGGTAGTGCTTTCTCCGCTGGAAATTCCTCCCATGGTTTCAGTGCAGTCCCTAGGTACGGTGCGATGAAAGGGCGCTAGCCATTCGTGTAAGTCGTTGGTCGTTAGTCGTTAGTCGTTCGGTGCCTGGGATGCGAACGATAAGCGGGGACTAACGACCAGCGACTACGACCAACGACCATCAGAATTTAACGAAAGCAGGCCACCCTCATGATCAAACATCCCGCTGAAGCCTATCAACTGGTGCAGACCGATGCTGAACGCGAGCGTATCCTCTTGGAACAGCTTCCCCAGGTCCGCTACATCGCGCGCCGCATTCACGAGCGGCTGCCCCGCCACGTGCCCTTCGAAGACCTGGTTCATGCCGGCGTCCTCGGACTCATCGACGCGCTCAACAAGTTCGATACGTCCAAGCACGTGCAGTTCAGTTCTTACGCCAAGTTTCGCATTCGCGGCGCTATCCTCGACAGTCTCCGCGAACTGGACTGGAGCCCGCGCGAATTGCGCCGCAAAGGACGCCTCGTCGACTCCACCTACGCGGAGCTTTCCGGCAAGCTCGGACGCGTGCCCAATGAAAATGAAATCGCCCATGAAATGGGCATCAATCTGGGCGAACTGCAATCCCTGCTCGCCGAACTCGACGGCCTCGAACTGGGCAGCCTGCGCATCGAGTCTTCCCGCGACGGCAAAGAAGAAGATCTCACCGACTACATCCCATCCAAGCCGGAGGAAACGCCCTTCTTCCAATGCCTGCGCTCGGAGGTGAAACATCTGCTGGAGCAGGCCATTTCGGAATTGCCGGAAAAAGAACAACGCGTTCTCGCGCTTTACTACTACGAAGAACTCACCATGAAAGAAGTGGGAGTCGCGCTCGGCATTGGCGAATCGCGCGTTTCCCAGATTCATTCTCTCGCCATGGTTCGGCTGCGTGCCCGGCTCAATTTCCTGAATGTCACCGCTGCGCCGGACGCTCGTGCCAAAGCCGCCGGAGCCAGATAGGGCTGTGTCCCTGGGAGTCGTGGGAGAGGAGTCGTGGGATTAGTGGAAGGCGCGGAAGCAGCCGCGCCGCAACCTGAACCAGGAAAGACGGGCATTAGCCCTTGAGGTAGAACCAGCACGTGGAAAAAGTACTCAACCAGGCGGAAATCGATGACATGGTACGGAAGGCGCGCACCGGCAATGCCGCGGCCGCCACCGCCACCGGCCCGGTCGTCCAAGTCTGGGACATCCGCCAGGCCGGACAAATCGGACGCGAGCAGTTGCGCGCCATCAACCAGCTCCACGAAACCTTTGCGCGCAATCTCACCGCCGCCATCGGCGGCTACCTGCGCATCGTTTTCGACTGCAGCCTGGTTTCCGCCGAGCATCTCTCCTTCCTCGAGTTCATCGAGCGCATCCCGGAAAAGGCCTACATCGCCTCCATCGATCTCGCCCCGGTCGGCGCCACGGCTGTGCTCCAACTCGATCTCACCATCGCTTTTCCCATCATCGACGTCATGCTGGGCGGGGAAGGCAAGGGCGGCGAAATTACCCGCGCCATCACCGAGATCGAGGAAGAGGTTCTCGAAGGCATCGTCCGCATCATGTGCCGCGAGCTGCAAACCGCCTGGCAGACGATTGCGCTCGAATTCAATTTCGGCGCACGCCAGCAGCTCTTGCAAACCCAGCGCCTCATGCCTCCCGAAGAAAAAAGTCTTTGCCTCAGCTTCGAAATCAAAATGTCGGAAACCCGCGGCACCCTCAACCTCGCCATCCCCGCCGTGGTGTCCAACGCCTTGCTCAGAAAAATCTCCGCCGACTTCAGCTATCAGCGCCGCCGCGGTCCGATCGAAGGCCGCCTCCAGATTCAGAAAAAGCTGCTCAACTGTTTCTTCCCGGTCGAACTCTGCATGCGCGGTCTGCAAGTGCCTTTAGAGGACATCACCGCACTCGCTGCCGGCGACCTGCTCTCTTTTTCACGGGATGCCTCCGCCCCAGCCGAGATGCTGATCGATGGAGTTCCTCTATGCTCGGCTACCCCGGTGCGCGTCAACAACCACCGCGCCGCCAGCGTCCTCTCTCTCGAAACCCCGCTTCCACCCAAAGGTGAGCTATGACCGACGTTCCCGATGCGGCGGCCAATAACCCGGCCCCCGCACTTCATGCTGAACTTCACGCCGAACTCCGCAATTGGTGCGAAGCCTGGAAAACCTGTCTCCAGAACGTGCTCTCCCAAGTTTCCGGACAACCGGCCGCCTTCGAAATTTCTTCGGAGCCGCTGCCATCCACCGATTCCGACCTCTGGTATACGGTCGTCGCCGGAGGTGCCACTCATGGCGAGATGACCTTGCGTCTGCCTGCCGCCTCCGGCACCCGCCTCGCCCAGAAGTTCGTCGGCGAAACCGAACCCGCGCCTGAAGGCATTACCCCAGACCACAAAGAAGCGCTTGAGGAATTCTTGCGCCAGATCGCCGGGCTCGCCGCGACCGCCCTGGCCGCGACCGCCGGCGGCGAAGTTCAGCTCCATCTCTCCCCCTCTGCCGCGCCCTCCTGGTCCTCCGACGCCATCGTCTGCCTGCGAACCGGGAAAGAAGCCGAAGGCGGTACCTCCATTACCGTCGAAATTCAGATCAGCCCCGCCCTCGCCGCCGCGCTCCAGGCGCGCGTGCAGCCCGCGTCCCCCTCGCAAACATCTGGGCAAACATCGTCGCAAACATCAGGGCAAACATCAGGGCAAACATCGTCGCCCCCGTCTTCCGCCCTACGCCGCCTCATGGATGTCGGCCTGGACGTCAAACTCCGCTTCGGAACCCGCCGCATGTTGCTGTGCGATGTGCTCGCCCTCAATCCCGGAGTCGTCGTCGAACTCGATAGCACTATCCATTCACCGGTAGATCTGCTGCTCGACGACGGACGCCTGATCGCCCACGGCGACGTCGTTGTCGTCGACGGCAAATACGGACTGCGTGTCACCGACGTCGTCGACCCGGCACCACCCCCCGGATCTCCCGGCTGATTTCGCTTTTCGTTTTAGAGTTTGTCGAGTTCTTGGCTTCTAGCGCTTGGCTTTTAGTTGTCATCCTTATCCCGAGTCGATCAAGCTACGAGCTACGGGCTACGAGCCAAGAGCTAAGAGCTAAGAGCCGAATTGCGATGAATGCAATGATTTTCTTTTGGAGGATCGCCTCATGCCAAACTTTCTCAAGCCGCTAACCTGGTCCGTTGACTGGATCAAGCGCCACAAAATCGAAGCCTCAGAGCCTCTTTGCGCGCTCGCCTCCTGCACGCGCCCGCATTCGCTCTGGCACCGGCTCCGTCACCGCCCGAGTGGGACGCTCCTCCAGGGCGTCTTCTATTGTCAGCCCCAATGCCTGGAGACCGCCCTCATCGGCCAGCTCTCCCGCCTGCGCGTGACCGCTCCATCGCCGCAGCCCCCTAACCGCATTCCTCTCGGCCTCCTCATGGTCGCCCGCGGCAAGCTCACGCATATCGAAGTTCGCGCCGCCCTCGAGGCCCAGCGCCGCGCCCGCTACGGAAAAATCGGCGAGTGGATCGAAAAACTCGGCTTTGCCACCGAACAGGAAGTCACCACCGCCTTAGCTCTGCAATGGGGATGTCCCGTCGCCTCATCCTTCGATCCCTCCACCATCCAGTCTCCGGGCAGCATTCCACTTCCCATCCTCGAAGCTTTTCAGATGGTGCCCCTCAACTACGCTGCCGCCACCAACACCCTCTACCTTGCCTTTGGAGAACGCGTCGACCACGCCGCTCTCTACGCCATCGAAAAAATTCTCGATTGCCGCACCCAGCCCTGCGTTGCCGGACGCAAAAGTATCGCCCGCCAACTCGACTCCATGCGCCAACTGCCCCGCCCCTGTGAAGTGGAATTCGGACCCATGAACGACCTCGCCGAAATGGCCCGCATCGCCTCCAGCTATACCGCCAGACTGAGTCCCGAACAAGTCCGCCTCAGCCGCGTCGGTCATTTCATCTGGCTGCGCCTGGATGTCAATCGCGATGCTCGTTCCAACGCTCGTGCCAAAATGCGTTCCAACACCACCAACCTCGTCTTCCGCCTGCCCACCGATTCCCCCGGCGCAATCCCATTCACCCGCCCCGAGCGAGGCTTGGCAGCGCCACAAATCACGTAGGGACGGCCTCCATCGGCGCAGAGCATCGGCTCACGATTCGCCGAGGGCAACTTCAGAAATTGTTTTTGGGGAGCGCGAGACTTCAGAGGCTGCGGAAAAAGTCAGATGTCCACGGCCAGCCCCTAAAGGGGCGTCTGATTCAGAAGAACGTGCGGTATCGCTAAAGCGATACCCTGATACGAAGCCTGAGCTTTTCCGCAGCCTGTTCAGTCGTGCCGGACACCGAGCGACCATCGATCGAGGGCCGACCAAGGTATTCCCGAGACCTGAGACCTGCCCCTACAGCGTCCGCTTGAACAACGGCACCGCCAACCCCAGCGTCACCACCGCAAAAATCCCTAGATAAATCAAGTCCGGAACAATTGCCCCCAGCCCCGTTTCCTTCAGCAGCAGCGACTTGAATCCGTGCACCGCATAGGTAAACGGATCCACTCTCGTAATCGCCCGCAGCCACGCCGGAAATGCTTGCACCGGATAGATCGCTCCGCTGGGAAAAAACAACAGCGTATTTAGAATCCCAAACATCGCCCGCGGCACCAGCGGATCCTCGACTCGCACCATCAACAAAAACATCATCGAATTGAATGCCGCCGACGTCAGCGTGATCATTAAAATCAGCCCCAGCATCGTCGCCGGATGGAATATCGTCCCCACTCCCGCCAGCAACGATCCGATCACCGTAGTCACCACTCCGGTCATCACTGCCTTGATCGCCCCCGCTCCATTCAGCCCAAACACGAGCTCCGCTTTGGTGATCGGAGTCACCAGGTACCCCTCATGAACACCGCGCGCCTTATCGTCGATATACAGCATGCCGCCGCCGATCATCACCGACACGAACATCGCCAGCGTGATCGATCCGGGCAGCAGGAACTTCATGTACTCGATATACGGATACAGTTCCACTGTTTCCAGAGCCGTCTGTTGCAACAATCGCGGCGACACGTCGGGCTGGTTCAACGCGTCGGTCACCGCATTCATCTCGCCTTCGAGGGTAGAACTCATGAAGTTGTCGCTGTTGTCGACAATCAGCGCAACCCTAGGATGATTCTTTTCGTACACCAGCTTCGAATACTGCGGCGGAATAATCACGGCGCCCTGAATCTTACCGTTGCGCACGTCTTCCCGCGCCTGCACTTCGTTGTCATACGGGATCGTAACAAACGTCCGCATATTCGCCCGCACCGCGTCAAACGCTTCCTTGATCCGGATCGCCTGCGTCCCATGATCCTCATCCACGACCCCCATCTTCGCGTCGCGGATCTTTCCTCCAAAGGCATTCCCCAGCACGATCAGCTGTACCAGCGGCATCACCATCGACACCATCATCAGCGTCGGCGACCGGAAATACTTGCGCATCTCGCGCTCGATAATCGCCATCATCCGGTTCATGGCCGTAACCCCGGGCTCTCCGGCATGGTGAAGCCATGCGCTTTCACCAGTTCATCGCGCAACTGGCGCCCCGTATAGTGGACAAACACATCGTCCAGCGTCGTGTTCTGCACCGTAAGCGTCTTCAGTGCCGCCCCCGCCACGACCGCCATCTCCACCAGATCGGTCGTCGTGCCCGAGCCATTCGACGTCAGCACCCGGAACATCCCCGCGCTCTGGTTCTGCACCGACGTCACTCCCGGCAATGCCCGCAGCCGCTCTTCCCAATCGGCCGGCGGATGCTCGAAGTGCGCCTCAATCACGTTCGATCCGGGCACGCTTGCCTTCAACGCCTCCGGAGTATCCAGCGCCACCAGCTTCCCGTGATCCACAATCGCAATCCGGTTACACAGCCGGTCCGCTTCGTCCATGTAGTGCGTAGTGATCAGGATGGTCAGCTTGCGCTTCGCCTTGATGTTTGTGAGCATTTCCCACACCGCCACGCGCGACACAGGATCGAGCCCCGTGGTCGGCTCGTCCAGAAAAAAAATCTTCGGACTATGCACCAGCCCCCGCGCAATCTCCAACCGCCGCCGCATCCCGCCCGATAGTGTCTTGGTCTGCGCTCCCCGCCACTTCGTCAGATCGACGGTCTCCAGCAACTCTTCAATCGCCTGCTTGCGTTGCTTCGCCGGGACGTCATACAGTTTGGCGTAAATACTCAGATTCTCTTCCACCGTCAAATCCAGATCGCTAGTCAGGGCCTGCGGAATCACGCCAATCGTCCGCCGCACCGCCTCCGGATCCGCCGCCACATCATGCCCCGACACCCGCGCCGCTCCCGTCGTGATCGGAATCAGGGTCGTCATCATCCGGATCAACGTCGATTTCCCCGCCCCATTCGGCCCCAGCAGCCCGAAAATCTCGCCCTCCTTCACCGCAAACGAAACGTCGTCCACTGCCGTGAACTCGCCATATCGTTTCACGATGTGTTCCACTTCAATAGCATTAGGAGCGTCTGCCGCAACCTCGCCACGCAGGCTCAGTTCCGACGCCGGAACACTCATGCCGTTAGTGGTGTTGCCGTTGGCTTTGTTCATGTCTTCACTCATGATGTGTTCCTTGAAACCTTGAGTAATCAGGTTTCAAAGTTGCAAGGTTTCAATGAAAGACTCATTGCCGTGTTCCCTGCAACCCTGAAACCTTGCACTATCCCCCCTTCAACTGCTGCGGACTTACTAACACCTCCGCCGTCATCCCCGGCACATAGGCCCCCTTCGGATTGTCCAGCCTCACCTTCAACGCAATCGTCCGAATATCCCGCTTTCGACGCCCCACATCCCGCTGCGTCGCGAAATCGGCTTCCGCCGCCTTATAAAAAACTTTCCCCGGAACCACCGTGCCCCCCGGCAGCCGCACGCGCAGCGTGTCTCCCAATCCAATGTGATCGGCGTCCGTCTCCGGAATCGCCGCCAGCACCCACGTGTCGCTGAAATCCACCACCGTCACGATCGCCTGCCCCGCGTTCACCACTTCGCCTTCGCGCGCCGCCCGCACCAGCACCGTTCCCGTGACCGGCGAATAAATCTTCGTGTATCCCAGCCGCACTTCTCCTTCTTTCAACTGCGCCACTGCGTTGTCCACCTGCGCTCGTGTCGATGCCACCGTACTCTGCGCCGCCGTCGCCTGATTCGTGCGCGCCATCGCCGAATTCAAATCCGCCTGCGCCGCGGTCACCTGGTCCTTCAGCGACTGCACGCTTGCTTCTTGCGCCTTCAGGTTCATCTCCGCCTGCACCCTCTCCTGATCCGATGCCACGCCCGCCTGCGCCAGTGCAATCGTTCGCCGGCTGTCGCTCTCCACCCGCGTCAGAGTCGCTTCCGCCTGCGCCAGTTGCGCGCGCGCCGATTGCAGCTTCGCCTGCGCATTCGACACGTCGCCGGACGTCGATCCCTTTGTCGACTTCCGCGTGTACTCGTTGGCGCTCACCTGCGACCGGAAACTGGCAATCGTGGCGGCCGCCGCACGCTCCTCCGCCTCCAACTCCGAGGGATCCAGCAACGCGATCAGATCCCCCTGCTTTACCTGCGTTCCTTCCTCTACGAGGAGCTTCAGAATCCGTCCCTGAATTTGGGGACTCACCACAATCTGGTTCGCGTCCACCGTCCCCACCAAAACCAGATCATTCCCCCGCGGCGTGGAAGAAAAGTAGTACGCCGAAGCAATCGCGAGAATGACCCCCAACAGAATCAAAAATTTATTCCGAACACTCATTGAGAATCTCCTAAGTATCCAGCACTCTTCGGAAGGCTTTTAGCTTTTGGCCTCTTAGCCCTTAACCTCGGTTCTCGTCCTTGACCGAGGAAGCCAAGAGCCAAGAGCAAAAAGCTCACTTAAACAGCGCCGCCGAAATAAAATCTAGAACAAACGCCCGGCGCTCGCGAATCCGCTCCGCCGACAACGGATCCACCTTCATCAGCGTCTTCATCAGCGGCGCCGCGCTGAAATAAAAAATAATTACGCCCACCACCGACGGGACAAAGTCCATCGCATTCACCGCCCGGAATTTCCCCTCCTCAATTCCCTCCCGCAACACCTCGGCCAGCCTCTCGAAAATCGGACGGAAATATTTCTTTGCAACCCGCTGCATCCGCGCGCTGCCTTTCGCGCCCGACCGCATCCATTCCCCCTGCACCACCCGCGGAAACCGCGGATTGGCCGCGATGTAATCGAAGTACGCCCCCAGATACTCCAGCATCTTCTGCCGCGGCGGCAGTTTGCTTTCGAGCACCGGCATCACCCGCGCCCTCATCCCGCTGAACACATGGTCGAGCACCGCCTCGTACAATGCATCCTTGTCCTTGAAGTAGTAATAGAGCAGCGCCTTGTTGACGTGCGCCGCGCGCGCGATTGCGTCGGTCCGAGCGCCCGCAATCCCATGCTCGGCAAATTCCGCGACCGCCGCCTTAAGGATCGCCGCGCGGCTCTCCTCCGGACGACCGCGAGTTCCCAAACGATGAGTCCCCAGACGGCCGGTCCCAGTGCGGCCTGTGGAACGACGCGATCGACCCGGAGGACGCGCAGCTGCAGATGCTTTCATATAATTAACCAGTTAGTTAGATTCTACCACCGTCGAATCCTCTCCGTCAACAAGTGTTGGGGTGGGCGACCCCCAACCGAGCAGAGCTCGGCCCCGTCCTTAAGGAAGAACTGGACGCAGCAGAAACAGCAGCCGCAGGCGAAGAGGAAGAAAACGAAGAATAGAACGACGACAACAAAGAAGAAGACAACTGAAAACAAGCCAAGAAAGCCCAAGGAAAGGGAAGCCAAAGTCGGCGACTCCACCGGCTCCGTAAACCCAAGAGCAGCAGCCGAAACCGCTACCGCGATCCGCCTGCGATCGAGGGCACCAGCAGCACCTCGTCGCCGTCCTGGAACGAATACGACGCGCCCCCCAGGAAGCGAATATCTTCCTCATTCACATAAATATTCAGGAACCGGCGCGCCTCCCCCGCTTCATCCCGCAAATGGGGCTTCAAGTCGGGGAACTGGCGGTCGAGTTCCGAGAATAGCTCACTGAGATTAGCCACCGAGCAGACAACGCGCGGCGTCCCGGCCGCTAGCCGCCGCAAAGCCGTGGGAATTTGAACGGTGATGCTCACGAAAAAACCTCCGGGGCCAGAAGCCCGAATGAAAATGCGATAGGTCGATATGTCGTCGGTCGTTAGTCGTTAGCAAGCCCGATTCACGTGAAGCGGCCGCGAGCATTTGCTAACCGCGAACCACCAACGACCAACGACTGGTGTCTAACGCCACCGACCAACGACTAACGACCAGCGACTGGTCTAACGCCCAGCGACCACAGCCACCGATGCCGTCTCTTTGAACGCCGCCGGCAAATTCGCCGCCTTGGTCGCCAGGTAGGCTTCGAACTCGACTAGCTTCGGCGCGATCGGCGCTTCCTCCTCGTACGCGTTCGCCAGCACGTCAGTGGTTTTGAGGCCGTTGCCGGTGATGCAGAGCACGGTGGTTTCATCCGGGAGGATTCGATCCTGATGAATCAGCTTGCGCGCTGTGCCCACGGTGACGCCGCCCGCGGTCTCGGTGAAGATGCCCTCGCTCTCCGCCAGCAACTGGATGGCGGTGACAACTTCGGGATCGGAAATGTCTTCCGACCATCCACCGCTTTGGGTGATGGCCTTGACCGCGTAATGTCCATCGGCAGGATTGCCGATGGCCAGCGACCGCGCAATCGTCTTGGGACGCTGCGGTGCGATCTCGTTGCTGTACTGCTTGATCGCGGTGGAAATCGGCGAGCAGCCAGTCGCTTGCGCGCCAAAAAACTTCACCAGTTTGGGATCGACCAGTTTCAGAAGAATCAGTTCATCGAACGCTTTCTTGATTTTCGTAATCAGCGATCCGCCCGCCATCGGCACCACGATGTTATCGGGCAAGCGCCAGCCCAGTTGCTCGGCGATCTCGTAGCCCACCGTCTTCGAGCCTTCGGCGTAATAGGGACGAAGATTGACGTTGACGAATCCCCAGCGATGTTCTTCGGCGATCTGCGAGCACAGGCGATTGACATGGTCGTAGCTGCCGTTGATGCGCACCACCTCCGCGCCAAACACCTGTGTGCCTAGAATCTTGGCGGGCTCGAGATCCGAAGGAATAAAAATCCAGGCCTTCAAACCTTCGCGAGCCGCTTGCGCCGCCAACGAATTCGCCAGATTGCCGGTCGACGAGCAAGCCACGGTATCGAACCCGAAGCTGCGCGCATTCGCCAACGCGACCGCAACCACGCGATCTTTGAAGCTCAAGGTGGGCAGGCAGACCGCATCATTCTTGACGAAGAGCCGGCGCGATCCGATCTCTTCGCCGAGCCGCGGAGCGCTCACGAGCGGCGTGTATCCCACTGGGAGCGACGGCTGAAATGCGGCCGGCAACGGCAGCAGTTCGCGATAGCGCCACATGTTCGGCGCACGCGAGGCGAACAGTTCGCGCGAAAGGCGCGAGCGGAGCGAATCGTAATCGTAGGTGATTTCGAGCGGCGAGAAACAGTCTTCGCAGTAACTGCGGGGTTGGTTGCCCCAGGTCTTGCCGCATTCGCGGCAGCGGAGCTGGTAGGTGCTCGTCTCCATTTTGCAACTTCTTTCCGTGACTGCGGGACGAGCCGGGGAAAATTCCCCATTTACGACAAAACCCCTTTTCCGGATTGGAAAAGAGGCTCGGGATACGCGAACAACAAATCGCTTTCACCCCGAATCTCATGGTCCCCGTTACCGGGCGAGAGTTGGCACCTGACGGTCGAGATTTATGATCCCGATCCGGTTGCCGTGGCGTCCTAGGGCTCGTCCCTCAGCCACTCTGCATGAAATTC
>OBLT010000604.1_pt1 | contig 23079 bp, 14 predicted proteins | sample 1518721 | NCBI WGS metagenome assembly OBLT01 (sample SAMEA3539307, study PRJEB22396) | soil metagenome | biome: tundra; feature: field; material: soil | place: USA | collected 2010-05 | depth 0.15 m | reverse complement strand
TGGCGTACAGTACGCGCAGATGGAGCCACGTCAACCAGGATCGGTTCTTGGGGCTCCTATCCGAAAAGTGTAAACGGCGTTCAGAGCCTTTGAATCCATGGAGTTGCGGCCTGGGGCGTTTTCGCAGGTTCGCGGCAATCGTGGGAAACGGCATTCCCTCTCCAGGAATCACGGAGACACGGCTGAAGACCTCCTTTTCTCAGAAGGATGGTTTCGGTTGCGTGGTAGGCTCAAAATCCGTGCGCGAGGCCGAGAGGCCTGCCCCACTGATCGTAGCTTGGCAACAGCGGCCGATCCGCGCCGAGCATCGCTTCGAAGCGGCTGCGGAATCCCTTGATCTCCACCTCCGCCAGATGCGCCAGCACCATGCCGATCGACCATCGCTCCGAAGACGGCCGCCAGTCCAACTGTTCCCGCGTCGCCAGCGACAGCAGGTTCCGGAGAATACCGGGCGTCTGCTGCAATACCCGCACGCACCGTTCAGAGTTGGGGACGCGTATGTCTGGCATAGAATCTCCAGGGTACAATAAAGGTTTCTCCGTGGAAAACTCCGAGCGTACAAACCCGATTTACTGTGCCGCCATCTTTGCCTTGGTGGCCCTCGTGCTGTTGGCGGCAGGCTGCGGCAAGCCGCAGGCGCAGGCCGTCGGCGGGATGCCTCCCGTTCCGGTCAGCGTGGCGGTCGCCGCCGAGGAATCTGTGCCGGTTCAGATCCGCGTCATTGGCACAGTGGAGCCCTCCTCCACCGTGCAAATCAAATCGCAGGTCGCCGGCGAATTGCTCAGTGTGCATTTCACCGAAGGCCGCGACGTCAACAAGGACGACCTGCTGTTCGAAATCGATCCGCGGCCGTATCGCGAGGCGCTGGCGCAGGCCGAGGCCGCCGTCGCCAAGGATCGCGCGCAACTGGCGCAGGCGCAAGCCAACCTGGCGCGCGACACCGCGCAAGCCAAGAGCGCGGAGGCCGACGCCTACCGCTACGAACAACTCGCCAAGGAAGGCGTGGCTCCCGCCATGCAGGCCACCCAGCAACGCGCCGCCGCCGACGCCGCGCACGAGTCCGTCCGCGCCGACCAGGCAGCCATCGAGAGCGCTCGCGCTTCGCAAGAAAGCGACCAAGCCGCCGTGGCCCGCGCCAAGCTCGACCTCGGCTACTGCGAGATCCGCTCGCCGGTCGGCGGCCGCACGGGCAATCTGCTGGTGCACCCCGGCAACCTCATCAAGGTGAATGACGTGCCGCTGGTGGTCATCAACCAGATCGCGCCGATTTTCGTGTCGTTCGGCGTTCCGGAGGAGCAGCTCGGTGCGGTCCGGCAACGCGCGCGGGCGAGTCTGGCGGTACAAGCCTCCACCGACGCCGAACCTAACCGCATTGCGCGCGGCCTCTTGAAGGTGATTGACAACACGGTGGACACTAACACGGGCACCATCCGGCTCAAAGCGGTCTTCGACAACACCGCTCGTATGCTCTGGCCCGGCCAGTTCGTCAACGTGGTCCTCACGCTGGATACTCAAAGCAACGCCACGGTGGTGCCTTCCGAAGCGGTGCAGGACGGCCAGCGCGGCCAGTTCATCTTCGTGGTGAAATCGGACCAGACCGTCGAATCCCGGCCCGTCACGGTAACCCGTACCATCGGCCGCAAAGCGGTCATCGCCAAAGGTGTGACGCCAGGCGAGACGGTAGTCACCGACGGCCAATTGCTTCTGTTCCCCGGCGCGAAGATACATGCTGTTTCGGCCGGTAAGGTCGACAACTTAGCACTCTAAATGGCGCTCTGACCATGCACATTTCCCGCATCTTTATTGAACGGCCGGTGATGACCGCATTGGTCACACTCGCGATTCTGATGTTCGGAATCGTGGCCTTCCGGTCGCTGCCGGTAGCAGCGCTGCCAACGGTCGATTACCCGACCATCCAGGTGAACGCCGCGTTACCGGGCGCCAACCCGGAGACCATGGCGTCGTCCGTCGCTACGCCCCTCGAGCGCCAGTTCTCGACGATCGCCGGCGTGCAGAGCATGAGCTCGCAGAATAGCCAGGGCACCACGACCATCAGCGTGCAGTTCACGCTGGCGCGCAACATCGACGCCGCCGCGCAGGATATCCAAGCCGCCATCGCCAAGGCGGAGGGCCTGCTGCCCTCCAACATGCCGCATCCGCCTTCGTATCAGAAGACCAATCCGGCCGACCGGCCGGTGCTGTATCTGTCGCTGACCTCCGATACGCTGCCGCTCTACACGGTAGACGAATACGCGGAGACGCTGCTGGCGCAACGTATTTCCATGGCCAGCGGCGTTTCGAGCGTGGAGGTTTATGGCGCGCAGAAATACGCGGTGCGGGTGCAGGTGAATCCCGACGAACTGGCCGCGCGCGGGATCGGTTTCGACGAAGTGATGCAGGCCATCCAGCGCAGCAACGTGAATCTGCCCACCGGCAGGTTGTACGGAGAGAAGCAGGCCTTCACCGTACAATCGAGCGGCGAGTTGACACGCGCCGCGGCCTACCGGCCCTTGATTGTCTCTTACAAGAACGGCGTGCCCATTCGCCTGGAGCAGCTCGCCAATGTGATCGACGGCGTCGAAAACGATAAGACCGTGGCTTGGTTCAATGGCGTGCGCGGCATGATTCTGGGAATCCAGCGCCAACCCGGAACCAACACGGTGGAAGTGGTCGATAACATCAAGGCGCTGCTGCCGCAATTCCGCGCCGAGATTCCGCCTTCCGTGAAGCTGGATGTCGCCTTCGACGCCTCGGAGTCGATCCGGGGTTCGATCCACGATGTCGAGTTCACCCTGGTGCTGACCGTCTGCCTGGTGGTGATGGTGATTTTCGTCTTCCTGCGCAACCTCAGCGCCACGTTAATTCCGGGCGCGGCGGTGCCGCTCTCCATCATCGGCACGTTCGCAGCCATGTACCTGCTTGGCTACAGCCTGAATAATCTGTCGCTGATGGCCTTGACGCTGTCGGTGGGGTTCGTCGTGGACGACGCCATTGTCATGCTGGAGAACATCGTCCGCTACATGGAAATGGGCAAAGGACGCATGGAGGCCGCGCTGCTGGCGTCGAAGGAGATAGGCTTCACGATCATTTCCATGACCATCTCGCTGGTGGCCGTCTTTATTCCCGTGCTCTTCATGGGCGGCATCGTGGGACGGTTGTTGCATGAGTTCTCCGTCACCATCACCATCGCCATTCTGATTTCCGGCTTCGTATCGCTAAGCTTCACGCCGATGCTAGGCAGCCGCTTCCTGCGCTACAGCCACACCGGCCACCATGGCCGCCTCTATGGCGCGTTCGAGAGTGGATTCCACGCTTTGGCCTCCACCTACGATTACACGCTGAAAGGCGTGCTGCGCCATCGCTTCGCCACGCTGATGGCCGGGTTTGCGCTGCTGGTGGGCACCGTGTATCTTTTCTTGACCATGCCGACGGGGTTCATTCCGAGCCAGGACAGCGGCTCCTTCTTCGCCTTCGCCATGGCCGGCCAGGACATCTCGTTTGATTCGATGGCCAAGCACCTGAAAGCCGTATCGGACATTGCCCGGCAGGATCCGAACGTGGCGGACACCGGAACCTTCGTCATGGGCGGCAATCAGGGAGGCTTCTTCGCGCGCATGAAGCCGCGCTCGGAACGCAAGCTTTCCGTGGACCAGATCATCGAGGAATTGCGGCCTAAAGTCGGCGCCGTGCCAGGCATCATGGTGTTCATGCAGAACCCGCCGCCGATCACCGTGAGCGGCCAGTTCTCCACCAGCGTTTACCAAATGACGATGCAGAGCGCCAATCTGAAAGAGATCTACGCCTGGGTGGACCCGCTGATACAAAAGATGCGCACGCTGCCCGGATTCCTGGATGTCAACTCCGATCTGCAAATCGCCAGCCCGCAGGTGATGGTGGATATCGACCGCGACCGCGCCGTGGCCCTGGGTCTGTCGCCGCAACAGATCGAAGACGCGCTCTACACGGCTTACGGCAGCCGCCAGGTCTCCACCATCTACACGCCGGCCAATCAGTATGCCGTCATCCTGCAGGTCGCGCCCGAGTATCAGCGTACGCCGGAAGGGCTGTCCAAGATTTATCTGCGCTCGTCGGGTGGCGCGCTCACGCCGCTCGACACCGTGGTGAAGCTTTCGCGCGCGGCCGGCCCGCTCAGCGTCAACCATTTCGGGCAACTGCCGGCGGTCACCGTGTCCTTCAACCTGAAGCCCGGCTATTCGCTGGGCGAGGCGGCCGCGCACGTAAAAGAGTCGCTGCAGGAACTGCGCATACCGCCCACCATCAGCGTCAACTTCCAGGGCACGGTGAAGGAATTCCAGCAATCGTTCCAGGGACTGTCCATCCTGTTGATCGTGGCCATTCTGGTGATTTACATCGTGCTGGGCATTTTGTACGAGAGCTTCATCCATCCCATCACGATTCTCTCGGGGCTGCCTTCCGCGGTGTTCGGCGCGTTGCTCACGCTGCGGCTGTTTCACAGGGAACTGGACCTCTATGCCTTCGTCGGCCTGATCATGCTATTCGGCGTGGTGAAAAAGAACGCTATCATGATGATCGATTTCGCCCTGGAGCAGCAGCGGGTGGAGGGCAAAGCGCCGTTCGAAGCCATCTATTCGGGCTGCATGCTGCGCTTCCGGCCCATCATGATGACCACCGTGGCGGCGCTGTTCGGCACGCTGCCCATCGCGCTGGGCTACGGCGAAGGCGCCGACGCGCGCCAGCCGTTGGGCTTGGCGGTAGTCGGCGGACTGGTAGTGTCGCAGTTGCTGACGCTGTACATTACGCCGGTGATCTATCTGTATATGGAGCGTTTCCAGACTTGGCTGCGCGGCAGCAAGGGCGCTGCCATGCCCGCGCCGGCGCCCGAGTTGGCCGCGCGATAGAAGCGGTTTCGGGGGGTTCGCATTGGCTGACGAGATCGAGCGGGTTCGCAGGGCAGAGGCGAGAAGAGGCCGTCGGCCGGTGGATATTGCAACTCATGAGCAGAATCGGCGTAGGTTGGCGGCACTTCGCGAGATCGTAGATTACGGAACCACTGACGATCTGAAGGCAGCTATGCGCGAATACGGCCTTTCCGAGGACTCACCGGAGTGGACTGAGGTCCTTCGGATTTGGAACGACGAGCGCGAACAGAATTAGCGATACGCTCAAGACCCTGTAGGCGGGATTCTCGTTCTTCCTTGCTCAATCCTTCATTGCACCTGGAGAAAACTGCGTCAATCTTTTCCACGACGCGCTGATTGGAGCGTTGCGCATTCATAACAATCCAATTCTAACACGGATTCAGCGCGGCGCTCGCCTGTCTGGCGCCGCGACGATGCAATCGCCCCGCGGCGCGCTGCTGATGTCGCGGCTGTTCCACAACGAACTGGAACTCTACGCTTTCGTCGGCCTGATCATGCTGTTCGGCCTGTTGAAGAAGGCCGCCATCATGATGATGCTACGGTGAAGGCGGCGGCGCACGCCAGCCGTTGGGTCTGGCGGTGGTCGGCAGACCTGCGCGGCAACAAGGGCGCTCCGACGCCCGCGCCGGCGGCGGAATTGGCGGCACGGTGACTGGACAGGTCATAACTCCTCGCTCATGTCGCGAATCTCCAACTTGAACTGCCAGCCTTCAAACGTCATCAACATTCGGCCAAATTCTTCCCAGGTGATCTCTCGACCATCGACGACGACGAGCGGCACCCTACCATCGTGTGCATCGTCCCACTCGATCAAGCCTCGCACGACCTGCTCGTCCGCGATCTGCAATCCAAGTTCGCCAGACTCTACGTGCTTGATGGACAGGGCGCGACGCATCTTTTCGATCAATCGCCCAAGGAGCGCCAGCAGATCGTCCGCCGGATCGCCGATCGTCTGGAACCGGTAGCCAGCCGGGTATCCGTCGCGAAGCTCGAAGGCATCCAGAGCGACGCCCGGCCCGAATAAACGGGTCCGAAAATGAAACTCGTGAGCTTTGCCGGTGCAGTCTACAAGCGATACCGGTTCAAACTTGGCGTCTTCAAACTCAATCAGACCGCCTAATCTCGCGCCTTCCGCGTTGAAGCATTGGCCGCAGAGTTCCTTGTATCCCCGTTCCACGGAACCGTAGCTGACGGTGTTATACGCCGGGGTGAGTTGACCGCAACTATCGCAGCGAATTTCGCTGGGCGGGGTGGATCGGGTTCGCTTCATTTCCGCCCCCCAGCCTGCGGCTCGAACAACGCGAACGTGAAGACATCCGTGGCCGCGGCGATCGTCACATACTGCTTGCCATCGGCCATGAAGGTGATAGGCGAGGCGGTGAGGTTCTGCCCCAGGTAGTAATGCCAAAGGTGCCGGCCGGTGGCGGCGTCCAGGGCCACAAGTTGCCCATCGTCATCGCCGAAGAAGACCAGGCCGCCCGCGGTGGAAACCGTTCCCGCCCACATATCGCCGCGGCCCGTCATCGGGTATTCCCAGCGCTTCTCGCCGGTTCGCGGATCGAGCGCGCGCAGATAGAATCTGCCTGGCTCCTTCGAGATCGACTCGCCGCCGGTGCCCGCAAAATTCTTCATCGGTTCGGGCGTTTTGGCGGATGAGCTGTACACATCGCATTGCTCCAGCGTGGGCACATACAGCAGGCCTGTGCCTGGGTTGTAGGAAGGCGACATCCAGTTGGTAGCGCCGCGCACCGAGGGGCACACGCGCGTGCCGTTCGGCGAAGGCTCCATGCCGGGATTCTCGATCGGCCTGCCTTTGGCGTCGATGCCCTTGGCCCAATTCAGCCGCTCGACGAAAGGCGTGGCGCGCAGGAATTCGCCCGTTGTGCGGTCGAGCACGTAGAAGTAACCGTTGCGATTGGGATGCAGCAGAAGCTTGCGCGCGCGGCCTTCGTACACCGTGTCAAGGAGCACGGGCCAGGCCTGCGCATCCCAATCGTGCGTATCGTGCGGCGTGAATTGGAAATACCATTTCAGCTTGCCTGTATCGGCGTCCAGCGCCAGCAGCGAATCGGAATAGAGATTGTCGCCGTGCCGCGCGCCGCCGTAAAAGTCAGGCCACGGATTACCGGTGGTCCAGTAGAGGACGTTGAGCTCGGGATCGTAAGTGCCGTTGAGCCAGGTCGCCGCGCCGCCCCATTCGGGGCCCAGTTCGCCCCAGGTTTCCGCGCCGGGTTCGCCTTTGGCGGGAACGGTCCAGAAGCGCCATAGCTCTTCGCCGGTGGCGGCGGAAAACGCAGCGATGAATCCGCGCACGCCGGTATCGCCGCCCGACACGCCCACAATCACGCGATCCTTCACGGCCATGGGTGCGAGCGTGGCGAACGCGCCGCGGCTGGTGTCCGCATACTCACGATCCCACAGTCCTCCGCCCGTCTTGCGATTGAGCGCCACCAGGTGAGCGTCGCTGGTGGCGAAGAAGACGCTGTCACCAAGAATGGCGGCGCCGCGGTTCACGTCGCTGCGCTTGGCCAGTTCGTCGCGATACTTCCAAATGGGCCGGCCGGTGCGCGCGTCCAGCGCGTACACTTCGTTGCTATTGGTGACGTACATGATGCCGTCGTAGACCAGCGGCGTGGCTTCCAAGTGAGTGGCGCCATCCACGTGGTAGACCCACGCCGATGCCAGCGACGTCACGTTGGCCCGCGTGATCTGGGTCAGCGGACTGTGGCGGTGCGCCGCGTAATCTCCGGCATAGGTCAGCCAGTCCGCTCCGGCGCCTGCGCGAATCAAATCGTAACGTGCACCCGCGGAGGCCGCCGCGCTTTGGACAATCGCGGCGCTGTCGCGTATCGACTGGCGGGCCATGAAGGCAAGCAGATCCTCTATCTCCGTGGAGCTGAGCCGCTGCTTGAAATCGCCAGGCATCAGCGAACTCTTGCGAAAGACCGCTTCGCGCAAATCGGCCTTGAGCAGGCGATGGACATCGCCCTGCGCGTCGAGAATCTGGATCGCGTAATTGGTATTGTCGCGGGCCACGCCGGATATCGTCTGCCCGGACTTGGTTGTGACGGTGACGCCGCCGTAACCCTCGGCGATTTGCGCATTGGGATCGAGCAGCGATTCGCGCAATTGCCGGAAGGAGCGCACACGGCCGATATTGGAAAGATCGGGACCGGGAAAGCCACCCCGGCCGCGAATTGTATGGCAGTTTGCGCAGCCAGCCTTGCCGAAGAATAACGCGCTGCCGGCCTGGACGTCGCCCGCCGCCATGCTGTCGAAAGCCACGGCGGTCAGGTTGCGCAGGTAGGCGACGATCTGCCAGACCTTGTCGCTGGGCAGCCCGGAAGGCGGCATATCGGACCCCTTCACGCCATCGGTGATGACGGACAATAGGTGCCTGTTGGTGGCGCCGCGGATCTGATCGCCTTGCGCCAGGTTGGGACCGCGGCCGCCTTCCGCGGTGGGGCCATGGCAACCGCTGCAGCCTTCCAGATACAGCTTCTTGCCGGCGCTGATGGCGTCGGCCTGCCCCGCTACGGGATTCTTGAGATCTTCCTTCTCGTCGGGAGTCTGAGCAAAGAGGAGGGGCACACCGAGTAAGCAAAGGAAAAGGGCACGCATGGGGGCAGTCACTTCTGTAAGAAGAAATTCCCGACAAACATCGCATCGATTCCGGATGAGTAGAAGCTTCGCACCGCGTCGCGCGGAGTGCACACCAGCGGCTCGCTGAACAAGTTGAACGAAGTATTGTAGAGCACAGGCAGGCCCGTAGCTTTGCCCGCCGCGTGCAGCAGTTTCCAGTACAGCGGGTTGTCCTCCTGCGAAACCGTGTGCACGCGGACCAGGTCGCCGTTCAGGACGGCGCTCGCGAAACGGCCGCGGTGTGCCGGGCGAACGCGACCGGCGGTGGCCAGAAAACGCGCGTTGGGTCCGCACTCGAAGTATTCGGCGGCAAGCTCCGCCGGCACTGAGGCGGCAAACTTGCGGAACGGCTCGCGGTGTTTAATGAACGCGTTCAGATTCTCGGCGGCGTAGGGATCCAGCGGCGATGCCAGGATGCTGCGGTTGCCCAGCGCGCGCGGTCCGAACTCCATGCGGCCGTGCATCCAAGCCACAATGCGGTTCTCGGCAAGCTGCGCAATGGCCGTTTCGATGGTCTCCTCGGTGGTCAGGATGTAGCGGAAGCGAAGCTTGCAGTTCTCGAGCACGCGCTTGATCTCTTCGGCCGTGTAGCTGGGGCCGAGATAGAGGTTATCGAGCCCGATGCGCTGGGGCTGGTTGTAGACGGCGTGCCAGGTGTGCAGCACAGCGCCAATCGCGGTGCCCGCATCTCCCGCCGCCGGCTGCACGAAGACATTTTCAAATGACGAGCGTTCCAGCGCCGATACCAGCAGCGCGTTCAATCCCAGCCCGCCGGCGAAACAAAGGTGCCGCGTGCCGGAGCCCGCCATGCGGACGACCGTATGTTCGACGGCCCGCTGAATGCCGGCCGCCAGTGGAGCGCGCAGCGGCTCGGGCACCATGGCGCCCTCTTCGATCCCCAGCCGCTCGTAAAAGCGGGCGCTGAAGCCGCCGTGGGTCAGCCGTTCGGCATCGAAGAAAGAACGGTCCAGGCGCGGCCACTCGCTGTCCCGCATGGGCATGATGTCCAGGAACAGATCGCGGAACCGGTCGTCGCCCGCGGCGGAAAGCCATTGCACTTTGTGCTCTTCCAAGTTGGCGCGGAAGCCAAGTAACTCGGTCACGCGGCCGTATAGATCGCCGAGCGAGTCGGGATAATACAGCTCCTTTTCGAGCGAAAGCTGCGTGCCCGCCGCGCGCCAACGCGTGCCGCAACGGAAATCGCCCGCGCGATCCAGCGTGAGCACGGTTGCCTCTTCGAACGGCGACGGATAGTATGCCGAAGCCGCGTGCGCGGTGTGATGCTCCACCACCACAATGCGGCTATTGGGGAATCGCGCGCGCAACTGTAGGTGGAGTGACGCCTCCGGCCCGGCGGTGAATGGGCGCACGATGGCGACGGCGTCAACCTGTTCAGGCGCGACGCCCGCCAGCGAGAGACATGTGGCCATGGATTGTTCGGGAAGTTCCGTGACGCCCGTGTGCGCGCCGGGTTTGAGTCCCTGCCGGCTCAGCTTCGATTCTTCGATAGCCGCCGCGAGACAGCCATCGCGCAGGATGGCGCACGCCGCATCGCCCAGAATGCCACCGATTCCCAGAATGATCATTTCGGTTTCTGGCCGCCTTGCTGGGCTTTCTCGATCCTGGCATACGAATCCCGCAAAGCCACTGTCCGGTTGAAGACCGGCCTTCCGGGAGCGGTATCCGGATCCACGCAGAAGTAACCCAGCCGCTCGAACTGATAGCGGCTGCCCTCGGCCGCATCCCGCAGCGAAGGCTCCAGCTTGGCGCAGGTCAAGATCTCGAGCGAGCGCGGGTTCAGATTCGCGGTGAAGTTCTCGCCTTCGTCGGTCTGGTTGGGATCTTCGCGCGTGAACAGATTATCGTACAGCCGCACCTCCGCGTCGATGGCGTGCGCCGCGGAGACCCAGTGAATGGTCGATTTCACTTTGCGCCCATCCGGCGCGTTGCCGCCGCGTGTGGCGGGGTCATAAGTGCAATGGATTTCCAGCACCTCACCCGTCTTTTCGTCTTTCACCACACCCGTGCAAGCCATGAAGTAGCCATAGCGCAGCCGGACTTCGCGCCCCGGAGAAAGGCGGTAAAACTGCTTGGGCGGGACTTCCCGGAAGTCATCCTGCTCGATGTAAAGCACCCGCGAGAACGGTACCTTGCGCGTGCCCATGGCGGCATCCTCGGGATTGTTCACGGCCTCCATCTCCTCCACCCGATCCTCGGGATAGTTATCGATCACCACGCGCAGCGGCCGCAACACCGCCATCACGCGCGGCACGCGCTTGTTTAAGTCCTCGCGCAGGAAGTGCTCCAGCAGCGCAAGCTCGATGGTGCCGTTGGTCTTGGAGACGCCGATCGCATTGCAGAAGTTGCGCAGGGCCTCGGGCGTGTAACCGCGCCGCCGGATGCCGGAAATCGTCGGCATGCGGGGATCGTCCCAGCCGCTCACATGCCCATCCTGCACCAGGGTGAGCAGCTTGCGCTTACTCAACAGGGTATAAGTCAGATTGAGCCGGTCGAACTCGATCTGCTGCGGATGATAGATACCTAACCGCTCGACATACCAGTCGTACAGCGGGCGGTGATCTTCAAACTCCAACGTGCAAATGGAATGCGTGATGCGCTCGATGGAGTCGGACTGGCCGTGCGTGAAATCGTACATCGGATAGATGCACCACTTGTCGCCCGTGCGGTGATGTTCGGCGTGCAGAATGCGGTACATCACCGGATCGCGCATGTTCAGGTTCTTCGAAGCCATATCGATCTTGGCGCGCAGGGTACGCGAGCCGTCGGGAAACTCGCCCGCCCGCATGCGCTCGAACAGGCCCAGATTCTCTTCGATGGACCGGTTGCGCCAGGGGCTCTCCTTGCCCGGTTCGGTCAAAGTTCCGCGGTATTCCCGAACCTGGTCGCCGGTGAGATCGCAAGCATACGCGCTCCCGGATTTGATCAGTTTCGCCGCCCATTCATACAACTGGTCGAAGTAGTCGGAAGCATAGAAGAGCCGGTCTTCCCAGTCGCCGCCGAGCCAGCGGACATCCTTGATAATCGAATCGACATACTCGGTCTCTTCCTTCGAAGGGTTGGTGTCGTCGAAGCGCAGGTTGCACTTACCGCCGAATTCCGCGGCGAGACCAAAGTTGAGATTGATGGACTTGGCGTGGCCGATGTGGAGATAGCCGTTCGGCTCCGGTGGAAAGCGCGTATGCACGCGGCCACCGTACTTGTTGGTCTTTAAGTCCTCGATGACGATTTCGCGGACGAAGTTCGAAGGGCCTGGGATGGGGTTCATAATATCCGGAAACTCCTACTGCAACTTGTGAATTGCCTGGCCGATGCGCGCGATCGAGGTGTCGCGGCCGAGCACCTCGAGGGTCGCAAACAGCGGCGGCGCGTTCTTGCGGCCACAGACGGCCACGCGAATCGGCTGAAACATCTGGCCAGTCTTGATTCCAAGCGCGCCGGCGGCAGATCGCAGCGTTTGTTCGAGCGCGTCGTGCGTGAACTCGGCGGTGCCAAGCGCGGCGAGCAACTCGCGGCCGCATTGCAACGCGCGCAGTGCCATGGCCGCATCGCCTTTCTGCGGGATCAGCTCGGCGCTGTCATAAGGCGGCAACTGATCGGCAAAGAAGAAATCGGCTACGGTCAGCACATCGCGCAATAATTTGATACGCTCCTGCACCAGGGGAGTGATTCGCAGCATTCTGGCGCGGTCCACGTTAAAGCCGGCGGCGTGCACGAATGGCAGCAGGCGATCGGCGAGATCTTCCACTGGCAGCGCCCGGATGTGCTCCCCATTGAGCCACAGCGCTTTCGGATCGATGGGGTCAACTTCGGTGAAATTAACTACCGCGTTACTGCGATTGACGCCTTCAAAGGAAAACGCGTCGATCAATTCCTGGCGGCTCATCCGGTCGCGATCGTCTTTGGGCGACCAGCCCAGCAGGCACAGGAAATTCACGAAAGCTTCCGGGAGGAAGCCGTTGTCGCGATACGTGGTCACGCTCACAACCGGGCCGTGCCGGCGCTTGGAAAGCTTGGCGCCATCCGGAGCGATCAGCAGCGGCAGGTGCGCGAATTGCGGCGGTGTGGCGCCCGCGGCTTCGAAGATGAGCACGTGCTTGAACGTGTTCGTGAGATGGTCCTGGCCGCGGATGATGTGACTGATGCGCAAGTCGGCGTCGTCCGCGCAGGAAGCCAGGTGATAAGTCGGCATGCCATTGCTGCGCAACAGCGCGAAGTCCTCGATATCCGCCGTGGATTTGATCTGCTCGCCGTAGACGGCGTCGCGAAAGCAGACGTTGGCGGCGCGATCGCGCGGCACGCGGAAGCGCAGCACAAACGGCTCTCCGGCCGCGGCGCGCCGGTCGCTCTCGGCGGCGGAAAGCTCGCGCATGCCCGGATTGAACAGCCACGTGCCCTCGCCGCGCGCCGATTCGCCGGCGTCGGCTTGGGCGGGCGTGAAGTCGCGATACGCCATCCCCTTCTGGAAGATGGCCTGCGCGGTTTCCCGATGCACCGCCGGGCGCTCGGATTGGCGATACTGCTCGTCCCATCCAAGATCCAGCCAGCGCAGCCCATCGAAAATGGAATCGAGCGAAGACTGCGTATTGCGCTCGACGTCGGTATCGTCGATGCGCAGGATCATGGTGCCGCTGTTGTGGCGCGCGTACAGCCAATTGAAGATGAACGTGCGCGCGCTGCCGATATGGAGAAAGCCGGTGGGAGACGGCGCGAAGCGAACTCGTAGCATTAAAGGCCCAGTATAACAAGGGCGTTACGCACGCTGTTTGTTGTAAGGCGGTCCACGGGCGGCTTGAACCAATGCTAGAATGCGCAAAGCGGGGAAACCCCGCTCGCCGGTGTTGGCCGCCTGCTAATGGTTCGTCTCGCACAATCTAACCGTCTTTGACGCCAATGGCAATCGCACCTTCGCCTCCTCTCGCAACCACGCCTGTCCGCAAGCGACGCCGCATCGCCCTCACGCTGCTGCTCGCATGCCTGGGCCTGTTCGGCCTGGATGCGCTCCTGTTTCGCACGCGCCTGTACTGCTCCATTCTGGAGCCGGATTCCTCAGCCGGACTCCTGGAGTTGATCCTTTGGCGGGAAAAGGAGGCGCAGTACAAGGCCGGCGACAACCTCGTCGTGACTCTCGGCAATTCGCGCATGGGCTACGTGCCAAAGGGAGTGGATCTGCGGCCGCGGCAGACCGGCTATGTCGTCCGGACCGCCGGCGTGGCCGGTAGCGATCCGCGAGCCTGGTACTACTTGCTGCGCGACCTGGATCCCACGGCGCGCCGTTATCGCGCGATTGTGTTTGGGATCGACGACTACGACGATGAGGACCGTTTGTTCAACCCCGATGACGATATTCGCGCGCTGCACTATTCGATTGCCAGGCTTCGGTTGGGTGACACGATCAAGTTCGCCCAATCGTTTCACAGCCGCGAGGTTCAATTGGAAGCCCTGCGCGGCGCCGTGTTGAAGGGGATCGCGCTCCAGAGCGACATTCAGGCGTTTCTTGCGCATCCGCTGAAGCGCATCGCCTACGTTCGACTCTGCCATCAGGGTTGGCCCGACTGGACCTACAACTATGTGGAGTCGTCCAGCAATATGGTGGGCCTGCAGATCGATTGGTCCACCCTCACAGCGACGTATCCTCCCGGAATGACCGAGGAGCAGAAGGGCACGGTGCGTTCTTTTCTGATTCACGAGCCCAATCCGCAGACCGGACGCCTGGCTCATTTCCTTCGCACGTGGCTGGGGCGCACCGCCGATCGCTATCGCGAGTCGCGCACCAAAGTCATCTTTTTCCGGTTGCCGCGCGGCCCGATACCGCGCCCCGACTACCTGGTGAAGAAACGCAGCAGCTCCATCCGGGAGTTGGCGTCCCGCCCCAACGTGATCCTGGCGAACGAACACCTCTTCGATTCCCTGGAGCATCCCGAGTTCTTCAAAGACGCGATGCACCTGAACCGGGATGGAGTGGAAAGGTTTTCAGCGATGCTCGCGGACGAAGTTGCCCGCATACTCGGCCCGCCGGGCGAGCGGGCCGCGAGATGATCTGATCCATGCTCTTCAACACCGCACATTTCTTTTTGTTCCTCGCCGTAGTGCTGGCGTTGTTCTACACGAGCCCTCGCCCCCTCCGCAAGTATATTCTGCTGGCCGCCAGTTATTTCTTTTACGGAAGCTGGAATTACAAATTCATTCCGCTGTTGTTGACTTTGACCGCAATCGATTACACGGCTGGTATCTGGCTGGAGAAGGTCCCACCGGGTCCGCGGAGGAAAACGGTCCTGATCCTGAGCCTGTGCGCGAACCTCGGCTTTCTCGGCTTCTTCAAGTTCTACAATTTTCTGGGCAGCAACCTGGCGTGGGTGCTGGACAAGCCCGCGCATTCGTTCTTTCTGAATATCGTGCTGCCCCTGGGTATCAGCTTCCACACGTTCCAAAGCATGTCCTACGTGGTGGATGTATATCGCGGCGAGCAGCAGGCCGTGCGCAATCCCATCGACTATGCGCTGTTCATCTGCTTCTTCCCGCAACTGGTAGCCGGGCCCATCGTTCGCGCGCGCAATTTCTTTCACGATTTTTTCCACTGGCAGCCGCCGTCGGCCGAGGATGTCTCGCGCGGGGTCTTGCTGATTGCGCTGGGCCTCACCAAGAAGATGGCGTTCGCCGATCAGTTCGCCAAAGTGGCCAACGACTATTTCAAGAACGTGTCCGGAAATCCCGGCTGGCTGACCGCCTGGAGCGGAGTAGTGGCGTTCGGGATGCAGATCTACTTCGATTTTTCCGGCTATACGGACATGGCCATCGGCATGGCGAAGCTGCTGGGCTTCCATTTCCCCGTGAACTTCCGGCGGCCGTACCTGGCCGCGAGCATCACGGACTTCTGGCGCCGCTGGCACATCTCGCTATCCACCTGGCTGCGCGACTATCTGTACTTCTCATTGGGTGGCAATCGGCGGGGACGCTGGATGACCTACCGCAATTTGATGCTCACCATGCTGCTCGGCGGGCTGTGGCACGGCGCGAGTTGGAACTTCGTAATCTGGGGAGGCTACCATGGCGCGCTGCTCGGCCTGGAGCGTGTCTTTCGCGGCGACAAGCCGGTCCGCGAGGATTGGAATTGGCTCTATCCGTTGAAGGCGATCGTCACTTTCGCACTGGTCATGATCGGTTGGGTTTTCTTTCGCGCCGCCGATCTCCCGCAGAGTCTACAGGTTCTGCACGAGATGTTTCGCGGACATGGACACCTGTTACTCGCGGCTTGGCATTTCGAGTTGATACTGATTGCGCTGGTGCTGGCGGTGTTGGAGGAGAAGCTCGATTGGTTCGAGCGTGTGCTGAAGGCGCCCATGTTGGCCTACGCTTCCGCGCTGGCCCTGATGTTCTTCTGCATCGAGGTTTTTGGCGTCATCGACGCGTCGATTCCATTCGTGTACTTCCAGTTTTGATGCTGTTACAATCCCTTTCATGAGAATCACCGCCATCGACACCTACATTGCCGGCAATCCCTGGAAGAACTGGGTATTCGCCAAGGTGTCCACGGACGAAGGCATCCACGGGGTGGGCGAGGGCACGCTGAACTGTTTCGGCAAGACGGTGGAGACTGCCATCCACGAACTGAAGCCGCTGGCGATCGGGATGGACCCGTTCCAGGTGGAGATCATCTCGCAGCGCCTGGTGCGCGATGTGTACACGGAAGGCGCGCAGATCCACATGTGCGCGGTCGCGGCCATCGAGATCGCGCTGTGGGACATCATCGGCAAAGCCTGCAACCAGCCCATCTACAACCTGTGGGGCGGGCAGTGCCACGAGAAACTGCGTGCGTACGCCAATGGGTGGTATCGCGGCCCGCGCACGCCGGAGAGTTTCGCCGCGAAAGCCAAGCTGGTCGCCGCGCGCGGATACACGGCGCTCAAGTTCGATCCGTTTGGCTCGAGCTGGCGGTTCCTTTCACGGTACGATTTCGACCTCGCAGTGGACATCATCCGGGCGGTCCGCGACGCCGTGGGGCCGCCGGTGGACCTGCTGATCGAAGGGCATTGCCGCTTCAACGTGGCGACCGCCGTGGAGTTCGCCGAAGCCATCCACCAGTTCCGGCCTACGTGGTTCGAAGAGCCCGTGCCGCATACCAACATTCCAGCCATGGTGGAGGTGGCGCGCCGCAGTCCGGTGCCCATCGCGACGGGCGAGAGCCTTTCGACGAAGCAGCAGTTCGCGGAGTTGCTTAAGCACGAGGTCGTGAATATCCTGCAGCCGGAGCCGCTGAACCTGGGCGGGCTGTTCGCCGCGCGCAAGATCGCGGATATGGTGGACGCGCATTTCGGCGTGATCGCGCCGCACAGCGCGCAAGGGCCGGTTTGCTCGGCGGCGTGCGTGCAGCTCAATGCCTCGATTCCCAATTTCTTCATTCATGAGTTGTTCGACGAGTTCAACGAACCGTGGGAGCGGGAGATCGTGACCCATCCAGTGCACCAGGTGAACGGCTACATCGAAGTTTCAGACCGGCCGGGGCTGGGCATCGATCTGAACATCGAGGAGATCCTGAAACATCCGTACCAGCAGGAAAACTATCTGCCGTTGTTCAAGCCTGGATGGGAGAAGCGGGAGCGTCAGGCGTGAGCCGCGCCGGGCACAGGCGCGTGAAATGCGGGCAGGTGCGGCAGTGATCGCCCTCGTGCAGCGGAAAATGCAGGCGCTCCTGCGCTTCGCGGAATTGGCGTACGGCTGCTTCGGGCGAGTCGAATAACGAAGGCCGCAGATCCACGGGCACGGCGGCGTTCGGCCGCAGGAAATAAACATACGCTTCATCCGGCGCGCGGCCGTTGAGGCGTTCCAGCGCCAGCGCATACAGGCGCAACTGCAGCGTGTACTGTTCCGCTCGGACCGGCACGTCGGCGGCGCTGACTCGATCGGTCTTGTAATCCACCAGTACGGTTTTGCCGCGGCCTTCAAACCATAAGTCGATCTGGCCGCGCAAGACCAAGTTTTCGACCTCCATCAAGAAATCGAATTCGCGCTCGATGGTGGCCGCCGTGGCGGCGCGCCGGCCTAGCGCGCTTTTGCGAAACAGGTCCGCCAGTTTGGCCGCCTCCGGGTCCGGAGACTCTACAGCCGCGCCCGCGAGCAGCGCGTGCACCTGTTGGCCGAATTCGCTGGCGCTCAGGCCGGAGCCGTGGTCCGCGGCTTCGCTAGCGCGCGGCATGGCTTCGAATCCCAGGTAGCGCGAAAGGTAGTAACGCCGCGGGCAGTCGGCAAACATGGCGATAGAGGTCACGTTGGCTTGCGAGTCGTGCTGCTCGGTCAGAACCGGCCGCTGCAACCACTGCACGGAGACAGCAGGCTCATCGCGTTCGCGCGGCGCAGGGCGATCCGGCAGCGCGGTGACACTTTGCACTCCGAGGCGCTCAGCCACGATGGCCGCCCAGTTCTGCGGCTTTTTTCCATTAGTCGAAAACGACAGCACCAGATGCTCTTCTGCGCGGGTCATGGCCACGTAAAGCAGCCGGTGACCTTCTTCCTTTTCGCGCTGCTTGAGCTCCTGCCTTATAGCGTGCTGGAACGCATCGTCCTTATCGTCGCGGCCCAGCGGGTGATGCCAGCGCGCGCCCAGCCCCACGCGCGGCGAAAACGAAATCGCCCCGGGCTTCGAATCGATGCCCTTGTGCATCGCCGCCAGGAACACCACTGGAAACTCCAGCCCTTTGGCCGCGTGTACGGTCATGATCTTCACGGCGTTGGCCGAATCTTCCGGTGGCGCGTCGGGCTCGCGCGGCTTGGATTCCCGCAAGATCTCGATTTCCTCCACGAATTCCGCGAGCGTTTGCCGCGCGCTTGCCGCCCGCGCCTGCGCCAGGAACTTTTCGATATTCGCCGCGCCGCGCGGCCCCGTGGGGCACTCATAGCCGCACTCGTCCATGGCCCGCAGCAGCAACTGGTCGATTGCCGTGTAGTCCCGCGTCGCGCGCCACCGCGCCAACCGATCGCGAAAACGTGCGAGCTTCTCCGCGTCGTCCGGCGCGAAGCTCGACAGCATATCCGGCGCCAGCCTTTCTACGGCGCTGCCGATATTACCCAGACCTTTTAGCCGTAGGAGGGCTTCGTCGGACGCCTCCACGAACGGCGACCGCAGCACAGCCGCCACGCTGATTTCATCCCGTGGATTCGTCAACACGCGCAGCAGATGCATCAGGTCCACGACTTCGCGCGTCTCGTAGAATCCTTTCCCGCGATTGACCAGATAGGGAATGCCGAAATCGTCGAAGGCGCGCGTGAACTCCGGTAGCACCTCGGAGTTGCGCACCAGCACGGCGACGTCCCGGAACTCGGCGGCTCTGCTGCGCAACTGCAATTGGCCTTCGATCTCCGTAATCCGCGCGGCCACCCACTGCGCCTCCAGCTCGGGCGTCGCCGCCGCCAGCACCTCCACCGACGGCTCGGCCTTGCCTGGAAACGGCAAGCCCGGCGCCAGCGGCCGCGCCTCGATGCCTTCGGCGCCGGCGGCCACCGCCTCCACCGCGCGCAGAATCTCGGGTCGGCTGCGGAAGTTCTCAACCAGTTCCACCAGGCGCTTGCCATCCTGCGCAAGGGTATCGCGATATGCGCGGAACACGCGCGGTTCGGCGTGGCGGAAACCGTAGATCGACTGGTTGATGTCGCCGACCGCGTAGAAGCGGTCCGGCGGCCGCAGCAATTCCAGCAGCCTGGCCTGTTGGCCATTGGTATCCTGAAACTCGTCCATCAGCACCTGGTCGAATTGGTTTTGCAGGCGGCGCCGGACTTCTGGATGTTCCTCCAGCAACCGCACGGCGCATTCTTCCAGGTCGTCGTAATCGAGCGCGCCGGATTGCCGCTTGCGCTCGCGGTACAAGCCATCGAAGCGCGCGAATAACTCGATAATAGTGGCGCGCTCGGCTGCATAATACCCAGCTACAGTCGAGTATTCCAGTTCGGGAAGCAAGTCGTCCTTGAGCGACTTGAGCAGATCGTACGCGCGGTTGCCGCGTTTCAACTTTCGCAATTCGCAGGTGAACGACCGCATGGCCCGTAAGATTGCCTCCGGCCCGTCCGGCAAGGCCGCCGCGATGCGCTCCACCCAATCCTGCGCCTCGTGCAGGTAAGCCAGTTGATCGAACTTCCAGTCTCGCGGGCGCAGGTTTCGCACTTCCTCGATCGCCGCGGCGATGTCCACCGCGGGCGGAGCGGCGAAGTGGGGCAGATCGCCCACTTTGACACCCGCCGCGCGGATCGCGTCATACGCGTCCAGCACTTCCGCGCCCGCGTCTGTGGCGGCGAGGCCGCGCATCAGCGCGCGCATGCGGTCGGGCTGATCCGCGAACATGCCGTCCAGCACTTCGTCGATCGCGCGGCGCTGTTCGCGCAGCGACTCGCGCTCGTCCATCACAAAGAACTCGGGATCGAGGCCCGCGAAAACGGCGTTCTCCTTCAGCAGGCGGGCGCAGAACCCGTGCACCGTGGAGACGTAGGCGCGCTCCAACTTGCCGCGGATCTCCGCGCGCTCTTGAAACTTGTGCGCCAGCTTGTCGCGCATGTTGTTCGCGGCTTTGTCGGTGAAGGTGATCGCCAGAATGCGCAGCGGGTCCACGCCGCTCTCGACCAGGCGCTCGAAGTGCGCCACCAGAACCGTCGTCTTACCGGAGCCCGGCCCCGCCACCACGCAGGTGTCCCGTGGAGTCTCCTCGACGGCGACAGCTTCCAACTGCCGGGGCGTCAATCCCACGACGACGCTCCCTCGGCGAGCGCGGGGGCCACGATGACAAACCGGCAGACGTCGCGCAGTTCGCAGAGCCGGCATTTTTCCGGATCGGCGGGGTGCGGCTCCACGCGGCCTGCGCGGACCTCGCCCGCGATACGCAAAGTCGTCTCGACGGCCTGCTGCAACCATCCCGGCGGGAATGGCGCGCTCCATCCATTACGCTGAACGCCGCCCTTCAGACCCCAGTAGGTCATACCCTCCGGACGCAGCTCGAAGGACCGCTCGATCGCCAGCAGGTAGAGTTGCGGCTGCAACAGAGTCTCATCCGTCCCACGACTCTTGGTATTCTGCGCGCCGCTGTATTTGTAGTCGATCACGTAAGCGCCATTATTCGGGGCAACATCTATGCGGTCGATGCGCCCGCTGATTTCCACGTCCGCGCCCAGCTTGTAGCGGAATTTCTGCTCCGTGCGGATCTGGTAGCCTTGCGTCCAAGCGGGATCTTCCACCAGGGCGCGCACGTCGGCCAACATGCGCTGGCGGCAGGCTTCCGTTCGATAACCCGGCGGCACGCACTGCTCTTCACAAATGCGGCGGAAGATTCGATCGAAGGTTTCTTCGAGCGCCTGCCGATCGCCGTGAATTGCGGCCAGCACGGCGTGCACGATGGTGCCCTGGGTCCGGAAGTCGAGCCGCTGTTCCGGCCGCGCCGGCGCCGCTTGCAAGCGCAGGGTGTCCCGGCCGAAGAACTGAAACGGACACTGCAAATACGATTCGAGCCCTGTCGGCCGAAACGCCTGGCGCCGCAGCGTCACGGCCTCCAGAAGATCGGGGCTGGCTATGACTGCCGGCGGCCGCGCCGCGCCGTGCTGCCTTCCCGGCTGCGGCAGCACGGATTTCCACGGACTCGGCGCCGCCGACACGCTGTCGAGGTACAGCGACGGTAGATTCTGCTGTCCACGCGCGTCCCACTGCGGGTAGCTGAGCGTGAGCGATTCCGTGGCCCGCGTCACCGCCCAATCGAACAGGAAGCGCTCTTCGGCTTCGAAATCAGCCGCCGTGCGCAGCCGGATGCCCGCCTGCTTCAACTGCGCGCGCGCCGCTTCCGGAAAGAATGGATCCTGCGTGTGAAATTTCGGGAATTGCTTCTCCACCAATCCGCACACGAAAACGACCGGCAACTGCCACTGCCGCGCCTCGTGCGCGCCGAGCACGTGCACCACGTTGCGGCGGCCATCGTCGCCGCGCAAGGGCGTCAGCCGCAACACCGATTTCGCCGCGCGCCAGAACTCGCGCAGTGGAACGGGACGCTCCCCCAGCGCCCGCGCCGCCTCCTCCATCGCGCCATCGAAGAGCTCCAGCACCGCCGCTTGGCTGCGCGCTATCGCGGCGGTTTCGTAAATGCCGGGCTCAGGCCTACCTGGCGCGCACAACTCACGCAGACCTTTTAGCCGCGCTGCCCACGCCGCGGGAGCCACCGAAAGCGCTCGCCATGGGTCCAGCCTCTCGATCGACCTCAACAATTCGACAACCGCACTCGCCCGCTCGCCGGCTCGCCCCCTCGCCCGCTCATCCGCAATCGCCTGCAGCTCCGCCAACCCGCGCCCCGGCATCTCCTCGCGCACCGCGAAATCGAATTCGTCGCACGCGATTCCCGGCGCCAGCCGGATGGCCGCCAGCGTTTCGGCATGATCCCATCCGCCGAGCATCGCATCCACGATGCCCGCCAGGTAGCACACCAGCGCATGCTTCGACAGGTCCGCATCGAAGTAAAATCGCGCCGGAATGCCGAAGCGATCCAGCGTCGCGCGCAGAATCGGCTCATACAGCTCCGGGCTACGCACGATCACGCCCATATCGCGGAACAGCCGGCCCGCGGCAGCCTGCTCCAGGATGCGGCGCGCGATTTCGTCCGCCTCCCGCTCGATGGAGGGCGCTTCACAAAGCTCGATGCGCGGTGGCGTCCGCTCCCACGTACACGCCTCTTCCACGAATCCCATCGCCTGCAACCGTTCGCGCGTGGGTTCGGTGATCCCGGTGGCGGGCAGCGTAAGCGTGACGTCCGCATGACGGCACAGCGCGCCGATGACGGCCAACTCCGGATCGGGCAGCGCGTAGAATCCATCCAGCCAGATAGTGTGTATCGCGGGATGGCCCTCACGCGCGATCTGTTCCGCGGCATTCGAAAGCCGCTGGGAGCGCGTCGCCAATCCGCGGCGGTCGATTTCGCGATCCACCTCGCGATAGACCGCCAGAAACGCCTCGCCCAGCGCCGCTGAGCCGCCTTTGCGCGTTATGGTATCCGCCAGCCTTTCGGCGTCGCATCCCGCCGACGAAAACTCCTCCATGGTGCGCGCCAGGGCTGCGCAAAATCCGGGCAGCCGGACCACGCGCGCAAACTCGGGCCGGTTCACGCGGCTGGCGGCCTCCTCGACGATGAGATAGAGCAGCGGTTCGGAAACCTGCGGCATGTCCGCGGCGAATGAATCCACGAAGCGCGACAGCGTTTGGATCAGTCCGGGCCGGAAGACGAACCCCTCGCGCGCCACCTGGTTTTGCAGGTGCTGCGCCATGGTGGCCGTCGGAGTGAGCAGCCGCACGCCGGAATCCCGCTGCCGCAAGGCGTCGCGGAACCGCTCCAGAATGCGGGAGGTCTTGCCCGACCCGGCCGGGCCGGTTAGCAGTAGCATTGATTCCAGCTTATCCCGCTTCGAGTAAACAATTTACGCGACATTCGGCTCGGCCCGCCACTAACCCATACCACACGCACGAGTGCGTGCGTCGCGTCATCACCACAAACGCACGACACCGGGA
>OBLT010000603.1_pt1 | contig 23141 bp, 20 predicted proteins | sample 1518721 | NCBI WGS metagenome assembly OBLT01 (sample SAMEA3539307, study PRJEB22396) | soil metagenome | biome: tundra; feature: field; material: soil | place: USA | collected 2010-05 | depth 0.15 m | reverse complement strand
TTCTTCGAAGGTCTCCTCGAAACTATAATATCCACCGCCTTCAAACTAATACTCTGATTTAAAACTAAAAAACCTCAAATCTTCGCTTTTCGCTTAAATTTGAGGTTTTATTCTCTTTTGCGGAGAGATAGGGATTCGAACCCCAGAAGGACTTGCATCCTTAACGGTTTTCAAGACCGCCGCATTCAACCACTCTGCCATCTCTCCATTTGCTTTCCTATTTCCTGCAAAACAAATGTTTTTGGTTTGTTTTTGAGGTACAAATATAAGAATTGTACCCTTCCCCGCAAAAGGTAATTTCTATATTATTTACCATTTCTTAAAAATAAAAAAGACTGCTGCAATAATTAATATGAACCCAACCGCATAATTCCACTTGAAATCCTCTTTCAGATATAAAATTGAAAAAACACAGAAAACCACCAGCGTTATAACTTCCTGAATCGTTTTCAATTGTGCTGCATTAAATTGTCCGTACCCATAACGGTTCGCCGGTACCTGGAAACAATATTCAAAAAATGCTATTCCCCAGCTGATTAAAATTACGATCCACAAGGGTGCGCTTCTGTATTTTAAATGTCCGTACCATGCAATTGTCATAAATATATTGGATATCGTCAGGAGTATTATTGTCTGCATTATCTTCTCTTATTTTTTACGGTAAATCTAAGAATGTCTTTTAACTTTTGAAAGCGCCCGGAACTGCATATTTTAGCATATGTGATTATATTATTTCCCAAAATAGAATAGGAGATTGAAATGAAAGTTAACTGGATTGAAGAATTCCCCGCAGCAATAACAGTCTGTGATAAAAATGGCATAATCCTGGATATGAACGAAAAGTCTGTCTCATCATTTGCTAAAGATGGCGGACGGCAATTGATTGGGAAGAATTTATTTGATTGCCACAAACCGGAATCAGTAATTAAGATTAAAGAATTAATGAATGATAATAAAACAAACATCTACACTATCGAAAAAAATGGTGTGCATAAATTAATATATCAATCCCCCTGGTTTGAAAAAGGCGAGTCAAAAGGTCTGGTTGAATTTACAGTGGAAATACCTTCTGATTTACCACATCATGTAAGATCATAATTATGGTTTCTCTTTATTCCTATTTAACCTAATTTTGTATAATTGAATTATTTTATCTTATTATAATTGGAGCTTCGATGTCTTACTCATTCACCGGTTCAGGTCTCACCGTCGAAAAATTAGTTAAGATTGCTCGCTATAATGAAAAAGTTGAATTGCACCCCGATGCGCTTGAAAGAATTAAAGTATGCCGCCGCATGCTTGAGGAAAAAATTCAGGCAAAAGAAATTATGTATGGCGTAAATACCGGCATCGGCGAATTTTCAGAAATTGTCCTGAATGATGAACAGGTAAAACAGTTCCAGAAATATCTTATCTATAATCATGCTGCCGGTATCGGCGATCCGGCTCCTGTCGAATATGTTCGTGGCGCAATGGCCGGAAGAATAAATGTGCATGCTCATGGTAATTCAGGATGCAGACCTGAAATTACACTCACTCTTATCGAAATGCTCAACAAAGGTGTAACTCCTGTCGTTTGCCAAAAAGGTTCTGTAGGTGCCTGTGGTGATCTTGCACCAATGTCTCAGATCGCCGAATTGCTGATGGGTGAAGGTGAAGCTTTCTATAAGGAAGAAAGGATGACTGGCAAAGAAGCATTTGAAAAAGCTGGTATCCCAATTCCAGGTCTTCAGGCACGTGATGGTTTAGCAACAATAAATGGTTCAAATCTTCTCACTGCAATGAGCGCTATTCATCTTTATGATATTAACAGGTGGTTAAAACAGGCAGAGATTGCATGCGCAATGAGCCTTGAAGCCCTTCTTGCAAATCTAAAACCTTACGATGAAAGACTTCATAAGATCAGGGGATTCAGCGGTGCCGTTAGAAGTGCTAATTCCATAATGAAATGTATTCAGGGCAGTGACCTCCAGACAGGTAAATTAAAAATTAAAGTTCAGGATGCCTACTCAATGCGTTCAACGCCTCAGGTAATCGGTGCGGCTCATGATGTGATTGCATATGCAAAAAGCCAGGTAGAAATTGAATTAAACGGTGTAGGTGATAATCCTATATTCCTTCCAAACGAACGCCTTACTTTAACCGGTGCTAATTTTCAGGGAACGCCTGTTTCTCTTCCGATGGATATGGTAGGTGCCGCTGTTACTATGGTTTCTGTTTTATCCGAAAGAAGATTGAACAGACTTTTGAATCCTGCCCTCAGCGTAGGTCTTCCTGCCTTTCTTACTAAAGGTGCGGGAATGTTCTCAGGTCATATGTTAAGTCAATATACTGCCGATAGCTTAATCGTTGAGCAGAGAATTCTTTCCACTCCTGCCTGCATCCAGTCAATCCCTGCCGCAGCGGATCAGGAAGATTTTGTCTCAATGGGAATGAATACTGCAATTAAAAATGGACAAATTCTTGACAATGCATACGGAGTTTTAGGGATAGAATTTATTGCCGCAGCTCAGGCACTGGATTTTCGTGAGTTTAAAACAGGGGAGGGGGTAACTTTAGCTAAAAAGACTGTACGTAAATATGTTGAACATCTGGATGTAGATCGCCCCCTTTATAAAGATCATACCAGAATGAAAGAAGTGGTTAAAACCTGCGAAATCCTTCAGGAGGTTGAAAAGATCACTGGTTCTCTCGGATGAGGTAATTTAATTTTTATTTGTTCAACTGTCCAATTACACTCATTAAAGTGTATTGGGCATTTATATATAAGTATTCTTTAGATATACTCGTATATACTGCCTGTAAATAATTGTTATAAGCAAGTTGCTGATCCAGATATGTAGAAACGCCCAATGTATAGGATTCTTTTTTGGCATCCCAGCTTTCCTTAGTTGATACTACAGCTGTATTACTAACATCAAGTTGTTTTCTTGCAGTTTCCAAATCAAGGAATGCATTCTTAACATCTGTTTTCACCTGTCTTTCCAATGCCTTAAGATCTTCATTTGTACTTTTTAACTGCACATCTGCTAGTTCAATGGAATATTCTGTGGTGAACTGTGAAAATATTGGCAGGCTTAAGCTTATACCTGCACTGTAAGTGTTTTGTGAAAAAAGATTTCCCGGACTTGGAGCACTTGTTGAGAAGCCATAGTTTCCTGTTAATCTCGGATAAACATTTCCCCATGCATAAGATACCTGATTTTCTGCTATTTTAACCTTATAAAGTTCACTCTGGTAATCCTGTCTGTTTGCTAATGCTGTCTGAAACAAATTATCAAATTGTTTAGGAACTGCTGAAGTGTCGTTCAAATCATTATTTTCAAATGAAAAAATATAGCTTTCCGTAACATCCATTGCCAGGAAGTTAAGCATTGTTACAATCGATTTCTGGTAATTGTTATCTGCTTGTAAAAATAATAGTTCGGAATTTGCAGTAGTAGCTTCCTGCGAATAAACATCCGTTCGGGGGACTGTTTTTATTTCATACATCTGGTTTATTTTATCCAGTAATCCCTGATTATATTTTAGATCCTCTGCCTGAAAATCATATAATTTCTTATTACTAACTATTGCAGTATAAAGAGTAACAGACTGCAGAATAATATCCTGTCTTAATTTTTCAAGATCATATTTGGCTGAGGAAAGTGTGTTTTCTTTTGAATTAATATTGGCAAACATTGATAAACCGTCAAACAAAGTAAGGTTTCCGCCTATTGAAAGTAACCAGTCCCTACTTTCATCCTTTGCGGTTGCAGTAGTCGGACTCCCTATTAAATTTGTTAATGCTGTGCTATTGTAGTTAGTGCGTTGCCAGCCAAAACTTCCATTTATACCTAAAGTAGGAATTAAAGCGCCGTATGCAGTTTTAATTGCCTCGTTTGTTGCATCAAGATTATAAACACTTTTCTTAATTGATGAGTTTTGGTTAAGAGCAATTGATATTGCTTCATTCAGAGAAATCCTTTTCTGGGCCAATGTTTTGATTCCCGGGATTAGGATTATTAAAAACAAAATATAATACTTCAAAATTCTCATAGTTCATTCATTCGATTTAGTTATTATTCATACCTTAAAGCATCAATTGGATTAAGGTTTGCAGCTTTTCTTGCAGGATAAAATCCGAAGAAAACTCCTACTGCTCCTGAAAATGCAAATGATATAAAGATAATTGCTGGTTGTATAACTGCAGGCTGTGCAGTATAATTATTCAGTATATATCCCATCCCAAATGCAAGAAAGATTCCTATCACGCCTCCTGATAGACTGAGCATTATGGCTTCAGTTAAAAATTGTACTAATATATCAGTTGCCCTTGCCCCGATTGAAAGTCTGATGCCTATTTCTCTCGTTCTTTCGGTTACAGATACAAGCATGATGTTCATGATACCAATACCTCCGACAATTAAAGAAACTCCTGCAACTGAACCTAGCAGAAGTGTAAGAACTTTAGTAGTGGCTGTCGCGGCATCTGCAAGATCAGCCTGGTTTCGTATTGTAAAATCATCGTCTTCACCGGGTTGGATTTTGTGAGATTCCCTCATAATCCTGGTAAGCTCTGCCTGTGCCTGTGGCATCTGGGCAAGTGATGTGGCGCTTGCTTGTATGAAGTTTATGTATCTCCCCCCGGTAAGTCTGTCGAGGACACTGCTGGAAGGAGCTAAGATAAGGTCATCATTGTTTACTCCCATCGCAGATTGCCCTTTTTCCTCAAGTACCCCAATCACTTTAAATGGAACATTCCTTATTCTTACCAATGAACCGATAGGGTCGTCGTTCGGGAATAAATTCTTTTTTACTTCTGATCCTAATACACAAACTTTCGACTTTGCCATTACATCCTTTGTAGTAAAAAATTCTCCTGATGCAAGTTTCCATGCGCGAATATCAAGATATTCAGGTGATACTCCCTGTGTTGATGTATTCCAGTTTCCTACTCCGCCAATTACTTGTCCCCCTGCCCTTACAATAGGGGAGATATATTTTATATATGTTGCCTCATCTTTTATCCTGTTTACATCGTCAATGGTAAACCTGTTTATCGATCCCGCACCTTTATTTACTCCCCCCGAGTTGCTGGCACCTGGAAATATAATAATAAGGTTGGAGCCCAATGAAGCGATCTGCTCCTGCACCTGCTCCTGAGCACCCTCGCCGATTGAAACCATCACAATTACTGCTGCTACTCCTATAATTATACCCAATGCTGTTAGCAAACTTCGCATCCTTGATTTTAGGATACTCTTGATTGCGGCGGTTATTATACTCTTAAATTTCATAAATTATACTCAACTGATTTCCTGGTTTACTTCTTCTGTCTTTAACTTTTCCAATTCTTCGGTAGCGGTTAACTGCTTTTCAATCTCTTTATCTCTTGTTATTTTCCCATCTCGCAGTTCTACTATCCTTTTAGAAAAATTAGCATAATCTCTTTCATGCGTTACAAGAACTATAGTTATTCCTTCACTGTTTAGTTGCTGGAACAATCCGAATACCTCAACTGAAGTTCTGCTGTCAAGATTTCCGGTTGGTTCATCTGCAAGTATTAATGATGGTTCATTCACTAACGCCCTTGCTATTGCAACTCTTTGCTGCTGCCCTCCGGATAATTGATTTGGCATGTGATCCATTCTGTCACCAAGTCCTACGCGTTCCAGAACTTCAATTGCTTTTTTCTTTGGGTCTTTTATTCTATGATGCCTGTCGTACATTAATGGTAGTTCTACATTTTCAAGTGCAGTTGTTCTTGACAATAAATTAAAGCCCTGAAAAACAAATCCTATCTTCTGGTTCCTGATTTCTGCATATTGATTTTTATCCAGCTTGCTTGTCAGAACATCATCAAGGAAATAGTCCCCTGATGTCGGCTGATCCAAACATCCTATCACGTTCATAAATGTCGATTTCCCTGAACCTGATGCTCCCATTATTGCTACAAATTCCCCTTCAAAGATCTTAAGATTTATCCCCTTCAGAGCGTTTACTTCCATGTCACCGACCTTGTAAGTCTTTATTAAATCCTTTGTCTCAATGATTATTTTGCTCATAATAACCTTAAATCCTGCCCGGTCCACGCTGCTGCTGAGGGCTGCTTGGTATCAGACTGTTAGTCTTAGGAGCTGTTGAGGAAGTACTATTATCTAATATCCCGCTAATTACCTGCATTCCTTCCTTAATATTTCTTCCCCTTATAATTTCAGTGTTCTTTCCATCCGTAATTCCTAATACAATAGGAGACATTTGAAGTTTTCCGTTCTGGTCTATAAACCATAATTTTCCATACTGAGATTTGACTGCCTTACCTCCAGGTCTGTTCCCCATTCCCCTTTTCACTGTGTCCGCCTTTCCGCCATTTTGCTTAGCCATTTCCTTATTATACTCTGCAAGAACATCATCTGTAGGCGTAAATCTTAAAGCTGCATTAGGGGCTATTAAGACAGAATCTCTTTCCTGAATATAAAAATCCATCGTAGCTGTCATTCCGGGAAGCAGAAAATGGTCTTTATTATCAGCATTAACTACTACTGTATAATTAACAACATTTGAAACAACTGCTGAATTAATCCTTTTCTGAACAACAGTACCCCAGAATTTTTTATCAGGATATGCCTGAACTGAAAAGTCTACCTTTTGCCCTATTGCAATTTGTCCAATATCGCTTTCATCAATGCTTGCAAGAATTTCCATTTGCTCAAGGTCTTCAGCAATTGTAAATAACGTCGGTGCTGAAAGACTTGCCGCTACAGTTTGACCCGCTTCAACAGCACGGTTTTGAATTACCCCGCTTATTGGCGCATAAATGTAAGCGTAACCTAAATTTGTTATTGCCCTTTCTAATGCCGATTGTGCAGCCTTCATATCGGCTAAGGCACTTTCTACGTTTGTCTGAGATGTCAGGTAATCAAGTTCTGAAATATAGTTCTTCTGGTAAAGTACTTTATTCTTTTCATCTGTAACCTGCACTTGATGGTATGTAGCTTTTGCTTTCTCTAAATTGGATCTTCCATCATTTACTTGAGTAACTAGGGTTGTAGTATCAATGACTGCAAGTAATTGCCCTTTTCTTACATGATCATTAAAATCAACATATAGTTTTGTTATTTTCCCGGATACCTGTGTACCGATATCGACAGTCGTTACCGCCTGCAGGGTACCTGTAGCTGTAATTGTCTGACTGATTGTACCTCTGCTAATTTGTGCAAATGTATACTGTTGTGCCTTTTTATCTCCATTAAAAAACAAATAATAACTGCTTACAAGAAGTGCCACCAGTATAATTGTAATGATAATAATTTTTTTCTTCATAATACTCTCTTAAAAACTGTGAGAAAAGGACCTAAAATATAAACATTTAAGGTAAGACAAACCAAAATTGCCATAGGTTTAAATCATTTCTAATATTTATTTGGGTGAGCGGCTTTATATTTCCATTAAAAATAAGCGTTTTTCGGATAAAATATCAGGTGTAAACCCTATAGTATTAATATAACAAAAAAAATACATTAGCCCTGTAATATTAAACAGGTAAAAGAATTGAGACCGAAAAGTGTACTGATTGTTGATGATAATTGCGGGTTTTTAGCCGCGTCTGTTGAATTTTTTACAAGTGAAATGGGGATAAATTTAGTCACTTGGGCGGATTCACCTCAGGAAGCAGTAATTAAATTTCATAAATTCAGTCCGGAATTGGTCATTCTCGATATCGGCATGGATACTTTGAAAGGTCTGGACCTTGCAGTATGGTTTAAGAACCAGGTTAATTCACCTAATGTAATGATTACAAGTATTGATGATAATGAAGATTATAGAAATTATGCAAAACGAATGGGAGCCGATGCATTTATGAAAAAAGTAAACTATCGTATGGCATATCCGGAATTAATACTGTACCTGAACAAGGGTTTTAAGAAAATTTGCAGCGAAAACAATTACCTTTTAAATTAGTTATTATTCACCTCCTTCATAATTAGCTACTGCCCTGATTCTTCAGGGCAGTTTTTTTTGTACATTCAAATCATAAAATAACATCCCATTAAAAATTATTTGACACGAAAAGAATATTAGAGTATATTAATATTGACTCTTTCAAAAGGTTCTCCCCTGCCTTTTGATGGTAACGAGTTAGACCCGTAGGTCGCCCGACCATACGGGTTTTTTATTTTGAATATTTTTCGTAATATAATTGAAATAAAATTAAAGAATTCCGGTAGATATATGGAAAAATTGAATATTAAAATTGCTGAAAGAACTACCCCGGTGGTATTACCCCAGAACTTAGGATTTGGTTTAATTTTTACAGATCATGTCTTTGAAATGGATTATGCTCCTGATAAAGGTTGGCATAACGCATCAATAAAGCCATTAAGAGATCTTGAACTACATCCTGCTACAATGTTTATTCATTACGGACAGGCAGTTTTTGAAGGATTAAAAGCATTTAAAACAGTAGGCGGAGAAGTAATAATTTTCCGCCCCGAGAAGCATATAAGAAGGTTGAATAACTCATCTAAAAGAATATGTATTCCGCAGGTCGATGTTCCTTTTGTCCTTAATGCGTTAAATGAACTTGTTGCTATTGATAAAGGCTGGATTCCTGAAAATAAATGTGAAGCTTTATATATCAGACCTTTTATTTTCGGAAGTGATCCAGTCCTTGGCGTTAAACCCTCAGCTAATTATAAACTGCTGATTATCCTTTCCCCGGTAGGCGCATACTATCCCGAAGGATTTAAACCGGTTAAAATATTGGTGCAGGATGATTATGTACGTGCAGTTAGAAAAGGGTTAGGGGAATGCAAAACTCCTGCTAATTATGCCGCTAGTCTTCTTGCTGCAGAAGAAGCAAAGAAAAAAGGTTACACTCAGGTGCTTTGGCTCGATGGTATTGAGCAAAAATATATTGAGGAAGTAGGTACAATGAATATATTTATCCGCTTTAGAAATGAAGTGGTTACTCCCAAACTTACTGGAAGCATTCTCCCCGGTGTAACCAGAGATTCTGTTATTCAAATACTGAAAGATTGGGGCATGAATATTACAGAAAGACTCGTAAGTCTCGATGAAATAATAAGCGAATACAAAAAAGGAAATCTTCTTGAAGTATTCGGTACTGGTACTGCAGCTATAATTTCTTCCGTAGGTATCCTTGGCTACAAAGATCTGGAAATGAAATTAAATCCAGTTGAAGCCGGTGAGCTTGCGCTTAAACTTTTCGATGAACTTACTTCAATTCATGGTGGTCTTAAAAAAGATATTCATAACTGGCTTACTTATGTGGAAAAGAAACCGGTTGAGGTAATCTGATATCACCCGAACCTTATTTGTTACAGGAGCCGCACGGCTCCTTTTTTATTTGAAATAAAAGGAAATATATAATTAAATGTTTTCTTCCTTCTAAGATTATTATTTTTGTGGTGTATATTCTTGATATTCCTTATATGATAATATGTTATTAATCTGGCTTGTTCAAAAATGAATTAAATTATAAGTTAAACCATTAAAATATTGAGGCGAAAATGATTGATAAAGAATTACTTGACAGGTTATGCTGTCCCGAAACAAAGGCTGATCTCGTGCTTGATGGAAATTATCTTGTTTCAGTAGATAAGCAAACAAGAAGAAGGTACAGAATTGAAGATGATATTCCTATTATGTTAATTGAAGAATCAGAACAATTAAGTATGGATGTGTGGAAAGCAATAATGCTCAAACATGAGAGATTGGTGAAATAATGGATCCTATTAATGTTATCGTGGCCCTCAATATTATCGCTACTTTCGGTGCTAATGCCACTACAGCAAAAAAAGGATTTAGATCCGTAATCACTTCTTATAAAGAAAAACCTAAAACATTTCTTCAAAATATTCCTGTTTATTTTACAGTAATAACTTTGGTAACATTAATTCTTGGTGTTTTCCGGCTCGGTGTAATTGAATATAAACCTGAATATTTAACTATTCGTTTTGTCGGGCTTATCCTTTATATCATTTTCTCATGGGTGCAGATTTGGTCCTTTAAAAGCCTTGGGGAATTTTATTCACAGGAAATACTTATCTATAAAAACCATGATCTTATAATGAAAGGACCATATAGCATATTGCGTCATCCTCAGTATTTAGCCCAGATTCTTGTGGATATAGGGGGAGGATTAGCTGTAATGAGTTATTTACTTTTGCCCATCGCCATAATTGAGATTCCCTTTTTAATTATGCGGGCACTTCTTGAGGAAAAACTTCTTGAGAAGAATTTTAAAGAAAAATTTGTTGAATATAAAAAGAAAACAGGGTTTCTAATTCCCTTTATTGGCTAAAATAATAATGATCTTTAAGAAAATTTTATTCTTATTTCTTTTTTCTATTACAATCTTTTTTTGTCAGGATAATCTTCAGATCGGAATTGTTACGGGAAAGGAGACCACTTATATTCCTATATATATCAGACAGAAAATGACGTACATTCCCGTTACACTATTTGCCGATGTACTTGGAATTAAATATACTCTTCTGTCTGAAAATGGAAGAATTAAATTTCATTTCCCCAAGTCTAACATTACTGTAACTTCTAAAAACCCCTACTTAGTTCTGGAATCCAAAGAGAAACTTCAGGAAATTGTTCAGCTTCCTACTTCCACATATTTTATAAACAACCAGATTTATATTCCACTAATGTATTCAATTAGGACTCTGGAAAAAGCTCTGGGAACTTCCCTCGATTTCAAAGAGCCTGATCTTTTAACAATTGAAGGATATAATAAGAAAGAAGATTCTATTATTAAAGATAATAAACCGAATAAGAAGTTTGGTATAACTGGGCTGACCCTTGACGAAAAAGCTAATGGCACATTGATTCGCTTATGGTCTGAAAAAAGAATTCCTTCATATACCAGCTCCTTTAAAGAGGGCATTGTATATATTACATTAAAAAACACCTCGGCAGATGTTAATAATCTCAAAAAGTCTGGGGGAAAAGGAGTTATTAAAGAAATCAAAGTAAAAAATCTTAGGAACAATGTTGAGCTGCAGATATCCGTTACAAAAGATTATACTGCAAGTGAAGTTCTGAATATTGATAACAGCAATGACCTGATGATTACTATCCATAACAAAATCTTCTCAAATAAAGAAAACAACAATAAAAATAAAGAGAAATGGGACTTTGATGTTATAGTTATAGATGCCGGGCACGGTGGCAAGGATGTCGGAGCTATTGGGATAAATGGTGTAAGAGAAAAAGATATAAATCTAGATGTAGCATTAAAACTTGGTAAACTTCTTGAAATGAATATGAAGGATGTGAAAGTTGTTTATACCAGGTCGAATGATACCTTTGTTGAATTATATAAAAGAGGAAAAATTGCAAATGAAAAGGGAGGAAAACTATTTATTTCCATTCATTGCAATTCAACTCCTAAAAGACCAACCGATGCGAGCGGCTTTGAAGTGTATCTTCTTCGTCCGGGCAGGACTCAGGAGGCAATCCAAATTGCTGCAAGGGAAAATGGTGTCATTCAGTATGAAGAAAATCCCAAACGGTATGAGAAATTGACAGATGAGAATTTTATTCTGGTCAGCATGGCGCATTCTTCCTATATGAAATATTCAGAAAAATTCTCCGATCTTCTGGATAAGCAGTTTGGAAATAATCTTGATTTAGGGTCCAGGGGAATTAAACAGGCTGGATTCTATGTTTTGGTAGGAGCATCTATGCCCAGCGTTTTAATTGAAACCGGATTTCTAACAAATCTTAAAGATGCGGCATATCTTAAAAGCGAAAATGGACAGTTGAAAATTGCAGAATCTATCTTAAATGCTATTAAAAAATACAGGGATTATTATCAGCAGTTTATGCTAAGTGAATAACAATTTATCCTATTTTTGTGCCATTCATCAATATTATAACCATTATCTACTCAATATCATTGACAAGTTCAGTACTTTAGTCTATTTTTGGAAACCCTAAAAACATTTATAGTTTCCATGGTATTTAATTTATTGTAAATTAGAGTTTTTTCATCCTTATTACGTTAAATACAATATAGTCTATTGAAAACCTAAAACTAAAAATGCTAAAATTAGGAAAAACAGTTGATTTATTGGAGTCAGAATTGGAAGAAAATGAAATAAAAGAAAGAATATTAAACAAAGCAGCAGAAATGTTCCTTCAATTTGGGTTTTCCAGAGTTACTATGGAAGAAATAGCAGTGGAACTTGGCATGAGCAAAAAAACATTGTATCGGTTCTTCCCTGGCAAAGAACATCTTTTTAAGGAAATGGTCACTGGAATGAGATGTAAATTTGAAGATTTTGTTCAGGAATTATGGGGAAATACCGAAATGTCTTTCATTGAAAAGCTGAAAAATATGATGAATTATATTAGCAATCAATCAAGTGCTTTCCGGGGACCTCTGGCGCATGATCTTCAGAAAAATTTCCCTTTACTCTGGGAAGAAATAAATGAATCCAGAAAAACTCATTCCCTCCAAAAATTTAATCTTCTTTTAAATGAAGGTATTGAGAGTGGAGTTTTTCGTAAAGATATAGATCAGCAGATAGTCGTCCTTTTGTTCATGAATGCAATTCAGGGAATTTTGAGCCCTGAGATATTGGCTCAGCTTCCTTATACAGCAAATCAGGTATTTGAATCGATTATTAAAATCCTAATGGAGGGTATTTTTACTGAGGAAGGAAGACATAAATATTTATCTATTAAACATGAAGAAAATATTTTATCAACAACAAATATTAAAAATTAGGAGTATAGCCTGATGAATTTCCGAATTACTAAATTAATCTGGATATTTATTTTATGGGGACTCATCTCAATAAATGGATTACCCCAGGATGTGAAAAAACTTTCCATTGAAGAAAGTGTGCAGATTGGACTAGAAAATAGCCACTCCCTACATTCTTCTAATGAGAAAGTTAAAAATGCCCAATCAAGGTTGAGTGAATTAAAAACTAATCTACTCCCCTCATTAAAATTTAGCGGCATGTATACAAGGTTAAGTCCTATCGAACCTTTTATTTTGTCTGTTCCTGGACTTGGGACTTTCAATTTAGCGTCAAATATTGTTAATAATTATAGTGCAAAACTTACACTCCAGCAGCCCCTGTTTACTGGTTTTAAACTCCTCAGCAGTGTTGATATGGCTGATTATAATGCTCAAGCTCAGAAACAGGATTATACCAAAGATGAACATGATCTTATTTATAATATTAAAAATGCGTACTGGATTCTTTATAAAGCTAATCAGTTAAAAACGGTAGTTGATGAAAATGTTAACCAGATTAAAGCGCACCTTGAGGATGTAAATAATATGTTCAATCAGGGTTTGGCAACAAAAAATGATGTCCTTAAAGTGGAGGTCCAGCTTGGTGATGTTCAGATAAAACAGATTGATGCAAATAATAATGTCCGTCTCAATATGATCAGTCTCGATAATGTAATGGGGCTTCCTCTGTCAACTCAAATTGAAACGGTTGAAAAAATAAATTCCAAAGTTGAAACCCTTAATAATTTAGATATTTATTTGGACAAGGCATATCAATACAGACCTGAACTTTTAGGAATGAATTTCAGGATAAAAGCCGGTGAAAGCGGTGTTACTCTGGCAAAATCAGGATGGTGGCCCCAACTTTTTCTAATAGGCGATTATCTGTCTGCCAGGCCTAACCAGAGAATATTCCCCACTACTGATACATTCACTGATACCTGGGATGTTTCTCTTTCCGTTTCTTGGGATCTATGGAACTGGGGTGTTACTGGGCATCAAACTGATCAGGCTCAAACCCAGGTCGAACAGGCAAAAGATTCATATAAAATTACAAAGGATAATATTACTCTTGAAGTTACTCAAACTTACCTGAATATTTTGCAGGCAAAAGAGAAAATCATGGTTGCTGATAACAATGTATCCCAGGCTGAGGAAAATTATAGGGTTACCGATGAGAAATTTAAAAATGGTCTTACGCTTAATTCAGAACTCCTCGATGCCGAGGTTGCTTTGCTTACTGCAAAAACAAACTTCGTTCAGTCGCAGGTTGATTACGAATTAGCCAAAGCCCAGCTTGAGAAATCTTCCGGTGAATCATCATTAAAATAAGAAATTAAATATTAGAGGTAAAAATGAAACAAGTAAAAATCATTATCATACTCGTTGTTGTCATAAGTGTTATTGTAGGTCTTCTCCTTCATAATAAATCACTGATGGCGGCAAAATCAAAGAATGAACAAATAGAAGCTTACCCGGTTACTATAGCGTTAGTTCAAAATGAAAAAGTAACAAATAACCTCGAGCTTGTTGGAACAATAACTGCAAATAATGATGTCGCCATTGTTTCAGAAGCACAGGGTAGGGTAGTAAAAGTTTTGGCTCAGGTAGGGGATTATAAACCTGCCGGTTCTGTATTATTTCAGCTTGATGATGAGCTTAAACTTGAAGCTTATAAAACAGCCGAAGTAAATTATCTTAAAGCAAAAAAAGACTATGAAAGATATGATGCCCTTTACAATGGTAAATCTGTAACCGATGCCCAGTACGAGCAGGTAAAGCTTGCATACCAAGCGTCTGAATCTCAATACGTTTTGGCGAAAAGAGAATATAATGATACTAAAATAACTACCCCAATATCCGGAATCGTTACAGCCCGTATTGTTGATCTGGGTAATTACGTCAATAAAGCATCTGTCGTTGCCAATGTTGTCGATATATCTAAGCTAAAAGTAAAACTCAATGTTGCCGAAAAGGATGCCTTCAAACTTAGAACAGGTGATGATGTCGATGTAACAACTGATGTTTATCCGGGAATTGTGCTAAATGGTAAAATATCTTCCATTAGTTCAAAAGCTGATGAAGCACATACATACCCTGTTGAAATAATTTTGGCTAACTCAAAGGATCATCCTCTTAAATCAGGAATGTTCGGTCGTGTCTCGTTTACTTCAATTCAAAATAACGAATTGTTAGTGATGCCCCGCGAAGCATTAATTGGTAGTATCAAAGATGCAAAAGTATTTGTTGTTGAAGGCAGTATTGCTAAAATGAAAGACGTCCTGATCGGTAATGCTTTTGAGAACTGGCTTGAAATAAAAGGTGGCCTGAAACTGGGTGATAAAATTGTAGTCAATGGACAGAATAATTTGCAGGATAATGATAAAATTATAGAAAAGAAATAAGTAGGAATTTATAAAAAATGACAATAACAGAATTAGCAATCAAGCGCCCCACAATTATTGTGGTTATATTTTCAGCCCTTATGGTCTTGGGGTTATACAGCTTTACTAAATTGAACTATGAGTTGCTCCCTAAAATATCTCCCCCGGTTATTACCATAGCAACTATTTATCCGGGTGCTTCCCCTAATGAGGTTGAAACTTCGGTTACAAAACCCATTGAGGATGCAATTTCCACTCTTGATCAGATCGATGCCGTAACCTCTACCTCCTCGGAAGGAATTTCTTTCGTTACCGTGACGTTTGCTCAAGCTGCGGATGTTGATATCGAGCTTCAAAATGCTCAGAGGAGAGTTAATGCCATTACTTCAGATCTTCCTACGGATGCTAAAACTCCTACTATATCAAAATTTGCTCTTGATGAAATTCCGGTGCTCAGAATGGGGCTCACAAGTAATCTTCCTTCAAGGGATTTCTATCAGTTTATTAAGGATCGCATTCAGCCAAGATTATCTAAGCTTGCAGGAGTTGGACAAATTACCCTCATTGGCGGTGATGAAAGAGAAATTAGAGTCAATCTCGATGCGGATAAAATTCAATCGTATGGTCTCTCAATTCTTCAGGTCACCCAGATAATTAAAGCTTCCAATCTTGATTTTCCTACCGGTAAAATTGAGAACTCAAAAAATCAGTTTATTGTAAGAGTAGCTGGCAAATTTAATTCTGTAGATGCCCTTAGAAATTTGGTTATTGCTAAATCAAAGCAGGGAGGCGATATAAAACTTTCCGATATAGCCGAAGTTCAGGATGGGCAGCGGGATTTTACAAACATCAGCAGGATCAATGGTATAACTTCTGTCGGTATTATTGTAACAAAACAATCCGATGCAAACTCTGTGGAAGTTAGTAAACTTGTCAGAAAGGAAATTTCTAAAATAGAATCCGATTATAAAGTTCAGAATGTAAAATTCGATATCGCTGAGGATGGTTCTCTATATACTATTGATGCTGCAAATGCTGTTAAGGAAGATCTAATTCTTGCGGTTCTGCTTGTTGCTGCTGTAATGTTCCTGTTTCTGCATAATATTAGGAATTCTTTCATTGTGATGCTTGCAATTCCGGCTTCCCTAATTTCAACTTTTCTTGTTATGTACGCCGCCGGTTATACTCTTAACTTAATGACCCTTTTGGGTCTTTCCCTTGTCGTCGGTATTCTCGTGGATGACTCCATAGTTGTGCTTGAAAATATTTATCATCATCTCGAAAAGGGAGAGAAGCCTAGGGAAGCCGCTTTGAATGGTAGAAACGAAATTGGATTTGCCGCTCTTGCCATCACGCTCGTCGATGTTGTCGTTTTTGTGCCTCTTGCTTTAACTGGAGGTCTCGTTGGTAATATCCTTCGTGAATTTGCTGTTGTTGTTGTTATATCAACTCTATTAAGTTTGTTCGTTTCTTTTACTGTCACACCTCTTCTTGCATCAAGATTCAGCCGGCTCGAAGGTCTGACAAATAGGACTATTATCGGCAAATTTGCTACCTGGTTCGAAAAACAATTTAAACTTCTTACTGTTAATTATATTAGTATTCTTAAATGGTCATTGAACAACAGGTGGAAAGTGGTTTTAGCAACAATCGTGTTATTCATTGTCTCTTTAGCCTTGCTTCCTGCTGGATTCATAGGATTTGAATTTATGACACAAACCGACCGCGGTGAATTCGCTGTAATTTTAGAACTTCCTTCCGGCTCTTCTCTTGAGAATACTAATTATATAACTCAAACTGTTGAAAAGAAAATCAGCTCCATGCCTGAAGTCAGAAAAGTATTCGTCAATGTCGGTGCTTCAAATGAAGGCCTTGTTGGGCAGTCCTCCAACAATATTTCTGAGCTTAATGTAACCTTAAGTTCTAAAAATGAAAGGAAAAGATCTACTGATGACATTGGTGAGGATATTAAAGAATTCGTTCAGCAGATTCCCGGGGTAAAAGTTCATGTAAATCCTATAGGAATATTCGGAACTGCAAATCAATCCCCAATTCAGATCATAGTTAGTGGTCCCAGTCGTGAGGATGTAATGAAAAGCGCTAATATTATTCAGGGGTTTGTAAAAAATATCCCGGGTACATCAGATGTCCGTTTATCCTCTGAAGATGGCAAACCCGAAACCCGTGTTGAAATCGACCGGGAAAAACTCGCTTCTTTCGGTTTATCCGTTGCAGATGTCGGCACTGCCTTAAGAGTTGCCCTTACCGGCGATGATGATTCCAAATACAGGGATGGGAATAATGAATACAATATCAGAATTGTTCTCGATAAATTTGACCGTTCAAATATTGGCGATCTCGGAAAACTTACCTTTACTAATAACAAAGGACAGTCCGTTCAGCTTCAGCAATTCGCAGGTATTTTCCAGAGCAATGGTCCTACAAAACTCCAGCGCAGGGATAAAATAAATGCTGTTATAATCTCATCGCAGGTTATAGGAAGACCAAGTGGTAGCATTGGTAATGATATTAAAAGTCAGTTGGCAAAAACAAAACTTCCCTCCGGAGTTCAAATCTCCTATGATGGTGATCTGAAAAATCAGGCTGATTCTTTCGGGAGTCTTGGTATAGCTATGTTCGCCGCCATCCTTTTTGTTTATATGGTAATGGTTGCCCTTTATGATTCATACCTCTATCCGTTTGTCGTACTGTTCTCAATTCCTGTTGCTATGGTCGGTGCACTCCTTGCACTTGCTTTAACTATGAAAGCATTAAGCATATTCTCAATTCTTGGAGTAATCATGCTAATTGGACTTGTAGGTAAAAATGCCATTCTTCTTGTAGACAGAACTAATAATATGAAACTTGCAGGCATGAGTACTTTCGATGCTTTGATCGAAGCAGGAAATGCCAGGATAAGACCGATTGTAATGACAACCGTTTCAATGATCATCGGTATGTCTCCTATTGCATTATCCTCCAGCTCCGGTTCCGAATGGAAATCAGGACTTGCCTGGGCGCTTATCGGCGGACTTACAAGTTCCATGTTCCTAACTCTTATACTCGTACCCGTAGTATATATGAAATTTGAAATGTGGAAAGTATCTATCCCGGCATTCTTCAGAAAATTATTCCGGAAAAAAGTTCAGGAAATAGATGAAGTTCCTGCCGAAAGCGTTCTCCAGGAAGATTAGCAATTTAACCTTTATCAATACCCGCTTCTTTTGGTTATTCCATTAGAAGCGAGAATTATAAATACTACCTTTATCAAACTTTCCGGTTTCATATTTTACTTATGTTTGTTGTTTATAACATTTTCAAATTAATTCTTTAATTACCTTTTCTTTCGAATATGCTTTTTCTAATACCCCTGAAAAGTAGAGGGTGGTCATTCACTTCCGGAACATCAATCGGATCAGTCCAATTCTGGTCCCATCCTCCTTCCACGCATTCTCGCTCCTTGCCGAAATGCCCCCCCTTGCTAACATTCAACTAACACAGATCCAATACAGAAGTAACTCCCAAGACTGAATGATATAATAATTTAGGCTCAAGTATATAACAATTCAGTAACAAATATGTCGCAACTAAGTTGCCTTCGTAGTCTTACTTACTTTATTTTAAGTAAAACAACCTGCCAAAATTCATTTGCGAATCCTTTTCTGATATCCGGCATCCTACTATTAAAAAAAGGAAAAATTATGGAATATATAGTTGAAGGAACCGATACAAATTTTGATCAGGAAGTTATCAAATCAGATATCCCCGTACTGGTGGATTTCTGGGCTCCCTGGTGTGGTCCCTGCCGGATGGTTTCCCCCCTGGTTGATGAATTAGCTGAGGAACTAACAGGAAAGCTTAAAGTTGTTAAGGTAAATACAGATGAAAATCAGGAAATAGCTATAAAATATGGTATCAGAAGTATACCAACATTAGGTATTTTTAAAAATGGAGAAATAGTTGACGGTGTGATTGGAGCAGTACCTAAACAAGCCATTAAAGCTAAAGTACTCCCGCATTTAAATAACTAAAATTAACTTAAAATCACCCTATCTGGTATTTCATTAGTGTCATCAGGTTTTACAGGAAAGTGTTCTGCAAGAACCTTTCCTGTTTCTTCTACCCCGTGTATAATTCCCTTTGCAAACATTCCTTTCATAAAAAATTCCTGCATACCATCCTTAATTTTGTGCCAGGTGTTTTCGCCTACCTTATTATTAATAGCAGAATCTGCAAGAATAAAGAACTGTCTTTCTTCTAAAATTATATATATCAATATTCCTGTTTTATCTCTTGTTTTTCCTATCCCTAACCTTACAAATTCATGCTTTGCAAGTTCATCTACAGTTCTTCTTTTTTGAAAGAAAGTTTTTCTTTCCTTTATACTCACACAAATTTCACCCGCCGTTAGCTTTTCATATTCCCTGATTTTGTTGGTAATACGAAGCAGCTCATCATCATTTACAAAGTGATATATTAATTGATTCATAAAGGCTGTAATGTTTATAAATAAAGGTATAAAACTTATAGCTATATCTCAATAGGAAATTAATATATAAAATGGTAAAATTTAATTATTTATAGGAAGCAATTAAATATCCGGGTATTATTTCATAAATTATTGAAATAATACCCGGAAGTAAAACAACACATATCGCTATTTCGGAATCCTGAGTAGATTGATCGTTAATTCACCTGATGTTGTTTGTCCTGTATAATAAATTCTGTATTCGTTATTTAATTTCCTAAAATAAGGATATGCTACAATAACATAATTCTTTACTGAATTTGTATTATTGAAAAATGGAGTGCTTTGTTTTGTAAAATTATAACCATCGATAGAGGTAGCCATCCCAAATGAAGTTTGTTGAAGTGCATTTCCATAAACCATTTTATATTCGTTATTATCAAATATAACTGATGGGTGATGAATACTTCCTCCTTCCCAGGGCATAGTAGCTGTTAAAATTGGGTTTCCGGAATACATGTTCCAATTTATTCCGTCAAATGAAGTAGCTCTACCAATGATATTATTGCTGCCGGAACGGCTTGTGTTGTAATTAAAATAAGCAATGAACATACTGTCTTTTTGAACAATATCTGCCAATCCAATGGCATAATATTGCGAGTTAGCAGCCATCACAGGTGTACTGTTTTTTACCCAATTGATCCCGTCAGTAGAAAGTGCTAATCCTACGCTCAACATACCATTTAAATCGTGACAACCCATGTAATACATTCTAAATTGATTATTTACTTTCAGTACTACTGATGGCACTATACTAAAATCATCCCAGCTTCCCAGTGTTCCTTTGGTCAATACTGGACCACTGCCAATTGTATTCCAACTAATTCCGTCCTGGGATTCAGCATACCAAATACTTGTTTGGGCGCTATTATAAATGGCACAATACCACATTTTGTATATTCCATTATCGAATATAACCTTTGCCTCCGCTACCACATTAGGTAAGGATGGGTTATTGTACCTTGTCAGAATTGGGTTTCCTCCATAATCAGTCCATTGACCGGAATTGCTCGTGCCCCAGGTAACAAAAATATATATTGTCCCCATTCCTGATGTTACAGGATTCAGAGTTAAATTGAGTTGTACAACAACATTTTCCTGAATGAGTACATCAGTCTCGCCCGTATATAATATTGTCCCGTTATTATCCTTTGCATCAACTTTAAGATGCCATGTTCCTATTTGAATAGCTGGAATGCTAATATCAGCAGTTGAGTCAGATATAAGATTAAGATTCTTAGTTATTGTTGTAAAATTTGTCCTGGTGAGTGTAGCTGAGATTACAGTTACTCCTGTTGGAACTGAAGCAGGATCAAATTTGAAAGCGATGCCTCCTGTAGAATTGGAAGGTGGATTAGTAATTGTATTGTTTTTTGAACATCCTATTTGGAGAAGAAAAAGAGAAAGGCAAAAAACGGCTAAAGTTTTTTTCATATATTTGTCCCGCATTTTCTAGTGAATTAGTATTTGCTTAATTAATAGAATTATCTAACTTATTAAAGAACGAATGCATGAACCGAACCATCGAAATTTAGACCTTTGTCACATAAAAAGCAACAGCCCATAACTATTAACCTGCTATGGGCTGCATTTTATGGAGAGAGAAACCCTTAATCTTTATTTTTTCGAAACTTCTATATCACCCCCTGATGTTTTCGCATAAAGAGGGTTGCCGCCATTATTAATATCCGCTTCAAATTTGTTTGAGGATACCTTTACGGCATTGTTTCCCTTAAAATCGCAGGATATACGTCCGCCAGAGCTTGATAAATTTGCCGCTGCATTGATATCGGCTGGTAAATTAATATCAATATCTCCCCCTGATGTATTTAGCTCAATACCTTTGTTTTGTCCCTTATAATCCAGTTTAATATCCCCCCCCGAGGTTTCAGCATATATCTTAGAATCATTCCCCGCTAATTTTATATTCCCGCCGGAAGTACGGGCATCAAAATTCCCATTAAAATTATTCGCTGAAATATTTCCTCCTGAAGTTGAAAGCTTCATACTTCCGGAAACATTTTCCACCCTTATTTCACCCCCTGATGTATTGGTCCTTATATTACCGGATGAATTCTTAACGTAAATATTTCCCCCCGATGTTTTCAAATTCGGATTTCCGTTTAATCCTTCCAGCTTTATGTTCCCGCCTGATGTATGTGTTTCAGGATTAAAGTTTTTGGGGAGTTTTATATCGAATTTCAATTTTATCCCTTTATTCCATCCAAAAAAACTGCTCTTTGTTTTTGCAGTTATCTCAACCATGTTTTCATCGTTACTGAATGTGAATTCAGTCTTCTCCTTCGCACGGTTATTTCCAGAAATTTTTACATAAACTTCATTTTTATCCCATGTAGAAATTTCTATATTTCCGGATGATGCATCCAGTTTTAAAGTTTTTCCTTGATTTATCTGGAAGGTTTTTTCTTGCAGAACTTGTAAGTTCTGGTCATCAGAATATGAGTTTTCCATGGTGCATGAAAAAGAAGTTGTCGCCATGAAAATTACAGAGGCAAAAAGAAGCATTTTGTTCATCATCATTTTCTCCTGATAATCTTTTATAATTTTAGACTATAAAATGCTGAAAAAGTTACTTTAATAATATGAAAAATACTTTATTGGTCAGATTAACTGATAACGGACTCTTTTGTGAGATCGGCGGTTTCTATATCGACCCATGTAAAGCGGTTGACAAAGCCCTTATCACTCATGCACATTCTGACCATGCCCGTCCAGGCTCCCGTTCTTATTTAACAGTTAAACAAGGGGAACTTCTACTTAAACAGCGGCTTGGAACCAGAATAAGTCTCCAGACAGTTCATTATGCAGAAGCTATTTATTTAAACGGCGTAAAAGTTTCCTTCCATCCTGCGGGACATATCCTTGGCTCCGCACAAATTAGAATTGAATATAAAGGTGAAGTTTGGGTTATCTCAGGTGATTATAAGATTGAAAAAGATTTGACTTGTGATAAGTTTGAACCCGTTAAATGTAATACTTTTATTACTGAATCAACTTTTGGATTACCAATATTCAAATGGCGCAGTCAGAATGAACTTTTTGATGATATAAATTCCTGGTGGCGTAGAAATAAAGACTCAGATACAGTAAGTATTATTTTCGGTTATGCATTGGGAAAAGCACAAAGAATTATTTCCGGTCTTGATCCTTCCATAGGAACTATCTATACTCATTCCACAGTCGGGATTATAAATCAGTGTTACAGGGATTCCGGAGTTAAACTCTCCCAAACTAAAAATATCAGTGGGATCAGCAGTGAAAAACTTACTCCTGGCACAATGATTATTGCCCCGCCATCAGCCGATCAGTTACAATGGTCAGGTAAATTTCCGAATATTTCTTCCGCTTTTGCCTCAGGATGGATGCAGATCAGGAAGAATAGAAAACGTAATTCCTTCGACCACGGGTTTTCCCTATCAGATCATGCCGATTGGGAGGG
>OBLT010000598.1_pt1 | contig 23236 bp, 20 predicted proteins | sample 1518721 | NCBI WGS metagenome assembly OBLT01 (sample SAMEA3539307, study PRJEB22396) | soil metagenome | biome: tundra; feature: field; material: soil | place: USA | collected 2010-05 | depth 0.15 m | reverse complement strand
ATGTTTTGCACTTTGTTGGCAAGATACATAGCGGCCTGTTCGCGCGCGCCTTCTTTTCCTTTTTTCGAGTCGCGGCCGATGCTGCCGACAATCACGCAGCCGAGCACCAGCTTCGAAGCGTCTCTGCCCGCTTTCGCCGCGCCCTCTTCCATATTCTTTTTCGAATAGCGGACAAATGCCGGAGTCGTGATCGACGCCGTGAGCAGACCGTCTCCGAGCGATCCGCCCAGCTTCTGCATCGCTGGTCCTGTTCCTGCAACATAGACCGGAGGGACTTTGCGCGACGTGTGCGCGTCGCTTTTGAGCGGCGGAACGCTGGCGGCGAAGACTTTACCCTGATATTCGAACTTGTCGCCCTTGAGCACGCCCCGGATGACCTCAATGCTTTCGCGCATCACGGTCGCGGGCCCCACCTTCTCGCCTTCCCCCTCGCCGATTTCCTTCATGAAGATCTTCGACGCGCCCAGGCCCAGGAGGAAGCGGTCCCCGGCCAGGTCCTGCATGACACGCGCTTCCATGGCGATCTGGACGGGATGACGGGTGTACGGAGAAATGATTCCCCATCCAAGTTGAATCCGTTTAGTCTGGTTGGCGATCACAGCCAAGATGGCGGTGGAGGAGCGGGCCTCGAACGAATGTTTCCGCCACCAGGGATAGGCTTCCGCGATCCAGAAGGTGTCAAAGCCCGCCTCCTCGCACGCCTTGGCCATGGCGGCGGTTTCCTGGACGGGCTCCATGCTGAGTTGAAGGACTCCGATATTAAATGGGATGGACATTTCGATTCTCTGTTCCTGCTTTCCAGTTTCTCGTTTCTGGTTTCTTGCGAATACTGCGAAATAAAACTCTAGTCTGGGTCGGACCAGGCGTGCTCCAGGCCTTTGATCAGCTCCCATACGGCTTTATTTAGGGGTGTTGGAATACCGGTCTCCTCGCCCCATTTCACGATTGCGCCGTTCATGAAATCGACTTCAGTCTGTCGTTTGGCGAGTACGTCCTGCAGCATCGACGCCCGGTGTTTTCCGGGAGCGCTCGCACCCTTTTGCACCAGCGCTCGAGGGTCGCCGTGCAGTTCGATGCCCAGCGCCTTCGCTACCGCCTCACCTTCCGTAATCAAGTCATTGAATAGATGCGCAGTTGCCGGAAATCGCGTGGCAGCCCCGTGATGCAGCAGAGTCAGGGCCCCGACTGGGTTGGTGGCAGCGTTGAAGATCAGCTTCGTCCATTGCGCGCCGCGCGCATCTTTGAGGGCGATCACGTTCATGCCTGACCGCGTGATCAGGCCCGCCAGTTCTTCGACCTTAGACATCGCTGTGTTCGTTGGTTCGAACGGCCCAATCCAGGTGTCGCCTTTGATATCGAAGCCGACGTGGCCTGGGCCAACCGGGTGTCCGGCGGGGAAGGTCGTGCCGCGGATCACGTACTTGACGTGCTCGGCGATGATCTCCTCGTTGCCGACTCCGTTCTGCACAGAGCAGATGGCGCTTGCGCCGTCGAATGCGTGCGCTACCTGTGCAATCGCGCTGCGCGTATGGATAGCCTTAGTGGCTACAATGCCGTAATCGCAGCGGGGCAGTTCCTTCGCGTTGCTCGTAGCATTGAGCTTTGCCGTGAACTCAGCTGCTCCAGAAAGACGAAGGCCGTTCTTGCGGATGGCGTCGATGTGATCTTTCCAGACGTCATAGGCCCAGACTTCAGCCTCGCCTTTATGGGCGAGGTGCGCGGCAAACAGGCTGCCGACCGCGCCACAACCGACAATGCAGACCTTTAGCAATGCCACACTCCAAGTTCAAGTCCAAAGTAAGAAGTCAGATTGCAGAAGTAAAAACTCTAGGACTCAGCACCAAGGGGTTACTTCTTCAATCTGACTTCTTACTTCTGACTTCCTCTCGTTTCCTCTCCCGTGAAGAACTTCCACGGCACGTCCGCCAAACACTCGCCTTCGGTCTTGCCGATGCGGTACGTATCCTGCGTGTAGAGGCAAACCTTTCCATTCTGATCGACGACCTGAGGGTGCAGGGAGAAGATCATGTTCTCTTCCAGCGGCACGTCCGTCTTATCGCCGATGGCTGGATATTCAATCATCGTGGTCCCAATGCTGTGTCCCGAAAGATGCCCGAGCGAGAAGCCACTCTTCGCAAAGGTATCGGCAACGGCACGGTGAACCGTGGAGGCCAGTTCGCCCGCCCGCATCAGCTTGCGCGCAGAGTCCATTGCGTGCGGATAGGCATCAGCCATCTTCTGCGTGGTGGCGCTCGGCTTCCCCTGGATCAGGGCACGGGAAAATTCCACCCAGTACCCGCCCGATCCGGTTATTTCCAGCGAATAAAGCAACAAGTCGCCGCCGGCAACTTTGCGATGGCCCGGGACCTTGAAGTAAGCATTGGCCTCGCCATGTTCTCCCGAGAGGAGAATGTTCATCATGCGGGGGCCGGCGCCGCGCGCAAAGAAACGTTCGACCGCCGGCGCCATGATCTCGGCCTCGGTCTTGCCAGGCCGGTAAGCCGCAACCAGCGCCCAGAAGCCGTCCAGGATGATGTCCATCGCGTCGCGGACTTCGACCAGCTCCTCTTCGCTTTTCACGGCGCGCGCCATGTCAAATTCATGGTCGAAGGGCACAAGCTCGAACGAACCTTGCGCCAGTTCGCGATAGTCGCGCACCGCCATGATGAAGTTCATCCCAAACGTGCCGATGCGTTTCCATTTGCGCTCGGCGGCCCGGTCGCACAACCAGCGGCCGGGAAGGTCAGGCCAGACTTGATCTTTCACCCAGGGCGTTATTTTGTCGCCGATCCAGCGGGCTTCGCGCGGGAAGACCAGCGTGGGCTCGCCCGCGAGGGGAATCAGCACGTACACATAGCGGTGCACGATCTCGAAACCGGATGTGTAAAAGACCGCCCCTTCGAACCCCGCATATTGATTGCCACAGACGATCAGGGCGTCGAGATTATGTGTTTGCATCCGCGAGCGGATGTTCTTGTACCGGCGATCGATTTCTTTCTGACTTGACAAGATGACCTCTGATGCCCAGCCCCTAAAGGGGCATCTGATTTCTAAGATTTTTCGGCATCGCTAAAGCGATACCCGGATACGAACCGCACCTACCCTCTCACTTCGCACAATTCGGCGGCCGTGAGGGCGTAGATTCTTGTGATATCCACCAGTGTTTGAATGCGAACCTTTTCTCCTTCCTTGTCGCGCGGGCCGCTGGAAGGGCCATAGTTCACGGTTTCGATACCGAAACGGCTAAGCACGCTGGCATCCGAGCACCACGTGACCACTTCGCGCTCGGGTGGCTTGCCGGTGATGCGTTTGTGATTGCGGTCGATGGCCCGGACCATCGCGTGCTCTTCGCTGATGCGCGCGCCGGGAACCGAAACGTAGGTTTCAAACTCCAGCCCCCAGTCGGGGTGCCCCTTCTCCAGTTCGAAGAAGATCCGCTGGATCTCGCGGCGAGCTTCGGCCATAGGAATCGTGGGCGGGACACGCACATCGAGGAACAAGTCGGTTTGTTCGGGAGTGCGACTGGCGCGCCAGGCGTGTCCTCCGCGAATGCCCCCAAGATTCACGATCGCCTTCTTGCCGCCGTAGGCAGCCTTCTTCTCCCATCCTTCAATCCACTTCAGGATGGGCGGCATAAGTTCAATCATGCGTCGGATGGAATTCATCTCCTCACGGCCTTCGCAAAAAGCGGTGTGCACGTAGATTCCCGTGCAGGAGATGCGCACCCACATGGAGCCGAAGTGTTCGAGAACAACGTGCATGTCGGTAGGCTCCCCGAGAATACACATGTCGGGCAACACTCCGTGATTTACCAGGTAGTGCGTGCCGTATCCATAACCGCGGTACTCTTTGCCTTTGAATTCACCCCACTGCGTTTTCTCGATTTCGCCGGCGACGGCGGCAATAATCACATCCCCTTTCAGACGCACGCCAGCGCGCTGCAGCGCCTTCACGGCGTTCGTGTAGCAGACGAGCGCGCCCTTCATGTTGTAAATGCCCAGGCCGTAGATGAACCCGTCCTTGATGACGGCGTGCGGCTTGTAGCCGAGGCCGGAGAGAAATTCCTCGCGGCCAGTGTTGGAGGTATCCATGTGGCCGTTGAACATCAGGTTCTTGCCGCCGCCCGAACCCTTCCAGCGGCCGACCACATTGGCGCGCGCTTCTTCGACTTCCTGCCAGGTGACGTCGAGCCCAATTTTTTGCAGCGCGGATTGCATATACTGCGCCATCTGTAGTTCTTCGCCGGTCGGGCTGGGAATGTTGATCACGTCGCTCGACATGGAGACAATTTCGTCTTCGCGGACTTCGGCCAGGATCCGGTCGATCAGCTTCGGGTCGAGGGCTGGGGCGGATTTTGTTTTCGTCTGTTGCACAATTCGTCGTTAGTCGTTTGCTACTTTCCTGTAGAGACGCGGCTTGCCGCGTCTCCAGCCGGCGAGACGCCGGCGCTACGGTCTAGTGCTTCGCCAGACGGAAGTCGTCTGGGTCGGTGCACAGTTTTTCGTTGCCGGTTTCGGTGATCAGAAAATTGTCTTCCAGCCGCAACCCCCCGCCGCCGGGCCAGTAAATGCCGGGCTCGATCGCCAGCACCATCCCCTTTTTCATTTCGCCGGTTCCGGCCTGGTGCGCGTAAGGCCATTCGTGGGCGCGGGCACCGACGCCGTGGCAAATCGGATGGGAGGGCTGTCCAGGGTATCCACCTTGGGCGATGCGAGCGCGAATGAACTTGTCGAGTTCAGGGAAACTGGCCCCGGCCTTCGCGAAAGAAACAGCGCCATTGAAAACCGAGAGCAGCAGGTCGAGCAGTTTGTGATACTCAGGCTTCAATTCGCCCGGGCAGGCATTCTTGGTGAGGTCGGTCCAATATCCATCGGCACAGACCCAGATTTCGAAAAGTGTAGGCTCGTCTTTCTGAATCGGGCGATCGCCGGTAGCCGTGAACGTGGCGATGCCCTTGCCCGACCACACCAGCGTGAAGGCCCGCGCCATCTCGACTTTACCCTTGTATCCCACGCCGGTTCCGTGTACGAAGCCTTCATACATGGCTCCGACTTCGCTCTCTTTCATGCCCGGGCGCATGTGCTCGCGAGTGTAATCCATCGCGAGGGCCGCGAGTTCGTTGGCTAAACGCATGCGCTCGATTTCCTGATTGGTCTTGATCGAGCGGGCTTCGTTGAGAAGCGGTGTTGCGTCTATGACCTCACCGCAGAACTTCTTGAACGATTCGAAGTAGGACATCATGAAGGTGGTCGGTTCGCCCACCATGCGGTCGGCAGACTGCGTGCCCATGTTAAGTTCGACCGCAACTTTGTCGGTCAGGCCGCGCCGCTTCAGGACTTCGTAGGCGCGATCCCAGGCTCGGAATTGGGGCGGGCGCGCATCGCTCTCGTCATAGCCTTTAAAGTACAGAATGTCCTTCGTCCACGAGTTTCGCTCAGCGTCGGCCTGCTGCGGCTCGAGGGCAATCAACGTGGGTTCGCCATCGCACGGAAAAATGACGGCGTCATATCCCTTCATGCACCAGTAGTTGGTGAGATAGAGAACATTGTCAGGCGCACGGCAGACCAGGGCGGAGAGGCCGTGGGCTTTCATGAGGAAACGGACTCGATCAAGCTTCGTGTTGTCGATAGGCCAGGCCATCAGTGAACCGTCACCGGCTTGTTTTCGTCCTGGAAATTCCAAGCGGCTTCTTTCCCTTTTATCAAGCGGTACACCGCACTGTGCAGCGGCGCCGGTACGCCGGTTCGGTGCGCTTCGCGGGCGATAGCACCAGAAAGAAAATCCACTTCCGTCGCTGACTGGTGGCGCACGTCCTGCAGCATCGAGGGCGGATGATTGGTCATCGCTCCTATCTTGTTCATCTCCCAGGGATCCTCATGCAGACGAATGCCGGCGCCTTCCGCCACACTCTTGCCTTCTTCGATCAGCGCGTGCAGCAGATGTCCCAGATCGGAGAATCTGGATTCCTCGGCGAAGTGCAATGAGTGCGGAAGGCCCGTGAGCGCGGAGACACCGTTCACCGAAGCATTGAAGATCAGTTTCGACCACTGCGCCGGTTTGGCATCTTCGAGCGCCTGTGCTTTGAGCCCCCCGGCGACAATCAAGTCCGCAGCTTCTCTCACGACCTCATACGGTGTGCCGGTCGGCTCGAAAGGACCCATCCAGGTTGGGGTGTCGAGTTCGTACTGGACGTGCGTGTCAGTGTGACGCGTGCCGCTCATGAAAGTGGTACCGCGGATCAGATAACCGCGCGTATGGCAGGCGATGATCTCTTCGCTGCCAAGTCCGTTCTGAGCAGAGAGGATCGCGCCCTTGTCGAAACAATGGCCCACGAGCCGAATCGATTCCGCAACCTGGGTCGCTTTTGTCGCGACAATGCCGAAATCAAAATCGGGCAGTTCCTTCGGCTTGGTGGTGGCTTTGAGCGCGACCGACAATTCGTGGGTACCCGTCACTCGCAAGCCGTCCCGATTGAGTGCGAGGGCATGATCTTCGCGGCGGACAAAAGCCCACACCTCGGCGACGCGCGCCAAGTGGGCGGCATACAGACTGCCGATCGCACCACATCCAATGATGCCGACCTTCTTCATCTTTTTTCCAGCTTCACCAGCTTCGTCAACTGTCCACTCTCATGATCCGTGAGTGAGCGGAAAATGCTGTCGCCGTTGTTAAACGAATCGTCAATGAAAATTCCCTGCGCAAAAAGCGCATCCTGCAACGCTGCAGAAATCGTGTGAATCGGCGCTGCTCCACCTTCGCCCATACCCTTTGCCCCGCTGTAGGTATGGGGCGAAGGAGTTGAAATATGTCCATATTTGATGTTTGGAATATTCATGGCGGTGATCGGCGTGTAGTCGCTGAAAGTGCTGGTCAGCATGTTGCCGACCGCGTCGTAAGCACAGGTTTCCATCAGAGCCGCGCCAATACCGTGGGCGGTTGCGCCATACACCTGCCCTTCCACGATCGGCGGATTGATGGCAACGCCGCAATCCTCCACCGCAGCATAGTCGAGAATCGTGGGAACGAACGTGTCGCGGTCCACCTCGATCACCGCGATGTGCAACTGCGCGGAGTAGGTCAGGGTGAGGTTTCCATACTTCGTTTCTTTGTCCGGAACTTTGAAAGGGGCGCGCCAAACGTAGCGGCAGTTGAGCGTGACATCTTGCAGTTCTGGAGAGAGCACAGCGCTATTCACATTGACGATGTTCGCCAGGCCCCAGTAGTTGATGGACTTGCCGGTGCTCATGGCCTTGACTTCCGGCCCCTGCTGGCCAACCCCGAATTCCAGGTCATCTTCAGTCGCTTCGAGCACATGTGCGGCCAGGCGCTTCATCTCGGTCTTGAGTTTCTGCGCTGCGCCGTGCACCGCCGACAAGCCTGAGACCGCAAACTGACTGGCATACGTCCCCGAAAATCCGGTGTGCACATTCCGCTCCGTATCGAAGCCAGTGCGGACGGTGATCAAGTCCGGAGGAATGTTGAGCACGTCAGCGACGACCTGCGCCGAGACCGTCTCATGTCCTTGACCTTGCGGGCAGGAGCCGACGGCGACGACAACCTCGCCATAAACATCGAGCTTGCAGTTGGCACCCTGCGAATTGCCGGAAAAGGGAGCATTCGGGTTCACGATCTGGGATTGTCCGAAATTGTTGGTTCCGGAATCGAGCGTGGTCCCGATCCCGATCCCAATCCAGCGCCCGTCCTTGCGCGCATCAGCCTGTTTCGTTTTCCAGTCATCCCATCCAATCAGCTTCTTGGCCACATCGAGCATCTTGGGATAATCGCCCGAATCGTACACGCAGCCGTTGGGCGTGGTGTAGGGGAATTCCTCCGGCCGAATGTAATTGCGCAAGCGCATTTCGTCTGCTGGAATCCCGATCTCGTGGGCACAGATGTCGACAATGCGCTCCAGAAACCACAGGTGTTGCATACGCGAGTACCCGCGATTCGGACCGACCGGGCACTTGTTGCTGACTGTCTGCGTGAACTCGATGCGAGCGTTCTTGAAGCGGTACGTACCGCAGAACACCTGGGAAAAGATCACGCAGCCCAGAGGTTCATAGCGCGGGTAAGCGCCACAATCATCAATATGCCTTGAGGCGATCGCGGTGATCACTCCGTTCTTGTCCAGGGCGACGCGCGTGTCGCGGAAGGTGCGCTCGTTTCCGTGCGCGCTCGAGACCATGTGCTCGGAGCGGGTTTCCACCCATTTCACCGGACGTCCGCCGGCTTTCTTCGAAGCCAGCGCGCATACCGACATTTGTGGATAGCTGGTGATCTTGATGCCGAAACTGCCCCCGATATCGGCGGTCTGCACACGGATACGATCAAAGTGGACCGAGAGGTGGGCGGCAAGAAACTGAATCGCAAATGAGGGGAATGAATTATTGCACCAGTAATGGATACGATCTTCTTTTGGCTCCCACTGTGCGATCACCACGTTGTTCTCGAGTGGAGTCGAAGAGAAACGATGGAAGTGCATGCGGTCGATCTTCACCACATAGGCTGCTTCCTTAAACGCGTTCTCCACGTCGCCAAACTCCCAGGTGCCAGACCAGATCCGGTTCGTCCCGGCCTCTTCATGAAGAATGCTTTGATCTAGCAGTGCCTGCTCGGAGTCGATTACCGGATCGAGCGGTTCGTATTCGACCTGCACGAGCTCTGCGGCATCATCGGCGATGCTCGGTGACTCGGCAACGATCGCGGCAACTGGCTCTCCCTGGTAACGGGCCTTTTCGACCGCCATGGGAAAGTCGCGGATCTTCTGAGCGTGGTCGGGCGCGATTTCGATAAAAGGCTGCGTCTGGGCGGCCACTTCTTTGCCGGTAATCGTGCAAACGACACCCGGCAAAGCTTCTGCAGCCGAGGTGTCCACACTGACGATGCGGGCATGGGAATAGGGGGAGCGCACGAAACGGAGATACGTCATCTCGCGCAACTTGATGTCGTCCACAAATTTGCCGCGCCCCCGCAGCAGCCGGTCTTCCTCTTTTCGGGGAAGCGACGCGCCTACCCAGCGCTGTGCGTTCTTTTTCTCTTCAGTCACGCTATGAGTGCCTCCACGAACCTTAGGCGGGCGCGAATGCCTACCCGACACAACTACGCCAAAGCCGCCTGTAATCCATCGATCAATTTCTGAATTTGCTTCTTGGCAAGGGGTTGCAGCAGACCGCCGGCTACCGAAGTCAGGCGGCCGAAAACCTGCGCTTCACCCTGCCAATTCACTTTCGTTCCGAGGACGGTTGCGTCTGCGACTCCGTTCGCGGTCGGCGCTCGGTCAACCGCAGCAACCGTCGCAATATTCCCTCCGGCGTCGGCCCCCGGTCCTCCTACGGTTGCGACTGCGAGTCCGTCCGCGCTTGGTGCCGGGTCAACCGCAACGACCGTCGGAACATTCGCTCCGGCGACGACGACTCCCTGTGCTGGTATGGTTGCATCTGCGACTCCGCCCGAACTCGGCGCCAGGTCAAACCCAGCGACCATGGTGACACCCCCTCCTGCGACGTCTCCCTGTCCTTTATATTGGGCGCGGCGCGGCCGATCGGCCTCCGACAGTTCCATCTTCACGTCGGCGCTGCCCTTGATGTAGGAAATGCCCACGTTCACCTTGACGGTGAAATGCGTGGCGTCCTGTACCAGGAGACTTTGAAACTCCGGGAGCAGTGGAGCAAATCGATTGGGGTCGGTGAGGAAGTCGTAAACCTCCTCGGGCCTTTTCTTGACTTCGAATTCGCCAGAAAACCGAATTGCCATCTCAATCTCCGTTCATGTTCCGGCCCGCTTGCCGAATGGCCTTAAAAACGTTCATGTAGCCGGTACAGCGGCAGGTATTGCCGGCGATCGCGTGCCGGATCTGTTTCTCGTCCGGATCGGGATTCTCCGAAAGCAACTGGTAAGTCGAGAGCATGAGGCCGGGCGTGCAATAGCCGCACTGCAACCCATAGGAGTCGCCGAAGGCTTTCTGAATGGGATGGAGTTGGCCGTCTTGCGCGAGACCTTCGACGGTCGTGATCTCGGAGCCGTCTGCCTGCACGGCAAACATCGTGCACGACTTCACGGCGAGCCCGTTCATCAGCACCGTACAGGCGCCGCAATATGTGGTGTCGCAGCCGACATGGGTGCCGGTCAGGTCGCAATTTTCGCGCAGAAATTCGACCAGCAACAAGCGCGGCTCGACTTCCTTGGAATAAGGCTTGCCGTTCACCTTCATCTGGACGACGACTTTCTCCGTAGCGGCGGCTTCAGGCATAGAGATGGCTCCCTTCGATCAGTTCTCCACCTGCGCGGCGTGCTGCAATCTGAATCGCGCGTTTGACGAGCGCGACAATCAACTGGCGCTTATATTCGGCGGACCCGCGCATATCGGATTGCGGATCGGCGGCAGCGCGGGCGGCCTCGGCAGCATCAGCCACCGTTTTGTCACTCAGCGGCTTTCCGCGGAGTGCGGCCTCCGCATCCGTCGCACGAATTGACATAAGACCGACGCATCCCAGAGCAATCGCGGCATTTTTGCAGACGGCGCCCTCCATCGTGAGTTGTACGGCGGTGCTTGCGCTCGGATACACCGGAGCCGTCCGCTTGAAAGCGAGGTAGGCGCCGCCGCTGCCTTTGGGCGGAATCTTTACTTCAACTTCGGTGATGAGTTCGTCGTGTGCTAGTGCCGTGGTGTAAGCGTCCTTAATGAAGTCGCTCAGGGCAACCTTGCGTGCGCCGTTGGGACCAAGGCAATGGACGGTCGTATCGAGCGTGATCAGCGCGTTAGCCCAGTCGCCGCTAGGATCGGCTTCCGCGAGCGAGCCGCCGATGGTGCCCCGGTTTCGCACCTGCACATCGGCGATGCCGGCGCCACAGTCATGCAACACAGGGATCTTCTTCGCCAGTGCCGAGTGCTCAATTTCCGCGTGGCGGGTCATCGCGCCGAATCGGAGCGCGCCCGCTTCTTCCTTGATGAACGACGTTCCGGAGATGAAGTTCAGGTCCACCAGGTGTTCGGGGTTGGCAAAACGCAGTTTCAATAGCGGGATCAGGCTCTGTCCGCCGGCGAGCAACTTGGCGCCTTCGCCAAGTTGTCCCAGCATCGAGACCGCTTCTTTCAGTGATCCCGCCCGGTGATAGTGAAATGATCGCGGATACATTGCAGTTTTTGTCTCGCTTCTTAAGCCAACGTGCGTTGCCGCGCGAATCCCCAGGCGGTTGCCGTCAAACCGACAATGACCAGCCCCGGTCCCACCACGGCGAGCGCTTTGAGTATAAAAGCACCATGATGATACGTCTGAAGAATGACTGCCAGCGGGAACACGGCACTTCCGGTCAGCAGACCGATCGCAATCGCCTGCCGCATGGCCTCGCTGAAGTTCACTCGCTCGAAGAGCGCACCCAATAAGATCATGAGCATCCCGAGTCCGATCCAGTGCGAGTGAGCGTCCACCTGGCGAACATAGTCGTACTTCGTGCTCGCGTAGGCCTCGAGGGCAGTCTGGGATTCTGACGAATTCCGCTCGGCAGCGCTGGCAAAAGCGTGGGCGAGCGATCCACCCATTTGATCGAGTGTCTGGTGCTCCACGAAAACAGCATCGTACAAACCATACAGCATCCCGACGGCGGCCAGCGCCATTCCGCCAAGAACGAGGAGCTTGCGCGACCCGGTCATCGGGCACTCTCCGCGGCGTCGAGACGGCCCGAATAACGCAGGATCCCAACCAGCATTCCGATCAGGCCGATGATGACCATCAGGCCGCCCAGGTCGGCGATGCCGCCGGCCAGCAACCCAAGTTTCAGTTCCAGCAGCACAAAGACCGGCAAGATCACGGAGCCGCCGAGCAACGTCTTCACCCAGCGGCGTTTCCATTTTTCGGACAAGAACACGTAAGGCTGCACAAACGAGAGCAGCATGGCGAGCAATCCGAACTCGATGATGTGCGAGTGGGCAGCGATATTCACTGCACGCTCTCCGGCCAGATTGCCGAAATTCGTGACCTCGCCCGTTGCCGCCGCCAGATTGCCTTCCGCTGCAAATCCAATCATCCGCTGCAGAATCGCAAGTTCCATCTGCTCGTGCCGATAAAGCATCGTGCCAGCATAGTAAGCGCCATGCAGAAATCCCAGGAGCACCAGCAGCGTGCCGCCGGTGAGAAGAGCGCGAGCGGGCATGGTATCTTCGGCAGGCAATTCCGGTTCCGCGAGTTCGCGGTTTTGCAGGTATTTCCAGAAGCCCCAGGCTTGGACCACAAGAATAAGGATGAGAAGCGCTCCCGAGGAATCGGCCAGCACACTGGCCCATCCGATCACCGCGAACGGACTGTAGGCCAGACCCACGTAGTGAATCAGGAAAATGCCGAGCGGCAACAGAACTCCACCCATGACGAACAAGCCGGCCATCGTTTTCTTCGTTGCCTGCGAGAGCGCGATGTACGGTTGAACCAGCGCAAGGAGCAAGGCCAGATAACCCGCGTCCAGCATGTGGACGTGCGCATCCACCTTGGTGCCTCGGTCTTCAAGCAAACCGCCAAGGCGGCCGAAGATCGCGGTAGCGGCGGCTGCGTCCCGGCTCGCGACTGCATGGCTCGCCTCGATCAAGGCCGCGCCCTGCTGTCCCGCGTTTTGGTGCAGGATGAAGACGGCAAAGATATCGCCGAAGAGCATGCCCCCGGCAATCAGAGCGATACCACCGAAAATATAGAGCCGGCGCGCGCTCGTGGGCGCGAACGTCGAAACCACCAGCGACGATTTGGCAACGGTAGCCATCAATATCGTTATCGTTTTCGCGTCAGTCGGCGGCCACCGCGTCCGAAGGCTTCGGACGGAACACCGGCATGACGTGTTTCGAAAACAGCTGCTGCGTCTTAATGCTTTTCCAGTGCTCGATTCCGCCGAAATTGGAGACGATTGCGAGTTCTCCGATGCCGCCCTTCGCCTGCAGATTCCGAACCTGCTGGATCACTTTGTCAGGTGTACCGACGAAGCCGATTTCCTGCTCGACGATTTCGTCATAGCTCAGTTTGAGCAGCGACTCCATCGCACCGCTGGCGTAAAATCCATACCCTTTTTCCCGCAGCTCTTTCTTCTTGGACTCGCTGGCGATCGATTCGAGCGGCGACGCGTTGAAGGCGAGAAAGTTGTGGAGCGCCTGTTCTGCCTCCTTGCGAATCTGTTTCTCGTCCTCGTCGATGTATACCGGCCGGATATAGACGATGTCAGCTTCGTGCCCGTGCTCCGCGCAGGCCTTCTTGTAGATGTTCAGCGGCCCTTCCAATACTTTCCAGGGCAGAAGTGGCGGGACAAAAATTCCCCAGCCTTTCTCGCCCGCCATCTGGTACGTAATCTCGCTGGTGCCTCCGGTGTAGAACTTGGGAGACGGCTTCTGAATGGGACGGGGAACAACCGAGACATTCTCCACGTTGTAATACTTGCCGTGATAGGAAAACGTCTCTTTGGTGAACGCCAGCTCCAGAATGTCAATCGCCTCGTTGTAGCGCGGGCGGCTCTCCTCGAGCGGGAGGCTCGAAGGCCCAAAGAGCCAGGCATGGCCGCGCCCCAGTCCGCATTCCAGCCGGCCGTTGGTCAGGATATCGGTTTCGGCGATCATGCCGGCCAGACGCATCGGATTTTCCAGCGGCAGGGTATGAAGCGCAGTGCGGAAGCGAATCCGCTTGGTGCGCTGCGCCGCTGCCGCAAACATGGCCAACGGATTTGCGGAGATCGAAAATTTCTGAAAGAAGTGGTGATCAATGACGGAATAGACGTCGAAGCCGCAGTCGTCGGCGTGCTCGATCTGGCGCATAATCTCCCAGGTCAGGTCGTAATGCGACTTGCCCGGTGGGTTCTGCATCTCGCAATAGATTCCGAACCGCATCGTGCCTCCCAGCTGTTGAGTCTCGAAAGTTCAGATCTCTACGGTTTGCCGACCATCATAGGCGAGAGATCCCGCTTGCGGAAATTGCCCGGGGCAAAATTCATCCTGCAGAAAACTGCGGACCCGTATGGTGAATTACCGGGCGGACCACGGAAGCAGCCCACCCGGCGGTGAATTGCATCACCACGTCAAACGCAGCGCAAACTGAATCTGGCGCGGGTTGAATACGGCGCTGGGCGTACCATACGCCGGATTGGGGGAGCCCTCCCGGTAGAACTGCGTCGCTCCCGCGCACCCGGGAGCACCCGGATCCTTCGGGCAGAAGTCTGCCGCTCCATAGCTGGTGTTGTAGTACCGAACGTTAACGGTATTCAGGAGGTTGAACGCTTCCGCCAGGAATTGGAGATGCAACTTTTCATAAATTGGGAAGGTGCGCTCCAGGCGGACATCAACCGTCTGCATCGTGTCTCCCTTAAACGTGTTGCGCGGCTCGTTGCCGACCCGGTCATTGTTTCCAAACACGTCGCCATTGGAGTCAAAGCCGGCGTATTTGGTGAAGTACTGGGGAGATTGCAGCGTGAGAATCGTGCCGAAACTGAAGTCTCGCGCGATCACGTTCCAGCTCTTGGGACTGGAGAAGATCGCGTTACCGACGAAGCGATGCCGGGCATCGTCGGCGGAACTGGCGCGCTCCGCGTGGAAGTTGCCGTTGTTGCTGTCCTGCGGAATCAGCACGAAGCTGGGGTTGGGGCCGTCATCGATGGAATGCGACCAGGTGTAGCTGATGTTAAACGAAAAATTGTTTGACATCCGCTTGCTCATGTTGACGAGCAGGCCGTCGTAAACGGAGTCCCAACCCGAGCGGGCTTCGAAGAAGACGCTGTAATTGTTGTTGCGGAAACCGGGAACTGCATTGACGTGGGGCACGTTCGGAATAACCATTTGCGGGTAGTACGGTGTGCATTTGGGGTTTGGCAAGCCAATCGCGCCGAAGTTGAAGTACATGTCCTTGCAGCTCGCTTGCCCCTTGGAGTTATAGACTTGAAACGTGCCTTGAACATCAGGCTGATTTACATTGTAAAAGCTGCCCAGGTGAACCCCGCGCAGATGGATTCCGGTGATGCTTAGAACCGAGTCCTTGAAGGGTTGGAATTCGAGCGAGGCGCTGGTCTGGATCCCGTACGGGTTCTGACTATTCTGATCGAAACGCACGATGGTCGCAGGTTGCAAGAACCCGCATCCCGCCAGCGTTCCGGCGGGACCATAGGCGGGAACAATACCAGGTGGGCAATCCAGAAATTGGGAGTCCACTCCGTTGGGAAAAAGTGCTTGTCCGGGCGTGCCGAGTATGCCCGTCCCGAACAGCGCGTCCAGAGCAAGATTGGTTATGAACGGTGAGCTCGCAAAACTGAACAGACCCGTATTGGCGTTCAGACTGTTCTCGCCGGTCCTGCCCGGGTAGGTCGTGATCCCGCCGCAGGAAGGCGCCTGGCACATGAGCAGGGGGGAGGGAATAATCCCGTGGAACAATCCAGCACCGGCGCGTAAGACGACGTTGCGCGAGGTTCCCAGGCTGTAAGCCAAGCCCAGGCGCGGGTCGACGTCCTTCCAATTGGTGTTGAGCACTCCCGAAGGCCACTTCTCAAATTCCCAGCGCGCTCCGAAATTCACGGTCAGATTCTGGGAGGCGCGCCATTTATCCTGAAGGTAGAAGCCGGTGTAATCGTGGTCGAGAGTTGCCGCGGCCTGATTGCGGATCGCTTGCGGAATCGCGCCGCCCTGATACACCGCAAGTCCTCCTGCGACAGATGTCTCGTTGAAAAGTGGGTTCGTCGTAGTGCTGAAACGTTCAAAGAAAATCACGAACGGATCCGGACATGACACTCCCGCCGGACATCCGGCCGCGCCGTCGGTGCCGAGAAAAGCAGGGAGGTTCGAGAAGTCTGCTTCGAAGGGATAAAACAGGGGGAAGGATTCGTAAGTGCTGACCCGATCGAAGTTGCCACCGAAACTGATGGTATGGTTCGCCAGGTTGTGGGTCATGTTGTCGACCAGTTCGAAGCGTGACTCGCGATAGATGTCAGGGTTTCCGCGATTGACGCCGACGGCAAAGGTGTTGGCGACTTCGAGGTGGGGCTGAGTCGACACCACAGGGAAATCGAAGTTGCGGTGGGCATACTGCATGCGCAACTCGTTCACCCAGGATGGGGAGAGCACGGTCGTCAAGCCGCCGGCGAGCGACTGGTCGCGAATGTTGTTGTTCTTGAATGCAGAGGGCAGGTCGAAGCCATTGTTGAGAGGCGACTGGTTGGTCAAACGACCGTCGTTGATGAAATAGCGAACATAGAGATTATCGTGGGCGAAGTTCTGATCGAGCCTGATCAGGGCATTATCAGTGTTTCCGTTGCGCAGCACAAAGAGATTTTCGGCAGGCAGGCCGAAGACGGTCGTCTTGACGTTATTAATGGCCGCGATATTGGCCAACACCGTCGAATTGTAAGTGGGAGATTCGGTGCGCCGCTGGCCTTCGTAATTGGCAAAGACGAAGGTCTTGTCTTTAACGATCGGGCCGCCGATGGCGCCGCCAAACTGATTCTGGCGCAGCACATTGAACCCGGGCGCGGAAAGAATGCTGACCGCATCCAGTTTGTTGTTGCGGAGATAGTCGTAGACGGAACCATGGAGGGCGTTGGTCCCGCTTTTGGTGATGATGTTGACGATGCCGGCGGTGGCTCGGCCAAATTCCGTGGTGTAGTCGGTGTTGATGACGCGAAACTCCTGCACCGATTCCTGCGGCGGCGTGCCACGCTGGATGCCGGAGGCGGTGGAGATGTCGTCAGCGCCATCCACAGCGATGAAATTGTAGTGAATATTCTGGCCGGCAAAGGAAAGCTTGGTGACCGGCTCGACGATGACGTCCGTGCTGCCCGAGGTCGTATTGCCGATGGTGATGCCCGGCGCTAACAGCGCAAAATCGATGAACTCGCGGCCGTTTACGGGCAGGTTCTCGATTTTTTGCTCATCGATGACCTCGCTCACCATGCTCCGTGTGGGCTCGGCCACTTCGCCCACGTCCTGCACTTCGACCTGGCTTTGAACCTGGCCAATGGCGAGAGCGAAATCCACATTACCGGACGCGCCGAGGTCCAGGTGAACCTTCTTGGCCGACTTCTGGAAGCCGGGCTTTTCGACTTCGACCGTGTAATCGCCCGAGGGAAGTCCGCCGATCTGATATTCGCCCTCGGCACTGACCACGACGGAACGCTTCAAACCGGTGCCCGCATTCAAGGCGGTAACCGTCGCGCCGGGAATCACTGCGCCGGTGGTGTCCGAGACACGTCCCTGGAGAGTACTGTTGATGGCCTGGCCACCCAGCCAATTCGACACGGTCAAGAACAGCACAAGACAGACGACCCGTCCCAAGCGACTGCGATGGAACAACGAGGACTGAACGGAGCCGCGCGTTCCGGCATCGGTTTCCACAACGTTTTGATCGGTATTCGATTTGGTCATCGGATTCCCCTTCATAAAGTCTGTTGTTATTACCCGGGCAGCTACTGGGTCTTATGCATACTTCGCGCCGCATGTGCGTGCATGATCTGGGTCAGCCTTGATTCGGAGTCCTCGAGGTGCTGCTCCAGCGCAGCGGCACACTGCTTAAGCTTGCCGGTGCTGAGCAACTGACACATTTTCCGGTGGACAGGAATGAGTGCGCCGGGATTGTCGTGACTGCGGTCCACCAGCACCATCCCGACACGGAGTTCGCCGATCACGTTCTTGTAGAAAGATTCCAGCCGCTTGTTCCCGTGAAAGCGGATCAACAGGCTGTGAAAATGAAGGTCGTGGGAGACGGCGCGGGACCAACTCCGGTCGCGCACCGCGAGTTCGTATTCCTCGACCGCGCTGCGAATTTCCTGGAGCAAATCGGGGTCGGGGCGGCGCGCCGCCAGCACGGCGGGCAACTCCAGCATGCGGCGCAACTGGTAGATCTCCTGTACATCGTGCAATGAAAGTTGAGAAACGGCGGCGCCACGATGGAGGTTGCGGCGCAGAAGGCCTTCGAGGGACAAGATCCGGATGGCTTCCCGCATGGTGTTGCGGGAAACGCCGAGAGAAGACGCCAAGGGCAATTCCTGCAGCTGAGTGCCGGGACGAAACTCGCCCTCCAAGATGCGCTGGCGGAGGAGAGTCGCCACCTGGTCCGCGACACTTACGCGGTTAATTTGCGTTGGGTCCATAAAAGGCTATGCGGCTGATGGGATGGAATCTTGCCCCTAACCGTTCACATTGTCAAGTGTTGAAATGTTCAACAATCAGGAAGCTCGCTTGTACGGGCTGGCTCCTTCCACAACCCGTGTCAGACCGCTGGTCTGACGTGCACACGAGCACAGTCAAAACGTGGTGGATCGCCGCGAAAGAAGTCCCGCGAGGAATCGTTTGACGCGGACGGGTGTAGTATAGTGCCGTTTTCGAGGCCAAACAGAAAATTACGGTAAGGAGAAAATGCCATGTCCAGAAACGAACTGATCTTGATGTTTATCGCTTTGATCGTATTCCCATGCGTGGCTGCTGCGCAGGATAAAACTCAGGATCAATCGGAGAAATCCATCAAGCATGTTCCGATCAAGCCCACGTCGGCGGTATCCGGCAAGGAGATGTACACGACCTACTGTGCCGTCTGCCATGGTACGGACGGCAAAGGCGGAGGCCCGGCGGCCAGTGCGCTGAAGGCGCCTCCCAGCGACCTTACGGTCTTGAGTAAGAACAATGGAGGGAAGTATCCCGCGCTGAAAGTCACCGCCGCAATCCACGGCGAAGGCGGTGTTCCGGCGCACGGTTCGAAAGAGATGCCGGTCTGGGGAACGTTATTTTTTAACCTGAGTGGTGGACATGAGAGTGAGGTGCAGCAACGCGTGACGAACCTTACCAAGTACATTGAATCCCTGCAACAAAAGTAGTGCTGCCCAGGCAATCTGGCGGCGCTAAGGAATCGGTTCTCCCCAGTTCTCGGCGAATACGGTGTGCTGCATGGCGAAGCGTCCGGCAAAGCGCTTGTCTTCGCCTTTGCGATGGCCGATCGCCAGTAGTGCAACCACTCGAATGTGGGAGGGGATGCCAAGCGCCGCTTTGACTTGGTCTTCGTAAAAGCCTTCCATGGGCGCGGTGTCGTAGCCGAGCACTTCGGCCATCCACATCATGGTGGTGAAGGCGATCATGGTTTGCCGGTTGGCCCAGACCGCAAAATCGGGAGCGAGTCCGCCGGCGGCTCCGGGAGCGGAACCAAAGAAGCCGGCAATGTTCTTGCGCATGCTGGCGTAGCGGGCCTCATCCCCATAGCCGTGGTGCTGGGCAAGACGGATGATTTCGTCGAGGTCGCCGTGGCGCCAGCTTTCCAGATCGGCGCAGGCGACGATGACCACGGGAGCCTCTTCCACCTTGGGCTGCTTCATGGCTGCCTGGCGCAAGCGCGCGCGCTGTTCAGCGGCGCGCACCACCACGAATCGCCAGGGCTGAAGATTGTAGGCGCTGGGAGCGGAGAGTCCCGCCTCGAGAATCTTCTTGAGGTCATTTTCCGGCACTGGATCGGGCAAAAAACCAGGCGTGGCCCGGCGGTCTTTGACGGCTTGGGAGAGTGACTTCTCGGGACTGGGACTGGAGACTTGCGTCATGTTTCGTTGGGAACCTCAGTTTCTCTGTCGTCCCGGTGCGCGGTTCTCTCTCAGGCCGCACCCGGGTGAACTTCGAATTTCTCGCGCAATCCCTTGCGTTCCAACCGCGGAATGACCTCATCGCGAAAATAAGGAAACTCTTTTACGTAGTCCACAAAACTCAGCGTGGTGCCAGCAAAACCGGAGGCGGTGATCTTTTCCATCTCTTTCACGATGGTGTCGGGATCGCCGACCAGGGGATAGGTGCCGTGTCCGGCGGCGAAGCGATCGCGCAGCATCTGCAGAGCTTCCGCGGGGAATGACTGCGCATGCATGCCTTGCAGGCGCATGAGGTTGTCGACGGCTCCCCAGTCGGCGTTGTCGTGAGCATAGTAACGGTAGTAGTCTTCGGCCTCTTTCTTAGTGGGGCGGCACACTACATGACACAAGGTGAAGACGCCGGTATTTCTGCCGAGCTTGGCGGAGTTTTCCTTGATGGCGTCCACTTCCGTTTTGGATTTCTCAAGATCGACGGAGATGGCGAAGAGAAAGTCAGCGTTGCGCGCCGCAAAGTCGCGCCCCTCACCTGATCCGGCGGCGTTCATGATGGGGGGAATTCCGTCGTAAGGACGAGGGAATCCGTACACTCCTTTCAGATGATAAAACTTGCCATTCCAATCGGACGGGCCATTGTGGTTCCAGATGGCTTTGACCACGTCGAACCACTCTTGCGCGAGGGCGTAGCGATCGCTGTGCTTCTCGGGGAGATCAATACCGAAAGCATCGTACTCGGGCTTGTTCCATCCGGCGACAATGTTGAGACCGAGGCGCCCGTGGCCGAGTTGGTCGGCGGTAGCGAGTTGCTTGGCGGCAACCACGGGATGGATGAACGCGGTGTGAACGGTAGCGAAGATATTGAGCCGTTTCGTGTGGGCCAGCAGTCCGGTCGCCCAGGTCAGGGTCTCCAGCACGCTGCCATGGAAGTCGGTCTCGCCGCCGTAACCGATCCAGCGCGCGATGGGCAGCAGGAATTCGATTCCTGCTTCATCGGCAAGTTGTGCCAGTTGGATGTTGTTGTCCCAGGAATTGACCCAGCGCTCGGGAACTTTTGTGACCGACATGCCGCCCGAGCAATTCGGAGAAAAGAAGCCCAGCTTCAACTTGTTGTTATTCAGAATGGAAGACTGTTTTCGACCCATGAAACCCCGAGGCGACTTTGTGCCAGGATTGTACGCAAGGTAACTGCGCATTATGCCTGAAAAACAAAGCGGTGGGAAAGCGGTTTGGCGTAACCCGTGCTCCCCCAGTATCATGTTGGCAACACCCTGGCGTGCTTTATCTTCGATTTTCCGCGCGCCGCCCAAAATGCTGCAGAAACGGATCGACGATCAGGAAACCATCTCGCGGGAGAATATCCGCGAGGCGGAGGACATCTTCCTGCAGCATCTCAAGCGCGTGGGCCTGAAGCAGACTGAGCAGCGGAGTGCCATTCTACGGACTTTTCTGGAGACTCGAGAACATCTTTCGATCGACGAATTGCATCGTCTGGTCAAGAGAACTGACCCGCGCATCGGTTTTACAACTGTCTATCGCACGCTGAAACTGCTCGCCGGTTGCGGCCTGGCCAGCGAAGTCGCTTTTCACGACGGCATTGCGCGTTACGAACACCAGTACAACCGCCGCAGTCATCATCACATGGTGTGCACCGAGTGCGGTGCCTCGGTCGAATTCTTCTCGCAGAAGGTTGGAGAAATCGAACAGGAGATCGGACGCAAACACCGCTACGTTACCACCCGCCACAGTTTCCAGATCTACGGCGTTTGTGAAGACTGCCGAAAGAAGAGCAATGGACGCCGAATTGTCTAGTCCCGCGAATCGCCCGGAGAAAAGTTCCGCGAATGCGGGGCCAGGTTCTGTGAAATGTCCGCATTGCGGGTGCGTGATGCCGGCGAACGCAGCCTTCTGTCCGGGCTGCGGATGGTCGATGACACCGATTCCCCCCGCGGAACGGGCTGCCGCAGCGGTCGCTTATCTTCCCTTAGTGCCTCCCGCAGTGATCTTGTTTCTGCCGGCATTTCGCAGCAACCGCTTTGTCCGCTTTCATTGCTGGCAAAGCATTATGCTCTGGGGAGTGTTTTTCGTGCTGACTGTTATCGCGCTCTTGCTTTCGAATGTCACGGCCGCGATGGTGTTTCTTCTCTTTGGAATCCTGGCGTCGCTGGCCATGTTGTTCTTGTGGATTGTGTTGTCGGTCAAGGCATGGGAGGGCGAGCGTTTTGAACTGCCGCTGTTTGGAGAACTGGCGGCGCGGATGAAATAAGGCAGGTCTCAGGTTCCAGGTGTCAGGTGTTAGGAAAACCGTTGACGGCGAGTTGAAATTTGATCTTGTCTATCCTAAGACCTAAGACCTAAGACCTGACACCAGACACCTGCGCCCTTGCCCTTTACAATAACTAATTCACTACGCACCTCGGGAGATCTCATTGAGCCAGCTTCAGCGCGTCAAGATCAGCGCTCTCGGCACTTACGTTCCACCCCGCCTGCTTACCAACGCCGACCTTGAAAAACTTGTCAATACGAACGATCAATGGATCATGGAGCGGGTCGGCATCCGGGAGCGTCATATCGTGGACAAGGGGGTTGCGACCAGCGATCTGGCGGTGGAGGCGGCGAAGCGGGCGCTGGCCGAGCGCGGCATCGAAGCCTCCGATCTGGACGCGATTATCGTGGGGACGGTCACGCCGGATATGTTTTTTCCTTCGACCGCTTGTCTGGTCCAGGACAAGCTGGGCGCGAAAAATGTGTGGGGCTTCGATATCTCAGCGGCCTGTTCGGCATTTGTTTACGCGCTGCAAACGGGAGCGCAGTTCGTGGCCAGTGGAGCGCATAAAAAAGTAATGGTTATCGGCGCGGACGTGATGTCGTCAATCATCGACTACACCGACCGCGCTACCTGCGTCATCTTTGGCGACGGGGCCGGGGCGGTCCTGCTGGAACCAGCGGAAGACGATTCGGTCGGGCTGATTGACTTTCTGCACGAGGTTGACGGCTCGGGCGGGTGCTCGCTTTACATGCCGGGCGGTGGCAGCCTGAATCCTTCGACCCACGAAACGGTGGACAAGAAGATGCATTTCGTTCATCAGGATGGGGCGGCGGTGTTTAAGTTCGCGGTGCGCAAGATGGCTGTGCTGTGCGAAGAGATTCTGAAACGCAACAATATTCAGGGCAGCGAGATCGACGCTTTCATCCCGCATCAGGCGAACAAGCGCATCATCACCGCGACGGCCGATCGTCTGAGCATGCGTCCCGAGGCCGTAATCGTGAACATCGAAGAGTACGGAAACACCACCGCGGGAACCATCCCGCTGGCCATGGAAACCGCGCGGCAGCAAGGGAAATTGAAGAAGGGAAGTCTGGTGCTGCTGGCGTCAGTGGGAGCGGGATTCACGAGTGGAGCGACTTTGCTCCGCTGGGCCTATTAAGACCCGATCTCGGGTTTCACAACAGTTGGACTACTGTTCTCGTTCGTTCGCCTCCAGAATCTGGCGGGCTGCGCCGCTTCTGCGATCGAGGTTTTCATGGCGGCGAACGCGTAGGCCAGGTTCAAGGGCAAGGCCCATGACAGCCCGACGGGGGAGCGTGAAAAGCGCTTCCACATGCTGCTCCATGAGTAGAAGCGCCGGTTCGCATACTCATATCCGGCCAAAAGCGATTCAGGGCTCATCTGCTTGGGCTG
>OBLT010000596.1_pt1 | contig 23366 bp, 14 predicted proteins | sample 1518721 | NCBI WGS metagenome assembly OBLT01 (sample SAMEA3539307, study PRJEB22396) | soil metagenome | biome: tundra; feature: field; material: soil | place: USA | collected 2010-05 | depth 0.15 m | reverse complement strand
CCACACAAAAGGATAAGAAGGCAAGCCTTCTGCCGTCACTTTCGGATTCGCGTCAGCTGAGTCGCTCAATTGCGCTGGCCGTAGGTCGCCAGGCGATTCAAGATGGGGAGGCGCAGGTTGCCGGCGAAGATAGCCTGGATCGCGAACTCCAAGCGAATATCTGGGAACCAGTGTACGTACCGTACGAACGCAAAGCCGGGAGGTCCTGAGATGGCCTCAGCGACCCGACGGCCAATCAGTTCCGTGTTGAGGACGCTTTGGGAGACGTCCACGTTCCGGCCGTCCATGTTCCGACCGATCAGGTTCCGACCGATCACGCGTCTGGGATGACTTACTCAACCGCGACTTTCGTACCCTTCTGGCCGTGGCTCGACAAGTACTCAATACGGTCGTTTAGGATCTCCCGGACCGCCTTGAGGAACTCGACGCGTGAGCTTGCCAGGTGCTGTCGGGCAGCAGGCGAAATCCCCAGGTATTCCTGCACGGTGTCCACGATCTCGCGACACGGGCAGCGTTCATGAACGCCTTGTTCGCTTGTTGTTGACTGGCTATTCTCTGGGTTGTTCATAGTAACTCCTTCATTTCGACCGTGAGGACCTTGCTCTCCAGGCGCGCCCGGGACGGCGACAGGGCGGTCATTGATCGCGGCAGCCCGATATGACGGCGGAAAGTACCGATCTGTACGACCAGTTCGTCGCCCTTCTTAAACAGCTCGATCTCGCCCTTGGTGGCGAAAGGCAAAAGAACACGAATCTCATAAAGCCCGTTCTGTTTCCCGAAAGTGTAGGGTTTCTCCGTTCGGGTCACGGCCGACGGATCTTCGCCCTCAGCATACAGCACTCGCGCGAGATCCTCTAGCCGCCGCTTCCCCAGCACCTCATGCGAGAACAACGGTACCTTCTTTACTGGCACGGGCGCAAAGTACTCCTCGATCTCATGCACCATCGCGTCCTGGGAGGTGTGCCACTCATTGAACCAGGCATCCCTAACCTCCGCCGGGAGCAAACGGTTTACAAGGACAGCGTCCACGGTGAGCCCATGCAGAGAGAAGTACACGAATGCCCGTTGCGTCTCCCGCACCACCATCTTCTCCGCATTGGTGACCAGCCGCACGCTGGTGATCCGCGGGTCCTCCATCATCTCACCCACACCCTCCAGCTTCTCGAAGAGATCGCGAATGTTGCCGAAGTAGGTGTCGGGCGGCAGTTCGAACGGCGCAACCCGGTTGGCGATGGGCCGCACCGCCTTGAGAAAATTACGCTGGAAAGGGAAGATGTGCTTCATGTACCAGTCCAGCGTTGTCGGCATGCTGATGAAGCGCATGGATTCTGCGGTGGGCGCGGCATCGAGCACGATGACGTCGTAACGTTGCTCGCGCCGGTATTGATTGATGTACATCATGGCGCTGAGCTCCTCCATGCCGGGCAGAATGGCCAGTTCTTCCGCCTCTACGCCACTGATGCCGGTGGTGCGCAGCACGGCGCTCACATAGGAGGAGATTTCCTGCCAATGGCGCTTGATCTCTTTTTGGATATTCAGCTCCTGGACCGAAAGCCGATCATTGATCGGCAGTGGGTCCGAGGTTTGAGCATGGAAGAGTTCGGTGTCGAGATCGAAAGCATCTGCCAGGCTGTGTGCCGGATCGATGCTCAGCACCAGGGTCCGATAGTTCAGTTCCGCCAGTTTCACGCCCGTGGCGGCGGCCAGGCTGGTCTTGCCCACACCGCCTTTTCCGCTGAACAGCAAGATCCTCATGTTCGTATTCTAGAGCAATGGCAGCGCTGAGTCTGTGGCGAACAATTCACAACCTTCGTCGTGCTACCCGCGCAGAAGTAGTTACTCTTGTTCAGGCACTGTACAATACCGTTTCTTGGAACTCTGATCATGGAAATGCTGGCAAGAAAGGGGTGGAGCAATGCCTGAGTCCATTGACTGGCCGCCGCCGCATCCGCCGCGGCGCCGACGCGGACGCTTCCTTCTCATTCTCGCCGTCCTTGCCGGCATCGTCTTCGGCGGCCGGACCGCGCTGTCGTATTACGTGGATGTGCTCTGGTTCGGATCGCTCGGCTACGGGGATGTCTTCTGGAAAACCCTGAGTTTGCAGTGGGGGATCTTCGCGGCTTTTACAGCGGTCACGTTTCTCATTTTGTATGGATCGTTCCTGGCTCTGAAGCGGGCGCATCTCCCCGACTTGCCGAGCGGCCACACGATTTACATCGGCGGACAGCAGGTGAAGTTGCCGGTTGAGCCTGTCCTGCGCCTCATTGCACTCGGCCTTTCGCTGGTCATTGCCGTTGCCACCGGCGCCAGCATGATGGTGGAATGGCCGACGCTCGCGCTCTTTTGGTACGCCCGCGCCACCACTGGTGGTGGCAGCGTCTTTGATCCGATTTTTGGCAAGCCGCTGAACTTCTTTCTGTTCACCCTGCCCGCGTGGCAGCTCATCGCCGGCTGGCTGCTGACGCTGTCCGTGATTACTTGTGCACTCGCCGTTTTCTTCATCCTCATCACGGGTGGAACCCGTGTGCTCGCCGGGCATCTCAGCCGCTCCGTCACATTGCCTTGGCGCGGACTCTCCATCACGTTTGCTTTCCTGTTGCTGATCGTCGCGATGCGTGTATATATCAGCCGGTTCGAGCGATTGTTCGACGATCATACGATCTTCGGGGGAGTGACCTACACGGACGCGCACGTCACGCTCACAGGGATGCTCGTCGTATGCGTGGCGCTCGTTCTCGGCGCGGCGATCGCAGCCGTCAACGCCGTGCGCTTGCCACGCGGGCGCTGGCTGGTCGCGGCTGTCCTTCCGGCCGCGGTCTGTTATGTCGCCGTTCAAGCAGTCGGCTGGTACGTCAGCAGCTTTATCGTCAAGCCGAACGAACTGGTGCGCGAGAAACCCTACATTGTCTACAACACCGCATTGACGCGGCAGGCCTACGGATTGAACCGGGTCTCGCAGCGCGAGTTTCCCGCGGAGACGACCGTCGACGCGGCCGACCCGGAGAACAATCAGGCTACGCTGCAGAACATCCGGCTATGGGACTGGCGCGCACTCCAGGACACGCTGCGTCAGATTCAGGAAATCCGCACCTACTATGACTTCCCTGACATTGACATTGATCGATATGAAATCGACGGCACGACTCGCGAGGTGATGCTCGCCACGCGCGAACTGAACGTCGATAAGCTCCCGGAGAGCAGCCGCAACTGGATTAACGACAAGCTGATCTACACCCACGGCTATGGCATCACCATGAACCCGGTCAACGGATTTACTCCGGAAGGGCTGCCCACGCTGATCCTGAGCAACATGCCGGTCCAGAGTACTGTGCGCGGTCTGAGCGTGACGCGCCCGGAGATTTATTTCGGCGAGATGACCAATACCGACGTCTACGTGAAGACGCGGCAGAAGGAATTCAACTACCCGCAAGGCGCGAGCAACAGCCTCACGTCTTACGAAGGCAATGGCGGCATCGTCCTCGGCGGTTTCCTGCGCCGCATCGTGATCGCGCTCGACCGCGACGACCTGGCGAAGCTGCCGTTCAGCGATGACGTGAACAAGGATAGCCGGCTGCTGATGCGGCGCAACCTGCGCGATCGCGTGTCGGCATTGGCGCCGTTCCTCACCTTCGAGCCAGATCCGTACATCGTGCTCGGGGACGATGGCCGGCTCTCGTGGATCATGGATGCCTTCACGCTTTCAGACAGCTTTCCCTACTCGACCCATTACCTTCTCGGCAACAATCCCATTAACTACATGCGGAACAGCGTTAAGGTGGTCATCGACGCCTACGACGGTACGACAACGTTTTACGTGTTTGATACGGAGGATCCGATCATCGCAGCTTACCGCCGCATCTTTCCGAGTCTGTTCAAGGATGCAGCCACGATGCCGCCCGGGCTGCGCAAGCACGTGCGCTACCCCGAGTTGCTGCTCAAACTGCAGGCGGAAGTGTACGGCCTCTATCACATGACGGATGCGGAAGCGTTCTACAACCGGGAAGATCTGTGGACGGTCGCCACCGAAGTCGGCATGGGCGAGGGAGGCGCGCAAACGACGCAGGCGATGCAACCCAACTTCGTGCTGATGAAGCTGCCGGGCGAAACCGGCGTAGAGTTCGTGGAAATTCTGCCCTTCACGCCGGCCAACCGGAATAATCTGATTGGCTGGATTGCCGGGCGCAGCGACGGCGCACAATACGGCACATCGGTGGTTTACAACTTCCCCAAAACCAAGCTGGTCGACGGACCGCTGCAAATCGAGGCGCGCATCGATCAGAACGCGCAGCTTTCCGGACAATTGACGCTGTGGAATCAGCAAGGCTCGCACGTGCGGCGCGGGGCTCTGCTGGTGATTCCGTCCGGGCGCGCGCTGTTGTATGCGGAGCCGATTTACCTGCAAGCGGAGCGCAGTCCGATGCCGGAGTTGCGTCTGGTCGTGCTCGCGCTGCAGGATAAGCTGGCGTACGGCCCAACCTTCGAGTCGGCGATGGCAGCCCTTTTTGGCGGAGCGGCCTCGTCGCTGAGTTCCCCAACGACGAGTGCCCCAACGACGACCGCCGCGTCCGTGAATGCCCCGTCAACGGCCGCCGCGGTAGTCCCCGCCGAGCCGGTGCGAGGCACGCCGGCATCCGCGGCGTCGCCTCAGCCGTCGTCCCAGTCGGCGGCGAATCTTAACGCGCTCATCGCGGAAGCCGCCAAAGATCTTGCCGACTACCAGCGCCTGACGGCGGAAGGCAAGCTCGGCGAGGCAGGACAGAAGCTTGAAGAATTGAAACGCGCACTCGACAAGCTGAACGCACGCCAAAGATAGACTCGCTGCAGTGCTGCGCTCCTCGCTCTCTTCCATAGCGACGAAAAACTGCCCAGAGACCGGCTTTGCGCTCAAATGAGCAACTTCATTTGAAGTTGAGTCAACGTCGATTCGGCCAATCCGGCCTGTACGACGTTGGGGCGGCTCCCGCGTTTAGCACGTATCGCGGTCCAGGAACGGGGGTTCGAGGAAGATTGCGTTAAACTCCAAACTAGGCTGGGGACGTCCTTCGGGAGATTGTCGGGGGCATTTTTCCTCTCCGGCTGGTGCGCGATGTTGAATATCAAGAAGATTCTTCTGCCGGTTGATTTCCCGAACGCCTCGCTGCGCGTGGTTCATCAGGCTGCGACATTGGCCCGCCATTTCCATTCTGAGATCGTAATGCTGCACGTCGTGACCGCGCGGAGCCATGCCGCCGGTGTGCCCGAGGACGGCCCCGAGCTCGCCCGGTGGGATTTGCTGGCTGAGATGGTTAAACGGGCGCCGAAAAACCTGGACCAGTCTCTCGGGCAGGAGCTTGAGGGCCTTGCCATCCAGCCCATGTTGGTCAAAGGCAACCCAGCCCAGGCAATTGTGGAGACGGCTCAGGTGGAAAAAGCCGACCTGATCATGATGCCCTCCCATGGCTACACCTTCAACCAGTTTCTGCTGGGCTCCGTGACCGCGAAAGTACTACACGGGACCGAGTGCCCGGTTTGGACCGGAGGCCACGTGGAAGAATCGCCAGGGCAGGAGTTTGCGATCCGCAACGTCCTGTGCGCGGTCGATTTCGGCCCCCGTAGTCCTAAGACTGTGTCGTGGGCCGCGCAAATGGCCGCCGAATTCGATGCCCATCTTACGCTCGCCCACGTCACTCCCTCGGTGGAGCTTTGGGGACCTGGCGGCAGCTACGTAGTTCCGGGGTGGAAAGAGTCGCTGGTCGGCGACGCTTCTCGGCATCTCGCAGACCTTCAGCAAGACATGGGCATCAAGGCGGACGTATTCATCGGCAGTGGGGACGTGCCTAAGGTGCTGAGCCAAGCGGCGAAGCAGACGAAGGCGGATTTGCTGGTTACCGTGTGCTACCCGTATGGGGGTAACCTGCGGATCCACGGTTACGCCATCATTTGCGCGGTGCCGATTCCAGTTCTGAGCGTGTGAGGGCTCTGCCCTGAGGGGCTAAAGTCCGTATTCTTCCCGGCGGCCGCGGCAGGCTCATCATCCCGATGCCTCGTTGGGGCTGGGGTTGTGCCAAAAGCCGTCTGACGCGATGAGCGCGTCAGCCTCTTTCGGCCCCCAACTGCCGCGCCTGTAGGGGCGAGCCCGGTGGTGGTTCTTAAGGACTGGATCGACCACCGCCCAAGCGGCTTCAACCGCGTCTTCGCGGGTGAAGAGCGCTCCATCGCCGGTCATGGCGTCGCCCAAAAGCCGCTCGTAGGGCGATTCCTCTCCCTGCTGTCCTTCGAATAGGTAGAGCTCTCGCTGGTCCCCGACGAACTCCTTCCCTGCGAGTTTGACGCGAGCGGCGAGGGCGATGGCCGAACTGGGAGAGAGCCGGAAGCGCACGTAGTTGGCCGGGCCGGTCTTTGGAATCGGCGCCGAGTCGGCGAAAAGCCTCTGCGGCGGCGGCTTCAGTTCTACCAGGACCTCAGTCGCGGTATCGGCCAGGTATTTGCCGGAGCGCAGGTACCACGGCACTCCCTCCCAGCGCCATGAGTCGATGAAAAGCCGCAGGGCGCAGAAAGTCTCGACGTCGGAGTTCTTCGCCACGTCTGGCTCCTTCCGGTAGCCAGCGTACTGGCCGCGCACCAAGTCGTCGATCTTCAGAGGTCGCATCGCTTGAAAGACCTTAGCCTTCTCGTTTTGCACGGCTTCAAAGTGCCTACCGGCCGGCGGCTCCATGGCAAGCAGCGCGACTATTTGGAAGAGATGGTTCTCGATCACATCGCGCAAACAGCCGGCGGTTTCGTAAAACGCGCCGCGGTTCCCCACCCCGAAATCCTCAGATAGAGTTATCTGAATACTGGCCACGTAGTTGCGGTTCCAGATCGGCTCCAGGAACGAATTGGCGAAGCGGAAATAGAGGATATTCATGATCGCCTCCTTCCCGAGGAAGTGGTCGATGCGGAAGATCGAGTTCTCCGGGAACACCGAGTGCGCGACGTGGTTGAGTTCCCGCGCGGAGGCCAGGTCGCGTCCGAAGGGCTTTTCGACAATGACGCGCGCGTGCTCGGCCAAGCTCGCGGCACCGAGTCCTTCGATCACGGTTTCGAAGAGTGAGGGCGGGATAGCGAGGTAGTGCGCTGGGCGCCGCGCGCTGCCCAGCGCGCTTTTTATCGCCGTGAACGTGCCTGGGTCTTTGTAATCCCCACTCACGTACGTGAGCAGGGACAGAAGATGGTGGAGGGCACGCCGGTTATCGACCCCGCCGGATCGCTTGATGCTGTCTGTGACGCGTTTGCGCAGACGCTCCAGACTCCACTTCGGGAAGGCGACACCGATTACCGGCACCTTGAGGTTGCCTCGTTTCGCCATCGCATAGAGTGCGGGGAAGATCATCTTGTGGGCGAGATCTCCCGTCACACCGAAGAGCACCAGCGCGTCTGAACGGGATGCGGTCATTAGTTTCGCCTTCCTCTTGACGGCGGATTTTTCGCATCCATAGTAAGGGATTCCGCGCCAACTCGACGGCTCCGATAGCGGACATTACACCGGCGAGCGCGCCTGCTGCACCATCTCTACCAGAACCTCTCTGGTTTCTGCCGCGTTGCTCACTTCTCGCAAGAATGCAATGCGAGCACCCCTTATACCATCTTGGGTTTTCAAGCGCGCATGAAACCCGAGGCGGTCGACCGCGGTCATCTTTGCTTCCTGCGACTCAATGCGTGCAAATACCCGGGCGAGCAAAACGAGCGCCTCCTGGTGGTCGGCATTCATGTGCTGAATGATTTCGGCCATTGAGTCAGCGAGAGGGTCGGGCTGGGCACGGGCATATTCGGAGGCAGATACCCAGCCCATCACTCCGAAGCCGCCCACGTAGTAAACGTCCACCACGTCCATGCGGTAAAAAGAAAAGTCTTCAAAATCTACCCAATACTTGCTGTTGGCGTAACGCGCTAAGTAGAGCTTGCGAGCCTCGGCCACCTCCGAGGTCGGTAGCGGCAGAACATTTCCTAGCAGCGTGACCCGGGATGCTCCGAGCGGATCACCGCCTGCGTCGGCGTCATTCTGGGTCACCAACAAGCTAGCGCGAGGGTCCGCCTGTAAGTTCTGCGTATGCATGGCCATGGTGCTGATAAGGAAGATCGGACGCCCGCGATCGTCCAAACCGTAGGGCATCACGGATCCGAAAGGAAACCCCGGCTGTTTGCGCGAAAGGGTCGAGAGGCTTCCGATGCGGGCCAAGTACACCAAAGTGCGGGCGCGCTCGGCGAACGAAGGCTCGGGGATTGCGGGCTGATCACTCGCCGCGCCAGCGCCCGCGTGTTTTCTGCCGGATGAGGGAGACATCGCTGCTCCTCCAGTGAGTTTAAATAACCGCGTTGGGGTTGTACAGATCTTGTACATATGAGGTGGCATCAACCGGGAACTGAGACCCCGGGAGCACGACTATTCGGCGCTTTAAGCCAGCCCGTTCGTGCAACAGGTCGTTCTCGACCGCCGCTCTGGCAGGTCGCTGACCATGGTGGCACGCAAACACTCCATCAGTTCACCTCACCCAAAGGTATCGGCTCTGCCATGACGGCGACACTCGTGCAACCATCCGCAGAGAAAATTAGAAAAAGGACGTGGTCGGCGACGAGTCTAGCCGCGATCTGACGGTTATTCTTCGCCTTGCCCGGAGATACGAACGAACTATCGAACGCTCACATTACAGTCCAGGGATCTACAGCCGATCTACTCAACAACACCTGGGATCAGGAAGAAAAGTAAGCGGCTTCTAACTCATCGACAAAGGAGAACTTACGAATTTCGAATATGAATAAGCCAAATGAACTTGATATTTCCACCGACGCAACGGTTCCGCCTGTGGGTCAGCCCTCTTTTAACTGAATCCCGCGGGGTCGTCTTATGAGCAGCTTTCGATCTGACGTTGGCTCCCACGCCGGAAAGGTCGCGATGAGTGTTGGAGCCAAAGCGGAAGTTGTCTCCACCCTTAGTCAGGCAAAGGGCGAGCTGTGCGCGATGGCGCGCGTGGTCGACAGCGAGATCGGGGCGGTGGCAAGGGCCTTTGAGGTACTGGCCGGTCATGCCGACACAATCTTGAAGCTGGCGGCCGCCATTGTCGGGTGTGTCGAGAATGAAAGTATCAGTTCCGTTCTGCCCAAGGTGCAAACCCTGGGCGCCGCGGCCAGATGCTTCATTGAAGACAGGCTGCAGGCGACTACCGGGATACTGGAGACAGTGACCAGGGAAGTCAAGCTGCTGCATCGACTATCTCTAGTAACTAGCGGCCAGGAGGCGCTTGCTTTCAAGATCAAGGCGCTGAGCGTGCTTACGAATATCGAAGTAGCTCACCTCGGCACCGTGGGCGCCGGCTTCCAATACCTCGCGAACGAGTTAGCCGACTTCTCGAAATCGGCGACCAAGGATACTCGGGAACTCGCAAGCCAAACGGCGGGCCGCCGGGGCGCCCTCGAAGGCACCAGACGTGTGCTTTCTGCCGAACTCCCACGCCAGCGGGAGGAGTTGGCTCGCATTGAAGCTGACCTGGGTAGCGCTTTGGCAGTAGTGGAGTGCAGCCTGACGCAGCTCTCCAGAACGCCGGTGCAATTCAAGATGTGCGTGGAGGATATCGCCCAGCAGATTGCCGGAGTGGTGGCCGCCATCCAGGCTCACGACATCACTCGCCAGCAGATCGAACATGTGCAGGAGGCGTTTGTGCTCATGGCTCGGAGAATGCGCGACGCTGAGAACTCGGAGAATGGAAACTCGGAGAATGGAGCCGATCGGGAACTGCCTCGGGTCTACGGCGGCCTTACGATCCAGATTTATCAGCTGCGAACGATCAAGGAAACCGTCGCCAGTTGGACTTCTCAGATCCGGACGTGCATGGGCGACATCATGAGAGTAAGCACCTCCGAAGTGGTCGGGATCGGGCCCATGGTCCTCGAGCAGGAGCGCGAAGTATCGTCCCAGCTCGCCCACATCGAACTGCTCGAACGCGAGAGCCAGGCTTACAGCGGGAGAATCCAGAGCAATCTCGGAGGGCTCTCAAACCTGATGCAATTGGTGAGTGAACATTTGCAAAGGTCGAAGTCCATCGGCGACCGCCTTCGGCTGCTCGCCTTCAACTCCATCATTGAAGCCAGCCACTTGGGGACGCAAGCCAACGCAATATTGGCGATCTCGAAGAGTATCAAGGAGGCTTCGGCGGAATGGAACCAGATTACCGATCAATCCGGGCAGGCCATGCAAGAGATCCTGAACCTGGTGCAGCAGACGAATGAGGTGATGAAGACCTTCTCCGAAGCCAGCAACGAGAGGTTGCGGGAAGCGCAAACTCAAAACGGGGATTGCCTGGAAAACCTGCGAACCGCCGCCGCGTCCGCCGCCAAGCAGGCCCAGGAGATGAAGGTTGCCACCGAGAAAATGCAGGCCAAGAGCGCGGAGGCGGGCAGCACCGGCGATGTTTTCGATACTTGCTTTGGCCGTATCGACTCGGTGCTCACCGCCATCGAAGAGCTGATGCGTCAGTTGGAGATCGATCACCCGGCGGTGAAGGAAGGCTGCGATACAGCTGAAGTCGAACAGTTGTTCTCGGCGTTGTATACGACCGAGATGGAGCGCGCCGTTTTGCATGCGGCGCTCGGAGGGAAGGCATTGCCCGCGGCGCAACCAACGTTCGCCGGGAACAGTGTGGAACTGTTTTGAATGGGAACGGCTTTCGGAAAGCGATGGAACTCGCATAACTGCGGGGATGAGGACTGATGAGGACTAACGAGCAGACATATCTCAACCGCGGACGATTCCGCCCGCACTCGGGAGATAGTCGGCTGGGGCCGGAATGAGGTCAGGCAGGTACTCCGATGGGCGGCACTGAAGAACTCGCGGCTGCGAATCGCCGATTGCCGGACCGGCCTTGCGACCTGCCCGGGCGAGTGCTTAACTATGCCAGCCTGACCCTGCTCGCGACCGCGATTGGGCAAATCCGCGAAGCCATCGTGATTACCGATACCTCAGGCACGATTCAGTACGTCAACCCAGCCTTCACCAGGATAACCCTGTACGGCGCGGAAGAAGTCGTTGGCCAAAACACGCGGTTACTGAAGTCCGATCACCAGGACGCCGCCTATTACTCGGAACTTTGGAAGACGATCCTGGCGGGCGAGATCTGGCACGGCGAGCTCATCAATCGGCGCAAGGACGGGACTCACTATACCGCAGAAATGTCGATTACGCCGGTTCGCGATCCCAGCGGCGCCATCACCAACTTTATTGCCATCCAGCAGGACGTGACGGGACATCGCGCCACCGAAGCCGCGTTGCAGAGCAGCGAGATGAGTTTGGAAGAAGTGCAGCGTATCGCCCCGCTGGGAAGCTGGGAGTTGGATGCGGGGGCGGCCGAGTTTCGCGGCTCCGCCGGTCTTTTTCGCATCTTCGATTGGATCCCCGGCGATTGGCCCCTCAGCGATTGCACCCCGGGCGCGGTTGCCCTGCCGTTCCGCAAGATGATGGAGGCTATTCCCGCCGCCGATCGGGAACGGGTCGACCAAACCATAAAGAACACCCTTCAGACCCATGAACCTTTCGACGTTGATCATCGAATCGTGCGCCGCGATGGCACGATACGTGTGGTCCGCAGCCGCGGTCAAATTGTTGCCGGCCAGGATGGCTCCGCACGCCTGGTCGGTACGACTCACGACATCACCGACCTCAGGCTGGCGCACGAGAAGCTTCGGCACAGCGAGGAGAGATTCCGCTCTCTGGTCGCCAACATTCCCGCCGTCATCTGGAGTTCCGACGTTCACGGGCAGACCCAGTACATCAGTCCCAATGCCGAGCCGGTCTTTGGGTTTACTTCCGAGGAGATGTGTGAAAAGGGTGCTGAAATCTGGTTTGAGCGAATCTGCCCGAACGATTCCAGTCGCGTGGTGCAGGCTTTTCACCAGCTTTTTTCGGAAGGCCGGCCTTTCGATGTGGAATACCGGGTGCAACACAAGGACGGCACGTGGATCTGGGTCCACGATCGGGCATACCGAACTTACGAAAGGGACGGGGTTCGCTGCGCGGATGGCTTCATTTCCAACATCACCGAGCGCAAGCGCACCGAGGAGCGACTCCGGAAACTGTCCCGCGCGGTCGAGCAAAGTCCTGCCAGTGTGGTCATCACCGACGTCCGGGGTACCATCGAGTATGTCAATCCCAAGTTCGCTCAACTCACAGGCTATGCACCGGAAGAAGCGATCGGCCAGAACCCGCGCTTTCTGAAGTCTGGGATGCAGCCGGCCGCGGTCTACCGCGAACTCTGGGAGACTGTGCTTTCTGGAGGTGAATGGCGCGGAGAGTTGGCGAACCGGAAAAAAAACGGAGAGATCTATTGGGAATCCGCCTCCATCGTCCCCATCAGAGACTCCGCCGGCACGATCACCCATCTCCTTGCCGTCAAGGAAGACATCACCGAGCGCAAACGGGCGGACAAGGAACTGCGGCTGGCGCAATTCTCGCTGGAGCATGCCTCGGACGCCGTATATTGGATGAACCCACAAGGCCGTATCGTCTACGTCAACCAGGCGGCCTGCTGCTCTTTAGGACGTTCCCGCGAGGAGCTTCTTTCCCTGTCGATCCCGGATATAGATCCGCTTTTCCCGAAAGAAGCGTGGGCGGCGCACTGGGAGGAACTCAAGGCACGGGGCTCGATGAGCATTGAAACCCAGCACCAAACCAAACAGGGAGAGGTTTTCCCGGTGGAGGTAACCACCAACTACCTGGAGTTCGATGGGAAGGAATACAGCTTCGCCTTCGCGCGGGATATCAGCGAACGCAAGCGGGCGGAGGAGGCGCTTCAAGAGAGTGAACAGCGCTATCGTCTCCTGTTTGCTGAAATGGTCGTGGGGTTTGCGCTGCTGGAAGTCATTTATGACGAGGATGGCAAGCCCTGCGACCACCGCTATCTGGAACTAAACCCCGCCTTCGAAACGCACAGCGGCTTGTCCCGGGACAGAGCTCTGGGGAAAACGATTCGTGAGGCTATTCCCGATATAGAGCCCTTCTGGATTGAAACGTACGGAAAGGTGGCAACGACAGGAGAATCGGTTCATTTCGAGAACTACGTGCAGGCGCTCCAGAAATGGTTCGAGGTGACCGCATTCCGCACTCGCCAAGGCCAGGTGGCGGTTACGTTCGCCGATATCAGCGAGCGCAAGCGGGCGGAGGAGGAACTGTACCGGTCACGCCAGATGCTTCAGTCCATCCTGGACACCATTCCTCAACGCGTCTTTTGGAAGGACCGGAACAGCGTCTACCTGGGCTGCAACCGGGCTTTGGCCACCGATGCGGGTCTGAACAATCCGGCAGAGAGTATCGGCAAAAATGATTTTGATCTCTCCTGGAGCGCGACGGCTGAACATTATCGCGCCGATGACAAGCTGGTAATGGAAAAGGGGCTTGCAAAGCTCAACTTTGACGAACCCCTGAGCAGGCCCGACGGAGATGTGCGGTGGATCCGGACTAACAAATTGCCCTTGCGGGACCGGGAGGGCAAGGTGACCGGCGTCATCGGAACCTACGAGGACATCACCGAGCGCAAGCGGGCGGAGGAGGCGCTTCACGAGAGTGAAGAGCGCTATCGCCTCCTGTTCGAACGCAACCTGGCCGGAGTCTTTCGATACACCGCAGAGGGCAGGGTGGCTGATGCCAACGACGCTTACGCGCATGTCCTGGGTTATCCCTCTGGCAAGGAACTCGCGGGTCTTTGCAGGTCAGATTTGTTTTTCGACGCCGCCGATGCGGAACGCATCTGGGCGCGCTTGCAGGAAAAGAAAGCGCTCACCGATCTGGAAGTGCGCCTGAAGCGCAAGGACGGTAACGCCGTGTGGGTCCTCGAAAACGTCAGTTGCGTTGGGGGCGAAACCGGGACCCCGTTCTTGGTCGAGGGCACATGCATCGATATCACCGAGCGCAAGCGGGCGGAGGGGGAAATGCGGAAGGCCAAGGAAGCCGCCGAAGCCGCCAATCGGGCGAAGAGCCAGTTCCTGGCCAATATGAGCCACGAAATCCGCACCCCGATGAATGGCGTGATCGGAGTTGCCGGATTGCTTCTGGACACGCAACTGACGCCGGAGCAACGGCAGTATGCGGAGATCGTGCGCAGTAGCGGCGAGGCGCTGCTGGCGGTGATTAACGACATTCTGGATTTCGCCAAGATCGAGGCCCGTAAGTTGACACTGGACACAGTCGACTTCGATCTGCGCACTGTACTGGAGGATGCTGCCGCCGTGCTGGCGATCAAGGCATCCGAAAAAGGGCTTGAACTGACCTGCGAACTGGAGCCGGGAACTCCCTGGCTGCTGCGGGGCGATCCCGGCAGGGTCCGCCAGGTGGTTGTGAACTTGCTGGGAAACGCCGTGAAGTTTACAGCCCAGGGCGAGGTCGCCATCCGGGTGCGAAGCGAGGCAGAGGGAGATCGCACGGCAACTCTGCGCTTCACCGTGAGCGATACCGGCATCGGCTTTCAGCAGGACCGCGCCTCCGCGCTCTTCGAACCGTTCATCCAAGCGGATGGATCCAGCACGCGTCGATACGGCGGCACCGGCCTCGGTCTGACCATTTCCAAGCAACTGGTGGAGATGATGGGTGGCCAAATCGGTGTCGAGAGCGACGAAGGCAAGGGCTCGAGGTTCTGGTTTACGGCTGTGTTTGAGAAGCAACCGCGACCCAGCGCGCCTGCGACCGGCGTGCAGTCGAGTCTCCTAGGCGCCAAGGTGCTGGTGGTGGACGATAGCGCCACAAACCAGTCGCTCGTACATAGCATTCTGAGTTCCTGGGGTTGCCGTTCGGAAGAGTCAGCGGATGGAGACTCCGCCCTGGCCATTCTGCGCCAGGCCGCCCAGGGTGCTGACCCTTTCCAGATTGCATTACTGGATATGAGCCTGCCTGGCATGGACGGAGAGGAACTGGGGCGGCGGATCGCGGCCGATCCTCAATTGAAACATACAGCGCTCGTTTTGATGACCGGCTTTGGCCGAAACAGCGACTTGGCACGCCTGCAAGCGCTTGGGTTCGCCGGACACGTTATCAAGCCGATTTGGGAACGCACTCTGAGAGAAGCCTTGCTTGCCTTGCGCGCGAAGGGAAACGGCGTCGCGGCCCCTGGCGAGCAAGTCGGTCAGCCCCCCAGCACAGTCCGGGCAAACCGCCAAGCGCGGATCCTGCTGGCCGAAGATAACTTGACCAACCAGGAAGTGGCGGTTGCGATGTTAAAAAAACTTGGCTATAGCGCCGATCTGGTCGCCAATGGTGCGGCGGCCCTCGAAGCGCTCCGCAAGGCCGATTACGACGTGGTCCTGATGGACTGCGAGATGCCCGAGATGGATGGCTACGAGGCGACGAAACGCATCCGGGACCTTCGTGCAGGGACGCGCCACCCGCGCATTCCTATCATCGCCATCACCGCCGACGCGATGACCGGAGACCGGGACAGATGCCTTCAGGCGGGAATGAGCGACTACATTGCCAAGCCGGTTGAGCTGCGGATATTGGCTGTCGTCTTAGAGAAATGGCTGAACCCGCCCGCGAGCGCCGGCGAGGTAAGTACACGCGCCGGTCAGTCGCCCGCAAACACGGAAGCTGTTTTCAACCAAACTGTTTTCAATCAGGAAGATCTGCTCGCTCGTCTCATGGGCGACAAAGACCTTGCCAGCAAGGTCATTGCCGGGTTCCTGGACGATGCCCCGCGCCAGTTGCGCACCCTGAAGAAAATGCTGGAGGAGGGCGATGCCGTCGGGGCGCGGCGGCAGGCGCATGCCCTCAAAGGAGCGGCGGCCACGATGTCGGCCGAGGCCCTGCGAGCGCTGTGTTCCGAAGCGCAGGACGCGGCGGCATCGATGGATTTGAGCCGCGCCTTGGCTCTGCTGCAACGGCTGCAAGAACAATTCGAACTGCTCAAGACCACCCTGAGGCAGTCAGGGTGGTGTAGTCAAGCCTCAGGAGGGGATCACTAATATGCGCACACTTATCGTCGAAGATGACTTCACCAGCCGGCTTCTACTGCAGGCTTTCCTCTCAAGATATGGCGAATGCCACATCGCGGTTAATGGCAAAGAGGCGCTGACCGCGTTTCGCGCCGCCCAAGAGAGCGGGCAAAAGTACGACCTGATCTGCATGGATATCATGATGCCGGAAATGGATGGACAGACCGCCGTCAAGGAAATCCGCGCTCTCGAAGAAGCCGGAGGCACGCTCTCCACGCAGGGCGTAAAGATCATCATGACCACGGCGCTGGACGATGTAAAGAATGTCGTCCAGTCGTTCAAATCATTGTGCGATGCCTATTTGTTCAAACCAATCGATACCGGGAAGTTGCTCGCCCATCTTAGAGAATTTGACCTCGTGTAGGGGCTTCTTGCAGCTTACTGCGCCACGCTGAAAGTCGTCCAGGCATGCGCGTTCATGTCCCGCTGCAGATCTTTCTGCCAGGCGAACTCCGGGTGCGCGCGCATATGTTCAGCCGCCTTGAAGTCGATGCCACAGGCATGACCCGCGGCGGCACTAAAACCCATTTTTGCCGCCAAGCTCGCGTCGGCAGCCTTGTTCTGGACAGCCCCAGCCATGCCGAAGGGTGGCTGCCACGGCTCATCACCTCGCGGCGAAAGGTCGATGTGCCCGTCCAGGGTGCGCTCGTCCGCATCTTCTTTGTTCTCGTACGTGTCGTAATGGTCGGCCAGAAAGCGCTGCGCCGCCGCCAGGTCGATCTTGCCCTTATTCTCCGCCATTAGCTGTTCCCAGCGCACGTGGCGGGCGTTGGCGCTCTCGCTCATATCATGGGGGTCGAAGTCAGTCTCCTCGCGGATGAGTTTCTCGCTGATCGGGAAATTGGAACCCACAAAATACCCGTCCTTTTTGCGCTCCAGCGTCACGTTCTTTAACCCTAATTCGAGGCGGCCGATTTCATTCTTTCCGATATCGGCGATCAGCCAAGCATTGGCATAGCCGCCGTTATTGCCTTCCTTCATGATGCGCGAAAAATCATCAATGGAAGCCGAATACTGCGCCGCCTTGCGCGCCCGCACAAATTCCGGAATTCCGGACGGGTCGTATCCGGCGAAGTGGCCAATCGTCGTTTCCGTAATGATGATTCCCGCCGAGTTCACCACGAAATCGTCGGCACTGTGGATGACGCCGGGCAGCCCGTCCATGAGCATGCGGCTGCCCTTGGCCGGAACAATATCGAAAATGATTGTCCACCGTTCGCCGTCCAAGTAATTCGTCCAATTATTGTGAGCGATCACAACCTTGCCGTCTTTCGTATAGCTGCCCGTGGCCACAAACGCGCTGCAATGCTCGGGAACCCCTAGCGAAGCCGTGGACTTGATCCCATGCGCCCGGTCGTATTCCTTGACGTAGTACTCCCATTCCTCGGCGGCATTCAAAGCCACCACATCCCACAGGTCGATCTTCATTCCAGGCTTCACGCCGTGGGAATTGACGCCATCGGTGATTCCTTGCAACTCCTCCCGGTACTCGCGCTCAATGTGGGGCCACATCATGTTTTGCGCGGCATCCCGGAAGAACTGCCAGTCTTTCTTTCTGTCGTGTGTCTGTTCGAGTATTGTGACTTTTAGCGTGTCTTCAATCTCCGGCGCCAGCAGGTAGCCGTTCTGAAAACCGATTTCGTGCGGCGTACCTTGCAGATGCACGAATGTCCACCCGTTGTTCTCGGATCGCCGAAAAGCACCCTTCAACTCGGTCTCCGGTGTGCCCGCGCGGGTGGAAGACGCAGATGAGATCGACAAAGCAATTCCCATCAGAAAAAGTCCAGTTAAAATTACGAACCATCGGCGCATGCGCGACTCCAAGGCACTTCGAATTCAGGAAATTCTAGCAGAGTTTTCTAGCAGAGTTCGACGGAAACACCGCCCGTGCTATCACCACCGAGCTTCTCGACGATGCGGTAGTGCGAGATGGTCTGGTCGATCACTGACGACGGCAACCACGATCACGCAACGTTTTACAAGTCGGTTGCGCCGCGTGTATCGTTAATGATTCCGCAATTTTTCGTATCTTCACAAGTGGGTGACTCACATGTCCATGCATCGAACCGCTCTAGTAGCTTTCCTGGCGTTCACCACGTTCGCACAGAGAGCAACGTCCGCCTCCAACGCACCAGGATCGCCGCAGGCGGCAGAAGCAAGATCGGCACCGGAGCGGGTGGCGGCTGATACGACGCGGGTAACGCCGGGCGGAGCGACTTTCACGGTTCCTTCCGGGTGGTCGATCGTGACCGGCAAGAACCTGGTCATACTGGAGCCGCCCGAGGCCGACACGCACGTTGCCATTGTAGACTCCCCGGCAGCCGATGCCAGTGCCGCGGTCGCGGCCGGCTGGGCGGCATACAAACCCGATTCGAAGCGGCCGCTGAAGCTGGTTACGCCACGGCCTCCGCGCGAGGGCTGGGATGAGCGGCTGACGTTTGACTACGAGACCTCTCCGAACGAGCGTGCCGTTGTGCACGTGGTTGCGTTGCGGGCCGGCAGCACGTGGACCGTCTTCATGCTGGACGGAAGTGAACCGACAGTTGAGAAGCGCTCTGCACCGATTGAGCTGATCTTCCAAAGCTTGCGGCCGAAGGGCTACCACCGCGAGTCTTTTGCCGGCCATAAGCCGCAACCGCTAGACGCCGCACATATCGCTCAGCTCAAAACGTTCGTTGAAACCTCCATGCAACAACTTGGTATCCCCGGCGCTGCCATGGCGCTCATTGATGGCGGCAAAGTTGTGTATCAGGGTGGGTTTGGCGTGCGCGAACTGGGCAAGCCGGAGGCGGTGGACGAACATACGTTGTTCATGGCGGCGTCCAACACAAAAGGAATGACGACGCTGCTCCTGGCAGAACTGGTCGACGAGAAAAAATTGAAGTGGGATGAGCCGGTGACCGAGGCCTACCCGAGCTTCAAACTTGGCGATGCCGACACCACGAAGAAAGTTCTCGTGAAGAACCTGATCTGCGCCTGCACTGGTCTGCCGCGACAGGATCTGGAATGGTTATTCGAGTTCAAGAATGCAACTCCGGAATCCACCCTCGCTTTGCTCGGGACCATGCAACCGACCAGCAAATTTGGCGAGGTCTTTCAGTACAGCAATCTGATGGCGGCGGCTGCGGGATACATTGGCGCACACCTGGTGTATCCGAAACTGGAGCTCGGGGCCGCCTACGACAAGGCGATGCAGCAGAAGATTTTCGATCCGCTGGGGATGAAGTCGACGACCTTCGATTATGCGCGCGCCCTTGCAGGTAACCATGCGAGCCCGCACGGGGACGATGTGGATGGCAAGGCCGCCGTGGCCAACATGGCCTTCAATTACTCGATCGTGCCGGCTCGTCCCGCTGGTGGCGTGTGGACCTCAGCCGGCGATTTGATCCGTTACGTGCAACTCGAGCTGGCGCTGGGGAAGCTGCCCGATGGCAAGCAACTGGTTTCGGCAGAGAATCTGCTGGAGCGCCGTGCGCCGCAGATTGCCCACGGCGAGGACGAGACTTATGGGATGGGCTTGATCGTAGACCGCAAATACGGAATTCCGGTTGTCAGTCACGGCGGCAGCATGGCAGGCTTCAAGAGTGACCTTTACTTTCTGCCGGACTTCGGCATTGGCGCCGTGCTCCTCACCAATTCGGATAATGGGGGCATGCTTGTGAATGCGTTCGAGCGTCGCTTGCTGGAAGTCGTTTTCGACGGCAAACTCGAGGCAGCCGGCGACGTTGCGTCCCAAGCCAGACGCCATAAAGCAGCCCTTGCCCAAGACCGGAAACGACTCGCAGTGCCTGCGGCCCCGGCGCTGGTGGCTGGTTTGGCAAAGCGGTATTCCAGCAAGGAACTCGGTGAGCTGGCCGTGCTGAACCAGGACGGAGTGACCACATTCGATTTCGGCGAGTGGAAAAGCGCGGTGGCATCGCGGACGAATGACGACGGTACGACCTCGTTCATCACGATCGATCCCACCAATGGCGGGTTCGAATTCGTGGTGGCTGAACGCGCCGGCAAGAGGGTGCTGATCATACGCGATGGCCAGCACGAGTACATCTTTACCGAGGTTGCTTGATCGCGCCGGGCAATTGCTCGTACCTCTTGTTCGCGCTCGCGTTTCGCCACGCTCGGACCAGGCCGTCCTTCGTTGACTAGCGGATGCCACGCGGAAGATGAAGCGACCCGAAAGCCGGGCATCGCATAGTGATCGGCCAGACCATCTCGCATTACCCGGCAGATTGTATTTTTCTACATCGGTTGGAGCACTGCGACAGCGAAGCAGAAAACGTCCGGTGGCCGGGCCGGTACGTCGGCAAAGTCCGGTGTGAAGACGTTCCCAAGTACACTAACGATCCTGACCCCGCTGGGTTGCACTTTTAAGTGCTAGATTCCGTCAAACGCTTTCTCCTCTGAAATGGATTCTTGATTTTCCTGGCTGCCCTACTACCGAATAGATAGCGGAATAGATAATGGTGTGACGATGGGTGTACACTTGGTGCCGTTTTCGCGGCCGAGAAGGAGATTCGTGCCAATGCATACACGGAATCAATACGAAATCGCACTAGACAAGAACGACGCGAATTACACGCCGCTGTCGCCGCTGTCTTTCATCCGACGTACGGCCGCCGTGTTTCCCGAACGTACAGCGGTGATTCACGGCGCCATCCGGCGCAGCTGGCGCGAAACTTTCGATCGGTGCATTCGGCTGGCGGCAGCCTTGACGAAGCGCGGCATCGGCATGGGCGACACCGTTTGCGTAATGGCGCCTAATATACCCGAGCTGCTGGAGGCACATTTCGGCGTGCCCATGGCCGGCGCGGTGCTCAATGCGCTCAACATCCGGCTGGACGCCGAGACCATCGCTTTCGTCCTCCAGCATAGCGATTGCAAGGTGCTCATCACAGACCGCGAGTTTTCGGGCGTGATCGCGAAGGCGCTCGACCGAGTTGGAGACAAGCCGCTGGTTATTGACATCGACGACCAATATGCCCAAAGCGGCGAACTGCTGGGCGAACTCACGTACGAGCAGTTTCTGGCGGAGGGCAACTCTAATTTCGCCTGGGAACTGCCGGGCGACGAATGGCAGGCGATCTCTCTCAATTACACCTCGGGCACCACGGGCAATCCCAAAGGAGTGGTGTATCACCACCGCGGCGCTTACCTGAACGCCCTTGGCAACGCCGTGACTTGGGCGATGCCGCACCACCCCGTCTATTTGTGGACACTGCCCATGTTTCACTGCAATGGCTGGTGCTTCCCGTGGACCATCACGGCCATGGCAGGTACACATGTATGCCTGCGGCAAGTTACGGCCAAGGGAATGTACGATGCGTTCGCCGATCTCGGCGTCACCCATCTGTGCGGCGCACCGATTGTCCTCGGAACTATAGTCAACGCGCCAGCCGCGCAGAAGCGGGATATCCGGCGAGGCATCCGGGTGATGACCGCGGGCGCAGCCCCACCGCCGGCGATCCTGGAGAAGATGCAGGGTCTCGGGTTCGATGTCACGCATGTTTATGGGTTGACGGAAGTGTACGGTCCGGTGACGGTTTGCGCTTGGCACGAAGAGTGGGATGCCCTGCCGGTCTCCGAGCAGGCGACTTACAAGGCGCGACAAGGCGTCTGCTACGAGACGCTGGAAGGGCTGATGGTAGCCGACGCAGTGACCCTGAAGCCGGTGCCTAGCGACGGCGCAACCATGGGCGAGATCTTCCTGCGCGGCAACACCGTTATGCGCGGCTATCTGAAGAATGCCAAGGCCACTGAGGAAGCCTTCGCGGGCGGCTGGTTCCACACCGGAGACCTCGGAGTCATGCATCCGAACGGCTATATCGAATTGAAGGATCGTTCCAAGGACATCATCATTTCCGGGGGCGAAAACATTTCCACTATTGAAGTTGAGGCGGTGCTCTATCGCCATCCGGCGGTGCTGGAGGCCGGAGTAGTCGCGCGACCTAACGAAAAATGGGGCGAGACACCCTGCGCCTTCATTACGCTGAAGGAGGGAGCCTCGGCCACCGAGCAGGAGATCATCGATTTCTGCCGCGAACGCTTGGCGCACTTCAAAGCGCCGAAGACCGTCATTTTCGGCCCGTTGCCGAAGACTTCTACGGGAAAGCTACAAAAATTCCGGCTGCGCGAGAGTGCCCGCGAGCTAACCCGCCCGGCCTCCACGGAAAAACCCTGATCGCCTTCGATTGCGACGTCAGAACCGGCTGGCGCGCCCGCCTAGCGACAGCTCGTACTAGCTTCCCGTTTCCCTGGTAGTTGCTGCCACTGCTGCTTTGCTCCTCAAATTTCAAACGCCAGTCTCACCGTGTTGCGGCAGATTTCCTTCCAGCAAGTCGTGCAGCCGGTTCGCCGGGCACCGCAATCCGATATAGAAGCTTCCGAACAGCGCATAAACGGCGCTGACGTGGTCGAAGCGCATCTCGTAGATCAGCTTCTTGAAAACCAGGGGATCGTCGGCGAACAGGTCGACGCCCCACTCCCAGTCATCAAACCCGATGGAGCCGGTGATGATCTGTTTCACCTCTCCGGCATAGCGGCGTCCGACCAGCCCGTGTTCGTTCATCTGGCGCTGGCGTTCTTCCATGGGGAGCGTGTACCAGTTCTTGTCTTCGCCGCGCCGCCGGTCCATTGGATAAAAGCAGATGTAGCGGTTCGGCGGCATCGCCGGAAACAGCCGCGGCTTCATCGCTTCTTTCTGGCGCGCGATGGTTTCCTGGATGGCGCGCTTCCATTCCTCCGAGTGCGGTTCCACGCCGCGATCGGCGAGAGCCTTGTAAGTCTTCAGCGACGACTCATACAGCCCCAGCTCAATCACCGACAAATAGGAAGTCGCAGGCTCCAGGAAATCATTGAGTCGAAGCCGCGCCAGGTCGAGCTCCGCCTGATTGAGTTCGTCGAAGCTGGCGCGGAAGTGGACCAGCATCAGATCCCCTTTGTGTCCCAGCAGTGAGAACAGCGCCGACTGCCCATCGGCCTTGCCTTCCATCTCGGCCAGCAGCCGCGCGGCTTCGGCGGCGATCTCGCGACGGGCGTTGTCAGAGGTGGAGCGCCATGCGGTCCAGCGGAAGCGCATCATCTGGTGGAGCGTGGCGTAGCCTTCAAGCGTCAGCGGCACAGCGGGGAGTTGCCCGGCGGCAACCGGGAGAGTTGCGGGATGAGTTGGATTCATGGACTTATTGTAAACATGATTGAATCATTGAGGCATTGAGACATTGAATCGTTGCCCCGATGCCCAATGATTCAATACCTCAATGATTCAATGACTCAATGCCTCACCCGACGTACCCTGGCCGCCACGGGATGCGCATTGCTCCAGTGTGCGCCGGTGTGCTAAAAGCAGCTATATGCGCAAATGGATGAGCGAGCGTTTGAAGCGCCGC
>OBLT010000595.1_pt1 | contig 23399 bp, 5 predicted proteins | sample 1518721 | NCBI WGS metagenome assembly OBLT01 (sample SAMEA3539307, study PRJEB22396) | soil metagenome | biome: tundra; feature: field; material: soil | place: USA | collected 2010-05 | depth 0.15 m | reverse complement strand
AGCGGGAACGCCACCTCCGCCTGGTTCCACCGGGTCAGGACAAGGCCGCGCTCGGGCTCAGGCAGGCCGGGCAGCTCGGCGAGCCGGCGCTGTCCCCCGGTCGTCAGCGCCTCCAGCAGCGTGCGCAACTGTCCCAGATAGCGCCGGATGGAATCGGGCGCATAGCGGCGCGCGTCGTACATCAGCTGGAGACGCAGCCGGTCGCCGGGGGCAGCGACCAAGGTCAACGGATAGTTGGTCTGCTCCAGCCCCTGCATCCGGTCGATGACGAGGTCCTGCGGTTCAGCCACCGCCCCGTTCAGGCCGGCGGCCCGATCGACCAGGTAGTTTTCGAAGACGACGACGCTTTCGAAGAGCGGGCTGCCTTGCGGGACGTCGCTCCATCCCTGGATCCGCAGCAGTGGTGTGAACTCGTACTGCCGGGCATCTGCCAGCATGTCCTGGAGCTGGTGCAGCCACGAGATGGTGTGCTGCGCAGGGGAGGTGGCGACCCGGATCGGCTGGGAATTGATGAACTGGCCGATCATCGACTCGGCACCGGGCAGGTCCGCGGGCCGGCCAGCGACAACGGTTCCGAACACGACGTCCGAATCGCTGCTGTGGCGGTGCAGGAACAGCGCCCAGGCCGCGTGGACCATGGTGGCGACGGTCAGGCGTTCCAGCCGGGCGAACCGGTCCAGTGCCTCAGTCGCGTCGCCGGACAGCTCCAGGATCTCGGTCGCGAAACCCCTGGCCGTCGGCGCTGGTCCCGGCTCGGACGGCATTGGTGTCGGAGCCGGGAAACCGCTCATGACGCGCTGCCAGAACGCTTCCGCGTCGGCCATGTCCTGGCGGGCCAGCCAGGTGAAGTAGTCGCGATACGGACGTACGGAGGGCAGCGCGAGATGCTCGCCGCGCCGGCGGGCCCAGTAGAAGTGCAGCACCTCTTGCAGGACGCGGGTGAGCGACCAACCGTCCAGGAGCAGATGGTGGTGGGTCCAGACCAGCTGGTGACTCGACTCACTCAACCGGATCAGGGACAGCCGCATGAGCGGCGCCTGCTCAGGGGCAAAGCCCACGGAGCGATCCTGGGCCAGGAAGTCCGTCAGCCGTTCATTCCGCTCCGCCTCCGGAAGGTCACCCCAGTCGAGCTCGCGGAACGGCAGGGGCACCTGCCGGTGCACCGCCTGGAACGGTTCGACAAAGTCACGCCAGTGGAACGAGGTGCGCAGCACGGCATGGCGGGACAACACGTCCGCCCAAGCCGCACGCAGCGCACCCGTGTCCAGCCGGCCGGTAAGACGGCAGGTGACCTGCTCCACGTTCACCCCGCCGGCCGGTGCGTAGAGCAGGTGGAACAGCATTCCCTGCTGCATGGGCGAGAGGGGATACACGTCCTCGAGGTGCCCGGTCCCCTGGTTCAGCCGGTCGAGAACCGCCTGCTCGATGTCTGGGACCAGGGGGAAGTCCGCGGGCGTGAGCAGCGCGCCCGCGGACGTGCGGACGTGCTCGGTCAGGCATTTCAGCCGGGTCTTGAACTCCTCGGCGAGCCGGGCGATGGTGGGCTCCTGGTGCAGTGCCGGGCTGTAGGTCCATCGGATGCGCAGCTGGGCGCCCGTGACCAGGGCACTGATTTCCAGTGGGTAAGGCCGTGGTGCTAAGCCGTCCTGCGCCGGTCCCGTCGGCTCGGGGGCCGGCCGCCAGCGGCCGTGCTCGGCGGCGGCGCCCTCGAACTGACCGAGGTAGTTGAACAGCACGGATCGGGCAGGCAGCCGCCGGAGCCGCTCGGAAGAATCGTCGGCCGTCCGCATGTACCGCAGCAGCCCGTAGCCCAGGCCGCCATGAGGCACGCTGCGATACCTGTTCTTCGCCTCGCGGAGTGCCTGGTCAGAATCGCCTGCCGAGAGCACAAGCGGGTAGATGCTGGTGAACCAGCCGACGGTACGGGCGAGATCGATGCCGTCAGCGAAGGGTTCGCGGCCGTGCCCTTCAAGGTCGATATTGACCCGCCGTTCCCCTGTCCAGCCGCCAATGGTCTGGCCGAGGGCTGCGAGCATGATCTCGACCGGCCGGGTGCGGGCATCGGCGGGCGGATGCAGCAGTACCCAGGTGTCATCCTTGCTGAGCGACTGGGTGAGCGTGGCTGAGTCGCCGACCGTGCCGCCCCCGCTCACTGGCCCGTCGGAACCGGTGCCGTCCACCGGGACGGTGGCGCCGCCGCTCGCTATCTCCGTCCAGAACGGCAGCTCCTCCGCCAGCTCGGCCGACTGGGCGCGCGCGGCCAGCAGGTGTGCCCACGTGCTAACCGAGGTCGTTCCGTCCTCCGGGACCGGCAGATCGCGGCCTTGGACCACGCAGTCGTAAGCAGCGGCCAAATCCTCCAGCAGGACGCGCCAGGAGATCCCGTCCACGGCCAGATGATGGGCGGCCAGCAGAAGCCGGTCGCCCGCGTCGCCCAGCTTGAGATAGGCCGCATGAAGCAAGAGGCCGCCGTCCAGTTTGATACTGGTCTGGATCTCGGTAATGGCCGCCTCAAGGGCAGGCGCCAGCTCGTCTCCGGGGAGTGCGCTGAGGTCCATCACCCGCAGCAGCTCCTGGTCTCCGGGCTGTGCGGCGGCGATCTCCTGTCGCCACTGCGTTCCGGTCCGCGTGAAGCTCAAGCGCAGCGCGGCGTGCCGGCGGATCAGGTGGTCGAGGGCGAGACGCAGGCCGGCCACGTCCACAGGCTCGGCAGGCTGGAGCAATACCGACTGGTTGAAGTGGTGCCAGGCCGGCCGTTCCTGGCTGAAGAACCAGTGCTGGATCGGCGTCAGAGGTACCACCGTGCCCGCCTCGTCGCCGGTGGGCCCGGTAGCCGGGTCGGGAACGCCGGCTGTCCCGGCGATGGCGGCGAGCTCGGCAATGGTCTGGTGCTGGAAGGGGCCGCGGGGCGTGAACCGCATTCCCAGCTGCCCGGCACGAGCGGCTAGCTGCATGCTCAATATGGAGTCGCCGCCGAGGGTGAAGAAGTTGTCGTTCCTTCCGATGGGGCTGACGTGGAGCACGTCGCTCCACAACTGGGCCAGGCGGGTTTCGGCTGGACCGCGCGGTGGCTCGTAAGGGATGTCCAAGCCTTGCCGGTCGCTGCCTGGAGCGGGCAGTACCCGGGCGTCGATCTTCCCGTTGGCTGTCAGCGGAAATGCGTCGAGTACCACGAATGCCGCGGGCACCATATAGGGCGGCAATACGGCGCGAACATGGTCGCGTGCCGCGGCAACCAGACTGGTGTGGTCTCGTTCGGTGACGTCATCCGGCCGTTGGGAAGGTGCCGTGGCGGGCACCAGATAGGCGACCAAGCGTTTGTCACCTGGAGTGTCTTCTCGCAACTGAACGTAGGCGTCTACGGTGCCCGGACTGTCGCGCAGGGCTTGCGCGATCTCTGCCGGTTCGATGCGGTAACCACGCAGCTTGATCTGATGGTCGGCCCGGCCGAGATAGATGATGCTGGCGTCATGGCGAGCTCTGGCCAGGTCGCCCGAGCAGTACATGCGGGCGCCCGGGCGGCCGGCATGCGGGTCGGGCCGGAAGCGTTCGGCGGTCAGTGCGGGACGGCCGAGGTATCCACGCGCCACGCCGGGGCCGCCGACGTGGATTTCGCCCCTTACCCCGGCGGGCACCTGATGGCCGCTGCGGTCGAGCAGGTAGATGGACAAGTCCGCCATTGCCTGGCCGATGTTGCTTGGGGCCGAGGGAGCGAGATCGTCAGCGGTCAGGCGGTGGTAGCTGGTATGGATGGTGGTCTCGGTGATGCCGTACATGTTGATCAGGTCGGGCCGGGTAGGGCCGGCATGCGCCGTCCACTCTGTCAGCCTGTCCCCCGACAGTGCCTCGCCGGCGAAGACTATGGCCCGCAGTCGTCCGGGGCGGGCCGCATCGCAGGTCAGCGCATCGGCCAGCGGCGCGAAGGCGGAAGGGGTCTGGCTCAAGATGGTGACTGCCTGCTCTTCCAGCAGCCGTGCCATCTCCGTGGGAGTCCGGCGGGTTGCCTCATCGGCCAGGACGAGCCGTGCGCCGTGGATGAACGCGCCCCACAACTCCCATACCGAGACGTCGAAGGCCATGGAGTGCGACAGGCTCCACACATCGCTGCGGTCGAAGTGGAACCGCGCCTGGACCGCGGCGAACAACCTGGCGACCTGGGCATGCTCAACCTGCACCCCTTTGGGTGCACCAGTGGAGCCGGATGTGTAGATGACGTATGCGAGCTGCCGTTCCAGTGCCTCAGCGCCGACGCCGGCCGTGACGGCGGAAGGATGGCCGGATGCGGGTTCGTCCAGCAGGACCAAGTCTACCGCGTCCAGTGTTGAGGCGGGCAGTTGCGTGGCCAGGGCGCGTGTGGTCACCAGGACAGGACAGCGGCTGTCGGACAGGATGTAAGCAACCCGCTCGGCCGGGTAAGCCGTGTCTACTGGGACATACGCCCCGCCTGCCAGTTGCACGCCTAGTACTGCCATAACCTGCTGCGGCGAGCGCTCCACAAAGACCGCGCACAGTGTTTCCGCGCCCACGCCGAGTCCGCGCAGGCGCGCCGCCAGCGATTCGGCCCGGGTGCGAACCGACCAATAGCTCCACTGCCGCTGACCCGAGACCAGCGCGATCGCATCGGGCTGGGCTGCCGCCTGCCGGAGAAAACTGGTCACCGGCGCCGGCAGCCCAGAGAAGCGGCAGCGATCAGGATTGAGCACCTCCACCTGATGCCGTTGCTCCGCTTCGTCAAGCAACGCCACGTGCGACAAGGGCCGTTCATCACCGGCGCATAGCCCGGCCAGAACCTGCTCCAATTGCTTCAGCAAGCGCAGCGCACCAGCACGATCATAAGAATCGGTGCGGAACAGCAGGCGCAGCTGCGGTCTCCGGTCCGGCGCTGCTATGAGAGTCAGCGGGACATCGGTCTCATCGGTCACCCGTGGTTCAAGGACCCTAACGGAGCCTTGCCCCACACCGTTTGCCGACACGGGCTGGTTCTCCACCACCACAACGGTCCCGAACATCGCTGTGCCGCGCGGAATGCTGCTCCATCCCTGGATCCGCGTCAGCGGAGTGTGCTCGTGCTCTCGCAGGCGGACCAGCATGCCCTGGACATCCTGCAGCCAGCGTCCCACCGGCATATTTGCATCGACGCGCAGCCGAATTGGCAGCGTGTTGATGAAAAGCCCCACCATTTCCTCGACCCCCGGCAATTCCGCCGGGCGTCCGGAAACGGTCGCCCCGAACAGCACATCGCGCTGTCCGCTGTGCCGCGCCAGCAAGACGCCCCACGCTGCCTGCAGCACCGTGCCAAGGGTCACGCCCAGGCGGGAGCACAAATTCCGCAGCGCGATGCCGACGGGTTCCTGCACTTCCACCGTGACGCTGTCCGCGCTGGCCGCCCGAGCTGCCACAGGCGGATCCCAGGGCAGTTCCGTAGGCGACTCAATGCCCGCGAGCGCCGTGCGCCAGGTTTCTTCTGCCGCGCCGGCCTCTTGCTCGAGGAGCCACGCCACGAACTCCCGGTAAGGCCGCGCCGGGGGGAGCACCGCATCCTGGCCACGGCGAAGTTGCTCGTAGGCGGTGAGTACCTCCCGGAACAGGACCGAGCGCGACCAGCCATCGAAGATCAGGTGATGGTTGGTGCAGACCACCTCGTAAACCTGCTCGGCAAGCCGGATAACGGTGATGCGGATGAGCGGCGCCTTCCTGACGTCCAGGCCGCGGTCACGGTCGTGAGCAAGGAAGGCTTCGAGTTGCTGCCCGGCCTCCTCGCGTGTCAGGCCGCGCCAGTCGATCTCGGTCCAGGGCAATGCCACGCGTGGGCGCACCACCTGAACGGGCTCGGCAAGGTTTTCCCACAGGAACAAGGTTCTGAGCGTGGTGTGGCGCTTACACGCCTGCTCCCACGCCGCGCGGAAGGCCCCTGGGTCGAAGTCGCCTTCCAGCCGGCAGGCGAGCTGTTCGACGTACATGCTCCCGCCGTCGGCAGCAGCATGAAAAAGCAGGCCCTGCTGCAGTGGTGTCAGCGGATATATGTCATCGACATTCGTCACCATGCGTAACTTTCCCGCGCCCTCGGACATGCTCTGAATAGGCCCGAGGTGGAGGCTGGGAAACTATGAGGAATGCCCTGCTTGATGAAGGCATTAGTTGATGGCACCACGTAACTGACCATGAAAAAGGCCCCCGAACAACCTCGAACAACCATCGTGACTGCGGAAGCAAAATAACCCGAACATCCCGGACTGTACAGCCGGGGGGCTGACCGATCGAGTGCGGAAATTCCGCACTCGATCGGCCGGGGACGATGAACCTTTTGCATCCTGGTAGCGGGGTGTGAGGGGATACGGGCTGGTCATGGGCGGCGTGGCGGCTGGTGGCGTAGCGAAGCCCCTGGTAGATGAGGCGATCGACCAAGAACACCTCGTCGCCGCCAGGGGCTTCCATTCTTTTCTGCCGTGCCGTGCTGCCGGCCCGGGCGCCGAAGCTGCGAAGAACGGCATGAACCTGCAGGTCATCTCCGCACCCGATGGCATCATCTCGTGGGTCTCCGGTGCGCTGCGCGGCAGCACCCACGACCTGACCGCCGCCCGGACCTGGGGCATCCTGCGCGAACTGGCCGTGTCCGGGCTGATCGTGCCAGCGGACAAGGGCTACCACGGCGCGGGCGAACCGCTGATCACTCCCTACCGCGGACGGAACTCCGCTGCTGCCCCTGCAGGCCGGCCACCTCGCCAAAGCCATCCACGTCCTGCAAACCCGCGAAATCGGTGGCTGAAAAAGGTCCGGTGACCTGGCGATTCACTCGTGTGGTGCCGGGGGCATCCTCATCGGCGGCTAACGAGGGAGGTCACAAGGGCACATGCGTGATACCGTACCCTGGCTCAGACGGGGAATGCCTGGGAGGAAACATGTCTGCTCTACCGGACGCCATCAAATTACTGCCTAGTTTCAATGTAGAGCGGCTTTGCGCGGATCTGGATTCTGTGCGGAAGCAGTTCCAGTCCCACGGCAACTCGACGGTCGCTTACGCGGAGGAAGGCGAGGCCGGGGGATGGGATGTCCTGGCACTCCGATGCCCGGGTGGTGACCCGTCCCAAATAGGCGAGGGCACCGGTGGCATGGAGGATTTCGCGGACACCAAGTATTTGGAGTGGACGCCGTATGTCAGGGAGATCCTCGACGGCCTCGGGGTGCCTCTGCGCGGGGTGCGTTTCAGCGACGTTGCCCCCGGAACCGTTGTGCCGGAGCATACGGACCAGCCCTACGGGCTGCAGGTCGGATGGGTGCGCTTGCACGTGCCGGTCATAACTAACGATCACGCAGTTCTCTTCGTCAACGGCGAAGCCAATCGCTGGAAGCCGGGCGAGTTCTGGTACGCGAATTTCGGGGCGCCGCATAGCCTATGTAATGAGGGCGACGAGGCGCGGATCCACCTCATCATAGATTGCTACATCTCAGAGAATCTCTTCCAGCTGTTCCCCGAGGAGGCAAGGCAGCATATCGACAGAGCCGACGTCCTCTTCTTCGAAGAAGAGCGATCGTTGCCCGCAGATTTGTCGGGCCTGAGTGGCATGATTCGCATCCCTCCCTCTTTCCTCAACCGCTTTCCGGAACCCCCCACCGAATCGGACTGGAGCGCTTCAGGCCAGGCCGACATCGAGGGTGAGCTGGGTGTGCGGGACGGGCGGGTTGTGGTGCGGCTGGGTGGCCGCGGGACGGCTATGGCGTACCTCGGTAACGGTGAGTTCCGTTCGCTCTGCTGGACAAGAGAACGGACGCTGACGGTCGAGTCCCGCGACGGCGTGCGCTGGATTTCCTTCCGATATCAGCGTGGGAGAAATGTCCTGAGGACCGCGCGGGAGCAGCCGTTGCTGTAGTTTCGGTCTTCGCGGCGCCGGTTAAGCCGGCGTCAGCACGACCGGCAGTCTGCTGAACCCGCTAAGAAGGTTGGAACGGGTGCGCCGTGCTTCACCGGCAGCCTCGATATGGCCAACCTGAGAACGCAACGCCTCAAGCAGTGAGTGAATCTCGGCACGCCCCAGATAGGCGCCTAGGCAAAAGTGCGGTCCGAATCCGAAGGTCAGGTGCTTGTTCGGGGCGCGCCCAAGGTCGAACATGTCGGGTGCGGCGAAAACCTCCTCGTCCCGGTTGGCCGAGCAGTTCCAGAGCGTCACCACATCTCCGGCCTGGACGGCTTGGTCGCGCACTTGCAGGTTCTGACGCGCCATACGTCCGAAGTGCATCGCGGGCGTCGTCCACCGCAGTACTTCCTCGACGGCCGTGTCGAGGGCGGCCCGGCCGCTCTTCAGGGACTGCCACTGATCCGGGTGCTCGATGAGTGCGTGCACTGCGCCTATCATCGAGAACCGGCTGGTCTCATCCCCACCCAGGATGAGACTATAACAATTGAAAACTATTTCGTGCGGGGTCAGTGGCTCGCCATTGATGGAGGCCGTTGCGAGGGCGCTCACCACATCTTCCCGTGGTTCGCGCCGACGTTCCGCCGCGAGTTCCAGGAAGTACATGAGGATCTCATTGCGAGCGGCCCAGGCGTCGCTGTCGGTCTCCCCGGGGTTGTCCGAGCTGAGCGCCGACTTGTTGAGGCGCAGCAGGTAAGGGCGGTCATACCCGGGGACGCCCAGAAGATCGCAGATGGTGCCCATGGGGATGTGGTCGGCAACCTCCGCCGCGAAATCCAGCTCGCCGAGTTGCAGGGCCATGCTGATCCGGCCCGCAGTACCGTCCCTGACCCGCTCGACGACCCGGCCGAGCGCGCGTGGTGAGAAGGCTTTCAGCAGGGCATTTCTTACGTCGCGATGGCGCTGGCCATCGGTCACCGCGAGCATTTTACCCGAGGCTGTGTCGTGTCCCCGGAGAAGGGTGTCGAGCACGTTGCCATTTTCCGAAGTGAATTTGGTTTCATCTCGGTACACGGACATGATATCTGAATGTCTCGACAGCACCCAGAACCCTGGCGCAGAGCCGCTTGCTGGATTCCAGTGTACCGGCTGTTCCCGGCGCAGTTCCCGCCAGAATTCCGTCAGGTCCATATCGGCATGCACAGCAGGGTCGGCCAGGTTTACTGTGGCTAGCTCGCCGGTATTAGCGTCCTCGAATCTACTCATGTGGCTGATACATTCGGGCGGCTCCTGCGTCTGGCATCCTGCCGGTCAAGCTGTGCGCTCCCGAGGTTTCGGGCGATCTTATGGTCGCCACCGGGGAGTTCGGCGATCTCACCTCACCTGGCTGCCGCAGCAAGCGTACTGCCCAGGCGTTACCGGCCCGGTGCGCTGGCACACGACCGCGGCTCCACCCGGCAGTGCCGGGCCGGGCCAGCGTCCATCCCGGCACCCCGATGGCTGACCTGCGCATGCACCGGTGAGCCCGCACCGCCGCCCGCCGGAGCGCGCGAGTGCGGAATTTCCGCACTCGAACGGCGCATATGAAGGGGACGGCGTCGCTGGGCTTGGCGAACATGTCTATCGTGCAGGTATCAATCGATTTGAAGATTGGACAATACTTGAGATGAGGCAATCGCGTCGGCATGATTGACGCGGCGGGGTGCCTGATACTGCCGCCGCAGGGCCTCTCGGCCGGGGTAAGCCGTGCCCGCATGTTGACTCCTATGGGGAGGAGCTGGATTCGTGCCAACGGGGTCGCTGCAACGCCTGCGTGCGACGGGGACACTCGTGGACCTTTTACGGTGGCGGGCTGGTGGGCAGGGGGGCAACCAGCCGGATCGGGTCGGCTGGAGGTTCCTCGCTGATGGCGAGCGGGAGGCTGGCTGTTTCAGCTACGCCGAACTGGATGCACGGGCTCAGGCCATCGCCGGGTGGCTCCAGAGCCAGTTTCCGGCCGGCGAACGTGTGCTGGTGACGTGCCCATCCGGACTGGATTACGTGGCCGCGTTCTTCGGCTGCCTGTATGCGCGGATGGTCGCCGTTCCCGTCCCTCTCCCCGACTCTCTGGCGCCGCGGCTACGGGGACGCCTTCCCGCAATTTTGTCCAGCGCCGGTGCTCGGGGCGCGCTCACCACGTCCTCTGATCTGCCGCAGGTTGACGACCTCGTGGCAAAGTTCCCCGAGGCGGGAACGCTCCAGTGGTTCGCGGCTGACCAGGTCGACCAGCAGGCGTGGCAGCCACGGTGGAGGCCGCCCTCAATCCGTGCCGAAGATCTGGCATTCCTGCAGTACACCTCCGGTTCCACCGCCCAGCCGAAAGGTGTAATGGTCAGCCACGCGAACCTCATGCACAACTGTGGGTTGATGCACGACGCATGGTCGATGACCGAGGATGACCACATTATTGGCTGGCTGCCGCTCTTTCATGACATGGGGCTGATCGGCAATCTGCTGCTGGCCCTGTATGCGGGGGTCCCGGTCACCTTCATGCCGCCGACGGCTTTTGTCCGGGCCCCTGTCCGCTGGCTGAGGGCGGTCACCCGATACAGGGGCACCGTGAGCATGGCTCCCAATTTTGCCTATGACCTGTGCGCTCAGAAGGTTCAGCCGGAGCAGCGAGACGAGCTGGACCTCAGTACCTGGCGGCTGGCAGTCAATGGGGCCGAGCCCGTGCGGACCGCCACGCTGCGCCGGTTCACTGAGTCCTTCGCCGATTGCGGCTGGCGCGGCGAAGCCATGAGCCCGGCCTACGGCCTGGCCGAGGCGACCTTGTACGTATCGGCAGGCGCCGGGCACCGGGCCCCGGCCCCTGTGCGGTTCGCCCAGGGAGGGCTGCGAGAAGACCGGGCGGAGGCGACCAGCGATCCGGCGGTTCCCGGCAGGGCATTGGTGAGTTGCTCGGTGCCTCCTGCGGGGCAGCGCCTGGCCATCGTCGATCCGGTATCGCGCGCCGAGCTGCCTGAGGGCCGCATTGGCGAGATCTGGCTGGCTGGCCCCAGCGTGGCGAAGGGGTACTGGAGCCTGGCGGAAGAGACCGGCGCGATTTTCGGAGCCTCCCTCGCCGACGGCGATGGGACGGCCTTCCTCCGGACTGGTGACCTCGGCTTCCGGTACGACGGTGAGCTGTACATCACCGGCCGATCGAAGGATCTCATGATCATCAGGGGGGAGAACTACTACCCGCAAGACGTCGAGCTGGCGGCAGAGCGCAGTTGCCCGCTGCTCCGGCCCAACGGCAGCGCCGCGTTCACCCTTGACGTCGCCGACGAGGAGTGCGCCGTGCTGGTGGCGGAGGTCCGGCGCAACTTCGAGGACAAGCAACTGCCCGAGGCGCTTGAGTCGATACGGGCCGGGGTGCTCGAAGAGACCATGCTGCATCTGGACGCGGTGGTACTGATGCGGCCCGGCCGGATTGCCAAGACCAGCAGCGGCAAGATTCAGCGGCACGCCGTCCGTGACGCTTTTCTCGCGGGCAAGTTGCCGGCTCTCGTGGCTGACGTACCCGCATGGATGAGCGGTCCGGCCGCGGCGGAACCTGCCAGCCAGGTGGCGGGGCAAACGGGCGAGCACCCGCCGGCCGCACTGGCCATGGGCACTCGCCCGGAGGGCGGTGCCGCCGCCCGCCCGATGCAGTTCAGCCTGCTGTACTTCTCCAGTAATGAGGCCGGGTTCACCGAGAATAAGTACCGGCTGCTCCTGGAGGGGGCGAAGTTCGCGGATGAGCACGGCTTCACCGCGGTATGGCTTCCGGAACGCCATTTCCACGCCTTCGGGGGTCTCTATCCCAACCCTTCGGTGCTGGCCGCGGCCCTGGCGATGGCGACCAAGCGGATCCGGTTGCGAGCGGGCAGCGTCGTGCTCCCGATGCACCATCCCGTCCGCGTAGCCGAAGAGTGGGCCGTCGTCGACAACCTCTCCGGCGGCCGGGTCGACCTGGCGTTCGCCGCCGGCTGGAACCCCAACGACTTCGCGCTTGCCCCCGACAACTACGCCACCCGCTACGAATTGCTGTACTCCGGAATGGATACCGTGCGGACGCTGTGGAGCGGCGGGACGGTCGAGTTGCGCAACGGCACCGGCGCGCAGGTGCCGGTCCGCGTCTTCCCAGAGCCTCAGCAGCCGTCACTGAACGCGTGGCTCACCTGCTCCGGTAGCGTCGAGCGCTTCATCGAGGCTGGCGAACGCGGCGTGAATGTGCTGACCGGCCTGCTGTTCCAGAACACGGAGGAACTGGCCGGGAAAATCGCGGCCTACCGTGAGGCGCGCGGCCGCAGTGGCCACGACCCGGACGCCGGACATGTCACCCTCATGCTTCACACGTTCATCGGTGACGACCTCGACGAGGTCAAGGAGACAGTCCGCGGCCCCTTCATCTCCTACCTCGAGTCCTCCGTCGATCTCTGGCGCCACGGGGTCGAGCGGCTCTCCGAGATGTCGCCATCCGAGCGCGAGCAGGTGCTCTCCTACGCGTTCGAGCGCTACTTCCAATCTGCCGCGCTGATCGGCACGCCGCGCAGCTGCCTGCCGTTCGTCCAGCGACTGCAGGTGGCCGGGGTGAACGAGATCGCCTGTCTGATCGACTTCGGTGTTGACGTGGACACCACCATCGAGGGCTTGGACAGCCTCAACGTGCTGCGTAAGCGTGCGCAGCGGCAGCCGCTCGCCGCATCGCCCCCGGTCATCTCTGGTGTCCCCACGGCGGATCCCGGCCAGCAGGAGCCCCTCAGCGGTGCCGGCCCGGTGACAGGGCTGTCAGCGGGCGGGTCACCCGATACGAGTTCGGCAGAGATCTTCCACAAGGTCCTGGCCGCAGGATCCGCTGCACGCCTGGACTTACTTCAGGAGTACATGCGCGGCCGGGTGGCCGAAGCGCTGGGGCGCACAGTGGAAGAGATCTCCTGGGCGCACACGGTGCGGGGCCTCGGCCTCGACTCCCTGATGGTTGTCAGCGCGATGAACGCCTGCCAGCGCGATCTCCGCATCGTCCTGGCCCCGGGGGACTTCTACCGGCTGGCTGACTTCGACTCGCTGGCTGGCTACCTGGCCCGCACCTTCGAACAGGCCCATGTGAGCAATGTGGCCGGTGCCAGCCGGCTTTCCGGCTTGCGGCGCCGGGCCCGCAAAGAGACCTTTCCGCTGTCTTTCCCGCAACAGCGGCTCTGGTTCCTTGAGCAGCTGACTCCCGGCACCGTGGCGTACTGCACGCCGATGGCCGTCCGTCTGTCCGGGCCGCTGGACCTGGCGGCGCTGCGGCAAGGACTGAACTTCGTGGTCGCCCGCCACGAGGCGCTCCGCACCGCCTTCGTCGATCAGGCCGCGGAGCCCTGCCAGGTGGTCACGGCGCAGCAGCAAGTGCCCGTGACCTTGACGGACCTGTCCGGCCGGCCTGCCGAGACGCGCGAGAGCATCGTGATGGGGCTGGCCACCAAGTTCGCGCGTTACCCGTTCGACCTGGCCGAGAGCCCGCTGTTGCGCGCCACGGTGTTCCGTCTCGCCACCGATGACCATCTGCTGGTGATGACCGGGCATCACATCGTCATCGACGGCTGGGCGATCAAGGTACTGTTCGATGAATTGGCGGTCGGTTATCGCGCCGCGTGCAGCGGCGAGAAGCCCGTTCTCCCCGAGTTGCCACTGCAGTACCCCGACTTCACGCTGTGGCAGCGCGAGGTCAGCCAGGGGCCGGTCGTCGCCGAACAGCTCGAGTACTGGAAGAAGCAGCTGGCCGGGGCGCCGGCGCTGCTGGAGTTGCCGACAGACCGGCCGCGCCCTGCGGTGCAGCGTTTCCGGGGCCGCACGATGAGCGTCACGCTGCCGACCGGGCTGAGCGCTGCGCTACGCCGACTCAGCCAGGCGGAAGGGGTCACCCTCTTCATGACGCTGCTGGCGGCGTTCAGCGTCTTGCTAGCCCGCTACAGCGGCCAGGACGAAGTGGTGGTGGGCACTCCGGTCGCCAACAGGACCCGGCCGGAGCTTGAAGGGCTGATCGGCTTCTTCGCCAACACCCTGGCCCTGCGCACCCGCCTCGACGGCAACCCCGGGTTTCGCGAGCTGGTGGATCGGGTGCGCCGCACCTGCCTGGATGCCTACTCGCACCAGGATGCCCCATTCGAGCTGGTGATCGATGCGCTGCGGCCATCCAGGGACCTCAGCCATCAGCTGGTGTTCCAGGCGGTGTTCGCGCTCCAGAGCACGGCCCTGCCCGACATGGACTTTCCAGGACTCAAGTCTTCCCCTGTCGAGCTCGACCCTGGTACTTCTCGCTTCGACCTGGCCTTCTCGCTGAGCGAGGTGCCCGAAGGACTGCATTGCGCCGTCGAGTACAACACCGATTTGTTCGACGACGCCACGATCGAAGGGATGGTGGAGCACTACCGGGCGCTGCTCGAATCGGTGGTGGCAGACCCGTCATCCCCGATAGATCGCCTGGACCTGCGCACCGAGGCCGAGCGGGCCCGCCTGACGGAATGGAACGACACCGACCTCGACTATGCGCCAGAGCGGAGCCTGCACCGGCTGTTCGAGGCCCGGGCGGCGCGAGTCCCCGACGCGATCGCCGTTATCTGCGGGCAACGTCAGCTGCGCTATGGCGCGCTTAATGAACGCGCCAACCGGCTCGCCCACCTGCTGCGGGACAGGGGCGTGAAGCCTGAGGTCCCCGTTGGTGTCTTCGTCGAGCGGTCCGTGGAATCCATCGTCGGGCTGCTGGCCGTGCTCAAGGCCGGAGGGGCATACGTGCCCCTCGATCCGGCCTATCCGCCGGAACGGCTGGACTACATGCTCACCGACAGCGGGGTGGCGGTGCTGCTCACCAGGGCAGATCTCGTCGAGCGGCTGCTCACCCGGCCCCCGGCGATCATCTGTTTCGACCGGGACGCCCAGGACATCGCCCTGGGCCGCCCGGACGACATCGCCGGGGTCATCCACCCCGACCAGCTGGCCTACCTGATCTACACCTCAGGTTCCACTGGCCGCCCCAAAGGAGCGATGATGGCTCACCGGGGACTGGCCAACCTCGCCGTGGTTGAGGCCGGAGCGCTGGACCCCGAACACGGCAGCCGAGTGCTCCAGCTTGCCTCCCTCAGCTTCGATGCCTCGCTATGGGACATCGCGATGTCTCTGCCGTTCGGCGGCACGCTCTATATCGCGACGGCCGAGCAGCGGCTGCCAGGAGATGAGCTGGCCCGGCTGATGACCGAGCAGGCGATCACGCATGCGACGCTGCCGCCCTCGGCGCTTGCCGTGCTGCCTCCCGACTGTGCCCCGAGCCTGCGGGTGCTCACCGCCACCGGCGAGGCGCTGTCGGCTGAGGTGGCCGATCGCTGGGCCGCTGGCCGTCGGCTGATCAATGGATACGGGCCGACGGAGACCACCGTTGGAGCAACCATCGGTGACTGCCTGGGCGGCGGCCAGCGGCCCGATCTAGGCCGTCCTTTCGCCAATACTCAAGTCCACGTGCTGGACCGGTGGCTGCGACCGGTGGCCCACGGGGTACCGGGCGAGATCTGCGTCGGAGGCGCCGGCCTCTCCAGGGGCTATGCGGGCCGGCCGGGCCTCACTGCCGAGCGCTTCGTGCCCGATCCCTCGGGCCACAGGCCCGGGGCACGCCTGTACCGCACGGGTGACCGGGGCCGGTTCCTGGCGGACGGCCGGCTGGTATTCCAGGGCCGGTTCGACCAGCAGGTGCAATTGCGCGGCTTCCGGATTGAGCTGGGAGAGATCGAGGCCGCGCTGCGGGAGCACCCGGCCGTGCACGAGGCCTCGGTCCTGGTACAGCACGACGACGCGGGAGCCGCCCGGCTCCTCGCCTATGTGGCCGCGGAGCCCGGCACGACGGCCGCGCAGCTGCGCGTGCACTGCGCGGACCGGCTCCCCGGCTACATGCTGCCACGCGCCTTCACCGTGCTGGAAAAGCTGCCGCGGACACCGAACGGCAAGCTCGACCGGAGTGCGCTGCCGGACCCGGACATCGACCATCGCGATCCCGGGCTGCCCTACAGCCCGCCCAGGCCGGGTGACGAGCAGACGCTGGCCAGCATCTGGGCGCAGTTGCTCGGTGTCGCACGCGTGGGGCGGGACGACAACTTCTTCGCGCTGGGTGGAGACTCGATCCTGAGCCTGAAGATGGTCACCCATGCTGTCCAGGCCGGCCTGCCGCTGACCACCAAGCTCGTCTTCCGGCACGGGACGGTGGCGGAGCTTGCCACCGCCGTGCGCCCGGATGCCGCCGCGGTACCGGTGGCGGCTGTGGCCGCTCCCGTTGCCCGCGCGACGTGGGAGCTGGACGTAGCCGAAGTCGCCCGGCTGACCCGGCAGGTGAGCGATCTGGAGGATGCCTATCCGCCCTCGCCCACGCAGCAGGGCATGCTCTTCCACTCTCTGTACGCGCCGGAAAGCGCCATCTACCGGGTCCAGCTCAACGTCCGTCTCGACGGTCCACTCGACGCCCGGGCTCTCCGCGCAGCCTGGACGCGGATCGTGGCACGGCACGCCGTGCTGCGGACCACGTTCCACCGGACCTCGACGGACAGGCTGGTGCAGGTGGTGCGGGGCACAGTGAATCCCCAGTGGACGGAGCTCGACTGGCGCGGCGAGGCGGAGCCGGAGCCTGCCGAGCGGCTGGCCCTTCTGGGGGCACAGGAGCGTGCCAGGCCGTTCGACCTCAGTGCGGCGCCGCCGATCCGGATCAGTCTGGTGCGCGTGGCCGATGAGGTTCACCAGCTGGTGCTGACGATGCACCATGCACTGCTCGACGGCTGGTCGCTGCCGATCGTGCTCGCCGAGTTGCTGGCCCAGTATGACGCGACGGGAGCAGGCGGCGCCGAGTTGCCGCCGGTGCGGCCCTACCGGGAATTCGTGGCGTGGCTCGCCCAGCAGGACTCCAGCGCGGCCGAAGAGGCGTGGCGCGCGGCGCTGGATGGCGTGACAGCGCCGACGGCACTGCCGTGGGACCCGCCGGCTGTGGCCCAGAGCGGGGTGGCCAGCGTGGTGGCGGAGGTTCCGGCGGACGTCTGCGCCCGGCTGAGGGAACTGTGCCGCCGCCAGGGCGTGACGGCGGGAACAGTGGTCCAGGCGGCCTGGGCCGTGTTGCTGGCCCGTCACGCTGGACAGCGGGACGTGGTGTTCGGGGTGACGGTCTCCGGGCGCTCCATGGAGCTGCCCGGCGTGGAGTCGATGGTCGGCCTGTTCATCAACACACTGCCTGCCCGGGTGCGGGTGGACGATGAGGCCCGAGTGGGAGGCTGGCTGCGTACCCTGCAGTCCACGCTGGCGGACTTGCGGGAGCTTGAGCACACGCCGCTGACACGTATTCAGGGCTGGAGCCAGGTTCCGCGCGGAACCGCGCTGTTCGAGAGCCTGGTGGTGGTGGAGAACCATCCCCTGGGAAAGCTGAACACCGACGCGAGTCCGGTGACGGTGCGCGAGGTGCGGGTCGCGGATGAGACGGAGCACCTGCTGACCCTGGTCGCGGTTCCTGGCGAGCGACTGCAGCTGCGGCTGCTGTTCCAGACACAGCGCTACGACCGAGCCGGCGGCAGGCGCCTGCTTGACCAGCTGACCGCGATCCTGGACGGGTTCGCCGGCAACGAGGATCAGGCACTGGGACGGCTGCTACTGCCGGACCCTCCTGACGGGCCACAAGGCGCAGAAGTGGCGGAGCCCGCCGGGCACCTGTACGCCGACGCGCCCGCTCCGATCACCGCCTTTGCCCGGCAAGTGGCCGCCCGGCCGGACGCCATAGCGGTGGTGCAGGGACCGCGGCAGTTCAGCTACCGGGCACTGGAGGAGCGCGCGAGTGAGCTGGGGCGGCGGCTACGGGCCCAGGGGGCCGGCGCGGAGACGCTGTGCGCACTACTGCTGGAACGCTCGCCGGAACAAGCGGCCGCCATCCTGGCGGTCCATCTCGCTGGTGGCGCCTGCCTGCCGATCGACCCCGACTGTCCGGCCGAACGCCTGGCCTATCTGCTCACCGATAGCCGGTGCACGGTCCTGGTGACGACACGCGAACTGCTCGAGCGAGTTCCCGAACAGGCGCTGAACGGCCTGGAGGTCCTCCTCATCGGAGCCGGCCCTCCCGCGGCGCCGCCGGCCGCAGACGAGAGCACGGCGGAGGCCAGGGACGTGGCTGTCCCGGCGCCGCGGCAACTGGCCTATGCCATCTACCCCTCGGGCCCCACCGGCCGGCCCCAGGGCGTGCTGGTGGAACATGCCCAGGTCGCCCGGCTGTCCGCGGCTGTCAAGGAGCAGTTCCGATTCGACCACGCCGACGTGTGGACGCTCTGCCAGTCACCGGCCTCCGGCTTCTCCGTAGGAGAGCTGTGGGGGGCGCTGACCCACGGTGCGCGCCTGGTCATCGTCGACGACAACACCCGTCACACACCGGCCGGGATGGCCCGCCTGCTGGCTGAGCAGGCCGTGACGGTCTGCCACCAGACTCCTTCGGACTTCCTGCCCCTGGCCGCCGCCATTACCGACGGCGATACCTGCCCCACCCGGCTGCGTGCCATCGTCCTCGGCGGCGAAGCCCTGGCAACGGACCGCCTCGCCGATTTCGCCGGGCGCATGGGCCCCACCGGCCCGGCGCTGATCAACATGTACGGCATCACGGAGACCACCGTGCAGGTGACCTATCACGTGGTGACCGATGCTGACCTGGCCCCTGGCAGCCCGAGTGTCATCGGCTGCCCCCTGCCCGGCCTGGACGTTCACATCCTTGACGGCGGCCGGCCAGCTGCACCCGGCCTGCCGGGTGAGATGCACGTCGGCGGCGCGGGGCTGGCCCGCGGCTACCTCGGCCGGGCAGGCCTGACCGCCGACCACTTTCGTCCCGATCCATTTACCGCCACGCCTGGCTCTCGCCTGTACCGAACTGGCGACCGCGCCCGGGTCCGGCACGACGGCGCCCTGATCTACCTCGGCCGCACCGACCACCAGATCAAGCTGCACGGCACCCAGGCACTGCCCGCGCCCGGCTCCGGCCGGGGCCACAGCGGCATCCGCCCCGAAGCGCCAGCGAACACCATCGAGACCCAGCTCGCGGAGCTGTGTACCGACATCCTGGGCAGCTCACCGATTGGCCGGAGTGACAACTTCTTCGTTCTTGGCGGGGACTCCCTTTCTGCGGTGGTGCTGCAAAGCCGGATCCGGTCGGTCTTCGGTGCCGAGCTTGCGCTGCGCGACCTGTTCGGCGCACCCGATCTGGAGGCGCTGGCCGGGCAGATCGCTGAACGCCTGCCGGCCTCCGCCGTTGAGCAGCCGCAGATCCCGCGGCTGGCGGCCGGGCGGCCCTGGCTGCCGCTGTCTTTCGGCCAGCAGCGGCTCTTGTTCCTCGAGCAGTGGGAGCCGGGCACGCCGCTTTATCACGTGTCTGGTGCACTCCTGCTGGACGGTGAGCTGAACGTGGCAGCGCTGCGGCGCGGCGTGCAGGACCTGGTCGACCGGCACGAGAGCCTTCGGACGGAGCTGTTCGATGACGGGGGTGAGTGGCGGCAGCGGGTCCTGGGTGGCGCGCCGGTGCACCTACCGCTCATCGACGTGTCGGGACTTCCGGCGGACGAACGTGCGGCACAGGCGGAACTGCTGGTCCGGTCGGTCGCGGAGACCGTATTCGACCTGGACGGTGGCCCCGTGTGGCGGCTGGTGCTGGTGCGGCTGAGCTTCGACCAGCACCGACTCGGCATCTGCCTGCACCACCTGATCGCCGACGGACAATCCCTGGCGGTACTGATCAGGGAGCTGGGGGAGAGCTACACGGCGTTCCACGCTGGGGAGGCCCTGTCGAGGACGCCGTTGCCGCTGCAGTACGGCGACTACGTGCTGTGGCAGCACGATCTGTTCCAGCGCGGCCGCCCGGTGCGAGAACTGGAGTACTGGCGCGGGCGGCTGGCGGGGCTGGCCGACGTGACACTGCCGGCCGAGTTGCCGCGTCCGCCGGTGCAGACCCTCGAGTCTGCTGTGCACACGGCGGAAGTGCCGGTGGCTGTGGTGCACCGCCTGTCCAGTCTGTCCAGGAACACGAATTCCACCCTGTTCATGACGCTATTCGCGGCGAGTGCCGTGGCCCTGGCACAGGTCTGCGGGGTGGACGAGGCGGTGGTAGGTACGCCAGTCGCCAACCGCAGCCGGCCCGAGTTGGAAGTCATGATCGGCTACTTGGCCAACACCGTCGTGCTTCGGCTCGCGGTGACCGGCTGCGTTACCTTCACGGACCTGCTTGCGCATGCCCGGACGGCCTGCCTGGAGGCCTACGAGCATGCCGAGATCCCGTTCGAGATGGTGGTCCAGGAACTCAGGCCAGATCGCAACGCGAGTCATCTGCCGCTGTTCCAGACCTGGTTCGTGGTCCAGGAGGAACTCCCTGCCGCCGCGGCATTCGACGGCCTTGACGTGGAACCGGTCGCCGTGACGCCACAGCTCGCCCGCTACGACCTGCGGCTCGAGTTCCGCCGCTCGGCCGTGGGCATGCACCTGATCTGCGAGTACAAGACCAGCCTGTTCACCACCGCCGGGATCGAACGGCTGAGCCGCCATCTGACGACAGTGCTTGCGGAGGTGGCGGCCGATCCGGAACTGCGGCTGGACCGGCTCGCAGAACGCCTGCGCGTCGCCGAGCACGAGCGCCGCGCCGAGGCTGCGCAGTCAGCGGCCGCCTACAGCGCCGCAGCACTAGACCGGAGTCGCCGCGGTGATCGCAGGATCAGGCGCAGCTAGCTGAAGGAAGGCAGGGCAGGTCATTGAGTCCCAGCACCATCGGGCCTGCGGCGTCCGGCCGCAGGCGCAGGGAACCAGTCAGTCTCCTGGCGCCCGCGAGAGTCACCGCCGAGCGGCTGCTGCCCACGAGCGCGACTCCGCTGCTCCTGCGGCCGGCCATGGAAGGCGTCAACCTGCTGAGGTGGGTGGAGGAGAACCGCGACTCCGTCAGGGGGCAGTTGCTCAGGCATGGCGCGGTGCTGTTCCGCGATTTTTCCGCGCTCGCTGAGGTGAGCGAGTTCGAGCAGATCATCCGCTGCATCGCGGGCGGGGACCTGCTGAGTTATTCCTACGCCTCCACCCCGCGCACCCCGGTTTCCGGTGGGATTTACACGTCGACCGAATACCCCGCAGACCAGGAGATCCGGCTGCACAACGAGATGGCTTACGCGCGGAGGTGGCCGCTGAAGGTGGGCTTCTACTGCATCACGGCCGCACCGCAGGGGGGTGAGACCCCGCTGGCCGACAGCCGCCGCATCTACCAGCGCATTCCGGCCGCCATCCGCGGACGGTTCGAGACGCGCGGTGTCATGTACGTGCGGAACTATGACGAAGGACTCGACTTGTCCTGGCAGGACGTCTTCGGGACCACCGAGAGGTCCGTGGTTGAGGAGTTCTCCCGAAGCTCCGGCATCGCCTTCGAGTGGAAGCCAGACGGTGGACTGCGGACACGCCAGGTCTGCCAGGCGGCCCTCGCGCATCCGGTGACCGGAGAAATGGTCTGGTTCAACCAGGCTCACCTCTTCCACGTGTCCAGTCTGGCCGAGAATGTGCAGGCATCGCTGCTCGGGACGTTCGCCGAGGAGGATCTCCCGCGAAACGCCTACTACGGCGACGGCTCGCCATTCGGCCAGGAAGATCTGAACACGATCCGGCAGGCCTTCCGCGACGAGGAGATCGTCTTCCCCTGGCGCAGCGGTGACATCGTCGTGGTCGAGAACATGCTGGTGGCGCACGGGCGCCGCCCGTTCAGCGGCCCGCGCCGCGTCGTCGTGGGGATGGCCGAGCCGTTCGATGGCACCTGCGCGGGGGCAACTGATTGATGGAAGGTTACCGGCTCTCACCACAGCAGAAGCGGCTCTGGCTACTCCAGCAGGCCGGGCCCGGCGACCGCTACCACGCTCAGGCTGACGTCGACATCGCCACCTTCGGCACGGCAGAGGTAGGGGTCGCGCTGGATCGGCTCTCGCGGCGCCACGAGGCGCTGCGAACGGTCCTGCGCAGCCCGCCCGGAGTGGACATCCCCCTCCAGGTGATCGATGAGCGGCCGCTTCTCGACTATGCCCACCACGACCTGAGCCACTTCGGTGCCAGCGAGTGGACCGCCACCTGGGCGATGCTGCGGTCCCAGCGGGCGTGGCAGCCATTCGACCTCGCGGCTGGCCCGTTGCTGCGGGCGGACCTGGCTGCGCTGCCGGGGGGGAGGTCCCGCCTTCTGCTGACCCTGCCGGCTGTCTGCGCGGATACTGCCTCGTTGCACGTGCTGGCCGGGGAGCTGCACCGGAGCTGCGCCGAGGGCCCGGAACCCGACGGACCGGATGAGGTGCTCCAGTACGCCGACATCGCCGAGTGGCAGCACGACCTGCTGACGGCGGACGAGACGGCGGCAGGGCGCGGCTTCTGGACCGAACATGCCCCCGCGGTACCTGTGATCGAGCCGCTGCCCTGGGAGCAGCCGGCAGCGGTGGGCGCGTTCCGGCCCGCGGCAGCACCGCTCAGGCTCGAAGCGGACCTGGCCGGGCAGGCACGGGCGCTGGCCGGTCACGCCGGAGTGCCGCTGCGCAGCGTCATCCTGGCGGCCTGGCAGCTGCTGTTCAAGCGGATCAGCGGGGATGACGTGCTGCTCGCCCTGGTCGCCGCCAACCGGCCGCACGACGACATGGCCGGCGCCGTCGGTGCACTCGCCCAGGCGCTGCCCTACCTCGCCCGTTACACCAAGGTCTGCAGCTTCACCGAGGAGGTGGCCCGCACCGATCGACAAGTTCAGGAGTTGCTGCGCCACCAGGAGTTTCGTGACGTGACAGCACCGGGGAAGGGGCCGGTCTCCAGGCTGGCCTTCGAGTGGGTGGACTCCCGGCACGCCGCGCGGGACGGCACGTGGCGCCTGGTGGCGGCGGCCGCTCATGCCGAGCCGTTCTCACTGTGCCTGGCCGGAACCGAGACCAGCGGCAAGTTGGCCCTGACGGTGCATTACAACACCGCGGTGCTGGCCGAGGACCAGGTCGGCCTGGTCGCGGAGATGTATACATCGCTGCTGGCAGCGGCAGTGCAGGAGCCGTCGGCCGACTGCGCCCGGCTGCCAATGGCCCGGCGTCCCATGCGACGGGGCGGGGGCGCGGCGGCCGCCCCGGCACCCACCGTCCGTGGTGTGCCGCCGCGCTGTGTCCACGAAATCGTTGCTGAACAGGCGATCCGGGTCCCCCATGCGACGGCCGTGGTGGCCGAAGATGGCACGCTCAGCTACCGGGAGGTGAACGAGCGGGCCGATGGGCTGGCGTGCCAACTGCGCAGGCTCGGCGTGCGGCCCGAGACGCCGGTGGGCCTGCTCGCTGCCCGCTCGGTCAATTTCGTCGTCGGACTGCTGGGAATCATGAAAGCAGGGGGTGCCTACCTGCCGCTCGATCCTGCTCTGCCGGCCGAACGGCAGGCCGGGCTGTTGCGGTCCGCGGGCGCCGGGGTGCTGGTCGCCGACCCCGCGGTCGTCGCCAGCCGCCGGTGCGACGGCGCCGTGCTCGTCGATCCGCGATGCGCCGTGCC
>OBLT010000594.1_pt1 | contig 23417 bp, 22 predicted proteins | sample 1518721 | NCBI WGS metagenome assembly OBLT01 (sample SAMEA3539307, study PRJEB22396) | soil metagenome | biome: tundra; feature: field; material: soil | place: USA | collected 2010-05 | depth 0.15 m | reverse complement strand
ATACCCCTGCCTGCTGTGCATGTCCCGGTGGTAAAAGCCACCAACTGCGTCATCGCCGCCTCGGATCGGTTATTTCCGCCGCCCCCGCCCGCCTTGCCGTGCATCCGTTGCACGCGCTGCGTTGAAGTGTGCCCGGCAGATTTACAGCCGCAGGATTTGTTCTGGTTCGCCCAATCCAAAGAGTTCGGCAGGGCACAGGCATTCAGCCTGTTTGACTGCATCGAATGTGGTGCGTGCAGCTATGTCTGCCCCAGCCACATCCCGCTGGTGCAGTATTACCGTTTTGCCAAGAGCGAGATCCGCGCGCGCGAGCACGACAAGCAACTCGCGGATCAAGCACGCGAACGCCACGAGTATCGCGAACACCGCATCGAACGCGAGAAGCAGGAGAAAGCAGACAAGTTGGCTGCCAAGGAAAAAGCCGCGCAAGCCGCCAAGCTGAACAGCCTCCAGCCACCGACACCTCAACAGCAAGCGGAACTCGCCGACCTCGAAGCGCACCGCGCACATATCCGCGAACTTGCCCAATCCGGTGTTGAGCACCCTGAGGATTAATTCCGATTTGTGTTAAAAACGACAATAATTTTGCCGGATGTCCGAAAAACTTTTGGTCTGGCACCCGTAGGAGCGGGCCATGCCCGCGATAGAAGACATGATCGGGTTGCGTCCATGGGACGCTCCTACAATTAATGATATTTAATGAGAATCGGAATAACACACCATGCTTTTTTCTCCCTTCATCAGCAAACCGGACAACGTCGCGCAGATCATGCTCAAGGTGCTGCTGGCACTGCTCCCCGGCATAGCGCTGTATGTCTGGTATTTCGGCCCGGCGATTCTGGTTTCGATCACGCTGGCCAGTCTTACCGCGCTCGGCACCGAAGCACTCATGCTCAGGTTGCGTAATCGTCCGATCGCGCCGTTCCTCAAGGACAACAGCGCGCTGCTCACCGGCTGGCTGCTGGCCCTTTCCATTCCGCCACTGGCACCGTGGTGGCTGATCGTGGTGGGCACGGCATTTGCTATCGCCGTCGCCAAACACCTCTACGGCGGCTTGGGCAATAACCTGTTCAATCCGGCGATGGTAGGCTACGCGGTGCTGATCATTTCGTTCCCGATGCAGATGACGCACTGGATCGCCCCGCATGGGCTGGGGCAAATCGAGCTCGGCTTTTTCGATCAACTGGAATATATTTTCCTCGGTGTGCTGCCGCACAATGCAACCCTGGATGCCGTCACCATGGCCACGCCGCTGGATACTCTGAAGACGCACTTGCATCTCGATCAGTCGGTCCAGCAGATTCTCGATATGCCGATCTATGGTCAGCTGGCGGGACACGGCAGCGAAATGGTGGCGTGGGGATTTCTGTGCGGCGGACTTTATCTGCTCGCCGCGCGCATCATCAGTTGGCACATCCCCGTCGCCTATCTTGGCACCTTGTTCGTCATCGCCGGCATTTTTCATCTGCTTGATCCCAGCCACTATGTGGCGCCGCTGTTCCACTGGTTCTCCGGTGCGGCGATGCTGGGCGCGTTCTTCATACTCACCGATCCGGTCAGCAGTCCCACCACCAACAAGGGCCGCTTGATCTTTGCGGCGGGAGCGGGCCTGATCACCTATCTGATCCGCGCCTTTGGCGGATTCCCGGACGGCACGGCGTTCGCCACCTTGCTGATGAATATTTGCGTGCCGCTGATCGTGCTGTACACGCAACCCAAAGTATTCGGCAAGAAATCGCCCAAGGATAATCCAGTGCATAAAGAGGGCAGGCCATGAGACGCAGCATGGCGAAGGCATCCGTGTACACCGCGCTCAACCTGATGTTCTTTGCGGTGATCGGCACTGCGTTGCTGGCCCTGACCTACGACCTGACGCATGAACCCATCGCACGCAGCGAGGAAAACGAGAAACTGAAACTGGTCACCCAAATCGTGCCGGCTGCGGCTTATGATAACGACATCATCAAGGACACCGCGCAACTCGCGCCGGATAAATTGCTGGGTAACGATGAGACGACCATCGCCTATCGCGGCCGCCTCAACGATCAGCCGTCTATCGCAGTGCTGCAGGTCATCGCGCCGGATGGTTATAGCGGCAAGATCCACTTTATCATCGCAATATACCGTGATGGTAGAATCGGCGGCGTGCGCGTGGTATCGCACAAGGAAACTCCGGGCTTGGGCGATTACATCGAAATCGCGAAGAACAACTGGATCACCGGCTTCAACGATACCTCGCTGGAAAATCACAAGGACAGTGACTGGCAAGTCAAAAAGGATGGCGGCGCTTTTGACTATATGGCCGGAGCCACCATCACCCCGCGTGCCATGGTGAAAGCGGTACACAAGGCTTTGCAGTATTTCGCGCAGCATCGCGAAGAGTTGTTTAAACAGAATCCTCCCGGCCTCCCTGACAAATGGGAGGCAGGGAGGGGTTAAGGAGAAAATAAAATGACCTCTCAAGAATTCAAAGACATTTTTTACAACGGCCTGTGGAAACAAAACACCGGCGTAGTGCAACTGCTCGGCATGTGTCCGATCCTGGCGGTGAGCAGTTCGGTGGTGAATGGAGTCAGCCTGGGATTGGCGACCGCCGTGGTGATGGCCTTGTCGGGCGCGGCGATCGCGCCGATCCGGCAAGTCGTCCCCAATGAAGCGCGCATTCCGGTGTTCATCCTGATTATCGCGGTGCTGGTGACTGTCATCCAGTTCGCCATGAACGCCTATATGTATTCGTTGTACGTGGTGCTGGGGATTTTCATTCCGCTGATCGTCACCAACTGTATTGTTCTTGCCCGTATCGAAGCATTCGCTTCCAAAAATCCCGCGCTGCAATCCGCGCTGGACGGTTTTGCGATGGGCTTGGGGCTGACCGCTGTACTGGCAGTGTTAGGCGGCATCCGTGAAATCTTCGGGCACGGCACATTGCTGTCCGGCATTGATCTGGTGTTCGGCGAAGCGGCAAAATCCTGGGTGATCACCGTGGTGCCGAATTATCACGGCTTCCTGCTCGCCATCCTGCCGCCCGGCGCGTTCATCACGCTGGGCATGCTGATCGCTGGCAAGAACTGGCTGAACCTGCGCGCCGAAAACAAAGCACCAGCGACTGGAACAATAGCGGCTTCGTCTCAGGTTGCATGAACCCCGCCAAACGCCGCGAAATTTTTTTGCGCCTGCAAGCGGCGAACCCGCACCCCACCACCGAACTGGAATACCACTCGCCGTTTGAACTGCTGGTGGCGGTAATGCTCTCGGCGCAGGCCACCGATGTGAGCGTGAATGCCGCCACGCGGCATCTGTTCCCGGTCGCAAACACCCCGCAGGCGATACTCGCGCTCGGCGAGGAAAAGTTACGCGAATACATCCAGCGCATCGGCCTGTATAAAACCAAGGCCAAGCACGTGATGCAGACCTGCCGTTTACTGGTGGAACGGCACGGCGGCGCGGTACCGCAAACCCGCGAGGAACTGGAAGCCTTGCCCGGTGTGGGACGCAAGACCGCCAACGTGATCCTTAACACCGCGTTCGGCCAGCCCACCATCGCGGTGGACACGCACATCTTCCGCGTAGCCAACCGCATCGGACTGGCTCCCGGCAAGACCGTGCTGGAAGTGGAAAACAAACTGCTCAAAGTCGTGCCGGATGAATTCAAACACGACGCGCATCACTGGCTGATCCTGCACGGCCGTTATGTCTGCCAGGCGCGCAAGCCGAAATGCGGCGCGTGCATCATTCACGATCTGTGCGAATATAAAGACAAGAATGAAGACAATAAATAATTCGTCATTCCGGCGAAAGCCGGAATCCAGCAATTCAAAAATTCTGCGCAGCAGACAAAACCCAATGTTGTCCCGCTACGCGTGGTTCTTTCAATCGACTGGATTCCGGCTTTCGCCGGAATGACGGCGGGTTGTTATCCATTTTGGAGAAGACACTTTGCTATTCAATCCGTCGCGCGATGAAGCGCGAAACTTTTTGTTCGAGTCCTGGCGCAAGCACAGAGCCGGAGAATTGCTTACGCCGCTGGAAGACCTCGCCGTGCAACTCATCGCCAAGCATCCCGAATACTTTGCGGTGCTGGAAAATCCGGAACGCCATCAGGAACAGGACTACCTGCCGGAACACGGCGCGACCAACCCCTTCCTGCATCTGATGATGCACCTCACCATCGAAGAGCAAATCTCCATCGACCAGCCGGCGGGGATACGCGCGCATTTCGTGCGCCTGACCCGACGGTTTGAATCGGAACACGATGCGCAACATCGCATGATGGAATGTCTCAGCGAGATGATCTGGCAAGCGCAGCGCAATCGCACCCAGCCGGATGCGACGGTATACTTCGCGTGTTTAGAAAAACAATAACAAAGGCGATATCATGAGACTGACTAAAATCACCACCCGCACCGGCGATACCGGCAGCACCGGCCTCGCCGACGGCACGCGCCTCGGCAAAGACCACGCGCGCATCGCCGCACTGGGCAGTGTGGACGAACTGAACAGCCAGCTTGGCGCGCTGCTCGCCGAATCCCTTGCACCCGACATCCGTGCGGTGTTGCTGCAGATTCAGAATGACCTGTTCGATTTAGGCGGTGCGCTCGCGCTACCCACGCAGGACGTGTTCGCGCAAAACAAAATCGCATGGCTGGATGAGCAGATCGCGCACTACAACGCCGACCTGCCGCCATTGCGCGAATTCATCCTGCCCGGCGGTTCACGCGCAGGTGCGTTGTGTCACGTGGCCCGCACCGTTGCGCGTCGCGCCGAGCGTGATCTGGTCGTGCTATCGCAGAGTGATACTTTGGCTAATGCTGAGTCCGGGACGCATCGCGAAGCAGTGCCGCAGCACGCGCTGCCCTATCTGAATCGATTGTCGGATTTGTTGTTTGTTCTGAGTCGCTGCATCAACCGGACGCTGGCAGTGACTGAAACATTGTGGCAACGCGACAAATAGTCGAGATTGCTCAATGTCGGTTTTCGACCTTTGAGCAATATGGTACAGGCCACGATTATCCCGGCTACTGCGCTGACAGGTGATCGAAAATCTGAGATGCCCGTTGCAGGTGAAACGGATGAAGGGAACCTCTAAAGATTATTTAACGTGCTCAGGGTAGTGGTAGTGGAGAACATTCAGGTAACGCGCAACCTCTACAACGTCGTCATCACTCCACACTTGCCCCATAATCCCCTGCCAGTGACGTACTTGCGCATTCAGACCGATCCAATCCGTGGCGATTTTCTTGTCCCGCCAATGAATCTGGTCGCTGTGGCAGGCGGTGCAATACGTCGAATACAGCAATTCACCACGCGGTGTGTCACGCTTAGTCTGGGTGTCGGCGACAGCGGGATTCCCCAGGCAGACTAACAATACGGCAAATATCCATCTATTAGTCATCTCGCTCTCCACAAGTAATCGGGTTGATTTTCCCTTCGGCATGCGTTTCAGTATAGGCCTCGATCCGGGGTTAATCAACCGCCGCCATGCCGCATAGGATGTGCACACACCGCATAGGAATGCCTCATCCGGCAGACATGGTCTCGTGATTTAACGTGAACATCGCGTAGCGATACCTTGTCATTCTCCCCCATTGGTGGGGGAGAGCAGGAGAGTGGGAACGGACAAGGTGGCAGCGACGTTCATCATAAGGTGTGGTGCTGGTACCATGTCCGTTAGCTATGCATCTGCACGATGCGATCACCCGCAAGCACAAGCCGGTCTACCAGAGAATGCAGCAAGATTCTCTCAAAGTGCAATTTGCAACTGGTGCTCAGTCTCTCCAGTGCCTGAAAAGAAAATTCGGCAACGATCACGTCCGAGATGGCCTCCAGCGTGGCTTGCCGATTTGTCCCGCGCTGGATGTAAGCCATCTCGCCAAAACACTCGCCGGCTTTTATGGTGTTTAGCAGACATCCCTGTTTTGTGACCTTCAGTGATCCGGAAGCCAGGATGTACAGGCTCTGACCGGGCTCGTTTTCCCGCACAACGACGGTGCGATCCGGAAACCTGGTCCACTCGCTTGCCTGTACGAGTTCCCAAATTTCCGGTTCGGAAAACTCGCGCAACTCGTTCATCGCGCGCAGCGTGTTGAATTTTTCACTATCGGGTATGTCTTGCCGGAACGTGCTGAACCGGCCTATCTCGGCAAGCTCAAGCGCAAGATCCGCCCAGTTGGAATAGCGGTCATCCGGGTTCTTGGCGATCATTCGCAGGATGACCTTGTCAAGTTCCACGGGAAGATCAGGGCGCTGGGCGCTTGGTGGCAAAGCATCTTTCCTGGCAATGGCATCAAAAAGCTCGTGCAAGGTTTGAGCCTGAAACGGTCGCGCCCCGGTAAGAAGTTGGTACGACACGATCCCGAGCGAATACATATCGCTGAGATGTGTCAGGTGGCCATGACTGATTTGTTCCGGAGACATGTAGTGGGGGGTTCCAATGCCCATCTCCTGCGTGGCCTGTGCACTGTAAAACATGGCTGCGCCAAAGTCCGAGATTTTTACATCTGTGCCCGATGCGACCATGATGTTCGCGGGCTTGATGTCCCGATGAATGATGCCTTGGCGAAATGCATAATCAAGCGCCCCGCAACACTTGAAAATTGCTTGAAGCACATTGCCAAGCGGCAGGAGCGCGTCAGCTTTGGTATACCGCACGAGGTTGCCTCCTGATACGTATTCCATGACAACGTACCCCGCATCCTGTGTGACAGATGCTTCCAATATCGTGACTACGTGCGGATGGGCAAGCCGCCCTGCGAGCGATGCTTCATTGAGGAATTGTTTGCGGCACCCTTCATCGAACATGGGATCGGTGAGAACCGCTTGATTGACCAGCTTTACAGCCACTTCCTGACCGGAGAAAGTGTCCAGGGCGTGATAGACCTTCCCGGTTGCCCCTTGTCCGATCTGCTGGGTCAACTCGTACTTACCTAGTCTGTAGGGTAAATCCAGAGGCATGAAAGGCTTTCACAATCGTCCGGGGATGTTTGGTGATGCATCCGGTCTCAGCGCAAGCGCGAGTGATGCGAGCGCGATCCCAACCGCGTGCCGATTTCCAACTCACCGGGTACGCTACCAGTTGTCCAATTGTAAAGCAATCATGCCTTGCATGCGCTTCATCCGATTCGCGCTACCCGGCTTGTTGCCGCGGCGCAACCCAACATTCATGCCTTTTAGTTGACGTCAACCAGATGTCCTTGGCGAAGGTCGTTGAGGGCTTGGAAAATCTCTTCTTTGGTGTTCATCACGAACGGTCCGTGCTGCACGATAGGTTCGCCTAGGGGCTTGCCGGCAACCAGGATGGCTTTGGCCGGGCCGGATGCGATCAGCACCACACCATCGGTTTGCGGCGTGTTGGCGAGTATGCCCATGCGGCTCTCGCCCAACAGCGTGCCGCCTACCGTTAGCTCGCCGCGATAGACGTAGATGAAGGCATTATGCGTCGCCGGTAAAGTCGTCGAGAACAAGCTGTCCGCCGGCAGGTCGATGTCGAGATATAGCGGCTCGGTGTCCTCGCGGGTCATCGCACCCGCAACGCCGTTGCTGGTTCCCGCAATCACGCGCACCGTAACGCCTTCCGCTGTCACATATTCGGGAATCTCGGCCTTGGGTATATCACGATACCAGGCGGGGATCATCTTGCGCCGCGCCGGCAGATTCAACCACAGTTGGAAGCCTTCCATGACCCCGTTCTCCTGTTCCGGCATCTCGGAGTGGATCACCCCGCGACCGGCGGTCATCCACTGCACGCCGCCGTTCTGCAGCAGTCCTTCGTTGCCGCCACTATCGCGATGGCGCATGCGTCCGGCGATCATGTAGGTGATGGTCTCGAAACCGCGGTGCGGATGGTCGGGAAAACCGGCGATATAATCATCCGGATCGTCACTGTGAAAGTTATCGAGCATCAGGAACGGATCCAAGCGCTGTTGCAGATTCTGCGTAAGTACGCGCGTGAGTTTGACTCCGGCACCGTCGCTGGTCGGCACCCCGGTTACGATGCGTTCTATCGTCCGCGGTTGTGTGACGGCTTCAAGTTTGGTTGCTTGTTTCATGGCTGCACTCCTTTTCTGTTTGATGCCTGGCCGGCTGGATGGTTCAGCACTGATGTACTCGCGCCAAATTTCATTGAAGCTGGCTCACCTCGTCGCATCCACGGCGCGGAGAAATTCTTCATAGGGCTGTGCCCCTGAAAACCTTTTTCCAGACGCAAAGATAAAGTTTGGCACGCTATGGATGCCTCGCTCAAAAGCGTCAGTGGTCACACGGTCAACTTCCGCCCGGTAACGTCCTGTGTGCAAAATTTCGAGTATTTCGTCGCGAGCCATCCCCAGTTCTTCCCCTATCTCGGCAAGCACTTCTGGATCACCAATATTCCGCGCCTGCGCGAAATAAGCCCTGAAGGTCGCCCGATGATAGGCATCGCCCAAACCTTTAGTTTCCGCAAGCAAACCGATTTCGTGGGCCTGATGGGTATTTGGCACAAGAGCGGGACGGTTGAGCGGAAGATCAGCCGCTCGTGTTATCTCACAGATGGCAGCTTCAGCGCGTTCCAATATTTCCGGTGGCAAGATCGCACTCAATGGAACGCCGCCCGCAGGAATATCAGGGCGCAGCAAGTAGGGGTTCCAATGCAGGCGAACCGAACGCTCTTTTGCCAGCCGGGTCAGCCGATCCAGGCTGATGTAACACCAGGGGCAAATAAAGTCGGAGTAAATCTCAATGGTCGTGGGCATTCAAAACTCCTGTTTGCGATTCGTGGGAACCGCTATACATGGTCATCATGGCATTCCGTTTGACTGAAGATAACTTCGTGTCATTGGAACAGTTTCCATTATCAAGGTGAGTACACTCCAATGCAAATGCAGTTCGAGGAGTGAACATCAACGGTGCTACAATCCTGTCCCTGATTTATATTAAGGAGAACCCTCATGCGCCGCATACTTTTTGCCATTGCTTTAGCTGGTTTATCGACATCGACTTACGCCGCCGGATTCAAGCTTTCCAGCCCGGAAATAAAAGCCAACAGCACGATACCCAAGAGCTTTGAGTTCAATGGTTTTGGCTGTTCTGGTGAGAACAAATCGCCCGCGCTCAAATGGGGCGGAGCCCCCAAAGACACCAAGAGTTTTGCCGTGACCGTGTACGACCCCGATGCGCCTACAGGATCAGGCTGGTGGCACTGGATGGTCATCAACATCCCGGCTGACGTCACTGAACTCGCTGCGGGTGCCGGTGTGGCTAACAGCACGACCTTGCCCAAAGGCGCGGTACAAAACCGTATCGACTTCGGTGTGGCAGCCTGGGGCGGCACCTGCCCACCGCAAGGCGACAAGCCGCATCATTACATTTTCACCGTGTATGCGCTCAAGACCGACAAGCTCGATGTTCCCGCCGATGCCACCGCCGCGCTGACCGGCTTTATGATTCATGCAAATGCGCTGGGCAAAGCCAGCTTCACCGCAACATACGGGCGTGCCAAGTAGCCATATATATGGCGGGATAGTGCATCCCGCCTGATGGAGAAAGATTTTAAACCCTGTCGACTGGTGCTAAACTCCTGATCGCTGCATATGCAGTAATCACAACTAAGGGAAAAAACATGAACAGAAAAGAACTCATAGATGCCTTGGCCGACAAGACAGGCAGCTCCAAAGCAGACGCTGACCGCAACATTTCAGCGTTGATCGAAATCGTCACCAGCACGCTGAAGAAGGGTGACAATGTCGCTCTGGTTGGTTTCGGCACCTTCGAGGTACGCAAGCGTGCAGCACGCGCCGGTCGTAATCCCAGCACTGGCGAAGCAATCAAGATCAAAGCAGCCAAGGTTCCGGCATTCAAGGCTGGCGCTACGCTGAAGACAGCAGTGAACGGCGCAAAGAAGTAATCATTTGTTGGTACACCAGCCTTCTACGAGGGCTGGTGACTGCGCACACTAACGTCGCCTCTAAGCGCCGGTCTCCCCGAGGAAGCACGCAATTCATATTTGGAAAACTGCTGCCTGGATGTGCCGTAAAGATGGACGGTCATGTTTCCAGATAAATCAAAACTAAAATTTCTGGTCCTGATTATCGAGGCTGCCACGCTCTGCGATTGTCGCATCCGTTGATGTTCACAACGGCGAAAGCAGCACGCTCGCGCGCAGTTTTTTCAACTGGTCACGTTGTCGGTGGCTTTCTCGAACTCCAGATTTTTCGCGGCCTGCTTCATTCCGGCGTACGATGGTCATCTTTGAATTTTCCACATATGGCTGTGCCGAAAGAAGACTAGGACTATGGAACGCCCCGATGCCCTGTTTTGGAATCTGCCATCTGAATCCCTTCAATCACAATTGGAGGCGACTCAGGCTGGGCTGAGCCAACAGGAAGCGCATGCGCGAACCGTACGGTTCGGCCCGAATACACTGCGGGATCGTGGCGAACGGCCGTTGCTTATCCAGTACCTGAGCCACTTCAAAAATCCGTTGGTGATAATTCTGCTGGCGGCCAGCGCGGTGTCTGCGCTGACCGGCGAGATCACCGGATTCGTGATCATCTGGGCTATCGTGCTGATGAGTGTGACGCTGGATTTCGTCCAGGAATACCGGGCCGGTCGCGCTGCGGATCAGTTGAAGAAGACTGTGGCAGTACGGGCCACGGTGCTGCGCGATGGACATTCGCAGGATATCCCGATTGCGGATCTGGTGCCGGGCGATGTGGTGCTGCTGGCTGCGGGCGATCTGATCCCTGCCGATAGTCGATTGCTCGAGGCCAAGGACTTCTTCATCAACCAGTCGTTGCTGACGGGCGAATCCTATCCGGTGGAGAAACATGCACGCGAATTGCCGGCGCCGGCGGCAGACCTCAGCCAGGCCGAGAATGCCGTGTTCATGGGCACTTCCGTCATCAGCGGGATGGCCAAGGCCATGGTATGCCGTACCGGAGCGGACACGGCGGTGGGCAATATCGCTGAATCGCTGATGGTCAAACCGCCGCCCACTGCTTTCGAGCTGGGCACCCAGAGCTTCGGGATGCTGATCATGCGGCTGACTTTCCTGCTGGTGCTGTTCGTCTTTTTGATCAACGCTTTTTTTCACCGGCCGTTTCTCGAGTCGTTCCTGTTCGCCATCGCGCTGGCCGTCGGCCTCACGCCGGAGTTGTTGCCGATGGTGATCACGGTGACGCTGTCGCGCGGTGCCTTGCGCATGGCGAAAAAGCAGGTGATCGTGAAGCGGCTCGCCGCCATTCACAATCTGGGCAGCATGGACGTGCTATGCACCGACAAGACCGGCACACTCACCGAGGGACACATCCAGCTGGAACGCCACCTTGACGCGCAAGGCAACGACAGCGCGCAAGTGTTGCAGCTGGCCTACCTCAACAGTTATTTCGAGACCGGCCTCAAGAGTCCGCTGGATGACGCGATCCTCGAGCACAAGGAAATCGACGCAAGCAGCTGGCGCAAGATCGACGAGGTGCCCTTCGACTTTGAACGGCGGCGCGTCTCCGTCTTGGTCGATCAGGGCGAGAAACGGCTGCTCGTGGTCAAGGGCTCGCCCGAGGATATCCTCAAGCTGTCCACGCAATATGCGGTGGGCGAAGCGCAAGGCGCGCAACCGCTGGATGAGAAAGCACTGGCATCGATCCAGGCCTTGCACGATAGCCTCGAACGGGAAGGCTTCAAAGTGCTCGGCATCGCCTGGCGACCGGTGGCACTGGACCATCCGCATGCCGTCGTCGATGATGAAACCGAACTGATCTTCGCCGGCTTCGCCGCCTTCCTCGATCCGCCGAAGGCGAGCGCGGCGCATGCACTCAAGGCGCTGGCGGCAGACGGGGTGATCGTCAAGATCGTCACCGGCGACAGCGAACTGGTCACCCGGTATGTGTGTGATCAATTGGGTATGCCAGTCGCGGGCGTGCTGACAGGAAGCGAGATACAGCAGATGGACGACCCAACACTGGCGGTTCGAGTGAGGGAGGCCAACCTGCTCTGTCGTGTCACACCGGCGCAGAAGAACCGCGTCATCCTGTCGCTAAAAGCACAGGGGCACACGGTCGGTTATCTCGGCGACGGCATCAACGATGCACCTTCGCTCCATTCGGCAGACGTCGGCATCTCGGTGGACAGCGCCGTGGACGTGGCTAAAGCGGCGGCCGACATGATCATGTTGCGAGAAGATCTGAACGTGCTGCACGCAGGCGTGCTGGAAGGGCGGCGCACCTTCACCAACATCATGAAATACATCATGATGGGGACGAGCTCCAATTTCGGGAACATGTTCAGCATGGCCGGTGCGACGCTGTTCCTCCCCTTCCTGCCGATGTTGCCCGCACAGATCCTGCTCAACAATCTGCTCTACGACGTTTCTGAACTTCCGATCCCTATGGATAACGTGGACAACATTTATCTGACCCATCCCAGGCACTGGGACACTACCTTTATCCGCAACTATATGTGGGTGGTCGGGCCGGTCAGCTCGGTATTCGATTTCCTGATGTTCTTCATCCTGCTGAAAGTTTTAGGGGCAGGTGAAGAGTTGTTTCACACCGGCTGGTTCATCGAATCCATCGCCACCCAGGTCCTGGTGATCTTCATCATCCGCACCCGTGGCAATCCGTTCAAGAGTCGGCCAAGCGTTGCGCTGACCGCCACTTCGTTGGTGGTCGTTCTGATAGCCGTAGCGTTGCCTTTCACACCACTTGCAACACATCTCGGCTTCGTTGCTCCGCCGCCGTTGTTCTTCCTGATCCTGCTGGCAATAGTGTTCTGTTATCTCGTGGCGGTTGAATTCGTGAAGCGATTATTCTACCGGCATTTCCCGGTGCGCTAAGACCTCATCGCCCAGTCTTCGAACCTCGACCATCTGCTGGCCGTTCGACCATGGCCACTTTACGACACAAAGCCGACTTTCGATCAAACCGTTCTTGACGAGTACCATATTAATCTTGCCTTTTGGATCGACTGATTTCACCATTTCCGGGCCGCATTGCCAGCCCAATTTCGGCCTTAATTAGAGACTGACGGTTTGCTATCGAAAGTCGTAATAAAGCTGCTGTGGCGTACGCAAGTTCCATTAATTTTTCTTCAGGAGATTTTCTGTGCCAACTTTTTTGGTTCTACCGTTTGTCTTATCGCCATTTATCATTCTGTGTCTGATGGTTTTGTTTTCCGGCAAATCTTAAGTAGCAGTTCGCATTACCCCAACCGGCAATACCGGGGCGGCCTAGCTTCAGCTAGGCCTTTTTATTTCATGTTAATGGAAATAGTTACAGACATAATGAGCCGTTCACCGCTTCCGCGCTGTAGGAATGATCGCAACGACGTAATACAAGTCCTCTTGGGTAGTGGCATCCTATCCGACACTCAGCCGCATTGCTTCATGGGCCAGTGAAAGGCTGCAGGCAGTCTTGTGGTTGAGGCAGAAGCACATTGATGTATTGCCGGATAAATCTTTCGGCAGCAACTCTCACCCGCTCCTCAGCCACAACGGCAACGGGAAACGGCGCAGTCCCGAAGGCAGCTATTAGCGCAGTTTTGCCGCAACCTCACGCTCGGCAGCCGCCCAATGCTCATCCGAGCGTCCTTGGAAACCATGCTGCTCAGCGATGAAGTAAGCTGCTGTCTCCACCAGGCGATAGCGTTCTTCAGGAGTTGGTTTTGCTACCGTTTTCTGAGTGGTGGCTGGCTTGGCCTTGGTGTCTGGAGCTTTCGTCTCCGGAGCTTTCGCCGCTGGAGCTTTCTTTTCCGCAACAGGAGTTGCCACTTTCTTCACTGCGGGTGGTTTGGTTTTTTTTGGCTCTGCCACTGCGACCAAAGTCTTTTTTGCCGCCGGTTTTTTTACTGCTGGTTTTTTCACCACTGGTTTCTTCGCGGTCGTCGCTACCCCTGCTTTAGTGGTCTTCGGTTTGCTGGAAACTGCATTGCTTGTCTTAGTCTTGGTTTTAGCTGCAGCCACTTTTTTTGTAGCCGATTTTGCCTTTTGCACTACCATCTCGTTACCTCATAAAATGTCAAAATTAGAAATTCCGGAACCTTGCTGCATGGCATGATAATGATGCAAACCCTATCAGTCAACAATTTGCAACTAATATTTGACGCAGGGCACTCAACGGACTATGGTTCACTGAACATAATTTGAGGGCGAGATAATTTTTCGAGCAAACCGGAAAGATATCACTATGTCGGCAATACGAACTTGGGAACCCCTTAGCTATGTGGTGACAGTGGTCGGTCTGCCGCTGGCGATTTACGTGTTCATCTTCGAGCAACGCAAAGAGCGCGACAACGAGGAAGAGGAAGTCTATCAACTGCTCTCCGACAACTATCAGGAGTTCCTCAAGATCACGCTGGAACACCCCGACCTGCGCATGTTCGCCAGCGAAGAAACTCCCTCACTTTCAGCGGAACAGCGCGAGCGCATGTTCATCATCTTCAGTATGCTGATTTCATTGTTCGAGCGCGCCTATTTGCTGCTCTACGAAGACGGCATGAAGGAGAAGCAGTTAAGACGCTGGCGTTCGTGGGAGGACTACGTGGGAGGACTATATGGGCGAATGGTGTAACCGCGCCGATTTCTGCGCTTCGTTGCCCGCCTTGCTGCGCGGCGAAGATCCCGAGTTCGCGGACTATATTCGAAAACTCGCGGCCAGTTCTCCGGTTGCGTAGCACCAAAAAGAAAGGGACAGTATGCTGACGATACTGGTCATCAATTCCAAGGGGGGTTCAGGGAAGACCACCCTGACCACCAATCTTGCCAGTTACTATGCCAGCAAGAAAATCCGGACTGCGATCATGGACTACGATCCGCAGGGCTCGAGTATGCAGTGGCTGCGGATACGGCCCGGGCATGTGGAGAAGATTCACGGGGCCAACGCCGCGCCGCCCAAGGGAGTTGCCACCCTGCGCAGTTTGCAGGCGTGGATCCCTGTGGACACTGAAGTCATGATCATCGATGCGCCTGCCGGAGCGAAAGGTCTATTGCTTCAGGAGCTCGTGCGCAAGTCGAACTACATTGTGATCCCGGTCGCGCCATCTCCGATCGATATTCACGCCACCGCCGATTTTATCAAAGATCTATTTCTGTTCGGTGGCGCGCGCACTTCCAAGGCGAAGATCGCGGTGGTTGCCAACCGGGTGCGCAGCCCATCCTCTCCAGTCTACGGGTCGCTGGAACGTTTCCTTAATTCCCTGAAACTGCCATTTCTTACCAGCATCCGCGATTCGGACAATTATCTCCACGCCGCCGAAAAAGGCCTGGGCGTGTTCGAAATGGACGAAGCAGCCACCGTTGCGGAAAGGCGGGAGCTCATGCCGATCTTAAAGTGGCTGGACGGACATTTTCCAAACAGATATGGGTCTCGCATCGAAAACAAAGTCTCGAGCCTCGAAGGTTCAAGAAAGTTTGCTGCATTTCGCATGGGTACACAGAACATTACCACCCTCAGCGCCACGGGCAGATTCAAGAATTATCCCTGACACCAACGTAACTCCCTCAAGCGGCCTGAAGAATCTTGCCGAACAGTGCCTCATGCAGCCGCGCAGTTCTCTCAAACGGGGGATCAAATCGAGTGCCACCTATCTTGCATGTCTGCACACAGTTCAGCATGGATGGATTGCCGAAGACGAAACCACCTGGCAGCTCTAGCGAGTGCAAAGCTCCTGCGATTGAATAGTAGTGGTAGATGTCGAATGAATTTGGCGCGTGAATATGCTTTACAACAGCATGCGCACAATCGCCGCAAAATTATGTCGCAGGCAAGCAACTCGATTAGAAAAATCCCGCTCTTCGGATTTGATCCATGGGACGCATACCTATCAAAGTTGACAGGTATGCGAAAAATTTCGCATCCCGTAGAATCGGGACGAATAGCCAATTTGCAGGATTGATTTGTTTTGCGATTGGCAAATCGTGCTGTCCAACTGATTCACTGAGGTACATCACCATCTTTGCCGGGGGCTATATGGCTAACTTTGATCTTGCGTTTTCCGAAACGATGAAAATAGAGGGGGTTATGTTAATGCCCGCAAGACCCAGATGGAGAAACCTACAAGGGCATTGCACGTAAGATGAATCCGAAATGGCAGGCCCGGATCACCGTTGGGGTTGAACCGGATGGTGTTATTGACTCGGCCACTTTGGAAAAAATAAGGGGAAGGTTAACTTGACCCCTGCAACCTTAATCATGTGTACAGATGCAGGCAATATGTCCCGGATGCCGGGGCATGCAACGCGTTTTATTATTGGGCTGGCAGCGCATAACTCTCTACCTCCATTTACACCACGCAAGCAATCTACTCGCAAAGAGTCATGCACGAACGCTATGACCTTAGACATTTCATTCGCCTTGTGAAATACAAGCTTGTGAGCGACTTATGAAATATTTGGTTATTTTATTGGTTCTGGCGGCTGGCGGTATATCGGGCTACTTCATCGGGTCCCACCAGGGTAAAGCGGCAACTGAAGCATTGGCCGCCCTGGAGCAGGCAGCGAAGCAGGAAAAGGCCGAATCTGACAAGGCGATCAATGCGCTCAAGGAAAGCATGGCGGGACTTGCGAGCGAGCACAACAATGAGCTGAACAAAATCGAAACTGAGTACAAGCAGCAACGCGCCAAATTGGATGATGCATTGGCCGGGAAGGAAAAAAAGATCAAGGAGCAGACCGCGAAGATGAACAATAACCAACGGGAGATCGAGCGCATGAGGAATACTGCTGTTAGCGCCACAGACCCGGCAGAGAAACAGAAATTGCTTGAGAGAGTGGCTCATCTGGAAAAAGAGAAGCGAAATCTGGAATCGGGGGTTGAAGCATTGAAATGTTTAAGTGTTGCTGTTCCAGATGAAATACTCGGGCAATTACAGGGGAAGCCATGATTACTTTGATCTTGCGCACCCGGCTGGTAATTGCAGGTATTTTGTTGGCAGGCTGCAGCAACACAATACCCGTCATCAGCACTTCGATTGAATGCCCGGTCAAGGAAGAAGATCTTGCTGCCAAATGCGCCGAGCCTGCAGCCATCGCGACTGGCGCCACATATCAGGACATGATTCGTATCGCCATCGAAGACAGAAAAAACCTGATCGAGTGCGAGAATAACCGGCAGTACCTGCAAAATTCGATCAATGAATGCAATGTGGCAATTCGGAATAGCAACGAGAAAATCGATGAATTCAACAAAAAATATGCCAACAAACCCTAGGGAAACGCAGATTAAATCATCCGTTCGCCCTGAGCTTGTCGAAGGGTTAGCAGCCATGTAGGTTGGGTTAGCGGTTGTATCGCGTAACCCAACATCATCAAAAGCGTAGTTTAAAAAGAGGCGATTCGGCATTTACATTCATCAACAAGCAGACAGAAAGGGAACTCACCATGACCAAAATATCCGCAAACAAACGTGGTTACGGCTGGCAGCCGGATGTACCCGACCAGCGCGACCATCTCTATGCCGCACCGGTAATCTATCTCGCGAAGCTGCCTGCCAAATCTGACCTTCGCCCTCACTGCCCGCCGGTATACGATCAGGGCCAACTCGGCAGTTGCACGGCCAACGCCATCGGCGCGTCCATCCAGTTCGAGCGGCGCAAACAAAAATTGAAGCCCGACTTCGCCCCCTCGCGCCTGTTCATCTACTACAACGAACGCGTCATGGAACATACCGTCAAATCCGATGCCGGCGCGCAAATTCGAGACGGCATAAAAAGTGTCGCCAAAATTGGAGACTGCCCGGAATCGGAATGGCCTTACATCATCGCCAAGTTCACTGACAAGCCTGCCGCTTCATGCTTCAAGGACGCATTGAAGTACCAGGCCATGCAATACGCGCGTGTGCCGCAAATCCTCAACCAGATGAAAGGCTGCCTCGCATCCGGATACCCCTTCATGTTCGGCTTTTCGGTTTACACCGAATTCGAAAGCGACACAGTGGCAAAGACTGGCGATGTAAACATGCCCGGCCCCAATGAAAAACTTCTGGGCGGACACGCAGTGATGGCTGTCGGCTATGACGACAGCACCCAGCGCTTCATCGTGCGCAACTCATGGGGCAACAAGTGGGGGATCAAAGGCTACTTCACCATGCCCTATGCCTACCTCACCGACTCCAATCTGGCCGACGATTTCTGGACGATACGGTTGGTGGAGGCTTGAAAACGCACTGAGGATGAAAGGCTGCCCCCCGGTTGTTCTTTAGTTGTTCTGGCACCAGTAGCTGTTCCTATTAATTTTTACTAAAAAAGGGGATTGTTATGATTACAAGGCTTCCAACTTTTCTTTGTGCGCCAACCCGCAGATATTTATCTGCCCGTAATTATTTCACCATACTAATTGCCGTATCGCTGGCACTAGCGTCGACATATCGTCCAGCTATAGCAGCGGAAAGTACAGAAGACTGCACTACTCCAACTGGTACGTGGACAGAAGAACGCCACAGGGATTGCCTACAAGATCCAGGTTGGTTCGATGTCGGTGCTGGTATCGTGGTTATCAAAAATGCCGGAATCTCACAACAAAATGGCGTAGGCAACTTGGTAACCCTGCGTGCTTACCCCTTTGGTAGATGGTATGCGCCTTTAAAATCACTATCACCAGCTAGCAACAGCATAGTCGAGGCAAAGCTTTCTGTTGCGAAAGCGGTTGCTGACAAAGCAAAGGCTAGCGGAGCGGCAGTTGACCAAGCAAAGACTAGCGGAACGGATACTGAAAAAACGGATGCTGAAAAAAAAGCTGTGGCTGACAAAGCTGTGGCTGACAAAGCTAACGCAGACGTAGCCCAAAGTATGCAAACAGCACTAAATGATTTTGGAAATAATTATGCTTTAGCAGAGCTCGATGTCTGGCATAACTTGGGCCGCCGCGTTTCGTTTTTCTTGGGGCGTTCAATCGGCGGATTCGATTCTAAAGCAGTGGATGGCGACATCAATGCATTCGGTATCGCCATTGATATCTCACCTGAATTCTCCGTGGTATGGGGTCGTGCCTATTTCAACCAGCCAGCTCAAACTGGGGTAGCAAATAGCAGCAAATCTGGCGCAGTAATTGGGGTACAAATCAACCTTAAAGCATTCAAGGTGATGCGCGGACTAACTGGTTCTTTGTGACAATAAAGACGGGGGCCAATAAAACGGGGACAGAGCCTGAATAAAACCGTCCGTAAAAATCGAGTTTGCTCAGTTTGTCCCCGACTGTTCAAGGTTTTATTGCGTTACAGTTCGAACAATGTGTTCTAACTACTATGGGAGAAAATTGTGCCTAACTCATCTGTTGACCTACGTAATCTACCGCTGTGTGACATAGTGATGGAAGGAGGTATTACCAGTGGTGTTATCTATCCTAAGGCGGTCGTAAAGTTATCAGAGCGATTCCGCATCAAGAACATCGGTGGTACTTCTGCCGGTGCGATCGCAGCAGCTGCCACAGCAGCATCGGAACTTGGTCGACTGCTTGATCCGACAGGGAATCCGGGCTACAAACGATTGGCAAACCTTGCTGACGAACTGTCTGGCAAAGGTTTTTCAAGCAAAAAATCTACACGCCTACAGGACTTGTTCCAACCTCAAGACAAAACGCGCCCTCTTTTCGAGATACTCATTTCAATCCTTAATAAAGAATCAAAAAAGAGACGGATTGGCGGACTTGTTATGGGCGCACTACGCGTATTCCCATGCCGAAGTCTTTTTGCTTTTGCGACACCTATAGTATTCGCAATGGTTTTCGGTCACTGCGACGTATTTACTTGGATTATCACAATTGCAATTTCACTGGTATTCGTTCTGGCGGTTGTGGTGCACGCAATTTGGCGTACGTTAAAGGGGCCGATGGTTGATAACGGCTATGGCATTTGCAAGGGCTATGAAGCCAATGCAGACAGTCTAATTCCCGGCAATGTAAAGGAGCCCTTGACCTTGTGGTTATCCAGGCTCCTGAATGAATGTGCGGGCAAAGCACCTGATGATCCGCCCCTAACTTTTGGTGAACTCTGGAAAGGTACAGGGGACGAAAAATCAACTCCACCAGAATGGCTACAGGTGGTGGGACTCAAAGAATGGCACTACGTGGATCTGCAGATGATGACCACCAACGTTACACACGGCCGACCATACCGCTTTCCCTTCAAAGACGATGATCAGAAATTGTATTTCAATAAAACAGAGCTGATGGATTGGTTTCCGTCCAATGTTGTTGAGCACATGGTCGAGAAATCCCCCAAAAAAGTTCAGGAAGATATGTACCTGCTTCCCGATCCAGAGCATCTGCCAGTCGTATTTGCAACTCGCCTGAGCTTGAGCTTTCCATTTTTGCTGTGCGCTGTACCTTTGTATGCCACAGATTTTGAAAACCTAGATGAGGAGAAATGGAAAATTGAACGATGCTGGTTTTCAGATGGGGGCATTTGCTCGAACTTCCCGATTCACTTTTTTGATGCCCCCCTGCCAATGTGGCCAACCTTTGGGATTAAGTTAGAAAGAGAGCTACTCTATCGGAAAATTACGCAAGACCTCAATACTAATCCGTCGGTTACAAAAGATGACAGTAACCGGTTTTTCTTTCCTTCTAGTAATGAGAAGGGACGTGGGGATAGCTGGGCGCGGTTCGATAAAGGCAGCGATGGTGGCGAAAAATTATTTGGCTTTGCCGCCGGTCTGCTAGACGCGGCGCGCAATTGGCGTGATCAAATGTTGACTCGCGCTCCCGGCGTGCGTGACAGGGTCGTTCGGGTTTATCTGAAAGATACGGAGGGCGGCTTAAACCTGAACATGGGGAAAAATCTAATCAATGGGCTTTCTGCGGTCGGCGAAGTAGCAGCCACCATGCTGTCTGACCGATTCTCGCCCATATCCAGCGATCCGATGAACTTCGATAACCATCGATGGGTGCGGCTGCGTAATCTCGCTGCAGTTGCGGAACAAGACCTTTCGACGCTCCATCGGTCGGTGTCGGCAACGCCTCCCAATGTAATGTGCTGGTTGGATTTGATTAGTGGTGCATATCCCAAAAATAATGATCGATACCCGGTGAATGCTGCTCAGGAAATGAAACTTCAAGCGTTACTCCAAGCTTTGAATGCGGTTTCTCTAAGTGCATTTAATGGGCCCACGATGCAAGACAAACAAGCGCCCAAGCGCACACCCGTTATCCGAATTGTCCCTAACATTTAAGCCTTGCAAAAATAGGTGCCGAGATGAAGGTGCGCAAAACTGTTGATACATCGCCGCAATATGCGAACCTTCACCATAAGTTCAACTAACTGACAGGAGGAATCATGCCAACTAACACAAGAAGAGTTACGGTCATTTCACCAGATGAACTTGAAGGGAACGGTGAGATTACCAAACCAGGAGTTCTTTTTTCATGGAATGATTATGACCGCCACTACCTTGCTGAAGGTGACTCATGGTTCTCACTCAGCGATATATCGTCGTCAAGCTTCCTGTATCGGTTCGGTATTAATGTTCCGCTCAAACAGGGTACGCTGATCGTCAACTGCTCCTATCCTGGCGACACTCTTGCCAGGATGGTGGACTGGAGCAAAAACTTCAATTTCCCCAAATTACTTGCCAAGAAAAATTTCGGACGGGAATGGGACGGCATCCTGTTGAGCGCCGGTGGCAATGACATCATCGAAGCGGCACTGGCACCCAATGGCATCCTGCAAGCATGCGCCAGCCCAAAAAGTTTCGAAGATTTTATTGCCAGTGACGCCATGACCATTCTCGAAAACCATCTTAAGCAGTATTTCGGTTATCTGGTGAGTCTGCGAGACACTTCCGAAAAAGTGGCAAACCGCACCATTCCGATTTTCTACCACACCTACGGTTATCCAACCCCCCGAAACGCACCGGCTTCAGTCTCAGGGCCTTGGCTGTATAAGGCCTTTATGCAAAAAGGTATCCCACAACCATACTGGAATGATCTGGCGGATGCCTTAATGAATGAGCTTGCCATGATGCTCCGCAGTTTTTCAGGCATTAGCACCAACCTTCAACTAATTGACACATTGAAAAATGTTAACCTCAATCGTGCCAGTGCCAACAGTACCGGCAGTAGCGGCGATTGGCTAAACGAGATACATCTCAACAACAATGGCAAGGATAAGGTTGCAACATACTGGGCAACCTTCCTATGACCGAAACACAGGGGGTGAGGTGTACGGGTAATTTTGTGTTACAACCACTGCCCGCAGTTGCTGTAGAGTGCCTCACCTCTTTTTATCAGCTTGTGGAAGACCATGAAAACAAAGCTTCATGAATTGTTGCGCTGGGTTCTTGCACCCATTCTTGCCACCTGCCTGCTGGCATGGTTTGTCACGCCCGCTTATCCCAAGAACGCAGAACCAAAAGTTTCTGCGCACTCACAAGCGGCAAGCCCACAATCAGAGGCTTCCACTGACACACAAGAAGTCAGAAAACTGCTTGATGAACTTCAAGTCAGGGAACGCGAGGACTACACCTTGGTGCTGGAAGGCCAGCGCAAGACCATGGACTGGTGGTTCGGTTTCCTGGCCATTGTCACTGCGATACTGGCCGTCTTTGGCGCGCTCATTCCCTACCTGATGGGACGCAAGGACAGGGAGTTGATCGCACAGGACAAAGCCTTGGTCGAGCAAGACAAGGCGAAGATAGAGCAGATGCTGGGTGATGCTAAAATTGCGCTGGATGAGGCAAAAACAACCGTTGCGCAAATACACCAGAATAAAACCGAATCTGAAAAACTGCTTGAAGATTTCAAGAGTGGGCAGGATGGTAAGACCAAAGAAATTAAAGAGGCGGTTGCCGCCGTCCAGAACGACCCGACATCTGATGCCATACTCAGATTGAGGGCCGAGGCCGTTGCCGCCAGCCAAACTGAACAACATGACAAAGCTTACGCACTCTGGCGCGCCCTGATTGAGCTAGCCCCCACCGATTTTAGCGTCTATCTCAATGCTGCTTATTGGGCGCAAAAGTTGGGAGAGAAATCTCAAGGCAGCGAGTCAGTACGCTGGTTCAAACAGGCTGAGCTATTCTATTCTCAAACCCTCAGCATCGATCCGAACGTGGCTGATGCTGCCAATAACTGGGGAAATGTGCTGAGTTGGGAAGCGCAAGCCATAGCCGCAGACGATCCCGATGCCGCGCGTAAGCTTTGGCAACTGGCCCATGAGAAATATCAGCAAGCAATAAGCATCCAGCCTGGCTTACACCAAGCTTTCAGCAACTGGGGAGCTTCACTGAATGAAGAAGCGCAAGCCATCGTCACAGGCGATCTCGATGCCGCGCATAAGCTTTGGCAATTGGCTCATGAGAAATATCAGCAAGCAATAAGCATTAAGCCTGACTCATCCGAAGCTATCGGCAACTGGGGAAATGCGCTGGGTGGGGAAGCGCAAGCCATCGCCGCAGACGATTTCGATGCCGCGCGTAAGCTTTGGCAACTGGCCCATGAGAAATATCAGCAAGCAATAAGCATC
>OBLT010000592.1_pt1 | contig 23448 bp, 14 predicted proteins | sample 1518721 | NCBI WGS metagenome assembly OBLT01 (sample SAMEA3539307, study PRJEB22396) | soil metagenome | biome: tundra; feature: field; material: soil | place: USA | collected 2010-05 | depth 0.15 m | reverse complement strand
GAGTTCAGACGTGTGCTCTTCCGATCTGGGGCCGCCGAACGCCTGACGACGAGCCGGTTTAACCACTCTGCAGGCTCCTTTTCGCCCGACGGCCAGACACTCGCGTTCGTCGAAGTCACTCCCGAGACCGGGTACGACATCTGGACGCTAGGGCTTGGCGACCGGAAGGCGCAGCCCTTCCTGAAGACGCAGTCCAACGAAACCGCGCCTCGATTCTCCCCCGACGGGCACTGGATGGCATACGCGTCGGACGAATCGAGGCGGTGGGAGGTGTACGTGCAGCCGTATCCGGGGCCGGGCGGAAAGTGGCAGATCTCGACCGATGGCGGGACGGAACCGGTGTGGAATCCGTCCGGTCGCGAGTTGTTCTACCGGTCTGGGAACCGCATGATGGCCGCGGCGATTACCCTGCAACGGGAGTTTTCGGCGGGCAAGCCGGCGGCGCTGTTCGAGGGTTCGTGGCTGCCGACTCCGCGGACCTTTCCCAACTACGACGTATCGGGCGACGGCAAGCGCTTTCTGATGCTGAAGGCCGCCGAGGAGGACGAGAGCGCGCGGGAGATCGTGGTGGTCCAGAACTGGAACGAAGAACTGGAGCGGCGCATGGCGGCGGAAAAGAAGTAGGGCGGAGCGCCAGGTCCGCGGCCCAGTCGGTTCTGACTGAAGTCCGCCACTCGGAAAGAGTTGTGCCAGGAAAGTGGGGATCTCATACTTTGACCGCGGCGATTGCGGACTCCATCGGTCCGCTTTGCCACCCGGAATGTCAAAGGGAGAGAATCCCGTTTCACCGTCCATCTGGAAGAGAGGAGCTGACGCCAGCGCCGCGACCCCGTGCCGCGACCCCGGTGCCTGGGTTGACTCTTGCGCGTATAATGAATGCGGTGGTGCCGGAGATCGTATCTGGTGCCTTCCGGAGGCCAGAGTATGCGCCAACATCGTTTCACTGTTTTCTCCCCTCTCTTGTTCCCGTTCCTGGTTGCCGCTTCCCTGGGGTTATGCGCACAGCCGGCGGCCACGCCGGGCAACTACAGCGGGCTTATGCGCGCGCAGAAGGAGGAGTTCCTCCTGAAAGCCAAGATCGTGAAGTATCAGGCGGCCAAGAAGGGCATTACCAATACGCTACGCGCCACTTTGAGCGACGGGACGACCACTCATGACGCCAGCATTCAGCGGATCGACGAAACCAAGCGTAACTTTGAGGGGGGGCCGTATGGGACTGAGATGTTCTTCCGCGACTCGTGGAAGTACAACGTGGCGGCCTACAGGCTCGATAAGTTACTCGGCTTGAACATGATTCCGGCGACGGTCGAGCGCTCTTTCCAGGGAACGCACGGCAGCTTTTCCTGGTGGGTTGTTGAGGATGTTCAGATGGACGAGGAGACCCGCCAAAACAAGAAGCTACAAGCGCCCGATCAGGTTCAGTGGAACCGGGAAATGCACATCGTCAACTTGTTCAATCAACTCGTTTGCAACTACGACTTGAACAAGACGAACCTGCTCATCGACAAGGATTGGCGCATCTGGATGATCGATTTCTCGCGGGCGTTCCGGAGCAACACCAGTATCCTGGAGCCGAAACTGGTAGTGCTTTGCGATTCCGGCCTTCTGGCAAAGTTGAAGCAGCTCGACGACGCGACAGTGAAAAAGGAGCTTGGCCCCTACGTCGAGAGCGACCGTATCAAGGGACTGCTGGCGCGGCGGGACAAGATCGTCAAGTTCTTCGAAGACAAAGGCGAGTCGGCGCTCTTCAGCATTCCGCGGCGGCCGGAGTAAGCGGCCAGTCCGCTCACTTACACTGTACGCGTGCGGTGTTCCTTGGCTATGCGGATCGGCCACCAGACCATCTACGTTGCAGCTGGTCTCAGGCCCCGGCCATCAACGCCCGATGGTGCCTCAGGAAAAGCATCCCGGCCACGAGCGGCGGTCCGCTGAAAACGGCGGTCGTGATCACGCGGCTGGCGAAAGGCAGCCCTGGCGGTGCCCAGATCGCATAAGCCACTCCAATCAACAACGCGGCGACTACAAGCAGAAGGCCTCCGGTCACCTCTTTGCCCCACGGCAGCAGTGCCAGGACTACGAAGAGCAGTCCCACACCCGCCCAGGCCGCCGTAACAAGCGCTGGCGTGCGCCATGCCAGCGATTCCGCAATGAAGAAAAAGAGCCAGAATACGGCCCACAACAGCGCAAGCAGGCGAGCGATGAACACCATCCGCAGCTTCATCACGGGCCTCCCGGTCAAAGTATACGCCCTTCAACCACCTGTAACAGGGCGGCCGTTCGCTCGTTTCGCCGGTGTCCGTTCGGCGGCTGTCAGGTGTTGCGCAGGATCGCGGCATCGAAACGAATAACGTCCTATAGATGGCATCTGTCGATCCGGCCGGGCGTCTCAGTCTGAAAAGCCGAGCCGGATTACTCGCCATCAACGTCGCACGGGATACCACCTTGGGCCCACTTGGTCTTGAAGTGGGGTTATGGGTAACTTGCCCCGAACGGCCCTCTGGGACGTTCCTCCCGTGAAGTCCCCATCCCTGAAGGATTGGGAACGCCAAACGCGCTTGCAGCCGTTTTACATCATTCAACCGGCCCCTTTGCCGCAGGCGCTGACGAGCGCCGGGACCACGCTGAGCGGGAAGGTTCCCGTATCGGCTTAGGTTAACGGGTTAACGCCCATTGGGGTCCGCCCCACCCGGACGCGCCTTCAACGGAGCGGCCCATGCGAAATAGGAGCCCGGCCTCAGGCTACCCAGTCCACGCCCCAGACCTCGCGCAAGGCGGTGGGGATGGCAAAGGCCGGTTTGTTATCTCCGCGTCCCACCCAGACCATGCCGTTGATCAGCGACTTGCTGAACACTTCGGCGATCCGGGAGGCTATCTTGTCGTGGTTCAGCAGATCTTCCCCGGCCAGATTCACCAGGGTCAGAGGCTGCAGCAGGAGCTTCGGCCAGTCAGTCTTGGCGACTCCCAGCATATCGGCCGGCCGATCTCCCAATAAGTGGCGCATCAGCATTTCCGGCACTGCGTCGAGTAGATTGCCAGGGAGGACATGCCGGACCATTTCGACCAGCGCCCGATTCATCATTTGCCCCTCCGGGGAAGCGCCAAACTGCCTCCTTTCGATGGCCGCTACCAGCGCGGCGGCGTCGGCCATATCCACTGGCAACAATTCGTCCCGGAGGCCGAGGATGTGTCCGACAACGTTCCAGGCGTGCAGATAGGCCTCGGCCTCCTCGTCGCTCAAGTCCGTTCCCAGGCGCCGCAGCCCATCGAGCGTCACCCAGGAGAACGCCATCAGTGTTCCGACCATATCCTCGAGGTTGATGGGCTGCCCCCACTCCGGCTTCCACTGGCCCGATGCGTGAACCTGTGCCCGCACGCCGGCGTGCATCAGCCGGACCTTCTGGGCCGTGCGGATACCCTTACCCGCCGGCGCCAGTCCCCCTTGAGACATCACATCCACCACCATCTGCGCGGTTTCGACGATGCGGCGGTAAGGGTTGGTGTAGAGCCTCGCGGTCATCGCCAGCACTTGCACGCCCTTGGCGCCGAGATAGCAGAACGGCAGCGCATAGACGGTCAGCAAAGAGACGGCGCCTGTGCCGTACTTCCAAAAGACTTCCTCGCCCTTGCGGATCTTGTCCGGGTCGGCCCACGACGGCAGCCCGGCGCTGGAGGCAAGGTAGGCCTGGACGCAGCCGGGAAGCCCGTCCGGCGGGAGTTGATCGTTCTCGACCAGGGTGCGCATGACCGCGTTGACCGCGGCCAAATTGCCCGAGGCCATCAGTTCGGAAATCACCTGATCGGCCAGCGGATCGACCGTTTCGCGCATACGGTCGAGCAGATCGTCGGTCCAGCGGGATGTGATGGGGGCGGCGGAACTCATTCCGAGAGTATATCGCTCTCCGCTCCCGGTAGGCCCGGCTTGTGCTGTAATCTGAACCATGAAGAATCCGATCCCAATGAATTAAAAGATTTTGCACGTCTGTTTTCAGCGAGTTGAAGCTCCGGGCCGGGCTGTTTGAAAAGGTTCGGATGCTACTTTGGAATCGGATGAGGGTTGCGCGGCTTCGCGGATTCGCGAAGCCGCTTTTTTTTGAGCGCGGATAAGTATGAGATAGCGAGGACGAAAACGAGGAGGTATCTGAAATGCCAGTATTGCAGCAGGGAAGCAGCGGCCCGGATGTGGCCGCTCTGCAGGACAAGCTACGGGAATTGGGCTTTAGACCCGGCGCATCCGACGGCTCTTTCGGTCCCGCGATGGCCGCCGCGGTGATGGCCTTCCAGCGCAGTGAGGGCATGGTCGCCGATGGCGTCGTGGGGCCCAAAACGGCGGCCGCGCTGGGCCTTGCGGAGCAGCCTCAAGTGGTCTCAGCCATCCCGGCGGTCACGGTCGAGATGGTCTGTAAGATGTTCCCCGCGACCCCGCCCCGGAATATCCAGGCGAACCTGCCGGTGGTCTTGAATGCGCTGGTCGAGCCGCAACTGGTCGATAAACCGATGGTCCTGATGGCGCTCAGCACGATCCGTGCGGAGACGGAGTCATTCCTGCCGATCGGCGAAGGCCAATCCAGATTCAATACTTCACCGGACGGCCAACCGTTCGACCTGTACGATTTCCGGAAGGACCTGGGCAACCAGGGCCCACCCGATGGCGAACGCTTCAAGGGCCGCGGCTTCATCCAACTCACAGGCCGCACGAACTACCAAGTCCACGGGACGGCTATTGGGATGGGCACGCAGTTGATCGAGAACCCCGATTTGGCGAACGATCCGGCCATCGCGGCGAAGCTGCTGGCCAGTTTTCTCCAGAGCCGTGAGGTCCGGATCAAAGACGCTCTGGCCGAAGGCGACCTGAAAACGGCGCGCCGGCTGGTGAACGGTGGATCCAATGGACTGGACCGGTTCACGGACGCTTACAACATAGGCAACTCGCTGCTGCCGGATGCGTAAATTTCGGGGTTTGTGCGGTATAACACAATTCCGAGTACATCGATTCCTTGACCCCAGGCGCGAAAAGGCATAGTATTACCAGATCACCTGAGGGGATACATGGCGCGCTTATCGTCTCCTATCGAAGATATCAAGGACCATTACACAGTCGTAGTCATCGGGTCCGGCTACGGTGGCGGCATCGCCGCATCGAGAATGGCGCGAGCGGGCCAAAGCGTTTGCATTCTGGAACGCGGGAAGGAATTCCAACCCGGAGAGTACCCCGATACGGAACTGGAAGCGTTGCGCGAAGTGCAGACGCGTCTTCCCGATTGCGATGTGGGCCCTCCCACCGGTCTTTACGATTTTGTGGTGGGTAACGATATCAACGTATTCCTGGGATGCGGACTCGGCGGGACGTCGCTGGTGAACGCGAACGTCGCCCTGCAAGCGGAGCCACGGGTCTTCGACGACCCGCGCTGGCCGAAGGAAGTCCGCCAGGATATCTCTACCCTCGTTCAGGAGGGATACGATCGCGCCCAGGAGATGCTGAAGCCGACGCCGTACCCAACGGACTTCCCGGCCTTACCGAAGATGGAGGCATTGGAAAAGTCGGCGCAATACCTGGAGCAGAAGTTCTACCGCACGCCGATCAATGTAACTTTCGAGAATATAGTCAACCACGTTGGAGTGCAGCAGCACGCATGCACGATGTGCGGGGATTGCGTCACGGGCTGTAACTACGGCGCAAAGAACACGACTTTGATGAATTACCTCCCGGATGCCAGCAACTTCGGCGCCGAGATTTTTACGCGGGTGTTGGTGCGCCATATCGAGCGCCGCGGCGCGGGGTGGTTGGTCCACTTTCAGCCATTGAAAGAGGGCCGGGAGAAGTTCGACGCGCCCGACATGTTCGTCTCCGCCGATATCGTCATGCTGGGCGCGGGCACGCTCGGCTCCACGGAGATTCTGCTGCGCTCGAAAGCGCAAGGCCTGCCGGTTTCCGACGTGCTTGGGCAACGCTTCACCGGCAACGGCGACGTTCTGGGATTCAGCTATAACGGCAGTATGACGGTGAACGGGATGGGGTTTGGCCACCGCAAGCCGGGTGAAATTCCGCCGGTCGGCCCTTGCATCACGGGTATCATCGACATTCGGAACCAACCAAATCTCAATGACGGGATGGTGGTCGAGGAAGGGTCGATTCCGGGCGCCATCGCCGGGCTGATGCCGGAGGCTCTGGCGGCAGCCGCCACGACAGCCGGAAGAGATACGGTCACCAGCCTGCCCGATCTGATCGCCCAGAAGACGAGAGAACTGGAGAGCCTGGTTGAAGGTACGTATCACGGGGCCACGAAGAACACACAGACGTACCTGGTGATGACTCACGACTCCGGAGACGGCCGGATGAGTCTTAAGAACGACCGCCTGCAACTCGATTGGCCGGGCGTGGGCTCGGAGCCCATCTTCGACAAAGTCGATGAAACGCTTCTCAACGCGACCAAGGCCCTAAAGGGCAGCTATGTGATCGACCCTCTCTGGAGCAAGATATTCAAGAAGGACCTGGTCACGGTTCACCCGCTGGGCGGCTGTGTCATGGGGGACGATGCCGGCGGGGGCGTGGTCAACCACAAGGGCCAGGTTTTCTCGGGGACGGCGGGCAACCAGGTACACGAGGGTCTATACGTGTGCGACGGGTCGGTGATTCCCCTGCCGCTGGGGGTGAATCCGCTGCTGACCATCTCGGCGATGGCGGAACGCACCTGCGCGCTGGCGGCGAAGGACCGCGGTTGGAACATCGACTACTCCCTGCCTTCCCGCCCCGCGGAAGTGGCGCAGGCCGCGGCCATGGGCATCCAGTTCACGGAGACCATGCGCGGCTTCTTTTCCGCCGCTGTGAAGCAGGACTACCAGGCTGGCGAAGCACAAGGCAAGGCCGACGGATCTTCGTTTGAATTCACTTTGACCGTGATTTCGAGCGATCTCGACGACATGCTCAAGAATCCGCTGCATAAAGCGCAGATGATCGGTTCCGTCGTGGCGCCCACGCTTTCGTCCAAGCCCATGTCCGTCGAGAACGGGGAGTTCCAGCTCTTCGTCGCCGATCCCAATTCCGTGGACACGCGGAACATGGTGTATCGCATGAAGCTGACCTCGGAGGAAGGTAAAGCTTACTACTTCCATGGATACAAGATCGTGCGCCCCAATTCGGTCCTGGACATCTGGCACGATACCAGCACCTTGTACATCACCGTGTACGAAGGGGGCGATGAATCCGCGCCCGTCCTCGGCACTGGCATCCTGCACATTCTGCCGGCGGATTTCGCGAAGCAGTTGACCACCATGCAGGCGATCAACGCTCCCAGCGCGGAGCAGCGACTGCTGGGCACGGCGCGCTTCGGAGTATTCTTCGCCGGCGTCCTGTATCAGACCTATGGCGGCATTTTCGCGAGATCCACTCTGTTCAATCCGGACGCTCCTCCGCGCAAGAAACGGCCGCTTCGGGTGGACGCGCCGGAGGTGTACGGCTTCGGCGCATCCGATGGCGTACAGCTTCAACTTACACGCTATCGGGGCGGCTCCAAAGGCCCGGTCATTCTCTCACATGGCTTGGGCGTCTCCAGCCTGATTTACTCCATCGACACCATCGATACCAACCTGACCGAATACTTGTTTGCGCACGGCTACGACGTCTGGCTGCTGGATTACCGGTCCAGCATTGCGCTGCCGGCCTCATCCGGCCTGGCCAGTGGCGACGACATCGCCACCAAGGACTATCCGGCGGCGGTGAATAAGGTCAGGGAACTGACGGGCGCTGCCAGCGTTCAGATGGTGGTGCATTGCTGGGGTTCCACGACGTTCTTCATGGCGATGCTGGCCGGCCTCACGGGCGTGCGCTCCGCCGTCAGTTCGCAAATCGCCACCCACATCGTGGCGCCCACCATGACCAGGCTAAAGACGGGTCTGCACCTGCCGTCTTTCCTGGACGCGCTGGGAGTGGAGTCGCTGACGGCGTATGTGGATCAACACGCCGACTGGCGGGAGCGTCTGTACGACGAGGCCTTGAAGCTATACCCGGTCGCGCTTACGGAGGAGTGCGACAGCCCGGTGTGTCATCGGATTTCGTTCATGTACGCTCCGCTCTACCAGCACGAGCAATTGAACCAGGCCACGCATGACGCGCTGCACGAGCTCTTCGGAGTGGCCAACATCCGGTCCTTCGAACACATCGCGCTGCTGGCTCGCAAGGGGCATCTGGTTGCTTTCGACGGGTCGGATGCCTATCTCCCGCACCTGGAACGGCTGGCGATTCCCATCTGCTTTATCCACGGCGCGGCGAACCAGTGCTTCCTGCCGGAAAGCACGGAGATCACTTACAACCTGCTGCGTCAGACGAATGGCGACGGCCTCTACAGCCGGCACGTGGTTCCAAACTATGGCCACATCGACTGCATTTATGGCAAGAACGCGGTGAACGACATTTATCCGTTGATGCTGAAGCATCTGGATGCCACTTCGGCCCTCTAGCCGGAGAACCCATGACGCCGACACGGAACCTACAGCCCGCTACAAATGGATATGCCCGGTGGTTCAGCCGCGTGGTATGGCTGGGAATCGCCTGCAACGCGCTGTTCGTAGCGCAAGCCATGTTGACGCCGGGTTTCGTCAACATGGGCATGGGGCTGCCGGTTGGGGGACCCACGGTATGGAATCGGGCGCACGCCATGATGGTGCTGACGCTCAGCATCTTCTACATGCCGGCGGCGCTTGCCCCGCTCCGCAATCCCGACTATTCGTGGCTGCTGGTGCTTTCGAGATTTCTGGCGGCCGGCCTTTGGGTGGTCATTTCGCGGTCGACGCCATCGTTCGTCTCCTATCTGATCATGGACGGCGCCTTTGGCCTGGTACAGGGAGTGCTTCTGCAAAAGGCCGTGCCGGCGGAAAATCGCGCCGTCCCAACCCTGGTCAGGCTGGTCTCACACCTCTGGGGATGGATGGCCGCCGGTTTCGCCAAACCGGCGGTGCGGGCCTGTCTGGCAATCGTTTTGGCGCTGGTGGGCGTGAGCGGATACACCCTTTGGTATCACCTGGCGCGGGCCGAACCGGACATTAACTATTCCTCCGTCGAGGACCACTTCAAGTATGGAGCGATCGGGCTGGGAGCGGACAGTCGTGTGCCTTATTGGATCTGGAAAGTGTTGCCGGACATGTTTCCGGAATACCTGCCAGGGCCGGGTGGCTGGGCCTCTCTGGGTCTGATTTATGAGGACGGCCAGGATCTGCCGATCGGGTTTTCCAAGCGGCACATTGGATACGACGCCGTGGAAGCCAATTGCGCGCTATGCCATACCGGCGAGTTCCGGCGTTCGCCAGCGGACAAACCCGAAGTCATTCTAGGCGGACCGGCGCACACGCTGGACTTGCAGTCTTTTCAGGGATTCCTCTACACCTGCGCCGCGGATCCGAGGTTTAGTCCGGACAATGTCATCAACGCCATTAACCGTATTCATCAGCTTTCCTGGGTGGAGTCACTGATCTACCGCTACCTGATTATTCCAGGGACCAAGCAGGGTCTGGTGGAGCAGAAGATTGCGTACGCCTGGCAGGCGTCGCGGCCGCAGCAGGGCAGGGGACGCACCGACACATTCAACCCGACCAAGTTTAACGTCTTCCATCTGCCCGACGACCATACCATCGGAACCGTGGACTTGCCGCAGACCTGGAACCAGCAACCGCGAGTCGGGATGTATTTGCATTGGGACGGCAACAATAACAACATCAACGAGCGCAATTACGCCGCGGCGATGGCCGTTGGAGCGACTCCGAAGACTGTCATCAACGCCAGCTTCAAGCGCGTGACCGATTTTCTTTTGACCTTGCGCCCGCCCGCATACCCGTTCCCGATACAAAAGGACGCGGCGGAGCGCGGCAAGAAGACCTTCGATCGGGAGTGCGCTTCGTGCCATGCCTTCGGCAGCCCCAAAGTGGGGCAGGTGGAGCCCATCGAGACGATCGGTACGGACCGCCATCGCCTGGACTCGTTCACCGCGAGCCTGGTGGACAAGTTCCACTCCCTCGACAATCCGCCGTTCCTGTTCGATGCCTATCGCAAGACGAACGGCTACGCCAACGTGCCGATTGACGGCATCTGGGCGCGAGCGCCGTACCTGCACAACGGGTCCGTGCCGAATCTCCGGGCGCTGCTTCAGCCGGAGAAGGACCGCCCCGTCATTTTCTATCGCGGCTACGACGTCTACGATCCGCGGGATGCCGGATTCGTCTCCGATGGCCCCGAGGCCCAACGGGTAGGGTTTCGTGTGGATACCGGCCTCCCCGGAAATGGCAATCGGGGACATGCCTACGGAACCGGCCTCAAAGACGCCGAGAAATCGGACTTGATCGAGTACTTGAGGACACTCTAAGCCATGCCTGATCCGCTGCATCGACCGCAACTCAAGAGTTTCCTGATCTCTCCTCCGGTTCGAGCGGAGATGGCGGCGCAGGGTACGGCGCCCCCATCGGCGATTCCCGTCATCATCACCCTGAAAGAATCGAAGACAGAGCCGGAGCGAGGCGTTGCCGCCAGCAAGCAGCACGTCCGCGAGTTCCTGGAGAAGCTCGGCTATACCGTCCGGGAGAGCGATTTCTTTCTCTTTGCGCGCCTGCTGCCGGCGGACATCGAGGCCCTGGCGGAGAAGAAGGATTGGGTCTACCAGATTTGGAAGGACGAAACCTGCTACGCCCACGTGCTCTCTTCGGTGGACACCGTGAAGGCCAGCGCGGTTTGGAGGACGTTTGACGCGCGCGGCAAAGGGATCGCATGGGCGGTGCTGGATACCGGAGTCAAGGCCGGCCATCCGCATTTCAATAACAACGTCGACCCGGTTCTGAGCAGGAATTTCTCCAACTGCAAGACGGCCGACGACGGCAACGGGCACGGAACTCATGTGGCCGGCATCATCGCGGGTTGCGCCCGGCCGAAGCCCGATGGGCAGGCCTACCGGACGGCCAATCTGATTGAAGGGCAGGACGATCCGGAGATCGTCGATCTGCCCGCCTGCCCTTCCGGCCTGGCGCCGCTGACCAAGATCATTAACGTCAAGGTGCTGGACGACGACGGGACGGGGTCGGCGTCGGCCGCTATCATGGGGCTCGAATACGTCCGCAAATTGAACCAGAATAGCCGGTACATTGTAGTGGACGGCGTGAACATGAGCCTGGGTTATCCGTTCGATCCGAAGTGGTACGGTTGCGGGCACAGCCCTTTGTGCGAGGAGGTCACGCGCGCCGTTCGGTCCGGCCTGCTGGTCGTGATTTCGTGCGGAAATTCGGGTTACGGCGTTGCCAAACAAGATAACGGCCAGGAGACGCCCGTGTGGATCGACCTGTCGATCACCGATCCGGCCAATGCCGAGGAAGCCATCGCCGTGGGTTCGACGCACAAGACGGAGCCCCATATGTACGGGATCTCGTATTTCTCCTCCAAGGGCCCAACCGGAGATGGCCGGCAGAAGCCGGACCTGGTGGCCCCCGGAGAAAAGGTGATTTCCTGTTCCATCCACCTCGACAAAGGGTATGAATATGAGGAGAAGAGCGGTACCAGCATGGCCGCTCCGCACGTTTCCGGCGCGGCGGCCGCGTTTCTGTCGGCCCACCCCGAGTTTCGCGGAAATCCCCACCAATTGAAAGAGATTTTACTGAAGACCGCCACGGATCTGGGGCGCGCCCGGTCCTTTCAAGGCGCCGGTCTGGTAGATGTAATGCGCGCGATTATGTCGGTCTAAAGAGACAGGAGCTTGTACTAATGTGTTACAAAGCTTCGAAGCAACCGTGGCGCAGACTCTCAGTCTGCCGCGCCGGCACTCATGCCGGCGCATGGTGGGCGTGCGAAGAAAGCGGGTCGAGATGAGTCTCGACCCGGCAGGCAAGAGTGCCTGCGCCACGGGGTCGCCGGTAATTTATAGCACAGTAGTGCTGAAAGAAGGGGAATTCTCATGGCGAAGTTAGCGCAGTTTCGCGATCCGGATCTTTCGTTGTTCCAGTCCGCGGTGGACGAAGTGGTCGCCAGTAAGACCGCTGGCACGCAATCGCAGGACATCGGCGGCCCGGCAACGATCACGCGTCCGGATCCCGGCCAAAGCATGGTCGGTATGGCAACCATGGAGGCCAAGGCCGTGGATGCGGCCAACAAGAGTGGAGCGCCGGCGCCCGGCGTTCCTCCCGCCCCGGTTGGCACGGCCACGGAAGGCCTCGGCGATCAGGTCCGTTATTGCGCTTCGCTCGCACGGAACTACGGGGTGGCGAAGATTCTCGGGCACACGGCCGACGCGAATCGTTACTATGACCTCCTGACGGAGAAGATGGGTACCTGCGACCCGTGTTGGACCGAGACGGCGATCAAATATGCCGAGTTCCTCGCCTCCAAGGGGCAAATCCCTTACCGGACCTACACGAACCTGAACGACTTTGTGATCGACGGCAAACTTCCCGCCAACGCCCGAGTCGCACTGGTGGGCGACTGGGGGACGGGGCAGCCCGAGGCTAAGACGGTTCTCGCCCAGATCGCCCGCAAGAATCCGGATGTGGTGATCCATATGGGTGACGTCTACTATGCCGGGACCGACTTCGAGATGGAGAACTACTTCTACAACCTCTTGGGGGTGAGCCTGGACCTCTCCAAGGTTCCGGTCTACACGCTCTGTGGAAATCACGACATGTTCGCCGGCGGCGCGCCGTACTACCGGTTGCTCGACAAACTGGGTCAGCCGGCCAGCTACTTCTGCTTGCGCAACGACGCGTGGCAGTTTCTCGCGATCGACACCGGTTACCACGACAACAAGCCCGAAGGGACTGTGCCCACTTACCTCGAAAAAACCGAAGTGGCATGGCTCGCCGACAAGATCCAGAACCGGGGCAACCGCCGCACCATTCTGCTCTCTCACAACCAGTTATTCACCGCATTCGAAGACATCTGCGGCAAGGGGGTCAACGACAGCTTGAACGCGCAATTATCGCCGTTGCTGCCCTCGGTGGATATGTGGTTGTGGGGACATGAACATAACCTGGTGGTCTATGAGCGGTACATGGGCGTGCTGGCGCGCTGCATTGGCCACGGCGCGTTCCCCATGGGCCTCAGCGACGTCGCCGCGCAGCCAAGGTTTCCCGAAGTTCCCGCGACGCCGTTACGCCTGGGGTACAACGGCGAATTTTACAACCACGGATACGTGATCGTGGATCTGGCCGGCAGCAGCGCAACCGTGTCGTATTTCCAGGACACGGATGAGGATGATGCGCAGTTCACGGAGACGCTCGCGGCCCCGGCGACAGCTTCTTCGAGCGCGATTTAGGAATTGGGAGTATACTCGCCGAAAGGCGAAGTGAGTTTTAAGACGAGGAGCGCCCGCGTCGACGGGCGTCCCACCCTCGGAGGTGTGGCTTCATGGAGCACGCTCAATCAACGACGGAGAGCCAGCCCGGGTCGCCCGCGCAGGGGCTCTCGGACCTGCTCAAGTATCCGCTGCTTTCGGCAATCTCGGAGCGGCGCACCCGGCGAATCTGCCAGGGGACCTCGGTCAACGCGGGCGCCGTTTCGCACACCAGCACGAACCCCCCCGGCCCGCTCACCGAGCTCGAAGAGGCGATTCTCATCGTTTCCACCGGGCTTGCCGGTTTCAGCCTGCACGACGTTCCGCTCAAGCACCCCGATGGCGAGCCGGTGGTGGCGACCACGCAGATGGGCATCCCCGCGCGGGCCGCGAGCAGCGCCGACAACGCGCAGGCCACGCATTTTTTCCTGATCAACGACGAAGGCACCTGGCTGCTCCAGCAGAAGCGGGGCCGCGAGGCGGTGGCGTGGCTGCGCGAGTTTCCGCCGAATCGGGAGGAGTGGACCGAGGAGCATTGGATCGCGGCCGCGGCCGGCGTCAAGCGGCGGATCTACCCCGAGCGGATGGATTTCCCGCGCCGCTGGCCATACTACTTCACCTGGAACAAGATCATTTCGAACCGGCCCGGAACCAGCGTGTTTATGCCCGTGGTGGATACCACGCGCCAGATGATCAACGTGCTGTTCATCATGATCTCCGAGCCGGATGGCCAGCGGCCGCTGGTGATGGACGATTGGTCGAAATTCCGGCCGCGCAAGTTGATCGAGTGGCTGGCCTGGGGCGGCAGTAAGCTCGGCATCGTTCCGAAGATTCCCTACCAGCCCGTGGCCGGCATCGAGCGGCTGCAAAAGAAATGGGTGCAGTCGGATTACCCCGTGCCGCTCGGCCTGGCCTCCACCATGCGCACGGATTACGAAGCGTTTTTCCACCTGCAAAACCTGATGCTGGTGACGCATTCCATGGGACTGGGCGGCTGGATTCACGCGGCCGTGAGCTCGCCCTATGTTTTCGAGCGGGACCCTTCGAAGGGCACGTACGGCCTGGGATTCCGCATGCAGCAGCCCAAGACGTGGGGCCGCTGGCCTCCGCTGCCCGCGCCTCTGCCCAATCCGGTGGGGCTCGACGGAATACTCGAGAGTCTTAGCCCGCCGTACGTCGCGTCGATGAACGACGCCGTGGACCAGGTCTACGAGGAGAAATTCGGACCACAGGGCGTGTACGGCGACGAGACGGTATTCGCAAAGCCGTATCGCTCCGAAAGCGCGGCCGCCGACTTCATGCGAAACGCCGAGCGGCCTTCCAAAGAGACGGTGCAGTATGTGAAGGACATTTGCAATTACATCTGGGACACGTATGGGCGCTTCCCGGCGCACGTGAACTCCTTCCACGTCCCCGGCGTGTGGTTGCAGGTGTCGCACCTTGAACTCGAATACTACGAGAAATTCTTCCACCCGAGTCTCTACCATCGGCAGGCCAAGCACCACGAAGTTTGGGGACAGCATTGAAGCGCAGGGGACTCTAGCCGATGCTCGCCAACGCCACTCGCTGGATTCGTCGCCACCCGATACGGTGCGCAGTGTATGTCCTGCTCACTGCCGGGGTGGTTTGGGGAGCGCTGACGGCGCGTGGGATCCTCCGCGGCGAGCGGAATCCGCTGTTGACACGCGTGGCCCGATCGGCATGGTTGCGGGGCTGGGTGGAGCGCGAGTTTCGCGTGCGCTATTCCATCGAGGCCGTCTCTGTGTTCCCGAAATGCGGGTTCGAGGTCGAAGTTCGCGGAGTGAACGTGGAACTGGTGGGCGCCGCGGTTGGCGGCATCGACGCAGCCACGGTCTGCGTGTCCGGAAGCGGTGAGGTGCGCGGCATCCGCATCGGGCCGCAACTCATCGGCGTGAATTCCGTCCAGTTCGACTGGCCGCGATCCATTCAGGGCGAGGGCATCGTGTGGCGCGACGGCGCCGGCGATCTGGTGACGGCCCAAGGCTTCACGGCCTCGCCCAGCGCGTTTTCAGGCGGCTTAAAGGGTCTGCGCGTGCTGGATATCGCCACGGTGGATTCCGCATCCGCGGTTCTCGGGCCGTCCCTGACGCCGGCGGTCGAGGTAAAGAGCGCCGAAGCGCGCGGCATCCACGTAACCGTCTCCCCGGCCGCTCTTGCTCAGGCGGCCCGCTTGCAAGCGGCCGCCAACACGCTTCAGGCCATGGCGACCGCCTCCCTTCCTTTCCTGGTTCAATGGAGCGCGCCGGCGCAGCGGCTCCTGCTGCGTATTATTGTCATTGCGGCGGTGCTGCTGTTGATGCTGAAGCTTTTCGTGACGCGTGCGCCCTCCGCCGTGGCGTGGCGAATCGCGGCGGTTCTGGCGCCCTTTGCCGCCTTTCCCCTGCTGGCGCTCACGGATTCGTGGGTGGCCATAGCGATTGCGGCGCCGGCGATCGCCATCGCTCTTTGGGCACTGGCTTACCGTCGCGCCGCGGAGTGGCAGCAGCGCTGGGAGCCAGCCGCGGTAGACGTTCTGGCCGTGCTGCTGGCGCTGCCTCTGCTCCTGCTGCTGAGTTGGCCCGCCGTTGCGGCGCCCCGGATCCCCGCGATCGATCGAGTGTCGATTGCGCAACTCGATGTGCGGGACACGGCCGCGGACATTCAACAGCCGGTTTGCGGGCGCGCGAATTCCGCCCAGGTCTCCGTTCCGCAAGCCAGCGTAACCAACCTGCGGGTGACGCTCGAAGGCTCCAATCTGAAGACTCTCGACGTGGAACGAGTGGCGGTGGCCGGCGAGGTCCGCACGCAGTCCCTGGCGGCCTTGCAGAAGATCGGTTATCTGCCCGCGCAATGGAAGAAGACTCCGCCCATCGCCTTCTGCGCCAGCGTAGCCGTCCGCAACAGCGGCGCCGGCAAGTTGCCGGAAGCGGCCTGCCCGGCGGGCATGAAGAACCCGGCAGCCATCGCCAGGGTAGCCGTCGATTACACCGGCAGCGCCGCGCAATTCGCCGTGACTTGGACCGGCAGCCCGGCGCCGCTCACCGCGACCGGATCGGCGGACCTACAGGGCGCGCGCATCGACGACTTCCACACCACTTCCGGCGCGGCGGTGAAGATCGCGAAAGCCTCCGCGCACGCGACGTGGACGCAGATGTTGGCAGCCAGCGTGCAGTTACAGGGCGTGGAGGCGAGCGGGGCCGCCATCGAACAGATTGCCGTTAACGCCCGTGCGCCCATGCTCTGCGCGGCCGGTCCGCTGAGCCTGGCGGCGCAGGTGGGCAAGACGCGCTACTCCTTCGGCGGCAATGAAATCGTCCTGAACGACGCGACCTTCGACTTCACGCGACCGGACGCCGGCCGGTTCTCGGCCACGGCGCATATAGGCGCCCTGAGTCTGAGCGGCCCCGTAGAGACGAGCATCCCCGGCGCGGAGTTCCGGCTGGCAGGCGTGACGTCGCGCGAACAGATCCCCGAGCGGCTGGCACTGGAAGCGAGTTTTTCGACCCCGTCCTTGGTGATTGCCGCCCCGATTCGCCTGGCCGTGGATCTGTGGAGCGGAGACTGGCAACTAGCGAACCAGCCGGTCGCAATCCAGCAACGCATTACTTCGCGGGTGGCGCAAGCGATCGCCCTGGAGGTGGAGGCCTCCGGCAGCCTCACTTCGCTCGGAAGCCCTTTGCGGGCTAGTGCGCGCGCGCAGGTGCACGTTCCCGAGTTGGTTCCCGACGTTGGCCCCGTCGATCTCAATCTCAACGACTTGCTGGTGAGCGGCGCCTGGGATGCCGTGACGGGCCTGGCGCCGCTGAAAATTGCAAGCGGCTGGAATCTCTTGAAGTTCGGCGAATTTCCCAGCGGCTTCGCACTGAACGAGGTCTCGACGCTACACGTGTCTACGCGCGGAGACTTTGCCGAGGCGCCGGTCTTCGACAGTTTGCCAATGGCTATCCCATCCTTGCCTTCCGAAATCAAGTTTCGCTTCGAAGGAACGCCGCAATCGATTTCGCTTTTCACCGAGGGCGGGAAACCCGTGGTGCTGGACCGAATCGTGACGCGGAATCTCAAAGCGTCCCTGCCCGGGCTGAGGTTTGAATTTGCGGAGCTGGAAACGGATGCGCGGGTCCAACGCGCGGGGACGGAATTCCCCGTCTCCGCGCAGACTCGCCTGACGGACGTCACGACCAACACCACACTTTCGGCGCCGCTTGCGGCGGAGGTGTCCACCACGCCACAGACGGTCCATTTCGCCCTGAGCAGGCCATTGGATACGGGAAAACTGCTGAGAGACGTGGGCTTGACGCTCGATGGCATCGATCCTCGCGTGACCGTAACGGAATTGCAAACCTCCGCGGCCTTCGCCGGAAAGAAGCTCACCGCGATTGACGTGGCCGGCTCCCTGGCGCCCGGCCCCTTGGTATCGGGCAGGAACTTCGATGTGTCGCAAGATGCGCCGTCCACGTTTCACGTAGCAGGGCCTGCGCTTCCCAACGCCACCGCTTCATTTTCGGCGCCGTCTGTCAACGCTTCGCTGAACGGGGGCAAGCAGCACGCCTGGCTTGCGCTCGACGTGTCCGCCGGCTTCACTCTCGCATCCGCCGCGCCGTCTCCCCTCACCGGGCGGCTTACGGAAGCGGCCACGGGATTGCTTGAACACGCACGGAAAGCCAGCCTTGTGTTTGGCGGCGAAAGCACTTCGGTCTTTCCGCTCCGCTGGGATCTGGAAGTGACCGGCGCGCAGCCCGCGGTTTCGCTTGGTCCGAATAACATGTCGCTTCGCGCGAAGACCGTCATACATAGCCTGGAGGTTGGGAAGCAGACCGTGGACGGCTGGGTGAATCTGGGCGCCGCCACACGGCTGGCCGATGACCACCTGATAATCGATCTCGATTCCTCCGCCGATCTCGGCGCCCTGGGCCAACGCTGGCAGTTGAACACTCCCGTGCGGCTGGCGCTGCGGAACCAACTGCATCCGGGAACGGGAGGAGAGCTGTTCGATAGCGAATACTACGACCGCCTCGGCGGCGCGTTCGCCGGCGCCGATCCCCTTCGCCTGGCGGTTGGATATGGACCGGTTCTCGAGTTGCGGACGGGCTATCGCGGAGCGCTCTTCTCCGCCACCGCCGGCGGCGAGGCACAGGCCGCGATCCGGTGGGAGCAGGCCGCCGCCAGCGTGGATAGCTTCGGCGCATTCACTTTCAAAGGCCTGGAAGCGGGAGTGATCGCACTTCCCAATCCGTACCTGGAAGACCGTCTCGATGGCGAGTTTCACTTCGCCACCCAAGGGTTTCGCGCCAGCGGCCTGACGTTGCCGCAACTGCTGGCGGATGCTTCGAGCGTCCATGCGCTGGACCATGTCGACATTTCCGCCCAAGTCCATAGCGCCGCGGACGGCGCGCACTTGCCAGGTATTACGCAGGCGGAGACCGGCTTGGCCTGGAAGCCGGCCAGTCAACTCCTGCAGCTCCTGACCAGCGGGCTCGACCTCTCGTTTCCGCCCAGAGCCATGCAGTACCAACGCATGGCGCTCGATTTCCAAGTGCGGCAGGGCCAGGTCCAGACCGAACCGGTGCTGGTAACTCTCAGCGGGGTCCAGGTGCCGGGCATCAATGGACTTACGGTGGATTCCGACGTTCGCGTTCACTGGGGCGGGCACGGCGTCGAGCCGTCTCCCAAGTTACGGGATCTCATTTACACATTTCAAAGAGCCTTGGAGCCGTGATTGCCATGTCGAGACTTGTCCTATTGCTCACGTTGATCCTCGTCGTTCTCACCGGTTGCCAGAAGAACCCGAAACTCGGGACCGTGGCGGTGGATTTGTACATCCACCCGGAGTCTTCCAGTTCCGAGGACGTGATGCTGCAGACAGCCATACGAGGCAAGCTGGAAGCCGACGCCGTGACCGCGGGCCACGTGCAAGTGCGCGTGGTTGAGTTACAGGTTGTCCTCACCGGAAACGTCGCTAAGAAGGACGCCTCCGATAAAGCGGAGCAGATCGTCCGCGCCACCAGAGTGACCATCGACAATGACAAGCCCATCGTTGCCAACAAGGTCACGAACCTCATCAAGGTGGGGAACTAGCCATGCCGCCCTACGCCTTCTGGTATATCTTCGCGACCAACGGAGAGGACGGATTCCTGCTCGACCTGGTGCGCCGGCCGGAGGAGTCAGTTGCCCGCCTGGCCGTCTACCACCAAGGAAGTCCCCCTCGAATCGTACGTCATGGCTTCCCGCCGGCCAGTCTGAGCGGTGTCCCCGGCGAACTGGAAGCGAGTCTCGACGGCGTTGCGCTGGATGCCGTGGGGTGCCGCAGCGCGCTCGGAAACATGAGCCTCGACGCCCGTTTCGGATTAACCGGGCGAACCATGCGGTTTGTGCCCGCCTGGGTGAGTTGGTGGTTCGAGGAGGTCCCCGATTTCCGGTCGCATTATGGGATGCTGGAGCGCGCCACCTGCGAAGGCATCGCCTATGGCGACGCGCCGCTGGTCTTTTCCACTTACTCTCTCGGCGATCTTGCCGGCGCCAGGTGGGTGCTGATTTCGGCCCCTCGTTTCGACTCCAGCGACCTTGCATTCGAAATCAGCGCCGCGCGCCTGTTGGGCCGCTGGATGCCCACCGCGTGGATCTTTTTCGACGGACGGGAGCACAAACTCAACTCCGGGCTCGACAGCCTCTTCCGTGTGCGCATCGGCAGCGCGGGCGGCATCGAAGCCGGAGAACGGGTGTTCACCGCGTCCATACGGGCGCCGGGAATGCACTTGGAGGTGGAGGCCCGCAGCGCGGTCGATCAGTTCGCGCGCCTGGAGGCCGAGGGCCAAACCGAAATCCATACGACCCTGTTCGGCACGTGCCGGGCTTCTTTCAAGTCCGGGCCATCGGCAGGCCGGACGTTCACCGCGGAACGTACCTGCCTGCTGGAGCTGAAGAATTGAGCCAGGAGGGAACATGGCGGACGACATTATCTTTCAACCCTTGAAGTTCAAGAACCTGACGGTGAAGAACCGCATCTTCCGATCGAACATCTCCGGCCGCTTCGATAACTTCGACGGCTCGGGCAGCTATGCGCGCCTCAACTGGGAGGAGAAGTTCGCGCGCGGCGGCGTGGGCGCGATTCTCTCGTCCTTCGTTTCCGTCGCCGTGCGCGGCCGCATCATGCCGAACTACGCCATGATCGATGCCGACGATAAGATTCCCTTCTGGCGGGAGGTCGGCAAACGAGTTCACGCGCACGATTGCCGCTATATCCTCCAATTGAGCCACTCCGGCCGCCAGCAGGACGTCCCCGGCGTCGAGAACCAGTTCCGCAAACCGCTCAGTTCCACCGATCGAACGGAAACTTTCGACGGCTTCGTCCCGCAGGCGATGACCAGGGAAGACATTCGGCAGACGGTACACGATTTCGGCCAAGGCGCACGCCGTGCGCGCGAAGCGGGGCTGGATGGAGTCGAGACGCACAGCGCCAACGGGTATCTGTTCACTCAGTTTCTGAGTTCCGGAATCAACAACCGAAAAGACGAGTACGGCGGCGCATTGCGGAATCGGGCGCGCTTCCTGCTGGAAGTGGTCGCGGAAATTCGCAAACAGGTGGGCTCCGATTTTCACTTACAGACGAAAATTAACGGCGCAGACTATGGCAACGCCGTCTTCCCATGGGAAGGCAAGGGCAACACCGTCGAGGATACCGTCCAGATCTGCCAATGGCTCGAAGAGGCGGGGGTCGACGCGGTACACGTCTCCGGCGGGAGTTCCTTCCCGCATCCGTTTAATCCCCCCGGCGGCTTTCCCATCGACTGGGCGTTGCGGACCTTCGACGTGATGCTTTCGAGCGGCATCTTCACGCTGCAGCGCTATTTGATACTTCGCTATCGTCCGCTGCGTCCCCTGTTCAATTGGTTTTGGAACCACAGCAAGCCGGATATCGTCGAGGGTATCAACGCGGCCGCGGCGCGCGAGATCAAACGGCATCTCACCATCCCGGTTCTCTGCACCGGGGGCTTCCAGACCGCATCGTACATCCGCAAGTTCATCGAAGAGGGATACTGCGACGCCGTCAGCATCGCGAGGGCGCTGGTGGCCAATAGCAATCTGGTCGAAATCTTCGCTTCCGGCAAAGATCTTCCCGACCGCCCGTGTACCCATTGCAATAAGTGCCTGGTGAATGCCATCAAGAATCCGCTCGGCTGTTATGAACTCTCGCGGTTCGATGGCGACTATGACCGGATGATTCAGGAAGTGATGTCGGTATTTCACCCTTCTCCGTTCGACCCGGTTGCCACACAGGGAGGAGACTGACCATGGCCGAACCACTGACACCCATCGAGCAATCGGAACGGCGCATCGCGGCGCGGGGCGTGATCGCCGTCGTCATGTTGGTGTATCTCATCGGACTCTTCTTGTATCGCCGGTTCAATCCCGATTTCCCGGTGGTCTACACGGAGATTCAGGATCACTTTAAGTACGGCTCCATCGGCGCCGAGGCGGCCAATGGCATGCCGTACTGGATCTGGCGCGTGCTGCCGGACATGTTCCCGGAAAAGCTGCCCGGCAAGGGCTACGCCTCGCTTGGTTTCGTCTACGAGCCCGGCCACGACACCCCGATCGGACTTGCGCGCAGAAAAGTCTATATCGATCGCATCGGGATGAACTGCGCCATCTGCCATACGGGCACGGTCCGAGATACGCCCTCGTCTTCGCCGCGCATTTACCTGGGGATGCCCGCCAACACCTTCGATCTTCAGGCGTACCTCCGGTTCCTGATTGCCTGTGTCTCCGATGGCCGGTTCACCGCCGATAACGTCCTGCGCGAAATCAAGGCGCGGACGCACCTGGATCCACTCGAAACCTTCGTCTACCGGCAGGCCATTTACCAGACGCGCGAGGTCCTGCTGCAGCGGGCCGGGCAGCTATCCTTTATGACCTCCCGCCCCGACTGGGGGCCTGGACGGGTGGACACCTTCAACCCCTATAAGACCGTTCAGTTCAATTTCCCGATGCAGAACGACCACTCCGTGGGCGCCACCGATCTGCCTTCCATTTGGAATCAGACGCCCCGCCGCGGTTTGCAACTCCACTGGGACGGAAATAACGACTTGATGGAAGAGCGCAACAAGAGCGCCGCTCTGGGCGCGGGCGTTACGCCGGTGACCATCGATCTCAAGTCCATGAAGAGGGTCGAGGACTGGCTTCTCGACGGCCTGAACGCTCCCAAGTATCCCTATTCGATCGACGAGGAACTGGCCGCGCAGGGCGCCGCGCTTTACCAGAAGTCCTGCGCCCAGTGTCATGACTTCGGAAAGGAATACGTAGGCAAGGTGACGCCCATCGAAGAGATCGGAACGGATCGCGGCCGGCTGGATTCCTTTACGTACGAATTTGCGAGCAACATGAACCTGCTATACGCAGGCTACCCCTGGCGCTTCGCTCATTTCCGCAAGACCAATGGCTACGCCAACATGCCGCTCGATGGCGTCTGGCTGCGCGCGCCCTACTTGCACAACGGCTCGGTGCCCACCCTTCGCGACTTACTCGATCCGCCGGCCGAGCGTCCCAATGCGTTCTATCGCGGGTACGACGTGTACGACCGCAAGAAGGGCGGCTTCGTTTCCAACGTCGCGGAGGAAAATGGCAAGCGCTACTTCCTTTACGACACCGCTTTGCCCGGTAACGCCAATGGCGGGCATCTCTACGGCACGCAGTTTTCGGCGTCCGAAAAGGACGCGCTGGTGGAGTACATGAAGAAGCTCTAGTGGGGGCTGAATGAAAAAACTTGCTGAAGCATTGTGGCGCAGACTCTCAGTCTGCCGCGCCGGCACTCATGCCGGCGTATGGTGGGCCTGCGAAGAAGCGGGTCGAGATGAGTCTCTACCCGGCAGGCAAGAGTGCCTGCGCCACGGTTTGTAGTGGAGGATGCCGTCCATGAATCAACGTTCCTTCTTCCGAACACGACGATTTAAGAACCTGGCGCTGGCGACTCTCATTCTCGGCGCCGGCTTTGGCTTTTTCTTTTGGTACAAGCTGTTTCGCGTCGTTCCCACGGTTTACGCCGATCCGGTGGAGCACTTCAAGTACGGCTCGATCGGCGTCGAAGTTCCCGCCGGTCTCCCCTATTGGATCTGGGTGGTGCTGCCGCGCATCTTCGCGGACAAGCTTCCGGGCCCCGGCG
>OBLT010000591.1_pt1 | contig 23478 bp, 13 predicted proteins | sample 1518721 | NCBI WGS metagenome assembly OBLT01 (sample SAMEA3539307, study PRJEB22396) | soil metagenome | biome: tundra; feature: field; material: soil | place: USA | collected 2010-05 | depth 0.15 m | reverse complement strand
CAAGGACAGAAACACCTCCCGGCCCCCTAAACACCTAAAGTACCTGGTGTTGCCCGGTCATCTGCCGCGCTGGCAACGGTGAACGCGCTTCCCGAATCGGACAGGCCGGCCAGCTCAACACGCACCGCGTTGTGCGGCCCGAGCCCGTAGGTGATGATCCGGTCATGCACCCGGGCTACCGCCTGGACACCCGGTGAATCACCGCACGCGAACACCCGCGCGCCGCGCGGGGTATGGACCAGCAGTTCGCTGAACGCCTTCTCCACCGCATCCTGCGAGGGGTAGTAGTCCGGGTGGTCGAAGTCGATGTTCGTGATCACGAGCTGCGCGAAGCGGCCCGCGTACTCCAAGAACGCACCCCTGTACTCATCAGCCTCCAGCACGAACGGGCTCCCCGGCGTGTACCGCACGTTGCGGCGACCGCCCTGCATCGGCGCACCCACCAGGTACGACACCGGCAGCCCCGCCTCGTCGGCCGCAGTCGCGATCATCGCCGTGGTGGTCGTCTTCCCGTGCGTGCCCGCCACCCCGCACACGTCGGTCCCGGCCAGGAACCGGCTCAGCGCCTGCGGATACGTCCAGACGGGGATACCGCGCCGCCGGGCCTCGGCCAGCTCCGGGTTATCCGCCCTGAACGCGACCGAATGGATCACCTGGCCCACCCCGTCGAGATGTTCTGGCGAATACCCCTGGTAGACCTTGATCTGCGGGAACTGGTCGAGAAGCTCACGCGCCAGGATCGTCCGCGACTCTTCTGACCCCGACACCACCGCACCAGCCTGCGCCAAGATCACCGTCAGCGCGGACGTGCCGATACCGCCGATCCCGACCACGTGCACCCGCTCAGACATGCAACGCAGTGTAGCCAGCCACAGGACCGCCAACCCGGAATACAGCCGTTCCCGAAGGAGTCGCCCGACCAGACACGATGGCGTGGGGACGGGGCCGCGATGACCCAGACCGCAGTACCCGGTCGGCCTGCCCAGCAGCAGTCGGCCACCACCTCGGACTGGCCCGCTGGACGACCACGAGGCCGAGGGCGACCTGGGCGGCTACATCAAGGAGATAGTGGACCTATTGCCCCCGCTCACCAGCGAACAGCGCGACCTGCTCGCCTTGATCTTCCGCCAGCACCGCAGGTAACCCACGCCACGATCAGAGGCATGCACCGAAGGCCCATCGTGAGCAGCCCGAAAGCGATGATCGCGTACCTGGGACAGCGCTTCTCCGTTTTTGGGTGCACATCAACCACGAGGTCACGGGCCACCCCTGGCGGCCAGCACGATCGACCCGGTAGCATCGGCCGCTCAGCTGGCCTTCGTAGACCTCGGGGTGGCGTCATCGCTGTTCCGGCTGACATAGACGACGGCGGTGCGCTGGCTAATCATCAGCCCGGACCGGGTACTTTTCGGCGCGAACGACCCGCTGCTCATGGTTCGCGCGATCAACCTGAGTATGATCCTCCGCCTGCTCGGCGATTTGCAGGAGGTCCGAGAAGTCGTTCGTTCCGTCCTCAACCGATTCCGGATATTGCTCGGCGAGAAGCATCCGCCACCCCTGCTGTGCGCTATCAATCTAGCCGTTAATTGCGCCTGTTCGGCGATTTGCAGGAGGTCCGAGAAGTCGTTCGTTCCGTCCTCAACCGATTCCGGATATTGCTCGGCGAGAAGCATCCGCCACCCCTGCTGTGCGCTATCAATCTAGCCGTGACCTTGCGTTCAGTCAGCGAATAGAAGGAGGCTTGCTGACCTGCGGTTATTTAGCTCATCCGACTGCTTACGGGAGCGCGATTGACACTGGTGACGGTAGCCGTATGCTTTCCGGCGGGACTCCCGGCTCCAGGTTCTTCTGTTCGGACGATCTAATGGCTAGCTGGATCGTCCGGCTTTCCCGGTCAGGTGATCACCTGACCGGGATCAGAATGGAAAGGAGAAATCTGTGGCTGAGCACCCGAGTCCGCGATGGGAGGTAGTCGAGCGGATCCTGAGGCTTCTTGAGCAACTCGTCAGGATCTTCGGCGGCCTCCGCTAGCGATGCAGGACCTCCTGTCGGCCAAGGAGTCGACGCCGTGTGCAGGCAGGAGGTCCTGTCCGCCTTCACGGGTGTCTATGCAAACGACGAATTTTATAGGCAGCATCGTGTCACAGCAAGAAAAGGACTGGCCGTTCGCATGACCGGCGGCATAGTGGATGGCGGTGGTCAGGCGGGTGAGGTTCGCGTTGTCCAGCCCGGTGATGGCGTCTTGCAGGTCGACGGGTATTCCCTCGCCCAGGCTGGCGGCCAGTCTCAGCAGGCGGCGCTCGGCTCCTCCTCTGCACTAACAGCGCCTGGCAGGTGACCTGGATGAATTCCCTCGCGTCATCGACGGGTCACCCAGGGTCCGCAGATGGATCACTGACACCGATGGTGAGATAAACGTTATGCAACGGTTCTTTCACTCACCGATTACTTACCCGCTATGCTTTCCACGCGGCACGGGGTTGACATCTTGGCGGGCGGGACGTGTCGCACAGTGAGGCAGGTGCGGATGAAAACCCTCAAATCACCCGATCCCAGGCAAGTCGGTAATATCCGGCTTTCGGGACGGCTCGGCCAGGGTGGGATGGGGACCGTCTACTTCGGCGTCACGCCGGAGGGCGACCGGGTCGCGGTCAAGATGATCCGCGACGAGTTGACCGGCAAGTCCGGGGTCAGCGCACGGTTCGACCGGGAGATCGACATACTCGGCATGGTGCAGGGTCCCCGGGTGGCCGGCCTGGTAGCGGCCGCCGGGCCGGATGAGGTCCCGCAGTGGTTCGCCACCGAGTACGTCCAGGGCCTCACGCTCGCCGAGTACGTCCTGGAGAGGGACATACTCGGACAAGGTCACGCCGCTGTGCTGGGAGTTCTCCTGGCCGAGGGGCTCACGGAGATCCACGAGAACGGCCTGTTGCACCGGGACCTCAAGCCCGCCAACGTGATCCTGAGCAGCGACGGGCCGAGGGTGATCGATTTCGGCCTAGCCGCGTTCGCGGATCGCCCAGGAGACATCACCCAGACCTCGGACGCGATCGGCACGCCGGTCTGCATGGCACCGGAACAGGCAGAGAACATCAGGAATCTCACGACCAAAGCAGATGTACACGCCCTCGGCGCTGTCCTGGTGTTCGCGACGACCAGCCACTACCCCTACGAGGGCCCGACGACGCCGGCTATCTGGCACGCCCTCACTGATCCCGGGACCGAACCCAACTTGTTCGGCGTGCCAGAGGCCATAAAGCCGCTCATAAAGCGAATGCTGGCGCACGACCCGGGTGAGCGCCCATCGGTACAAGAAGCAGCGGACGAACTGAAGGCCGTGCCTGACACCCCGACGCTCTACGAGTTCATCAAACGCACCTACATAGAACGTGACACCGACCCCACCGCAAGGGCCGAAGAACCACCACAAGCACCCCGGCTACGCATGCCGCGGCAGCCGCACGTCCCCAACGACCTCGTCCGCGAGGTAGCCGAGTACCTGCGCCACGACTACGCCAGGGGAGCCAGGCTTTGAGGGACCAGACGCCGTTCCCGCCGGGAGCACGGATCGTCGTAAGAGAAACCGAGTGGCTGGTACGAAGCTGCACCGCCACCGAACGCGACGGGTACAAGATCCGTGCCACCGGCATCTCGGAGCTCATCCGCGACGAGGACGCGGTCTTCTTCACAGAGCTAGAGGATCCCAAACCGGTACTGCTCAAGCCGGAAGAAACGGTCCTCGTCCCCGACGACTCCGCGGAGTTCGCCAGAAGCCGCCTGTTCCTGGAAGCCACCCTAAGAAGGACCCCGCTTCCGCAGTCCGAACAAGGCATCGCGCTCGCCGACCGTTTCCTGCTCGACCCCCTCACCTACCAGCAACGCCCAGTGGAGCTGGCGCTGAAAAACCTCCGCCCAAGGATCCTCATCGCCGACGTGGTCGGTCTCGGAAAGACCCTGGAGATCGGGCTCGTCCTCGCCGAGATGATCCGGCGTGGTCGCGGTGAGCGGATCCTGGTGGTCACGCCACAGCAGATCCTTGAGCAGTTCCAGCAGGAGCTCTGGAACCGGTTCGCGATCCCGCTGATCCGGCTGGACAGCCTCGGCATCCAGCGCATCCAGCAGGAGATACCCGCGGGGCGCAACCCGTTCACTCACTACAAGCGGATCATCATCTCGATCGACACGCTCAAAGGCGACGCGTACCGGCAGCACCTGGAGAACATGGAGTGGGACGCCGTCGTCATCGACGAGTCGCACAACCTCATGGGGTCGGGGAACTTCCGCAACAAGCTGGCCAAGCGGCTCGCCCCACGGACCCACACCCTGCTGCTGGCCAGCGCCACCCCGCACAACGGGAACGCGGAATCCTTCGCCGAACTGGTCAACATGCTCGACCCCGCGGCCATCGCCGACAAGCACCACTACGAGCCGAAGGACGTCGAGCACCTCTATATACGGCGGACCAAGGTCAGTCCCGAGGTAACCAACGAGATCGCCGCCAAATGGGCGGAACGCGGCCCGTCAGTACCGATCCGCTGCCAGGCGACTCCATCAGAGGAACGCGTCTTCGAGGAACTCACCGCGACCTGGCTAGCCAACGCCGTAGGGAACAAGGACCGGCGCCTGTTCCAGTACACGCTGCTCAAGGCATTCCTGTCCTCCCACAAGGCGCTCGCGCAGACGGTAAGAAACCGGCTCAAGAACTCCGACGACCCCGCCGAACGCGCCGCACTCGAGCATCTGCAAGATCTCGCCAACCAGATACACGACGACGACTCCGCCAAGCTCGACGCGCTGGTCACCAAGCTGCAGGACATCGGCGTCGGCCCCGCAAGCGACACCCGCGCGGTCGTCTTCTCTGAAAGCGTGCCCACCCTCACCTGGCTGCACGGGGTCCTGCCTGAGCGTCTGGGCCTCACCGAGCCGGGCCAGGTCGACATCATGCACGGCGGCTTCTCCGACGATCAGCAGGAGAAGATCGTGGAGCGTTTCTCGCTCGCCGACGAGCCGGTCCGGGTTCTCGTGACCGGCGACGTGGCGTCCGAGGGTGTGAACATGCACCGGCAGTGCCACCACCTCATCCACTACGACCTGCCCTGGTCGCTGATCCGCATTGAGCAGCGAAACGGCCGGATCGACCGCTACGGCCAGGAGTACCAGCCGCAGTTCGCCGCATTGGTCCTCACGTCCGAGACGGATGGCGCCAAGGACGACACCACGGTGGCCGAGAAGCTGCTCGCCAAGGAGGAAGAGGCTCATCGCAGTCTCGGCACCGCCGAGGGTGTCACCCGCCTGTACAGTGCGCGGAAGGAAGAGGATCGCCTGGTGCAGGACCTGCTGGCCGGGAAGACCGTCGAGGAGTCGCTCGAAGCCACCAGCAATGACGATGATTTCCTCGCCGACCTGATCGGCGGTGTCGGCGCCCAGCAAGCCCAGGAACCCAAGCGAGCGAGGGACCCGAAGCTGTTCAAGGACACCGAGAGGTTCGCCAGGGAGGCGCTGCGCTACGCCTGCCCCGACCTTCATGTCGACGACGACGGCGCGATGCTCGCCTTCGCCCCGCCTGAGGACCTCATTCAGCGCCTTAAGGCGCTTCCGCCGTCCTACCTGAAGCGACACAACGTCGCCGAGCGGATGAAGGTGACGTTCGACCGGAACCTGGCGCAGCGCAAGCTCGACGAGGCGCGGAAGACCAAGACCCTCTGGCCAGACATCGCCTATCTCAGCGACCTGCACCCGATGATCGAGTGGCTCACCGACAAGGTGCTGCTGCGAGTGGCGAAACAGCAGGCCCCGGTTCTCATCGCGAACGTCGAAGAACCAGCCTTCCTCATCCAGGGCGTGTACTCGAACGCCCTGGGCCAGCCGACGGTGGTGGAGTGGATGGCGGTGACTGGCCTGCCAGACGGCCCGCAGATCAGCGACATGACCGAGACGCTCACCCAGGCCCGTGTCGGCCCCGGCATGGTCAACACGCTTCAGTTCAGGGATATTGGCGCACTGCAGGAGCTGGTGCCTGCCGCGGTGAATGCCGCCCGGGCTCACCTGGAGGACCAGCGAAATGCGTACGGCGCGCTGGTCGATGAGCCGATCAACGCTTACCGGGACCGTGTCTCCACCTGGGAGCAGGCCAGCCTCATCGATGTTCCGGTACCGACACGCACCCGCCGGGAACGCGAGGTCCGCGCCACGGCTACCGAGCTGAATGACATGATCACGAAGCTGCACACCGCGGGTGAGCCGCTGCTGCGCGTCCTCGCTGTCCTGGATGATGGCCGATGAGCTACGACTCGATAACCAACCATCAGGACTACCTGTCTCCGTACTACCTGGCTGAGGTGCTGCCCCGCGAGCTGAAGTCGAAGGACGGCCTGCGCGCCCGCTGGGCCGAGCGCGACAAGGCCGGGGAACCCACCCCGGTCAAGGGCCTGCGGCACCTGCGGCGCGAGTACTTTCGCGCCCGCCCGGCGTTCGCGGAATTCGCCCAGTGGCTCGCCGACGGCGAGGAAATCCACGACGCTGACCGCCGTAGCCACGATAAGAGTCTGAGAGAGCAAAACGACGGTGTGCTGGTCGCTCTGGGTTACACCGCCGCTCCTCAGGTGCTCGTAGTCGAGCGTTCCGGCGAGACCTTCGAGATCCCGGTCGCCTACGTCGAGCAGAACGTGGTCGCGATCCACTGCGGCTGGGCCACCGACACCGACGCGGCACTCGACCCGGAGCGGGCGGGACAACTGCTGGACCCCGTTGATACCGGGCGGGAGACAATCGAGACCGGCAAGAAGCTGGCCCGCTGGCTGTTCGACGCTGACGAGCCGCCGCGCTACGTGCTGCTACTTCACGGCGGCGTGGTGGTGCTCGCGGACCGCGCCGAGTGGGGCCAGGGCCGGTACATGGCTGTCAGCCTGGACATCGCGATCGAACGCGACCTGCAAGCGGAACTGGAGACAATCGCCGCGCTGTTCAGCGCGGACGCCCTGCAGCCGCCCGCCGAGGGTGGCGACGAGCAACTCGCCCAGTGGGTGACGGGATCCCGCCAGCACTCCGTCGGCGTATCCAGCGAGCTGCGTGAGGGACTGCGCGAGTCGGTGCAGATCATCGCCAACGAGGTGCTCGCCCAGCTCCGTGAGCACGGCCTGCAACCCGGCGACTTTATGGAACCGGGCGAGTTCGCCAGGGAGCTAGGGCGGCAGTCGCTGCGTTACCTGTACCGGATCCTGTTCCTGCTGTACGCCGAGACCCGTCCGGAGCTGGGCATCCTGCCCGCGGACGACGAGGACTACATAGCCGGGTACAGCATGCAGCGGCTCGGCGAGATCGCCAGCCACCGACTAATCGGCGAGGAAGCGCGGATCGGTTTCCATCTGTATGAGTCGCTCGCACTTCTGTTCCGCATGGTCAACGACGGACATAACGGACGCGGTGCGGCGGACGTTACGGGCCTTTCCGAGGGCGAGGGGCTGCGTTTCGAGTCGCTCAAGGCGGATCTTTTCGACCCGGATAGAACCAGGTTGATCGGGAGCATCGCCGACCCTCGTTATGACGATGAAGAGGACATTGGTGGCACCGCACCGCGGCTGGACACCAGGCTGCGCGACCAGGCGCTGCATGCGGTACTGCGCCTGTTGATGCTCGCCAAGGGCAGCGGAGCCAAGGGCAAGGCCAAACGGGGCGGGTTCATCTCCTACGCGCAGCTCGGCATCAACCAGCTCGGGGCGGCGTATGAGGGGCTGATGTCCTACACCGGGTTCATCGCCGCCGAGGAGCTGTACGAGGTCGCCAAGGGCGGCGACCCGAAGGACGGTTCGTGGATGATCCCGGCGTCCCGGGCCGACAGCTATGCCGACGAGGTCTTCGTCATGGCGAAGGACGAGAATGGGTTCCCGACCGGCGAGCGCCGCCGCTATCTTCCTGGATCGTTCGTCTACCGGCTGGCTGGCCGGGACCGGCAGGTCAGCGCGTCGTACTACACGCCTAAGTCGCTGACCAGCGTCACCGTGGAGCTGACCCTCAAGCAGCGGATCAAGGAGGAAGGCGGCGACGTGACGGCCGCCGAGGTGCTGCGCTGGCGGGTGTGTGAGCCTGCGCTCGGCTCCGGCGCGTTCCTCAACGAGGCGATCGACCAGCTCGCCGCCTTGTATCTGAAGCTGCGCGAGGAGGAAACCGGCGAACGCCTCGAACCGGACGAGCGTACGCTCGCGCTGCAGAAGGTCAAGGCGTACATCGCCCTGCACAACTGCTATGGCGTCGACCTGAACGAGACCGCTGTCGAGCTCGCCGAGGTGTCGATCTGGCTCAACGTCATGCACCGCGGCCTGCAGGCACCCTGGTTCGGCCTGCACCTGGTGCGCGGCAACTCCCTCATCGGCGCGGGCCGCAGGCTCTACCCACCGGAGAAACTGGCCAAGGGACAATGGCTGAAGTCCGCCCCCGAGGACGTGCCGTTCTCGGCAGGCGAGATCCCCGTCGGCCACATTCACCACTTTCTGCTCCCCGCCGAGGGCTGGGGCTGTGTCGCGGGGGAGAAGGAAGCGAGGGAACTCGCCCCTGAAGGCACCAAACGCCTGGCCGATTGGCGCAAGGGAATCCGGCGATCGCCGTCGGGCAAGAAGACGATCCAGCGGCTCCAGGCCCTGGCCGGCCGCACCGAGTACCTGTGGTCCCTGGTCATCGAGCGTCTCCGCATCTCCGAACGCGAGATTAGCCGCGCCATCGACGTCTGGGGCGCCGAGGATCTGCCCAGGCCCCAGGAAGCTATCCCACGGGACAAGGTGCTGGCGGACCTACGTGCTCCGGGCACCCCGTTCTGGCGGCTCAAGACGGTCATGGATGCCTGGTGCGCCCTCTGGTTCTGGCCGGTTGATAAAGCAGCCCTGCTCGATAGTTCAGACGAGGTCTACGCCAAGGACCCGGTGCCCGTGCCGGTCACGCCCGAGCCGGAACCCATCGACTCGACCTTCCCGGTCACCTACGTGAGGGCATCGCTGTTTGACGACGAGCCCGTGCAGCTCACGCTCGCCGACGGCGCCCCGCGCAAGATAACGCCGCGGAAGCCTAAGATCAACCGCCGCGCCCAGGTGCCGTTGAAGGATCTCGAAGACTGGTTGGACTTCGCCGAATCCGTCCTCGGCCGCCAGGACATCCCCCAGGACTCACTCGTCGGCGAGTTCCACAACCTGGCCGACATCACGAAGTACGAGGACCAGCTAGAGCCCTGGATGGGTATGGACTCCTTTCCCGAGCTAGCCACCCGCTTCCCCTGGCTGGCCACGGTCACCGAGATCGCCCAGGTCCAAGGCTTCTTTCATTGGGAACTCCGCTTCGCTCAGGTCTTCGCGGACGGCGGCTTCGACCTCCAAGCCGGAAACCCCCCGTGGGTGCGGCCTCGCTGGGAGGAGGCCCCCATCCTCGCGGAGCTTGACCCGTGGTTCGAACTCGTGTCTGGGGTCTCGGTTAGTGAGAGACGTGAGCGGAAAGAAGCACTCCTGGCTCCTGAGGCTGCCCGCCAGTTCTACCTCGACGAACTGACGGCAAGTATCAGCGTTGGGACGTTCCTGGTAGACGAAGCAACGTATCCGCTGCTTGCCAGTACGCAACCGGATTTCTACCGAGGCTTTATGTGCCAGGCCTGGTCGCATACGGGGCAGCACGGGACCGTTGGACTGTTGCATCCCGACACGCACCTAGAAGGGGTGAAGGAAGGCAAGCTTCGAGCTGCCGCCTACCACCGTCTCCGTATGCACGCCAGCTTCGTCAACGGAGGCAACTGGGCATTCGCTCCTCCCACGAGCCGGACCCTTGAGTTCGGCATGCACGTCTATGGTTCGCTGGGTGAAGTGCGTTTCTTGCACGCCAGCTCTCTGTACGGGGCGACGGTGTTCGCGGAATCCCTCGAGGACGCTGGATCTGGAGAGCTTCCACGAGTCAAATACCGTGGACACTGGGACCTGCGCCCGCATCGGGCACGGATCATCGAAGTTGACGAAATACGGCTCAGGCTCTGGCGGGCACTGCTCGGCAGGACCGACGAGATCCTCGACGAGACGCCGTTGGTGCATGCTGTCACCTCTGCAGAGATCAACGCGATGACTAAGCTCGCGGACTACAGCACCCGCGTTGGGGATCAAGCAAGGATTAGCCGAGGATACGACGAGGCGGTCGATAAGAAGAAGGGCCTCATCCACGAATACGTGAGTGCTCCCGGGGACTGGTCGGAGGTCATACTCCAAGGACCACATTTCTACGTTGCGACACCATTCGCTAAGCAGCCGCCGCGCATGGGAAGTCACGACGACCCGCAGGATCTGACGACGCTGCCTGCTGACGCAGTTCCCGCAACTAAGTATCGTCGTGCCTGTGACCTTGATACCTACTGTCAAGCCCAGGACCTATGGGTCGACTACAGCCTTCCCGATCTGACTCCTCGCAGATACAGCGAGTTCTATCGTGTTGCGTGGCGGAAGATGATTGCCGACAACGGTGAGCGCAGTCTTATCGGTGCTCTTGTGCCGCCGGGACCTGCGCATATCGACGCTCTGATGAGCATGGCGCTGGAATCCAATCGTCTGACCACTCTGGCGGCCGGATTCTGGGCATCGATTGCGCTTGATTATCTACTGCGTGTCACGGGAAAATCGAATCTCCACGCCTCGGATGCCAGGCTGATGCCTGTCCCGCAGATCAGCCATCTGCTTACGAACGCTCTCCTGCTGCGTACCCTACGACTGAATTGCTTGACGGATGCCTACGCCCACGTGTGGCAGGAGCTCTACGACCCGGAATGGCGGGCGGAGAGCTGGGTTTGCGACTGGCCTGACCCGCAACCGCTTGGGCAGGTTGTCGGTGACTGGACTTGGGACACACCGCTACGGACCGAGTGCGCGCGCCGTGCTGCGCTCGTGGAGATCGATGCCCTGGTGGCAGTATGGCTTGGCTGGGACATCGAGGAACTGCTCGCCGCTTACGAGTCGCGGTTCAACGTTCTGGCAGGGTACGAGGAAGAAATGTACTTCGACGCTGCGGGTCGGAAGATCGCCAGTAACTGGAACACGTTCGGCCTCGGGCAGACGAAGGAGCACTGGAAGCAGTTCGAACTCTATCTAGAGGATCCGGAGCGGAACCCGGTGCCTGAAGGGTATACCGCGCCCTTCTACAAGGCGGATCGGGTAAGGGAGTACCGGCAGGCGCATGTGGTGTTCAACGATCGGTTGCGGCGGGCGCAGGTGGGGGAGTGACATGCGGTGAAACCCACCCTGGCGGCCGAGGAACTGAGGAAGAACCTCACCCAGTACCTGTCCACTACGTTCGCGCTGGCGGACCCGCCGGTGCGGGACGCGCTGGACAAGTTCCTGAACCACCCGCAGAACGGGATCTTCCGGGGGCCGTACCTGCGGATCCGGACCCCGTTCCGGGAGGTGACAGGGGGCTGGCGGCAGAACCTGGACTGGGCGCCTGAGGAACCCACGCCGTACCTGCACCAGATTCAAGCCTGGCAGCGACTGTCCAGCCGCGATCACGGGCCCGAGCCGACGCTAATCACGACCGGCACGGGGTCCGGTAAGACCGAGGCTTTCCTCATCCCGGTGCTGGATCACTGCCGCCGGGCACGTTCCGGCGGAAATGTCGGGATCAAGGCCGTCCTGCTCTACCCGACGAACGCGCTCGCCACCGATCAGGCGGGCCGGATTAACGACCTCCTCAAGCGGCTGGAACTCCAGGACGTCACCGCGGGCCTGTACATCGGCGATTTGCCCGGTACCACGTACCAGCACGTGATGACGGAGCGTTCGAACATCCGGCGGGAGCGGCCGGACATCCTCATCACGAACTACAAAATGCTGGACCTGCTGCTTCAGCGCGGCGAGGACGTGCCGCTGTGGCGGGACGCAGATATCGGCTACGTGGTCGTGGACGAGTTCCACACCTATGACGGTGCGCAGGGCACCGACGTGGCGATGCTGCTGCGGCGCCTTTCCGCGGCGACCGGGCACGCCGAGCCGGGCCGACCGCTCGGGAAGATCTGCCCGGTCGCCACCTCGGCGACGCTGGGTTCAGGCGGTGACGAGACCAAGATCCGGAAGGTCGCCGAGCAGGTTTTCGGCACCGAGTTCCCGGAGGGCTCGGTGATCACTGAGCAGCGGCTGACGGCCGAGGAGTTCCTCGACCCGGTCGATTACAGCCTTCCTCTGCCTGCGCCGCAGGAACTGTGGAGCATCGGGGACCCGCGAGTCGACGACGAGGCGATGGCCGCGATCACTAAGGCCGTCACCGGCCAGGAGACTCTCACCTCTGCCGAACTGGCGCTAGTGCTGCGTCGCCATCAACTCACGCACGCGCTGCTGGACATCCTCGGCGAGAGGCCGTCCACACCCGGCGAGATCCTCCAGGCGCTCCCTAGGCTCGCCTACAACTGGGGGGCAGCCTGGCAGCAGTCACCGGAACGCACGGCGGCGGCCCTAGCCCGCTTTGTGGCGCTTTTGTCGGTGGCACGCAACCCGGATAAACCGGATCTGCCGTTCCTGCATGTCGAGACCCACCTGTGGGTCCGACCGCTGAGCCGGGTGGTCCGCAGCGTAGGGATGAACCCCGCGTTCGGTTGGTACGGAGAGGCGGCGCCGGATGCCGACTCCACAACCAGCGGCGTGCCACGTGAGGCGCTCCCGGCCGTGTACTGTCGGCACTGCGGGCGCTCCGGGTGGGCCGTGTACTCCCCGGAGCGGGACCCGCACCTGCTCAAGCCCGATCCTGCGAAGATCTATCGGGCGTCGGTGTCGGAGAAGCGACTGGTCCGCTCGCTCATCAAGGCGACCGATCAGGAGGTGGCTGCCTGCGCCGATGGCCAACCGGGCGCTGTCCAGGTGCATGTGCTCGACCCGGCCGGCGACCGGATCCACCCGCTGGACCCCGTCCGGGACCGTCAGAAGGACGGATGGCTGATCGACGGGGCCTTCGTGCTCGGCGACCTCCGCCACGAAAGGGAAGGCGTCTACTCGGCCGAACACGACCGCTGCCCGGCCTGCGGCATGGAAGAAGGAACACGGTTCCTCGGTGCTGGCCTGGCCAGCCTGGTCTCCGTCGCCATCACCGAACTGTTCACCGGCCGGCAGCTCGACAAACCCCAGCGCAAGACGCTGCTGTTCAACGACTCGGTGCAGGACGCCGCCCACCGGGCCGGGTTCGTAGCCAGCCGGTCCTACTCCTTCTCCCTGCGCACGCTCGTCGCCGCGGTCCTGGAACGCAACGGTGGCACGGCAAACCTCAGCGACCTGGTCGCCGATGTCATCAGCGAGGCGAGCGCCCCTGAATGGCTGCCTGCGGTTGTGCCGCCGGACCTGCACGGACGGCGAGACGTGGACCGGATGTTGGGCGGTGAGATCACCGGCACCAGGGAGACCTGGGAACTGGTCGCCGAACGGCTCGCGTTCCAGATGATCCTCGAATTCGGCCTGCGGTCTAGGCAGGGCCGTACCCTGGAACTCACCCGGACGGCCGCCGTTGAAGTCCCGCTCGCCGACCCGGACCGGATCGCCGCGCTTGCTCGCGACGTGCAGATCACCGGTCAGGGAACGATCCTCGACGGCCGGATCACCCAGGATAGGTACCTGGTGCTGGTGCTCGGCATCCTGGACCGGCTCCGGATGGGCGGCGGCATCACACACCACTGGCTCAACAACTGGCTCGGGAACGCGGGCACTAGGCGCTATACGGCGATCTGGGGGCGCCGGCCCGACGGCATGCCGGCATTCCCGCAGACCAGGCGCGGGGCGCAGGGCGTCTCCGCGCCGAAGTTCCTGCTGGCGCGGCGCAGGAATCGTTCCGAATTCGATGTGGCCGACACACCTCAAGGGTGGTATGCGAACTGGGCGGCCCGCTGCCTCGGTATCAGCGCGCAGCAGGCGGCCGCGTACCTGCCCCGGCTCCTGGATCTGCTGGCGGCCGAGGACGTGCTCGCGACGCGAACCGCCGAGGATAGCGCGACCCACGTGTACGGCCTACGGCCCGGGCACGTCCAGGTCCGCCTGCTGACCAAGGACCAGGCCGCGGAGGCCACTCTCGGGTGCGACACCTGCCACTGGCAGCAGGTGGTCCACCCCGATCGCCGGGCGGACTGGGAGCACCAGCCGTGTCCCCGCTACCGGTGCTCCGGTACGCTCCGCCTTGTACGGGACCGGGAGTACGAGAAGGACTACTACCGGTCGCTCTATTCCGACGCGGAGCCGTACACGGTCGTCACCGCCGAGCACACCGGCGCCATGACCCGCGGTCAGCGTGAACGGGTGGAGCGCGCGTTCCGCGAACCGGTGCGCTACAACGACCCGAACGTCCTGTCCTGCACCCCGACACTGGAACTCGGCATCGACATCGGCGACTTGTCCGCGGTCATCCTCGCCTCGGTGCCACGCGGCCCCGCAAGCTACGTGCAGCGGGCGGGCCGTGCCGGGCGGCGCACCGGGAACGCGTTCCTGGTCACCTTCGCCGGACGCAGGGAACGCGAGCAGTACTTCCTCGCCGAGCCGCGGGACATGATCGCCGGCGAGATCATCCCGCCCGGCTGCTACCTGTCCGCCATCGAGATCCTGCGCCGCCAGTATGTCGCGCATCTGGTCGGCCTGGCGGCACGCGGCCGGTTCGACGGCATCTTGCCGATGCCGCGGAAGGCGTCCGTGCTGTTCGGCGAGACCGGCTGGCTGAACCGCTTCACCGCGGCGGCCGTCAGCGAAGGCGACGACCTGGCGGAGGAGTTCCTCGCGCTGTTCCCGGCGCACTTGGACGAGGCCGCGCGGGAGGGCCTCCGGGAGTTCGCCACCTCGAAAATCAAAGACGCGGTCAGTGCTGCGGAACAGACCTGGAATCGCCGTCTGGAAGACCTGCGTGACCGGATCCAGGCCATCGACGCGGCCATCGAGGCGCTGGTGCCCAGCGACCCGGTACAGCAAGAGCACCGGAAGGAACTGAACGCTGAACGCCGCGAGGTCCGCAAGCGGATCGGCGAGATCGGGCGCACCGACGCGCACGGCGCACTCACCGAGCTGGGCCTGCTGCCGAACTACTCGCTGATGGACGACGTCACCACGCTGGAGGCGACCCTCACCTGGCAGGACGAAGGCGACGACGGCAGCAAGACCTACCTCAGCGAGATCCACGAGTACCCGCGTCCGGCGCGGCTCGCGCTGACCGAACTCGCGCCTGGGAACAGCTTCTACCTGCGCGGCTACCGGCATCGGGTCACTGGGCTCGACGTCGGGCCGAAGTCCCGTCCGGCCTACCAGCAGTGGCGGGTATGCCAGGAGTGCGGGTACGTCCGCGACACGCTCGCGGGCGACGACACCAGATCCTGCCAGCGTTGCGGCAACGCCAGAATCGGTGACGCGAGCGCGCTACACAACGTCCTGAGTCCAGTGCGGGTGACCTCCAGCGACCGGCGCGACGACGCACGCATCTCGGACGACAGCGACGACCGCGAACGCGAGTATTACGAGAAGGCATACGCAGTTGATGTCGATCCCACGCACATCCAGCCCGGCTCGTGGCGGCACAAGAAGAAGACCTTTGGCGTGGACTTCGCCAGGCACGCGCTGGTCCGTACCTTCAACCTCGGCGTCTCCCAATCCGACCGTCCGGCCAACGACCTGTTCGCCGGGCAGGAAACACGGATCGGCAAGTTCTACACATGCGAGTCCTGCGGTGGCACCACTACCGAGCGTCCAGTCCCCGCGAACAACGCCGACCCGCTTATCAGCTTCGGCTTCGACACCCTCAGCCATCACCGCCGCTGGTGCCCGCAGCGCCGCACTCCCGACGGCGGCAAGCACGTCGAGCTGATCCTCGCGCATCAACTGGAGACCGAGGCGCTGCGGGTGCTGCTCCCGGTGGCGACCGCGCTGATCGATGAGCGGGTGGCGTCGTTCGCCGCCGCTTTGATGGCGGGCGTCGCGAAGAAGTACGGCGGTGACCCTGACCACCTGGCGATCATCACCGCGACCATGCCCGACCAGGAGACCGGACGCCGCAGACGGTTCCTCGTCCTGCACGACACGCTGCGCGGCGGCACCGGGTACCTGCACCGGCTCGCCGACAAGGACGAGTTCAGGGAGGTCCTCCAGGACGCGCACACCGTCGTCGCGGAATGCCGGTGCGCGGAAGAGGGCCGGCAGGCCTGCCACCGCTGCCTGCTCAGCCACATCGACGACGACAAATGGCCGCTGGTCTCCCGCGCCGAGGCGCTGTCCATGCTGGACGAACTGCTCGGCGACTGGGATACCACCCCGGTGGGCAGCACCGGGGACATCTCGCTCTGGGACCAGGTAGAAAGCGAGCTGGAGGCTAGGTTCTGGCAGGCGCTGCGTGACTGGGCGGCCTCAGAAACCGTCGTTTCGCTGTCAAGATCGGGAGCCGGTGACGGACGGTACACCGCCGATCTCCGCATTGGCGCGCCGGGTAGCGACGTCGTTCACTGGCAGGTCACCCTGCAGAACACGATCAAGGGCACCAGGCCCGACGCGGAGTTCACCCGGGCCGATGCGAGCGGGATGAAGGTCGCCGTCTACCTGGACGGATACCGATGGCACGCAGCGCCGGACGTCAACCGGCTCGCCCAGGACGCCGACACACGGGCGCAGTTGCGGGCCGACGGGACGTTCGTGTTCCAGCTCGACTGGGCGAGCGTGACCGGCGGCGAGGACGTGCCCTGGCCGCCGTACCAGGGCAACGCGCAGCAGCAGGCGCGCACCGTCTACGGCAGGCTCGGCGGCGACCCCGCGGAGCTGCCGGGCACGATCTGGTGCGACCCGCTCCAGACGCTGAAGGCGTTCCTCGCCGCCCCGGACCCGGGCCGCTGGGCGGGACGAGCAACGGCAGCGGCGGCCGGGCTCCTTCGCCAACCCGGCGCCGAGCTCACCGGCCTGGATGATGCCAATATGACAAAACGACTCGTGGCCGCGCTGCTGGGTCACCCGCTGTCCCAGGAGCCTATCGGCCGGGTCTCCATGATCCGCGTCGCAGACGACAGCGGGCTGCCGGTCACTGTGATCGTCGATCAGCGGGTGAAGCCGGCTGGCGGGTGGACCGCGCTCGCGGTCATCGACGACCGGTTGCCGGTCATCGAAACCGACGAGGACGCGCACCGGCGCCGCTGGCGGGCCTGGCTGTACTGGGGGAACCTGCTCCAGTTCCTGGACTACGGCGCGGGCGACGGGGACCAGATCGCCTACACCAACCTGCAGGTCGGCGATCCGCACGCTCTGGCGTACGCGCTCAAGGTGGCGGACTCAGGCGGGCTGCGTACCCACTACAGCCGGCACCGCCGCAGCGCCGTCGAGGAGACCCCGTGGGCCGCCGGGCTGGCTCCCGACGCGGCACGTCTCCCTGTCGGCGTTGATGTGTCATGGCCGATCGACCTCCTGGCTCAGGAAGTCGCGCCGCTCGCGCACGCCCTGCGCGACCATGGGGTTCCCCCGCCCGCTCAGGATTGCGTCGGCTTCGAGGTGGACGACCAGGGGTGGCAGGCTGAACTCGGCTGGGATCCGCCGAAGGTCGCCGTTCTCGCTGACGGGCCAGAGACCGCGGAATGCGCGGCGGCGTTCGCAGCGGCCGGGTGGGACGCGCGGCGTGCGGCGGACTGGCCGGTGGAGGAACTGGCCAGGCGGATTCTGGAGGTTCGCGGGTGAGCGTACGGCTGCGGCTGCTGGACAAGGCCGACAAGGACATCGCGAGGCTGGACCGTCCGGTCAAAGGCGCGGTCTGGGAGTTCATGTCGAAGTTCCGGCAGGATCCGCTCGCGCACGGGATCCGGCTCAAACAGCTCAAGGGCGACTCCCGGCTGTACTCGGCGCGGGTCAACGATGACTACCGTGCCCTGCTGCTGCACGTACGGGACGAGGAGTACTTGATCGTCGGCGTCAAGCCACGAGGCGAGGTCTACGAGAACCTCGACCGGTACGCCTACCAGATCAACCAGGTCTCGGGCGGCATCGAATTCGTCGACCTGCCATCCATCGTGGAGAGCGTCCGCGCTGTGCCCGAGCCGACCGGTCCTCCCGCCCTGTTCGGGGCCTACCCGGACGACGAGCTCCTGGAACTCGGGGTCGCGAGGCCGCTGCTACCGGTGATCCGCTCCATCACCACCGACGAGCAACTGCTGGAGTTCGCTGAGTGCGCGCCGCAGCTCACCGCCGACGTGTTGTTCGCCCTGCACGATGGCTTCACCCCCGCGCAGGTGCTGGAACAGGTCACCACGCCCGTCCAGGCGCAGGGTCCTGTCGATACCGCCGACTTCTCGGCAGCGGCGGACCGGCCAGCCACCGTCGTCTCCAGCGACGACGATGCGCTACGTATAGTGCTCGCGGACGACTTCGCCCGCTGGCAGGTGTTCCTGCACCCGGTCCAGCGTGCCGTCGTCTCACGGTCCTACAACGGCCCGGCCAGGGTCAGCGGTGGTCCGGGCACCGGCAAGACAATCGTTGCCCTGCACCGGGTGAAGTGGCTCGCGTCCCAGCTGCAGCCAGGTCCCGGTAAGCCGATCCTGCTCACCACGTTCACCAAGAACTTGGCGACTGACCTGGAGCACCGGCTGGTGCTGCTCGGCGGCCCGGAACTCCTGGAGCGGGTCGAGGTCGTCAACATCGACCGGCTCGCCGCGCAGGTCGTCGCGGAGGCACGGCACGGGACGCGACCGCACGCGATGGGTGACGACAAGGCCGTGGACCTGTGGCGGGAACTGCTGCTCGAACTCGGCGAAACCCGGTGGGACGCAGAGTTCCTGAACGACGAGTGGTCGCAGGTTGTGCTCGGGCATGCGATCGAAACCCGGGAAGAGTACTTCCGGGCCCGCCGTGCCGGGCGCGGGCGGCAGCTCAACCGCGCGCAGCGCGCGGAGATCTGGCGGCTTGTCGAGCAGTACACCAAGCGCTTGGAGGAACGGAACCTTTGGACGTTCCGGCGGGTCGCCGCCCAGGCGGCGCGCAGTGAGGCCTCGCGGGCTCCCCGGTACAGCCACGCCGTGATCGACGAGGCGCAGGATCTGTCCGCGGCGCACTGGAAGATGCTGCGCGCAATGGTCGCTCCGGGGCCGAACGACCTATTCATCGCCACGGACACCCATCAGCGGATCTACGACAACTATGTCTCACTGAGCAGCCTCGGGATCGAGATCCGCGGCCGCTCCACCAGGCTGACGCTTACCTACCGCAGCACACGCGAGATCCTCGCCGTCGCGGAGCGGCTCCTCGGAACCGCCCAGTGGGACGACCTCGACGGCGGAACTGACACGCTTGACGGCTACCGGTCGGTGCTGCGGGGACCCCGCCCCGAACTGCGCGCGTACTCCAGCTGGCCGTCCGAGCTGGATGGGATGCTCTGCCACCTGAAGGAATGGGGCGGCGACGTGTCGGTCGCGGTCGCCGTGCCCGAGCGTCGGCAGCGTACTGAGGTCGAGGACTTCCTGAACTCTGCCGGAGTGCGGGCAACAGCCATCGGATCCGCCGGTAGTCACGACGCGGTCCACGTCGGGACCCTGCATGGGCTCAAAGGGCTTGAGTACCAGCGGATGATCCTCGTCGGCATCGCGGACTCCGCGATCCCAGGCGCGCGTGTCGAGGCGTTGCGAGATAGCGACCCCATGCGGTATCAGCGAGAGCTCCTGCGAGCGCGGTCGCTGCTGTTCGTCGCCGCGACCCGCGCCCGAGACTCCCTGGTGATCTCCTGGCACGGGCAGCCGAGCAGGTTCCTCCCTCCCGCGCCATGACGGTCCTACTCGACCGTCACTCACTCACCAGCCTTCTCGCGTCGGGCGACATGGCCATCGGCTCAGGCGAGCGCTTGAGACCCGATCGTGAGGCAGGTCATTGAATGGAAGGGCGTGTCAAAGGCGCGAGGCTGCCACCTATCGCTGACCGGACCTGACTCGTGTCAATCGCTTAGTGACCTGATTCGAGCCGCTTGAGGATGTCGCGGGCGGCGTCGATGTGGTCAGGGTCGATGGTGAGATGCTGGCCGTTGATCTCGATGGTCGGTCGCTGAGCGTGCCGTGCGCAGGGTCTGGACGATCTTCTTGATGCTGTTGCCGACGGTGTCCTGCAAGTGACGGGCCACGGCCAGGGCGGCGAATAGGAGACCGGGAGAAACTGTGAGATGGGCCCGGCGGCGACGTCGAATCGCTGAGCCGGGCTGGCGTGTTGCGCGCTAACCCAGGCCGATCAGCACGAGGTTGATGGCGCTAAGCACGCCGCGTTCAGCAGCGTCGATGACCGGCCGGACCGGGCGGTGCGTGCCGAAGCCAGTGGCCCGGCCGGTCCAGTAGCCGTCGAGTTCGTCCTGCGGTATGAGCTCCAGTGCCAATTGGCGCAGCAGCAGGTCAGGCGACCCATCGTCCAGCTCGGTCCAGGGCACGAAGACGCCAGCGTCGCGTTGCCGTATCGCTTTCATCTGCAGCCTTCCTACGAAGGCGGCGCAGGCCCTGTACTGCTGATACAGCTGTTCCGGGATATGCGGCCTGACCAGGCTCACACGTAGCCCGAGGCGGTCGAGGCTCGCGGCGTGCTGTCCCTCCGTCAGCTGCCCGAGCGAGACGCGGAGATTAGACCTGGTGATGACTTCCGGATACTCGGAGTCAGCCAGGATGTCATACAGGTACTCGACGCCTCCCATCAGGCGCCGCTGCTCTACCAGGCAGCTCCACAGTTCATTCACCGCCCTAACGCGTTCCTCGTGGACCATGCTGTTCGTGAACAGGCGCCTGACGTCGCCGGAGTTTGCCCTTATGCTAGCGGCGCCCCGGCGTATGAGGATGTCGCCTGAGCGGAAGAGCGGCGGCTTGTCGTTCGTGATCTGGCCATCCAGCGCTGCTAGCACGGGCTGGGCGACGCGACGCTGGAAGTGGATCATCCCGTACCGCTTCTCCTCGTTCGCGCCGGGCTCGACCAGGGTGTGCTCGGCCGCCACCACGATGAAGTCGCCGTCGATGTACTTCTCGATCGCCCTGCGGATGACCGTGGTGTCGATCCTCTCCGCGGCATCCAGGCCGACGTGCTCGTAGTCATCCGTGACGCCGGTGATGATCGTTCCGCCAGCCGGCAGGTTGCAGAAGGCAAGCGCATCTTTCGCGAGGTTGACCCGGGCGGAGGTACTCGCGAGGTTGCCCAGCGTGGCTTTGAAGTCCCATTCATCGCCTTCCCCGCGCACAGACGCCAGCTGCTCGAATATCTGGCGCGAGATGCGATCCGGGTAGTCGGCGGCGGGCCGGGGCGGCTGGCCAGGCGCACTCGCCACAGAAGGGTCTCCTCTTTCGGTTTCCTGACAACGACGCGCGCGGCGCGTCGGTCCATGATGGCACCGGCGCACACTCAGACTGGCATTCTTTCCGGAGCGGCCTCGAGAGGGAGCCGCCCTCGCTGAGGTCAGGCGGCGGCGCCCATTCGCTGGGCTGAGCTGGCGAGCCCGGGTCCCTGGACGCAGCGGATGTGGACGGGGTCGTCGCCCTGCAGGTCCGGACCCGCGTCCTCAACGACGACCTCGGCGGCGGCTTCGCCCGCTGGTACCCCGGGCTCACCACCCCGGATCAGCAGCTGGCCGGTGCTGCCTGACCTTCCCCGCCCCTGCTCCCGGCCGGTGGCTGCGTAAGGTCGGCGCCCGCTGCTCATCTCCGTCCACCAGCTGGCAGCCTCTTCCATCAGTTCGTCCTTGACGGCGCGGACAACGCTAAGCGCCCGGTTCTCAAGCTCGCTGACCTCAATGAGGCCGAAGGCGAGTCCGTTCCCCGTCGCAATCCGGAGTTGGCTGCCGGGCGTTCCTTCAGGGACCGGCTCCCGTCCCCTGGCACAGCGTGATGGCCCTCGAACTCGGCCTCGTCCCGGTGCTCAAGGGCGTTCCGGAGGTTCGCGAGCACCTGGTCGCGAGGTGGCGGTTCCTCGCCCCGCTCCTCTGCCAGCCGCCGGGCTTCGATGGCCCGGCTGATGATGGAACACGGGCCGGGCCCGCAGGTCGCTCTTGGTCATGCGGAACGACTGCTCCACGATCCAGAGGTCGTGGTAGGCCGCGATGACCGCGGCGCCATCCATCTTCGGGGCAGGCAGGCTCGTGACGTAGCCCTCAGGCGGGCGAGCTGGCGGGCCCGGTCGATCGTGACCTGGTCGAGCCCAGTGGTGACATCTGTGACCTTCAGGAACCGGCCTGTGAGCGGCGGAGACCCCGCATGTGGGTGCCGATCCGTGATGTCCTGGCGGAGCGGATCGCGTCAGGGGTGTACAAGCCCGGAGACCGCCTCCCCGTCCGCTGCGATATCGCCACCGAGTTCGGGCTCAGCAGCGGCCAGCCGGTCTCCCGCGCGCTCGGTGAGCTGGGTGCGCGGGGCCTGATCCGCCGTGCGGCCGGGCCGTTCGCGGGCCAGGTGGACCCCGCTCGGCGCGGTGCTCGGACTCATACCGAGCGATGGTGCAGAGCTGGCGGGCGACCATGCGGCCGATCCGAGCCGTGCAGCGCACATCTGCCGGATACGATCGGAGTCCCGTCACCGAACGGACGGTGACGGGACTCGATTGGGGCAGCGTGTCGCTACCAGGGTTCCTTGCGCGGCATCATGCAGGCCAGGAGCAGCGCGGCTGGCCAGGCGATCGGGATGCAGTTCAAGATCAGTACCCGCTTGATGCTCCGAGCGTGCCTGACCACGGCGATCGCGGTGGGAGAGACGTACAGTGCGGCGAGGCTGGCTACGTACTCGATCCAGAACGCCGCGCCGTTCGCGGTCACGGCCGGCCCTCCTCACTGAGCGGATCGCCGAGCCGTTCCCGCTGCTCGGCATCTACCTCAGCCCACGACGGGTGGCCGCGATCCACGATCACCGGCCGGTCCTCGTCAGGCGGGAGAAGGAGGTACTCGCCGAGCACCCGTCCCTTCGCGTGGTCCTGCGCGGCGGTGAGCCGGGCGACCTTGGCGAGGTAACCCTCACCTGGCGGGTCGTCACCGGCCAGATGGTCGGCGAGTTCATCGATCCTCTGCGCGATCACCTCGCCGAGCACCGCGAAGAACGCGCCAGGATCTCTGATCTGCTGGTAGACATCTGGGAGGCAGCCTTGCCACTGTCGGCGTACCAGTTCGCCGTAGTAGTTCAGCGCGCTGTGGCTGCTGCTGGCCGCATCCGGTCGCGGCAGGTCTGGGTTCCCGGTCACAGCGACCGCCCCCTGCGCACCACCGTCGCAGTGGTCCTGCGCGCGGCCGGGGTGGCATCGACGCGCAGCGCCAGCACGCTGGGCCCGGGCACCGCCGGCGCAGGCCGGCGGATCTCGCTGGAGTCCCGGAAGCACATCGGGTAGTACAGGTTCCGGGATGCTGTGTTCCGCGGGGCGGGGCGGCCATCGCGCAGCACGGCGACGCCGCGGTCCTCGACGCACACCCGCCACTCATCCGGCCCGCACTGTTCCACGATGCTTCCTGGCAGCCACGGCCACGCCGCCCGGTCACCGTGTTCTTCCTGCCTGGTGCGGGGGT
>OBLT010000588.1_pt1 | contig 23511 bp, 21 predicted proteins | sample 1518721 | NCBI WGS metagenome assembly OBLT01 (sample SAMEA3539307, study PRJEB22396) | soil metagenome | biome: tundra; feature: field; material: soil | place: USA | collected 2010-05 | depth 0.15 m | reverse complement strand
AACCGGCGATCGAGCGAAGCACCTTCTCCTCCAGCTTGGCGCCCATGCGCGGCAAGTGGCGAAGTTTCTGCTCCTGGCACAGCCGCTCCAGCTCGTCGATGGTGCTGATGCGGAAATGTTCGATGATGAGCGCGATGCTCTTGGGCCCCAGTCCCTGAATCTTGAGGAATTCGAGCGCGGTGGGCGGGAACTTCTCGAGAAGCAGGTCCCGCCGCTCGCAGGACCGGCGCTCCACGATTTCGCGCAAAACCTGCGCCAGGCCCTTGCCGATTCCGGGGATATCCGTCACCTTCCGCGCCGGATCCTTGAGGATGTCGGCGATCCGCTCGGGGTAGCCTTCCACCGCGGTGGCGCCATTCCGATAGCTGCGAATGCGGAACCCGTCTTCGGCGGCGATCTCCATCAGATCGGCCGTCTCCCCGAGCACGCGCGCGATTTCCTTATTCTCCAAGCCGGAAGCCTCGATATCAATTGTAGCGATTCGGCTTCGTCCTTTCTGCCCGGCCCGGCGTTTTGTAAGTATGCAGCCCAGGCCCTTCGGTTACGGTGCGATTCTGGTCGCCTTGATCGCTCACCCGATCCTTAACGCGCAATCCTCTTTTACCATCGTTTCGGCCGCGAGCTATCAGGCCACGGTCGCGCCGGACTCGCTAGCCTCGATGTTTGGCGCCAATCTGTCGCCGGCCACCGCCTCCGCGACGCTCGACGCCAACGGCCAGTTGCCTACGCAGTTGGGCGGAGTCGGCGTGCAGGTGGACGGGCAGGCAGCGCCCCTGATCTACGTCTCGCCCTTGCAGATCAACTTCGTCGTTCCCGGAAGCGTCACTCCGGGCATGGTCGATGTCGTGATCCAATCCACGAACACCGGCACAACCCGCACTGGCGCCATGCAAGTGCAGCACGCCGCTGCCGGTATATTCACCGCCGATGCGTCCGGAAAAGGCCCGGGCTCGATCCTCAACGCAGTCACCTACGCGAGCTCACCGTTTCTGGTGGAGACGTCCGCCAACGGCGGCGACGACAAACGTACGCGCCTTTCCGTTTATGCCACGGGACTGCGATACGCCGGCAACCCGAGCCACGATCCCACCGTGACCAACGTCGCCGGTAACGTTCAAGCAATTGGACAGGACGCCGCCGGCAACCGCCATTCTTTCGTGGTGGAATACGCTGGCGCCGCCCCGGGCTATTTCGGACTCGATCAGGTGAATCTTGTCCTGCCGCCGGAACTGGATGGGGCCGGCGCGGTCTCCCTTACCCTCACGGCCGAGTCGAGCAATTCCAACGTCGTCTCGTTTCAAATGGGAAGTCTGCCGGCGGATGCAATCGGGTTGAGCAGCCTGATTCTCTCGCAATCCTTTGTGATCGCCGGGGGCAGCCTCACGGGAACCGTTTCCCTGAATGCGTCCGCCAGGTCGATCGGGTTTCCGGTGTCCCTGCGAGCCAACAACCCCGCGGTGCAGATACCTTTGTCGCTGACCATTCCCACAGGCCAGGCATCGGCTCAATTCTCCATTGCGACCTCCACCGTATTTACCGTGCAGACGGTCGCCATCACGGCGCAGGGAAATGGGGCGACCCAAACCGCAACGCTCGAAATCGACCCGGCGAGCAGCGCGCAGTTGGCCAGCTTCCTGGTAACACCTGGCAGCGTCCAGGGAGGGCGCGCCGCTTCCGCAACCGTAGCCCTGAGCGCTGCGGCTAGCGGTAGTGGCGCCACGATTCAGGTATCGAGTGACAACGGCGCGGCCGAACCGCCCGCCACTGTCACGATCCCGTTCGGGAGCATTTCGGCTACTTTTTCGATACCCACATCGATCGTCACGGCGAGCCAAACCGCCAATCTCACGGCGAGCTTCGGCAGGAGCAGCAAGACCACCCCGCTCACCGTGGTCCCGGTTCTGCAATTGACCCTGAAGAGCGACGCTGTGGTGGGTGGAAACAGTGTCAACGGCACGGTAACCCTGGGGGAAGCGGCGCCGGTGGCGGGAGTCAACTTGACCGTGCAATGCGACAATCGCACCATCGCACAGCCGCCGCTCACCGTGACCATCCCCTCCGGGCAGACTTCCGTCGCGTTCACGATCACTACCGTTCCCGTGATGGTGGCTCGAACCGTGACCATAACGGTCACGTACGCGGGTTCGACTCAGTCGGCGTCGCTCACAGTGAATCCGGTGGGAAGCGCCTCACTAGCTACCCTGACTATCTCGCCGGACCACGTCACGAGTGGTGCGAATGCGACCGGCACCGCCACCCTGGGAGCGCCGGCGCCTTTGGGCGGAACCTCCATCAACCTGTTGAGCAGCAATGTTTTCGTGGCGCAGGTCCCGCAATTCATCTCCGTTCCGCAAGGGGGGACTACGGCTACGTTTACGATCGTGACCAGCCACGTGATCGCGGCCCAGACGGTTACCATCACGGCTACAGCCGCCGGGGTCGGCAAGACGGCGACCTTGACGGTTCAATAGAATAGGCAGGAGCCGTTCCGCACGCGGTGTTTACTCGATATGAGCCCATGCATGAGTCAACCTGCCCGGAGTATCGACGGCACCCCGGCAGGGACAAACCACGTGCTCTGGGCGCTCATCGTGCTCTACGCCGTTGCAAGGGTTTTGCAGCTCTTTGCCGGAAGGATCCCCATGCTGGCGATCGTGGCGTTGCATGTCTTTCCGCCAGCCGTGTTCGCCTTGATTCATGGCAGCAGGTTCTACGGATCTCGCGGTATTGTCACCTTCGTCGCCATCTGCCTGGTTGTCGGAAACGTGTTTGAGAATCTGGGCGTCCTCACCGGCGTTCCGTTCGGGCGCTACTACTTTACCGATGTGATGGGACCAAAGCTCCTCCACGTCCCCATCCTGCTGGGACTGGCGTATGTGGGAATGGGCTACCTCTCCTGGACACTCGGCCACCTGATTACGGGAAACCTGAGAAGCCCAATCACCGGCTCCCGTGTGGTGACCCTGCCTCTGGTTGCCGCCTTCATCATGGTCGCCTGGGACCTGTCCATGGATCCAATCTGGTCGACTGTCGAGCACGGTTGGATCTGGCTGAACGGAGGCGCCTACTTCGGCGTGCCCGTGGTCAACTTCTTCGGCTGGTATGTCACGGTCTATGTCATCTACCAGTTGTTCGCGCTCTATCTGCGAGACCGCGCGACCATCCCCGATCGCTTGCCCGCCAGCTATTGGCGCCTGGCAGTGCTGTTCTACGGGATTTCCGCAGTGGGGAATATTCTCCTCGTCATCCCCGTGGCTGGGCCGTCTCTGGTTACCGATGCAAGCGGAGCACAGTGGAAGCTGAGCGATATCACCGGAGTTTGCGCATTAGTATCGATCTTCATCATGGGTGGGTTCGCGGTGAGGGCGTGGGGGCGGCTGATCTGTGACTGAAACCGGTGTCGGCAAGTACGCTAAGATGAGAACAGCATGAAGTTCCTTGTCAGCATCTACCAGGACGAAGACGGCGTGTATATCGCCGAATGCCCCTCGATCCCGGGTTGCGTCAGCCAAGGGCCAACTGAGACCGCGGCCGCGTCGAACATCGCCGATGCAATCCGCGAGTGCTTGGCGGTCCGGGCCGAACTCGGCATGCCACCAACCATGACCACGCGCGAAGTCGAAGTAATCGTGTGATGCCCGCTGTCCCGTGCTTCGACCGCGCGAAGTGGTTCGCGCGTTTGAATACCTGGGTTGGGAGGTTGCGCGTCAACGTGGTAGTCACATCGTATTGACAAAGCCGGGCGTTCCCGTGACTCTCTCGGTACCGATCATGCGGAAGTCGCGCGTGGAACGCTCCGAGCGTTGATCGCAAAGGCTGGCTTGACCGTTGAGGAGTTTCTGGCGGCGGCCAAGCAGGCAAGGTAAAAGGGGCTGCGCCTGTAGACCCGATCACACTCGGCCTCGGTGCTGTGTCCGAGTGACGCGTAAACCGCGTAAACCGAGTGGTCTGGGCAAGAGCGCCCGTCCGGCTGCTATCATCATCCCAGTGCGACTCGCGCTGTTCGCCCTGTGGGCGCTCCTGCCCGCTCTGGCACAGAACCCCGCCGAGGTCCGCGGCTCCGTCGTCGATGCCCGCGGCGGTGAAGGCCTCTCCAACGTCGCGATCCAACTGGTCACCGGCGGCAAGACCGCCGGCGCTACGGGCGGCGCCTACCGCGTCACCACCGATGCCACCGGCCGCTTCAGCATTCCCGGGGTGGCGGCCGGCGACTACATCCTCAATGTCTCTACCGTCGGCTACCACCTGGTGAAGCGGCCGTTCCACTTGGACGCCGGCGAAACCAAGGAATTCGAAGTGGTGCTCAGCCCCGACACGTTCCGCCAGACCGACACCGTGGAGGCGCAGGCCAGCCCCTTCGAAACCGCGCGCCAGGACAGCCCCGCCGCCCTGGTGCTGGCCGGCAACGACGCCAAGAACCTCGCCAGCGTGCTTGCCGACGACCCGCTGCGCGCCGTGCAAAGCCTTCCCGGCGTCAGTTCCAATAACGATTTCGACGCGCGCTTCTCCCTGCGCGGCGCCGACTACAGCCGCATCGGCCTGTACCTGGACGGCGTCCTGCTGCACGCGCCGTTTCACATGCTCCAGGGCCAGAACGTCCAGGGCTCCGCCACCGCCTTCAACGGCGACATGGTGGAGGAGATGGAACTCCACGAGGGCGCCTTCCCCGAGCGCTTCGAGGATCGCAGCGCCGGCGTGCTGGACGTCCATACGCGCGATGGCAGCCGCACCGGAACGTCCTTTCGCGTGGCCGCGAGCGCCTCCAATGCAGGGGTCATGGCGGAGGGGCCGCTGGGGAAGAAGAAGCGCGGCTCCTGGCTGGCCGGCGTGCGCAAGAGCTACCTGCAGTACCTCTTCGAGCGCACTTTCCCCAGCACCACGTTCATCTTCGGCTTCGAAGACGCACAGGGCCGCCTGACCTACGACCTGTCGCCTAAGAACAACATCACGCTCTACATCCTCGAAAGCTTTTCCAGCCTCGACCGCCACACCAACCTTTCGAGCCTGGGGATTAATTCGCTGGTGACCGCGGGCTATCACTACACCGTGGCTAATCTGGGCTGGCGCTACACTCCCACGTCGAAACTGCTGATCAACACCCACGCCGCCTGGATGCGCGAGAAGTTCGACAACAACAACCCCACCAATCTCCCGCTGGGCGCCGGCTACTACGGCGAGTGGGTGGGCAACTCCACGGCCACCTGGATGTGGAACCGGCAGAACCCCTTGGAAATAGGCGTGTCGGTGCGGCAACTCCGCGACGCGGGATTCGCCATCCAGTACCAGACGGGGGCCGCCCTACCGCGCCTGCTCGACCACTTCGACGGTACGGCCACGCGCGCAGGCGGGTTCACCCAGCAGGCGTGGACCGCCTGGCGAGGGCGTGTGCACCTGTCGGCCGGCGTGCGCTGGGACCATCAATCCATTGACGGCGTGGCGGCCTTTTCGCCGCAGGCTTCCGCTGTCTTCCTGCTGACGCAGGCCACCCGTATCCAGCTCGGCTGGGGGCAGTACGTGCAATATCCCGAGATCTCGCTGCTGACCTCGCCGCTGGGCGGCCGCGGCCTCTTGCCCATGCGGTCGAATCATGCTGTTGCCGGAGTGGAACAGCGATTGGGCGACCGCGCCCGCATCCGCGTCGAATACTACAATCGCGCCGATCGCGACCTGCCGTTTCAACCGCTCTACGATCCGCGCATCATCAACGGGAAGCTCTTCGTTCCGCCGGCGAATCCGCGGTATCTCAATTCGCTGCGCGGCTACTCCCGCGGCGTGGAACTGTTCGTGCAGCGCTCCAGCGCCAACCGGGCCACCGGCTGGATTTCGTACGCCTACGGGCACACCGGCATGCGCGATGGCGGTGAGCCGGCCGGATCGGACAATCGGTTCCCCGCGGAATTCGATCAGCGCCACACCGTCAATCTGTATGTCGGGTACCGGCTCAAGCCGACGGTCAATCTGAGTGTTCACTCGAGTTACGGCAGCGGGTTCCCGATTCCGGGGTTCCTGCAGCGCAACGGCCCGCTGTACGATTTGACCAACGTCCGCAATGAATTGCGCATGACGCCGTACTCGCGTACCGACTTTCGCGTGAACAAGTCCTGGACCCACGATAAGTGGAAGCTGACGCTGTATGGCGAGGTGATCAACCTGACCAACCGGACGAACTACATCTTCGACAGCTTCGACGGGTACAACAGCAAGACGTTTCAATCGTTTCTGACGCTGGACACGATGTTCCCGATTTTGCCCTCGGCGGGCGTGGTGTTTGAGAAGTAGGGTATTTGGGAGCTGTGAGGAACCATGCCACGGAGCGCGACTAAACCAGCGGCTCCCGACACACATCCTCGCCGTAACCGCGCCGGAGTTCCTCTGCCTCGGGGAATTCGGGCACTGCTCCAAAAGCTTCCAGCACAGCGGCGGGCCAGGTGGCTGCCAACTTGTTGGTGGCCTGCTCCGCAACCGAGTGACTCACCGGCACGCGTTGATTTCGGGCAGCCCCGCGCGCCCGCGCTTCAATCCTGTCGGACAGGTAGATCCTGATTCGAGCCATGTACGATATTATCAGTCGGCGACTGTACACCCCTTGGTATGATTAGGGTGAATACCATGAAGACCGCCATATCGGTAGACGACGATCTCATCGAAGAGGCAGACCGGACAGCCCACGAGATGGGTGTGAGCCGGAGTCGTCTGTTTTCGCTCGCACTCGAAAGCTATCTTCGGAACCGGGAGCATGAGAGAATTCTGGAGCAATTGAACCGGGTCTACACCGACGAAGCCGGCAAAGCGGACAAGCTCATGGCGAAGCGGCTGAAGGCAAAATTCCGGGGGACGATCGTTGAGAACTGGTGAGGGGCCGGGGAGAAGTGGTGCGCGATCGGAGTGAAGCGCCGGGTAGGATTCGCCAAGGAGACGTGTTCTGGCTCGATTTCGGGCCGGTGGCCGGATCCGCCCCAGCGGAGCGCCATCCTTGCGTTGTGATGCAAAGCGACTTGTTCAATTCGAGCCGTATCGCGACCAGTGTGGTCTGCCTGGTCACGTCGAACTCGGGCAGGGCGAACGCTCCGGGAAACGTGGCCTTGCGCAAGGGCGATGCCAACCTGCCGAAGGCGAGTGTCGTGAATGTATCGCAAGTTCTCACGGTCGATAAATCCGAACTGGTGGAACGGATCGGGCGGCTGCCGGTGGAAACTGTGGACGCTATTCGAAAAGGGCTGCATCTATTGTTCGATCGCGTTTGACAACTACTCGGGCTCTACCGCGACAAGGTGGCAAATCCCCAAGATTGGACACGCCCGCAGCCCTGTCCTACACTCAAACTGATGCTGTTTCTAACTGCCCTTCTCGCTCTTCACCTGGCACCGGTCTCGCCGTCCGCGCCCAATCGTCAACCGCAACTCGCCGCGGGCAATGGCGCCGCGGCTCTGGTGTTCGGTAGCGGGGATTCCATCTGGTTCGCCCGCTCCGCCGACAACGGGCGCACCTTCTCCCCGCCGTCCAAGGTGGCGCAACTGCCTAAACTGCTGCTGGGCCGCCATCGCGGACCGCGCCTCGTCATCAGCGGCAATGCCATGATCGTCAGCGCCATCGCCACCGAAAGCGATCTGTTCTACTGGCGTTCCACCGATGGCGGCCGTACGTGGTCGAAGCCTGCGGTCATCAACGACCAGGCGAAGGCTGCGCGCGAAGGGCTCCACGCTATGGCAGCCGATGCCGACGGGCATGTCGCCGCCGCATGGCTCGACGATCGCACTCCCGGCGGCAAGCGTCTCTACGGCGCATTCTCCAACGATGCGGGGGCCACGTGGTCGAAGAACGAACTGCTCTACGAATCGCCGGGCCGCACCATCTGCGAGTGCTGCCATCCGTCATTGGTTTCGCTGGGGCACGGGGAATTCGCGGTGATGTGGCGCAACGTCATCGACGGTTCGCGGGACTTCTACACGCTGCGGCTTCGCGATGGCAAGCCCGTCTCGCCGGCGGTGAAGCAGGGCACCGGGACGTGGAAGCTGAACGCCTGTCCGATGGATGGCGGAGGCCTCGCGCTCCTCAACGGCGAACTGGTGAGCGCCTGGCGCCGCGACCACGATCTCTACCTCGCGGAAGCCGGCAAGCCGGAGGTGAAACTCGGCATGGGTCAAGACGTTGCCCTCGCGGTGAACGGTAAGGGCGCGTACACGATCTGGTCTACCCCCAAGGGGATCGAAGCGCGCCTGCCCGGCGCCACTGCTCCCACCCACTTGTCCGATGCCGGCGCTTTCCCCGCCCTTCTCGCGCTTCCCGATGGCTCGATTCTGGCGGCCTGGGAAGAGAACGGCTCGATCGCCACCCGGCGGTTGGATTAACGCTATGCGCTTCGAGCCCGGATCCCGCCTGGGCCCCTACGAAATCATCGCTCCCCTCGGCGCGGGTGGCATGGGAGAAGTTTACCGGGCGCGCGATCCTCGCCTGGGCCGCGAGGTGGCGCTCAAGATCCTGCCCGGCGAATTCTCCGGCGATCCCGCCCGCCGCGCGCGCTTCGATCAGGAAGCCCGCGCCGCCGCCGCGCTGAACCACCCCAACATCGTCGGGCTCTACGATGTCGGGACCGAAAACGGCGTCTCCTACTTCGTCGGCGAACTGGTGGCAGGTGAGACCCTCACGGAGGTCATCCAGCGCGGCCCGGTGCCCATTCGCAGACTGCTCGACATCGCCGTGCAGATCGCCGACGGCATGGCCGCCGCGCACGCGGCCCGCATCACGCATCGCGATTTGAAACCCGCCAACATCATGCTCACGCCCGAGGGCCGCGTCAAGATTCTCGACTTCGGCCTGGCCAAGCAGATGTCGCTTCCCACCAGTTCGCCCGATGAAACCATGACGGTGCAGCAGACCACGCCCGGCATGATCCTCGGCACGGTACACTACATGAGCCCCGAGCAGGCCCGCGGCACCCCCGCCGACCACCGCTCCGACCAGTTCTCCTTCGGCCTGATCCTCTACGAGATGGCCGCCGGCAAGAAGGCGTTCGATAGACCGGAAACCATCCAGACCATGTCGGCAATCCTCACCGACGAGCCGCCGCTGATCGAGACGCCGCTTCCGGAGCCATTGCGCTGGGCCATCGACCGTTGCCTGGCCAAGGAACCGGCTGAGCGCTATGAATCCTCGAGCGACCTCTACCGGGATTTGCGGAACATCCGCGACCATCCGTCGGCAAGTTCCACGACTCGGGCGGCCATCCCGCAGCCTGCCCGGAACCGCCGGGCCTTGCGGCCACTCCCAGTTGTTGGGGCGGTCGCCGGTGTGATTGCTTTGGCCCTTGCGGTCGCCGCGGGCTACTACCTGGCCGGTCCACAATTCCCGGATCAATCCGCTTATCGCTTCACCCCATTCGCATTCGCACCAAGCGGCCAGGCGTTACCGGTGTGGTCGCCGGATGGCAAAGCCGTGGCTTACGGGGCCGGTCAGGGAACCGACCCCACCGATCCCTACCAGGTCTTCGTCCGCTACCTGGATTCGCCGACCCCGGCGCAGGTCACACACATCGCTGAGGTTGCCGCGCCGATGGCATGGGCGCCGGATGGAAAGCGCATTCTGTTCGGCAGCCCGCGCGCGCCCGCCGGAATCTGGTCGGTATCCTCCGTGGGCGGCGAGCCGGAGCCGTTCATGCCCCTCAGCGGAGACATCGTCTCGACCGTGTCGCCAGACCTTCAGGCGGTGGCATTCCTGGCGCTCGGAGAAGATGGCCTGTACAGCGTATGGATCAGCTCTCCCCCGGGCGCCCCGCGCCGGAAATACGTGCCGGATCCCGTAGCTTCCAAGGCGCTGTTCAACGATTCGAGGTTGCGATTCTCCCCCGATGGCAAGTTCCTTCTGCTCTTCGTGAAGAACGACAAAAGCCGCGATGAAGCGTGGCTGATGCCGTATCCGCCCAACCCCGCGAAGCCCCCCAAACTGGTGCTGCCCGGTCTGCATTCCTACACTGGGACGCCGAACTTCGCCTGGATGCCGGACTCCCGCCACATCGTGCTCTCGTACCAACCCGTCTTCGGGGAATCCGCGCAGCTTTGGTTGGCGGACACCGTTTCGGGCGAACCGCTCGCGTTGACCAGTGGAACTAACGGCAGGCATTCGATCGCCGTGTCTCCCGACGGCCGCAGGATTGTCTTCTCGGAAGGAATGGGCCACTTAGACGTGGTCTCGGTAGACCTGGAACACGCCTCCGGAAGCCGGCTCATCACCACCGAACTCGGCGGGACCATGCCGGCGTGGGCCTATAGAAAGCCACTATTGGTCTATGTGACGAATCGTAATGGCCCGATGGAGATCTGGCTCCATAGCGCGGATGGAGCCGAGCGCCCCCTGGTGACGGCGCGCGATTTTCCGCCTGACACCACGCAGTGGTTTATGTCGCCGGCGCTTTCGCCCGATGGCGGCCGCGTGATTTACGCGCGTACCGACCGGCAGGGCCGCAGCCAAATGTGGATTTCCGCCGCGTCGGGCGGCGCGCCGGTGCCCCTCACGAATGACGGAGCTTCCGCCGAGTTTCCCGGCTCCTGGTCGCCCGATGGAACCTGGTTTACCTACCTGGCGATTCGCAACGGCAAGCCGGACCTGCTGAAAGTAAAGAGCACCGGACAGGCAACGCCTGTTCTCGTGAAGTCGGACGTGCACAGCGAGGTACCGTCCTGGTCTCCAAGCGGCGACTCGATCCTCTGCGGCAACGAGCTGCTTTCGCCCGGCGGTGCGGTCATACGCTCTTTGGGCGACCATCACACGTCGAACTATGTTTTCTCCCTCGACGGCAACCTGCTCTACGGCCTTCGCCACGAAGGCGCGCGGGAACTGCTGTTTTCGGTGGACGTCGCTTCAGGGGCGGAAAAGGTGATCGGGGACGTCGGCAGAGACTTCGCCCCGAGAGGCGACCTCCATCCCGGCATCCGCTTCAGCCTGGCGCCGGACGGCAAGAGCTTCGTCTACGCCTCCGGAGGGGTGAAGAGCAACCTGTGGCTGATGGAAGGCTGGACAGCGGGGCGATAGGGGTTGGGGTTGGCGCGGCGCTGAGGCGAGTGGCATTTTTTCCCGCACTCGACCCCCCCGCCGGTCCTCGACGCGCCCTTGTGACCGGTGGTGTTAAAAGACGGCACAGACAAGGAAGGTAGAATCAGTGCCGTGAGTCAGAAACTGGCGAAGATCGGAGAGATACTCGATGCGCCGAGCGAAGACATTGCGGGGGCGGTTCGCACGGCGGTCGAAGCGATTGGCCGAGTCCACTTCGTTCCCATGGTCAGGCAACGAGTCTCGATTGTTAGCGACGAGTTGATGCCTGAAGGCGGAAAGTACCGCTGGGAACGGGAGACGGGACTTCCGCTCGATATCCGCCTGAATCCCAAGAACGACCACCTGGAACTGACGGCCGTTCTGGAGATCGGCCATCTTCTGGACCACCAAGCGATAGGCATGCCTGGCAAGTTTGCTTCAGTTGGGCATCCGAACCTGGAGGATTGGAGGAGAGCCATCGACTCCAGCCGTTGTCTTCAGAAACTGGAGGATCTGAGGGCGGCGGGGGCGATTCCCTATCGATTCGCCGACGGCCTCATACGAAACGTGAACGTTGGCCGCATTGCAGGTTACTTGCTGGAGCCTCCCGAACTCTTCTCCAGGAGCTATGCCCAATTCATAGTGGAGCAATCGGGCCATGACGCCCTGACCGCTCAGCTTCATGGATTTAACCGGGTCGAAAACCCGAGTTCAGTTGTTCCGTACTACTGGCACGATGACGATTTCGCTCCGATTGCGGCAGCCTTTGGAAGGCTTATAATCGAATTGGGATGGAAGAGATGAGCCAGTTGACCCGCGAACAGGAAGTCGAGGCTGTCATGGGTGTTTTCGGAGTCGACAAGCTGACTGCCGAAGCCCTCGTTGCCCGAGAGCACGGCGAGACCGCAGGGGGCTATGTTGCGGTCGACAAGACTGGGAAAGAGGCGCCGTTGCTAAAGGCCCACCACCTCAGGAAGAATCCGGCCGCCTAGAGAAGTTCGGATCGAGCGCCGCCAGGAAGGGACGTTTCTCTCTCGTCCGCACTCGTCCGACGGATCGGGCCCCCGTGGGCGCCCGGAAATCAAAAGGCAGTCCACATCAGAGTCTACTCCTTACACGCGCCCTCACAGACATTTCATTGCAAGCCCCATGGTGCTACTATGAGCAGCGATTGCCCGAAGCTACTCCGATCCAATGAGCCCTACAGAAGGTCTCTACTTTAGACGCGAGGACTACGCACCGTTTTGGCTGCGCGTGCTGATCGACGCCATAGATTTCCTGGTCGTTGGTGCGGTGTGTTTACTGATCATCGTCGTTTGGATAACGTTCTCGCCGGGCCGGGGGAACAGCATCCTCCTCGCCCTCTGCACAGTTATTATCTTTTGCTATTTTGTTCTTCTGAAACGATCTAAGATCCGCACCATAGGTTACAGCATTGGCGGATTCAAGATCGTGGGTCTGGATGGCCAACCTGCAAGTCTCTTCGCGTTAACCCTGCGACTCCTGTTTGCCCCACTTGGTCCCGGGAACTGGATATTCGATTTGATCTGGCTCTCGGGTGACGCGCATCGGCAGGCGCTTCGCGATAAGTTTACCCAGACTTACGTTGTGAAGTTGCAGGCCGAACCTGCCGGCCGGGGAAAGCTCGTTTATCACTACTACGAGATCTGCGGCTACAACTTCTTGTTTCGAGAAGTCGAAATCGAAAAGACCATGGCTGGCCATCCCTGAGCTTCCCCACGGAATCCCGAAAAGCCCGGTGCCGCGTTTCACCCTGCTGCTACCATAGTGCTTTGCGGAAATGCTAGTTCTCCACGGCGCGTTTCTCGATGATTCTCTTGCCGTTTGGGTGGAGCCCGAATCCAGCAAGGCGGCCCTGGTCGCGGCTGTCGGTGAACTCGGCTTAACCCTAAAATTCGGTAAGCGCATCGCGAAGTCCGCAATCGCATGGCTGCCCACTCATGACGGCACGCCCGCGCCCTCCTCCGCGCTGCTCGCCGAAGCTCCGCTGGGTGATCCAAACGAAGCCGCCCGGTACGAAATCGCGCCCCACACGATTACCGTTCTGCCGGTCAGTGCCCGCCATGCCATCGATTTCGTGGCGGCGTGCGTGGGCCAGCGCATCGTCACTCCCGGCCTCATGATCGGCGAGGATCTGGCCTGGTGGACCACCGCCCTGCGTTTCGCCGCCGAGCTCGTCGTGCGCGGCCAGTTTCTGCCCGGATTGGCTCACCGGGAGGGCTCTTACCTGGCGCGGTGGCTCCCCATTTACGACAGCGCGCGCCTGCATTCGCTCACGCAGGCGATGCCTGCCGCGGCCCGGTCACTCACGTGGACGGGCGTGGAAGAACCACCGGATACGCCGGCGGAGACGGTGCTCACCGCTTTCGTGCAGTCCATGGTGGATACCCTGGTCTGCGATTCCGCCGAAGCCCGGCCTAAGGCGGTCGAGAGCCTCCACGATCAGTGGCTCAATGCCCTGACCGCGGAGCCCGCTATGCTGGGCGGCGAACCGGAGCTCGCGCAATTCGCCCGGCAAGTAGAGGAATGGCAACGCCCCATTCAAGTGTCCGCGCGGGTTCCCTTCCGCCTGTGTTTCCGTCTGCAGGAACCAGGGCCAGAGGACGATCCCTGGCAAGTGGAGTTCCTGCTGCAAAGCCGCAAAGATCCCAGCCTGCATCTCCCCGCCAAAGATGTCTGGCAGGCGAAATCCAAGGCGATCGCGGAGTTGCGGCAGGACGCCCGAGAGCTGCGCGAGCACCTTCTGGTCTCGCTGGGACAGGCGGCGGGTATCAGTCCCCAGGTAGACGTCAGCCTGAAGCAGCAATCTCCCGGCGGCTATGCGCTGGACGCCACCGGCGCCCACCAGTTCCTGCGCGAAACCGCGCCCGCGCTGGAGCAGAGCGGCTTCGGCGTGATGCTGCCCTCCTGGTGGACGCGCCGCGGCACGGCGCTGCAACTCAAGGCGCGCGCCAACGTCAAGAGCCCGCCCAAGGCCGGCGCCGGCGGTCTCAGCCTGGAGACCTTGCTGGATTTCGATTGGGAATTGGCCTTGGGTGAAGAGAAGATCACGCGCGCGGAGTTGCTGGCCCTGGCGCGCCAGAAATCGCCGCTGGTGAAGTTCCGCGGCCAATGGATCGAGGCGGGCGCGGTCGAAATCGGGGCCGCGCTGGAGTTCCTGAAAAAGAACGCGGGTGGCCAAAAGACCTTGCGCGACGTGATCCGAATGTCATTGGGCGCCGATGGCCAAGTCGGCCTGTTGGATGTGGAGGGAGTGACCGCCACGGGTTGGGTGGGCGATCTGCTGGCCAAGCTGGAGGGCCGTGAGCCATTCGCCGAGCTCCCGCAGCCGCCCGGCCTGCAGGGCGAGTTGCGTCCTTATCAACGGCGCGGCTATTCCTGGCTCGACTTTCTCAAACGGCTCGGCCTGGGCGCATGCCTGGCCGACGACATGGGCCTCGGCAAAACAATCCAAACGCTCGCTCTGCTCCAGCAGGATCGCGCGGCCGGCGAACAGCGCCCGGTGCTGCTCGTGTGTCCAACGTCGGTGGTCGGGAACTGGCAGAAGGAGGCGGCCAGGTTCACGCCCGATCTGCCGGTGCTGGTCCACCACGGCACCACCCGCAAGCGCGGCGCCGCGTTCCAAGCGGAAGCCGAACTGCACGGCATGGTGATCTCCAGCTACGCCCTGCTGCATCGCGATGCCGAGATCTTGCAGCAGGTGAACTGGGCGGGAGTGGTTCTGGACGAAGCGCAGAACATCAAGAATCCCGAGACCAAACAGGCCAAGGCGGCGCGCGCGCTGCGCTCCGGATTCCGCATCACCCTGACCGGCACGCCGGTGGAGAACAACGTTGGCGACCTGTGGAGCGTCATGGAGTTCCTGAACCCCGGCTTCCTCGGATCGCGCGCCGGGTTCCACCGGAAATTCTTCGTCCCCATCCAGGTCTATTCCGACCGCAACGCCTCCGAGCGCCTGCGCCGCATCACCGGCCCGTTCGTGCTGCGCCGCCTCAAGAGCGATAAGAGCATCATCGCCGACCTTCCGGAAAAGAACGAGATGAAGGTCTTCTGCAACCTCACCAAGGAACAGGCGTCGCTCTACCAGTCGGTGGTGAAGGATGCCGAGGAGGCCATCGAATCGGCCGAGGGGATCCAGCGCAAGGGCCTGGTGCTGGCCACCCTCATGAAGTTGAAGCAGGTCTGCAACCACCCGGCGCAGTTCCTCAAGGACAACTCCGCGATCCCCGGCCGCAGCGGAAAGCTGGCGCGGCTGGGCGAAATGCTGGAGGAGACGCTCGCAGTGGGCGATCGCTCCCTGATCTTCTCGCAGTTTGCCGAGATGGGCGAGATCATCCGGCGGCACCTCCAGGAGACCTACGGGATCGAGGTCATGTTCCTCCACGGCGGCACTCCCAAGAAACATCGCGACCTCATGGTGGAGCGGTTCGCCGACCCGGCCGGCCCTCGCATCTTCCTGCTTTCGCTGAAGGCCGGAGGCACCGGACTGAACCTGACCAGCGCCAGCCACGTGTTTCACTTCGACCGCTGGTGGAACCCGGCGGTGGAAAACCAGGCCACCGACCGCGCCTACCGAATCGGCCAGACCAAGAACGTCCAGGTGCACAAGTTCGTCTGTGCCGGCACGCTGGAAGAGAAGATCGACGAGATGATCGAGCGCAAGAAGGAAGTAGCCGGCCGCGTGGTGGGCTCCGGCGAAGCGTGGTTGGGCGATCTGTCGAACGCCCAACTGCGCGAGCTGTTCGCGTTGCGCAAAGACGCCGTCGGAGAATAGTGCGTGCTGCTGTCAGTGGTTGTGGGGGGGCCGCATGCGGTTCCAACCCGAACTTCGCCAGCCGTTCCCCTGCTAAGAGCCTTTGGTTCGGTCCAGAAGGATCTGGAGCAGGGCCGGATGGCCGTCGAGCGGCGGCGTGGTGACTAACTCTACCCCTCTGTGAATTTGCGAGATGCGATCCACGATCGCGGGGAGGTCACGCTCCAGGTGGATACCGAGGGTCAGGAAATAGGGAATGATGACGATGCGGCGGATACCTTGTCCGGCAAGGAATGCCACGGCGCCCTCCAGATCGGGTTGGCCCAGTTCCAGGAAGGCGGCCTGAACGCAGTCGAGACCGCCCGCCCGCGCCAATTCCGCGGCGATCGCCCGCACGGCCTGGTTGGCCGATTCGATGCGGGATCCGTGGGCAAAAACGACGATCCCGGTGCTCACGCGCTGCCGTGGATATATGCCCGCATGTGATGCAGCTCCTCGGTCTTGCGCGCCAGTTCGTAGTTCATCAGGTCTCGCATCGAGAGAAAAGCGATCACCCGGGAGCCGCGCGTCACGGGCAGATGCCGGCAGTTATGGGCCTGCATCAGCTCCATGGCATCTTCCAGGCTGGCGAGCTCGTCGACAGTGGTCACCGCGGTGCTCATGACCGCCTCGACCGGCGTGGTCTCCGGATCCTTCCGCTCGAGCACCACCCTCTTCATGAGGTCGCGTTCGCTGAATACCCCCCGCAGACGCTCCCCGTTTAACACCACGACCGCTCCAACGTGGAGTTCCGCCATCCGGCGGGCCACATCGGCCACAGATTGCCCCTCTTCCACATGGAAGAGTTCCCGATCATGCACGATATCTCGGACCTGGGACATACCACCCCTCCGTCGATAGGTGGAACTATATCACGAAAAAGGCTACGTTCACCCGCGGCTGGCGCCTTTATTTCGGATTTGCCGAGCGATAGGCCGCCACCAGCCGATCGGCGAGCTCGTCCAAACTATTGAGGGTTTCCCGGTTGACCACCTTGGGATCGGCCATCAGGACGGTTTCGACCGCCCAGGTCTCCGTCGCGGTTTTGACCTCCTTGTTCCGAATCAGCAAAACGGGTTGATATACGCCAACTGAGAGGCACAGCGCGTAGGGGCCCCTCTGGGCTCGCACCTGTAGAACGCGGAGCCCCACGAATTCAGGAGCCGACGGGTCCACGCCGATACCGGCATCGCGCAAACGTCCCTGGATGCGCTTTTGCAGGAGGTCTTGTGTCAATCCTTCCTTGAGCAACTCCGAGTCAATCGGATCCACGATCACGCTGACCGATCCGAGTCCTCGCAGGGTTGCCCGGTCCAGCGGCGCGTCGCCAGCCGCCTTCATGACCGGCGGCAGGAAGAGCACGGCCACCAGCAGAACGATTCTCGAGTGCATACTGCCAATTCTACGGTGGTCTGGCTGGCTAAACTGGAACTAGCGCCCCGAACTGGCCTTGTGGGGCAGGTTGGCAACCTGCGGCGGATTGGAAATCCGCCTGCCGCGCTGTGATGCCCGCGCACGAAGGGTCTGCTAGAATATCTAGAGTTATGGCAATTCCGAATGTAAAGCGGTTCCGGCCTTTCTGCCCGACCTGCAACGATAGTTTCACGCTGATGGCCGTCCTGCCCAAGGATGCGGACGTGGACAAGTACCTGGCGGACGCCGTGGGGCGCCACGATCATAAATCGTTCCAGGAATCCAAGACATCGCACTTCAAGGTCCGCGTCGGCCAACAGAAGCAGAAGAAGGCGAAGTAGTTCTTTTTCGAAGGCGGCAAGAAGATCACAACGGCGCGGCCTCTCGCGCTTCGTGATTGATGCGCCAAGCGTCCTAACAGGGCAAGCTAACGTTTGCCCTACCTTGTTTACAATACAGACTGATGATCGCTCTGCTGCGCGGCGTGTTGATCGAGAAGCATCCCAACCAGGCCATCGTGGAGGCCGGCGGCGTGGGGTACGACGTGACCATCCCGGTTTCGACGTTCACGCACTTGCCCGACCCTGGGGCGGAGGTGCGGCTGCGCATCCATACCCACGTCCGCGAGGACGCCCTGGCGCTTTACGGCTTCCTCACGCAGGATGAGAAGGCTCTGTTCGAAAAGCTCATCGGCGTGAGCGGGATCGGCCCCACACTCGCCGTCAAGATCCTCTCGGGCCTGGCGGCTCCGGACCTGATCCACTGCATCCGCCGGGGCGAACTGGACCGGCTGGTGCGCATTCCCGGGATCGGGAAGAAGACCGCCGAGCGCATGGTGCTGGAACTTCGCGACAAGCTGCCCGCGGTGGTCGGCGACGAGCCGGAGACACCGGCCGCCGCGACGCTCTCCGCCATCGACCAGGACGTGCTCTCGGCGCTCCTCAACCTGGGGTGTGCGCGGCCCCAGGCCGAAGCCGCCGTGCGTAAGGCCAAGGCTGCGGCGCCACCCGGCGGCTCTTCGGACTTCGAGCCGCTATTCCGCCGCGCTCTGGAGCTGGTCCGTTGATTCGGTCGGTGGGGCAAGAGAGCAACCAAAGGAGGGCGATAGTCATGGGTGTGCGCGATTTGAACGCCGGAGCCAAGAGACGAACCAAGCTTGGTCTGACCCTGGAGCAGGGCGCCAGAGAGATTCTAGCCCACGTCAAGGGCGAGGCGCGACTACCTACACGGCGTATCGTGCTGCCAGAGGTGGGTGTGAAGCGCAATTTGCGCAATGCGGATAGGGCCTGAGAAGCACGTTGTATCGTTTATTTGGGTCTTACCGGGTATTCGACTCCGAGAGCCACAGCGATCAACTCGAACCCGTTCCCATTCTTGTATTGCTCGATATCGAGGTTTCTGAGCCTGACCTTTTCCCATGAGCTTTTCTTGTCGTGGTGCTGCTTGATGAATTCGACCGGAAGCGTATAGAACTCTGGCTCTCTGCGTCCAGCCGCGCAGTCTGGTTTCTTGCCGAAGTAGTTTCCGATATTCAGGAACACAACGATCAGGAAATCGAAGGCATCGAACGTCCGCTCCTTCACCGGGAACCCCCGATCTGAATCCGTGGCGTAGCGGCTCTTGACCTGGATGCGAATCGGCCGGGCTACGGTCCGTGGATCAGGGTGGATGCAGATCAAGTCGTACCCCTCGTTGTTCGGCGGGGCCTTGTATGCGAGGATATTCCGGCGCATCAAATACCCTTGCACCAGGAATTCCGCACCGTGGGAGATGACTGGGAACCGAAGATAAGCGGCTGGTGCCGCATCGATAGACATGGTGCAAGCATATCTCAGCCGCTTGTCCAGCGAATCGTCTGTCCCAAAGAGCTGAATGGCCATCCACACTCCTCACCGCACCAGCGCGTTGAACAACAGCTTGTAAGTCGCGTGCGTCTGGGCGCGATGTTGAGCCGGGAATCCGATGAGCACCACGCGGCCCTGTCCCAATTTGGCGACTACCACAGCAGCTCTGCGCGCGAGATTCTCTTCCCCCACCAGCCAGCCGCTTTCGAGCAGCTCGCGGTCTTCATAGCGAACCACCGTCTCGTAGTTCTCGGCATTCTGAGCGGTAATTTCAAACGCCGGGCTGTCCAGATACAAAGCCAGCCCGTGAGACGGCATTCCGTACGCAATCGGGTTGGTGTGGTCGAACGTCACCTTGAGCGTGGAACCGGGACACCAGAATTCCTTGGTGGTCTTGCCCGTCAGGACGTTGCGGACTCCAATGCCTAGGCGATCCACCGGGAAGGCCGCGGCAGCGTTCAGCGTCACCAGGGTGCCACCCTTCTGCACGAAGTCGCGGATGGCATTGACCCCTTCCGTGCCGAGACCGGTGCGGTACTCCGGAGGGGTGTTGCCACCACGTCCGCCGGGCCCTCCTTCGCCGCCTGCTCCTCCTCTGCCGGGCGCCGCGCCAGAGACAGGGACCGGCGGCAAGACCGCCGGCGCTACCCCACCTCGCCCGCCGCGGCCTGTGGCTACTCCGCCGGCAGGCGCTTCACCCGTGATGGTCGCGGTGCTGTCGTTCGGAATCACGAGCACATCGTACTTGTCGTTGAGATTCCCCGCCTTGATTTCGGGATCGAAGATGGAGGTGTATGGGAAATTGAACTGCTCCAGCACCAGGCGGGTCCAGCCCTCATCGATGTTGCCGCCGCCGTACCGCTGGTACATGGCGACCCGCTGGCGCTTCATGTCGTGTACCCCAGCGGAGACCGCGCCGCGAAGCGGTGTGAAATCGACCCCGGTCTGTTTGGCTACGGCTTCGAGAACCGCCTCCGAACCGGCGGCGACCACAAAATCGCCGGCGCGCAGGCCCGCGGCGGGCTTGTCCACACGGCGCACCGCCACGCTCTTGTCGAACAGCAAATTCATCGCGCGGAAACTGTCGTTGAGGCGGCCATCGATCAAGTAGCCGTTCGGGCCGCGCGTCACTTTTCCGGCGGGCTCGACCGGGGCGGTGAGCTTCTCCATCGCCACTTCGCCCAGTTCGTCCACCGGGTCCACGCGCACTCCCATGTATTCGAACATCGTGTCCGTGGCCATGTCATAGGGGCGGATGGGCGAGCCATCGCGGTTCCGGGTCCACTCGTTATCCGGGAAAAAGGTGCGGCCCAGCAGATAGTGGATGAGGCCCATTTTCGGCTGCGCCATGGAGACGACGAAGGAGCCCGCGGGATACATCATGCCGCTCGCGGTGGTGATGGGCTTCGTCGCCCGCTGGATTTCGATGCCCTGGACGAGGAGCTTGTTCACCATCTTGATGGAAGTGAGCGGATCGTGTTGCAGTGCGGAGATGAAGTACGCAGCCGGCTTGCCCGCGGCGCCCCGCTCGGTCTGGCGTTTGCCCTTCAGATAGGCGTTCCAGAGGACCGTCTCGCGGTTCCGCGCGGCCAGATCGAGCGTGGCCCAGGCGGAGACCTTCTGGCGCTCGACGATATCGCGCAGGTGCCACCATCCGCCCGGCCAGGGGTTGGGCATGATCGTCTCGGCTTCGTACACCGGAAGGTTGCGGGTATTGCCGCGCAACTGGTCGGGATGCACGAACTGCGGGGAGGCCAGGCGCGCGGCTGCGGACTCGGTGAGCATGCCGGCGATGTTGTGAAACGGTGTGATCCAGTGAAAACCGAAGTGACCCCAGCCGGAATAAATGGCGTCGTTGATGGCGCCGGAGAGATTGGCCTCTTCCTCTTTATACGCCATGTGCGCGCCATACCAGCTCAACTCCCGCCAGAGGATAGGGTCGGCGAAGGGCCGGATCGGTTCGGCGTAGGGCGGCAGGAAAATGCGCGCGCCGTTGCCGCCCATGCCGTGGTGATCGACGTAGGCCTCCGGCCGCCACTCGGTGAAGAGGATGCGGGCCATATACTGGGAGTCGGGTATGTTGGTCTGGAAGGCGTCGCGGTTGTTGTCGTGGCCGGCGTACTTCTGATAGAGCCACGGTGGATTGCTGCCCTCGTAGGGCGTGCCGAGCTGCTTGTTGTACCAGTCGGTGACCATGATTTCGCCGTCCGGGTTGAAGCACGGCACTTCGATGAAGATGACGTTGTCGAGGATGCGGCGGGTCTCTTCGTCCTTGCGGGCCAGTAAGTCGTAGGCCAGTTCGGGAGCCATCTGGGTGCCGCCGATCTCGGTGGCGTGCATGCTCATGGACTGCACAACGACCGCCTTTCCCTCGTCCACCAGAGCGTGGGCCTGCGCTTCGGTCAGGCCGCGCGGATCGCTGAGACGGAGGTTGACTTCCCGCAGGCGGTCGAGTTTGGCGAAGTTGGCGGGCGCCGTGACGATCACCATCAGGAACGGGTTGCCCATCGACGTGGGCCCCATGTTGATGACCTTCATCCTGCCGCCGCTCTGCTTTTCGAGCACGCCGTAGTATTCGACGATCTTGTCCCAACGGGCCATTTTCTTGTCCGCGCCCAGTTGGAAGCCGAAGAATTTTTCCGGCGTGGTGATTTCCTGGGCGATGGCCGGCCCCAGGATCAGGAAGGCAGAGAGCATCAGTCGAAGGCTGCGCATAGGGTTCCTTTCGCAAACCGGTGTCGGAGTCTGAGAGTTGAGGATACTGCGCCGCGGCGCGGGATGCAAGAAACCCGGCGCGTCGAGCGCGAGAGATAATGAGCAGGGGAGCCAGTCGGATGCGCAGGTTATTTCGAGGCGATGCTCTACGATGTAGCGCCGGCGGTCTTGCCGCCGGTGACCGGACCGGCGACAAGATCGCCGGCGCTACCAGATCGTGTTTTCAAGCGTGTCCGCGCCACGTAATGGCCGCGATCCTCGTGCTCACGCCCAATCTATATGCCGCCCTGTCGCCCCATACCGGCTGGAATCTCGCGCCGGGCGCCGAGGACCTGATTCAGACCGGCAGTTGGAGCTGCGTCTCGCAGGTCGCGGCCAACGCCAACTCCCTCACGATCGCCGCCGGCTCCTCCTTCGTTACTCCCATCAACACTTCCGGCCCCAGGCTGCAGGTGCAGGGCGATTTCAGCGTGCTGGCCACTCTTTCGGCTCCTTCCAGCACCGGCACCTGGCTGACCCTGGTCGGCACACTGCATACCGGATCCGCCTTCTGGACCGGCCTCAAGCGGCTCGATGTGGGCACTTCGAACGGGTCCGTCTCGGTCAATTATTGGACGGGTGATTCCGCCAACGCTGTGGCACAAGGGTTTCAGCTTCCGGCGGGGACCGGCGATCCGTACAACCTCGAAGTCGCGCGTATCGGCACGCAGATTGTGATTTTTGTGAACGGCTTTGAAGCTGGACGGCTGGCGGATCCGGGCATCTTCGATTCGGGCCAAGTCTATCTGGGCTTCAATGCCGCCCCGCAGAACACCCTCACGGTGCTGGCGCTCGCCGCCGCGGTTCCCACCGGCGGCACCTCCAAGGTCATCCTGTCCTCGTCCCTTCAAGGCATCCCGCGCACCTTCGGGCTTCGGGACCTGGCCGGGCCAACCGGTTTCCTAGTGGGAGCGGCCGTCAATCCCAGCCTCCTTTCCGTGGATGCTTACGCGCAGACGCTGGGCAGCGAGTTCAACCTGGTGGTTCCGGAGAACGCCATGAAATTCGCCGAGACCGAACCGGCCCGCGATCAGTACAATTTCTGCGCCGCCGACCAGGTAGTGGCCTTCGCTCAAGCCAACGGCATGAAGATTCGCGGGCACAACCTGGTCTGGCAGCAGGACCTTCCCACGTGGCTTACCCAGGGGAACTATTCCAGCGCCGATGCCGCCAAGATCCTTCAGGATCATATCTCGATGGTGGCCGGCCGCTATAAGGGCAAACTGATTGCGTGGGATGTGGTGAATGAGGCCATCGCCTACGGCGCTCCGTACGGCCCGCAGCCTTCTTACTGGCTGACCACGCTTGGCAGCGGCTATATCGACCAGGCGTTCCGCTGGGCTCGTGACGCCGACCCCACCGCCAAGCTGTTCTACAACGATACCGGCGGAGAAGGGCTGGGTGCGAAGTCGGATGCGGTCTACACTCTGGTCTCGGGTATGGTCAGCCGCGGAGTGCCTATCGACGGAGTCGGTCTCCAGATGCACGTGACCCTGGCCGGGGCTCCCAGCGCCACCAGCATTTCCTCCAACATCAAGCGCCTGGGCGCGCTGGGGCTGGAAGTGCACATTACCGAGATGGACGTGCGCTTGCCCGTGCCCGCATCCGCCAGCGACCTGGCGGCACAAGCCACGGTCTACAAGAACGTAGCTTCGGCGTGCC